>Ga0070733_10003234_pt1 | contig 11206 bp, 9 predicted proteins | sample Coa_R1_9_FD_66450 | JGI IMG/M metagenome (GOLD analysis project Ga0070733, IMG submission 66450) | Surface soil microbial communities from Centralia Pennsylvania, which are recovering from an underground coalmine fire - Coalmine... | ecosystem: Environmental > Terrestrial > Soil > Unclassified ... | reverse complement strand
TACCCGCGAGTGGAAATCCTTCCGAGCAGCCGCAATTGGTGGGCGAAACTCAAAGGAATGGCCGCCGAATGCATCCACACGCGCGAGGGGTGCGCTTGGATTGCCGCGCTTCTTCCGGACACGCTTTACCTTCGAGGCAAGCGAACGCTGCGGCGGGAGCCGGTCCGTCCGGAAATTTCGCTCTGCCGCGAATGCCTGCTTGATACCATCCTTGGCGAGTTGGAACAATTCGACGGCCGGGTGGTGGCGTTCGAACCAAACCCGGAAATCTTCACGCAATATTTTTTCGTGGCCACACCGGATTTCGAGGCGGCCGGAGTGGCGCCCGAAACCGCCTCTGCAATTGAGCAACGGCTAGCGCAAACAGGAGAAACCTGCGCGGAATGCTCGCGGCCTGCGACTTGGCTGTGGATGTCGCGGGAACAGGTGGTTAGTCTTGATGAAACAGATAAGATACGCGGAGAGCGTGGCGAATGGTTTTGCTCCATGCACGGAGCTCGAAAATTAGCGGACGCGTTCGAAGGCATCGCCGAGGCTAATGTGTTTTACATGAATCTTCCGTACGGCGAAGCGGGCGCGTACCTTTGGATCTAAGGATCTGGCACTCTGGAAATGAGCGATGTCATTGAGTGAACTGGTAAAGAAATATCTGGCAGTTGCCGGAGGCTATGGGAAATTCATGGCCATTTCGTCGCTGGGAGTGTCGCGCTCAGAGGCTGAGAAGGCTTTCGACATTCTGGACGAGGATTATCACATCAGCAGGTTTTTTCAATTCCGCAACGACAGTGGCGAAGCGTACGAGATCAACGGATTTCCACAGACGCACTTCGCGATTGATCCTGAAATCGAGTCGATTCTGTAGGAAAGGGACCGGCGCCAGGAACCAGCTTTACCGCCGATTAGAAATATCCAAGCCTTTTTGTTTCTGACAGTTACTATGACTTTTAATCGCGGAACCGTGGATTAAAACCACCGTTCCTGCGACCACTACAACCACTATACCACTTTTGGGGGGCCCGACAAAAGCGGACTCGCGATTTAAGTTCGGGTGAAAAATAATCGAAGACGACGAAAAGCTCAGCGGTCCCGGGCAATTTCGAGGGTTGAGTTGGCGCAATGTTCGATGTATAACCAAATCGCGATGAATTGGGCCTGCCACACCCGCCACCGGTTCTGCCTAGCTCTGATCGTTTCCATGTTGTTCTGCGGCCTCTCATCGAGCGAGATACCCGAACTCACGCGCCTGATCGACGACACGTCAAACGATTTCACTGTGCTTGTGGTAACGAGGGCATCTGTTTCGGTTGCTGCGAATGTGAATCCCGTTTCAGTCGTGAGTGTGGTTCAGCAGAATGACGATCGGGTCGAATACCGATTACCCTCATCCGTTTCAGTTCTTGACGCCCAATCTCCTGCCAGGTATTTGCAACTGCTGTGTGTTCATAGAACGTAGTCTCCTCCTCCAAGCGTAGTCGCGCTCGTCCATCTTTTTTCCACAACCAGATGAGGTGCCGAAGTTCCAGCAAGCACGGATTATTCCAATCCCGCGGCACTGGACGCAAGGAGCTGAGGAGATGAAAGACATATGCAAACGGATCTGCGGAGTAGAAAAGTTCTGGAGGAGTTTCTTCAGGAGTTGATTTGCGTAGTGTCAAGCCCGGAAGAAGTAGGCGCACTCGTTGAGGTTCTGATGGCGTTGCAGCTTCCCGCATCACCCGAAACGCCAGGAATCAGAGTGAACGCGGCCGGAGCTTAGATTGAGCCAGCACCAAAAAAGGGGGCGTTATGAACTGCAGCTTCGATGTGCACGACACGTACGATATTTTCAAGAAGCTCCCCGACGAAGGCTCCGTGTGGGTTGGCGCCGTAAAAGGGGGAGATCGCGTGCGTCAGGTGCTGGTGAGCCTTAAGTTGAGTTCCGGACAGGCATTCTTTGCATTCAATGCCAGCGAAGGGACTGTCGTGGAGCTCTTAGTTAACTGAGCCTCTATTCGGAACCAAACGACTCACTTGGGAGCGACAGAAACGCGCTGCAGTCGCTCCGCAAGTGAGTTGTGTTCGGCTCGAATTTCCGCGGGCAGGCGCTTGCCGAATTTCTCGAAGAACTTTGCGGTTGAATCCAGCTCTTCGGCCCAATCGTTCGAATCCACCTTCAGCAGTTCATCGATTGCGCTTCGAGAAATATTGAGGCCATCGAGAGTTAGCGAGTCCGCTGTCGGAACATAGCCAATCGTTGTGTCGTTCGCGGCGGCGCGTCCTTCTATTCGATCGAGAATCCATTTGAGAACGCGCACATTCTCACCGTAGCCAGGCCACAGGAATTTTCCCTCTGAATCCTTTCGGAACCAATTGACGTGAAAAATTCCCGGAGGATGTTTGAGCTTCGGGCCCATATCGAGCCAGTGGCGAAAATAGTCGGCCATGTTGTAACCGCAGAAAGGAAGCATAGCCATCGGATCGCGGCGAGTAACGCCCACGGCACCGGTGATCGCGGCTGTAGTCTCCGACGCCATCGTGGCGCCCACAAAGACGCCGTGCTGCCAGTCGCGTGCCTGGTACACGAGCGGAGCGACGTGCGCGCGGCGGCCACCAAAGATCAGTGCCGAGATTGGGACGCCTTGCGGATCTTCCCAATGAGGCGAAATCGAGGGTGCTTGTCTGGCTGCTACGGTGTATCGCGAATTGGGTTGAGCGGCAGGGCCCTTACTCGGTGTCCATCGCTCGCCTTTCCAATCTATGAGTCCCTGGGTTGGCGCACCATCCATGCCTTCCCACCATGGTTCACCGGCAGCGGTGATAGCCGTGTTCGTGAAGATCGAATCGTGATGCACTGCCTCGATCACATTCGGATTGGTCTTTTCGTTCGTGCCTGGCGCAACCCCGAAGAATCCCGCTTCCGGATTGATTGCGCGCAGAGTGCCATCGGAACCCACGTGCATCCAGGCAATGTCGTCGCCGACGGTCCAAACCCGATAGCCTTTGTTTTCAAGCGCAGAGACCATCATTGCGAGATTCGTCTTCCCGCAGGCGCTGGGAAAAGCAGCGGCCATGTACGTCACTTTGCCGGACGGATCTTCGAGACCCAGAATCAACATGTGCTCGGCCATCCAGCCCTGCTCGCGCGCCATCCAGCTTGCAATTCTCAAGGCAAAACATTTCTTGCCAAGCAGAGCGTTACCGCCATAGCCGGAGCCGATGCTCCAAATCAACTTCTCTTCCGGAAAATGCAGAACAAAGCGGCGTTCCGGATTCAGATCGCCCAGCGAATGGAGACCAGGAACAAAATCGGATGAGCTGCCGAGCCGGTCGAGCGCCGCCTTGCCGATGCGGGACATGATTCGCATGCTGGCGACGACATAGGAAGAATCGGTGAGCTCGACGCCGACCTTGCTGTATCGGGAAGTCTCAGGCCCCAGAATGTAGGGCACCACATACATCGTGCGGCCCTTCATGGCGCCATCAAAGAGAGGCCGGACTTTGTTTTTGGCTTCGTCGGGAGCCATCCAGTTATTGGTTGGTCCCGCATCTTCTTTCTTATGAGTGCAGATAAACGTGATGCTCTCGGTCCGGGCTACGTCATTCGGATTGCTGCGATGAAGGTAGCTGCCGGGATAGGTTTTCTGATTCAGCTCTATAAACGTGCCATCGCGCAACATCTCGGCCGTCAACCGGTCGATTTCACCCTGTGAACCGTCACACCACACAATCCTGGCCGGCTTCGTAAGACGAGCAGATTCTTCCACCCAGCTTTCTAATGGCGTCGACACCGAACCTCCGTGGCATTTGCGCGGGGACACCGCCCGACCGGGCTCTAATTCAGAGGGTCTGGCGGAACAGGGGCGCTTTCCACCAAAAATTGTAGGGCACGCCTACCCCAAAATGCAACCGGACAGCCCGCGGGCAGGGCTATTCGTGCCCGATGTTATACTTCCGCCGAAATGTATGCCCAAAAGCTACAAGCGAAGGTGGTGATCGGCGGCAAGCGCGAACCAATGCCGCTCGAGTGGCTGGATAGCTTCTGCATGCGAAATTTCACGGGTTCCGGGGAATTTGACGACACGTTGCCCACGAGCGAAGGACGTCTAGAGGCTGGGTCCAACGTAAATATTGAGCGTTTGGCGGCGGCGATGAGCGAGTGGCTTACGAAGCGGGGGAAGGGAAATGGGCAGCCAGTGACGGTAGAAATCAGCGAAGCCCAATAACGAGCATTTTCAATTGCAAGGCGGGCGCACGAGCCCAATGGATACGTACGATGGATAAAAGGAAGAGCCGAACTCACCCTGCGTATGACTGGGGCGTTGCAGCGGTCATCGCAGAGCGGGTTCGGCCCCTCACCTTTAATTCGACGCGAGTGGGCTGTGATGGTTAGCAGCGCGGTGCGGAACAAAAAATCACAATTCTTCCGAGGTCGGGCGGTTCAGTCGAGCGCGAAGAAGACGCTCGCCGGCATGTGCCAACAGGTGTTTGATTTTGGGAAGCGCGGCATAGCAGGCATCTGCTCCCGCAGCAATTAGTTGCGGCGTCTTGATGAATTCATCCCACAACACGTGATGGACATCCGGTTCGATCAGCACGTCGGTAAGGCCTCGCCAGGGCTGATTCGCCACGGTTTGAATAATTGAAAAAGAACGGCTAATCACTTCGATGGTGTTGCGCGGTTTCGAATCGAGAAGTCCGGGTTCCAAGTGCACTGCAATCACAAGCTCGGCCCCCAGGTCGCGCACGGCCGGAGCAGGGACCTGTTCGGTGAGAAAGCCGTCCACCAGGAAATGATCCTGGTGTTCGACCGGGAGAAACAATCCAGGGTATGCGCAAGAGGCGCGAAGGGCCGGGCTGATTTCACCACGCGTGAAATGGACCGATTGGCCGCTAATCAAATCGGTGGCCACAATACTCAGCGGAATTTTCATCTGACTGAAATTGTTCGCGGTCGTGAATCGGTGCAGAAAATCATCGAGCGGGGCGTTGGATGCCATGCCCATGCGCGAAAGCGTCCAACGGCCGAAATCGCGGAAACGAGTGGCGCTGCCTTGCTCGGCCATTACATCCAGCGGGGTGCCACTCGCATAGGCGGCGGCAACCAAGGCGCCTACGCTGGTGCCGGCAATAAAATCGACCGGAATCTCGTTCTCTTCGAGGACGCGGAGAACGCCGATATGCGCGATACCGCGTGCGAAACCGCCACCGAGAGCAATGCCCACTTTGGGACGTTGTCCGTCAGCGCCGTACGCAAAAGTACGCAATCCGCGCAACGCGGTGCCGAGCCATTTAGTGACGGGACTCATCTTCTTGCTGCCAAACCCCTTACCACTTTACCGCAATTGGTGAATTGCCGTGTTTCCGGTTGACCGCTGGTTACTCGTTTTGTAACCTCGGTGGTCACCTTTCGTCTTCCTGTGAAACCGAGTTCATGAAACGAGTCCGATGAAAAAGAGAATCGAGAAGGTCGCTGTTCTGGGAGCCGGGACCATGGGTGCGCGCATCGCTGCGCACCTGGCCAACGCTGGCATTTCCGTCTTTTTGCTCGATATCGTGCCCACCGAGCTGACTTCTGACGAAAAGCGAAAAGGACTTGCGGTCGAAAGCCCCGCGGTAAGGAACCGCATCGTCATGGCCGGGCTCGAAGCAGCCAGGAAGTCGCGTCCGGCGGCGTTTTTTACTCCTGAAACAGCGCGCCTCATTACGCCCGGAAATCTGCAGGACAATCTCGCCTGGTGCGGACAGGTTGATTGGATTATGGAAGCGGTCGCCGAGAATCTTGAGATTAAACGCAAATTGTTCGAGCGCGTGGAAAGTGTGCGCAAGCCGGGAACAATTGTCACTTCGAACACATCCGGCCTGCCGATTCATCTGATCGCCGAGGGACGCTCGGAAGATTTTCAACAGCACTGGGCGGGCACCCATTTCTTCAATCCTCCGCGTTACATGAAGCTAGTGGAATTGATTCCTGGACCGAAGACTTTACCTGGCGTCCTGGCGACGCTCGATGAAATTTGCGACCAGCGCCTGGGCAAGGGAGTGGTGATAGCGAAGGATACGCCGAACTTCATTGCCAATCGGATCGGCACCTACGCGATGCTGAACGTCCTGAAGCAAATGCAAGCGTTGGATATGACGATCGAAGAAGTAGACGCTTGCACGGGCCCGGCGATTGGACAGCCCAAGTCCGCGACGTTTCGCACGGCCGATATCGTCGGCCTGGATGTCCTCGCTCACGTGGTACGCAATATTTACGACAACATTCCCAACGACGAATCGCGCGAGATGTGGCGGGTGCCCGCTTTCGTCGAGGAAATGATGAAGCGCGGCTGGCTGGGCGATAAAACAGGAAGCGGATTCTACAAGCGGGTGAAGAAGGGAGGCGATTCGGAAATTCTGACGCTCGATTTGCAGAAGATGGAATATCGCCCGCGGCAGAAAGCGAAGTTTGGCTCCATCGAAGCAGGAAAGCAGGTTGAGGAGACGCGCGAGCGGATTCGCGCTCTGGTCGGGCCGGGAATGGACGGGAAGGGCGACAAGGCCAGCCGTTTCTTGTGGTCGAGCCTGATCGAAAACTGTTTGTACGCGGCGCGCCGTGTGCAGGAAATCGCAAACAGCGTGGTGGATGTGGACCGCGCGATGCGCTGGGGTTTTGCCTGGGAACTGGGTCCATTTGAAGTGTGGGACGCGATTGGCGTGGCGCGTATGGCCGAGGCGCTGGGGCGTGAGGGGAAACAGATTCCGCCTGTGGTGTATGAGGTGCTCGCGTCGCCGAAGAAATCTTTCTACGAAACGGAGAAGGGCAGCACGCGATATTTCGACATCGGCGCGAAGGCGATGAAGCCGGTTTCTGAGCCCTCCGGAATCATCATTCTCAAGTCTCTAAAAGACCGCAGCGGGGTGGTGCAGACGAACTCTGGCGCGAGCCTGATTGATCTAGGCGACGGTGTAGTGTGCTGCGAATTTCATTCCAAGATGAATTCGATCGGCGGCGATATTGGCGCGATGATTCACGCGGGTGTCAAACGCCTTGGATCGGAATTCGATGCCATGGTGATCGCGAATCAAGCGCCGAATTTTTCCGTGGGCGCCAATTTGATGTTGCTGCTCGTGACGGCGCAAGAAGGCGAGTGGGACGATATTCACATGGCTGTGCGCCAGTTTCAGGGCGTGAACATGGCGATCAAATATGCGCCGGGGCCGGTGGTGGCGGCGCCGCAAGGAATGGCGCTGGGCGGGGGCTGCGAAATCAGCCTCAGTTCGGCGCGGATTCATGCCGCCGCGGAAGCGTACATTGGGCTCGTTGAGACAGGTGTGGGACTGATTCCAGGTGGCGGCGGAACAAAAGAGATGCTGATTCGCGCAAACGAGCATGCGGGGGGAGGCGAAGATCTCGATCTATTTCACGCGCTGAAGCCTATCTTTGAAACTATTGCGATGGCGAAGGTGTCTACCAGCGGCGAAGAGGCGCGATCGCTGGGATTTCTGCGGCGGTCGGATTTGATTACGATGAATCGCGACCGGCAGGTAGCGGATGCGAAAGCCACGGCGCTGGCGCTTGTCAGAGAGGGATATCACCCGCCGGCGCCCGCCGAAATCCGCGTCCTGGGGGAGGAATTTCTGGCCGGAGCGAAACTCGCAATCCATATGCTTGTTCGGGGCGAATTCGCCAGTGAGCACGACGCGGTTGTCGCACGAAAACTGGCATACATACTGGCGGGTGGCAGCATTACGGCGCCGCAGACCGTTTCCGAGCAATACATTCTCGATTTGGAGCGCGAAGCTTTCGTTAGCCTGTGCGGAGAACGCAAAACGCAGGAGCGAATCGCCCACACACTCAAAACCGGAAAGCCTCTGCGAAATTAAATTTAGAGCCGGTTGGTATAAACGATTTTGCAGTCGGCGCAACTTTTTGCATCCCTGCGTGTAACTTCGAGTGGGGGTTGGTGCATCTAAGTAGCCGGTCGGCGGTCCGGGTGGGCCGTTTGATTCAAACGCGAAATTTTTAGGAACTTTGTGGGTTTGTGCGAGTAAGGGTAAATGTCGGTGTGTCCAAGGAGAACGGAATGACCAGCGTTGCCGTCCGAAAACTAATATTGAGTGGTTGCTTAGCAGCCATACTCTCGCCATTTATAACGAACGCACAAACAGCTACTAGCAGCTCGGCGATGGCCTCTCCCGCTTACGACCTGAATAAGGAAATCAAGATTGATGGCACGATCGACAAGATTGAAACGAATACCAGCGGCGGCCCGATCGGAACTCACCTGCTTGTGATTTCGGCGCAGGGCGTGGTCGATGTACACCTAGGAGCGAGCATGGCCGTGACCGCGAAAAATCTCGGCCTGTCGGTGGGCGAGAGTATTCACGTGACGGGAATGCTGGCGAACGTAGCCGGAAATTCTGTGCTTCTTGCGCGCATTCTCACCACTTCGAATCACATTTACGTGCTGAGAAATGAACACGGTGCGCCGATCCGTTCGCTGATGCCGCGTGGGGCGGCTTCGTCTGCGAATTCGCAGAAAGGAGCGCTCTGATGAGACAGCGGGCGCTTGCGTTCTTTGTGTTCGGCGTTGCCGTTGCGCTCGGCGTTGCAGGGTGCGGCGGAGGAGGGGGCGGTTCGAATCCCAATACAACAATTTCCGTGGTGATTTATCCGGGAACAGCTTCGATTCCTGTGAGTGGCGTGATTAATTTCACTGCGGTTGTCTACAATTTCACTTCGAACAGCGCTGTGGACTGGACGGCGAGCGCCGGCACATTCAACGGCAGCGTCTTTACGGCGCCGAGCGCGACTGGAAATGTGACTGTCACCGCTACGTCGCAGGAGGATAAATCGAAATCCGCCACCGTTACGGTGATGGTTGGCGCGGCGCAGCCTATTACGGTCTCTCCGGCGGCGGTTTCAATTCCTGCGCAGGGTACGCAGGCGTTCACAGCGTCGGGGACTGGACCGTTTACTTGGACAGTGACCGCCACGCCCGGGTCGGACCCTGGAACGATCGACCAATCTGGAAATTACACCGCGCCGCGCACGCCTCCGCCAGGCGGAACGGTCACAGTTTCGGCGCTGTCTGCGGCTGGCTCGGGCACTGCGACGGTTACGATCGTCTTCTCAGCCGCAACATTGTCCGGTCAATATACTTTTTCCTATACAGGCGAGGATGCCAGCGGCTTTCTCGCTGTGGCTGGAAACTTCACCGTGAACGGATCCGGCCTTATTACCGGCGGAGTGGAGGATGTAAACAGTGCGAGCGGCATAACGGAAAATCCGATCAACGGAGGAAGTTTTGCGGTAGGACCTGACGGCCGAACGATTGCAACGGTCACCACAGGACTCGGCACGATAACTTGGCAGGTGACGATCATATCTGAGCAGCACGCCTTGCTCGTACGGTTCGATAGCAATGCGACGGGGAGCGGAACGATCGATAAAGCCAATCCTGCCGATTTCTCGGTGAGCGCGATCGCGAACAACTATTCGTTTGGAATCAGCGGAATCGATTCGACCGGCGCGCCGATGGCAATTGCCGGACGGTTTCTTGCCGACGGCGCCGGAACTTTTCCCGTCAATTTTGCGATTCAGGATGTGAACGACGCCGGGACGGTCACGCAGGCGGACGTCTCGCTGCACGGCAACATTCTTTCGCTCGACGGCGGAACGGGACGCGGCACGCTGGAGCTTATCAGCACGGTTCCCGGCACAGGCACGCTAACGTTCGCATTCTACATCATCGACAACACGCATTTTAAACTGGTTGAGATTGACAATGGAGGCGCTCCTGTCCTGGCGGGGGATGCATTCAGCGCTCCAAACTCCATCACACTCGCCAATCTCACTGGGAGTTATGCATTCACAGTTGCTGGAGCGGAGAGCGGTGGGCCATACGCTGCCGGCGGAGTGTTCACCGCCTCAGGTACAGGGACGATTTCCGGCGGCGTACAGGATGTTAACGAGCAGGCGAGCACGCTTCACTTGGCAGAGCAAATCTCGTCGTCGGGCTCGACCTACACCCTGAGTCCCGCGACCACTTCGAATCGCATTCTCCTGACGCTCTCTGCTGGGGGCATCAGCTTCATGTACGCGGTGTACCCAACGTCGACCAATTCGTTCGAGATGGTTGAGGTGGACAAAGTAGTCCCTGTCAGCAGCGGCATGGGATTCCTGCAATCGTCAACCAGCGCTCCTTCGGGGACGTATGGAATCAACACGACGGGGCAGACGACCACCGGCGAGCAGGATATCAACGGATCGATTTCATCGGCCGGAACAACCGGGCTTACCGGCTATCTCGATATCAACGAGACAGGGACGATTTTCAGCAGTATTCCCTTGTCCAACAGCACAATCGCGGCCCCATCGAGTTTCGGGCGGGCCACGCTGACACTCGCGACGGCCAAACCGACTTCCGCGTCGTTCAACTTCGCTTACTACGTTGTCGACAACTCCACGGTTCTCGTGATCGAGATGGACAAAGTGGCGGTAACGCTCGGCGTGATGGATAAACAGTTCTAAAGCCGGACAACAGCCGCCCGACTTCCCGAGGGCCCGCTCAGGTGGGCTCTCGGGACAAAATTTCCCTGGCGGATTTATTTTCAGCGTAGCCAGATAGTCCCTTCCTCCTTCTTTGGCACGCTAGTACCTCGCTGAGAGCCCTGCCGTTTTCGCCTTATGTTTTCTTTCGCTTGGCCGATTAAGCAAATGTTCTGAGGCAGTACCAACGTACTATTGCCGCACTTTGTCACCCACGCCGAAAATCGGCTTATATCAGGAAAAACCATCTGCAATCACATCCTTGGGGGGGACGGCCTAACTGCCGGACAGAACGATGGCGCCACTTACAAAAGATTCGGTCGAAGCTGCAAGTCCCGTTGGCAGCACGTCCGTAGCGCAGACGGGAACGCAAAGCAAACCCACATCTTCGCTTCGTGCCGATGCTCTGTCACTCGAGGTCGCCGTCAAGGTGCATGGTTCACGCGTGATCGAAGTCGCGCGCGGCACCGCCCCGCGCACCGAACCGTTTGAAGAGCAAACCGTAACGATGATCGTGTTTCCGCAGGGAGCCGTCCTGCGGATGACGACGGTTGTCAACGTCAGCCAAATGCTCGTCCTCACCAATATCAATACGAAGCAAGATTCGATTTGCCGCGTTTTAAAAGTTCGCCCAAATGCCAATCAGGGAAGCTATGTCGAGGTCGAGTTCACGCACCGGCAGGCCGGATATTG
>Ga0070733_10003233_pt1 | contig 11209 bp, 10 predicted proteins | sample Coa_R1_9_FD_66450 | JGI IMG/M metagenome (GOLD analysis project Ga0070733, IMG submission 66450) | Surface soil microbial communities from Centralia Pennsylvania, which are recovering from an underground coalmine fire - Coalmine... | ecosystem: Environmental > Terrestrial > Soil > Unclassified ... | reverse complement strand
TGTCGGTTGGATGCTCGGGCGTCTGCGCGGCTGCCGCAACCGGCAGTGCTAAGAAAGCGATAGCGGCAATCGTCGAGCGATTGAATTGAAAAGAAAGCATCACGGTTCGCCTTGGCTCCAGGATTTACGGCAGAGGCCTGATGGAGTGGATTTGACGTTCGCTACCCGCATCGGCACATCAAGGGTTGCGACAATGCCGCTTTTGGCGGCTAACCGCAAGGATACGGGTAGCAAATCGATTGACGGGATCGCCGTCACCGCCCTTCACGCCTGAAAACGCCGCCAGTATGGCAGTATCGTGGCCGCTCGCGACCGCCTCTCACGCAATCGTGGTCACATTGCCTCGTAGTTAGGCCCGCCACCGCCCTCCGGTGGAACCCAGGTGATGTTGCCGTTCGGATCCTTGACGTCGCAGGTTTTGCAGTGGACGCAATTTTGGGCATTGATCACGAAGCGCGGGCCTGACGTTTCCTCTACCCACTCGTAGACGCCGGCCGGGCAATAGCGATTGGATGGGCCGGCATAGACGTCATGTTCGGAGGTCTTTTGCAGGTTCATGTCGGCGACCTTCAAGTGAACCGGCTGGTCCTCTTCGTGATTGGTATTCGACAGGAACACCGAGGAAAGCCGATCAAAGGTCAATTTGCCGTCCGGCTTTGGCGCAGCAATCGGCGTATGGACTTTTGCCGGATCGAGCGTCTTGCGGTCAGGCTTGGCATGTGACTGCGTTCCGAACAGCGAGAAGCCGAGCGTATTGCACCACATGTCGAAGCCGCCGAGCGCGACACCCAGGATCGTGCCGAATTTCGACCAGAGCGGCTTGACGTTGCGAACCAGAAACAAATCCTTGCCGACGGCCGACGAACGCCATGCATTTTCGTATTCGACAAGCTCGTCGTTCGTACGCCCCGCGCCAAGCGCCGCATGGATTTGTTCGGCGGCCAGCATGCCGCTGCCGATCGCATTGTGAACGCCCTTGATGCGCGGCACATTCACAAACCCGGCCGCGCAACCGATCAACGCGCCGCCGGCAAAGGATAGCCGCGGCACCGATTGATAGCCGCCCTCGGTGATGGCGCGGGCGCCGTAAGCGAGCCGCTTGCCGCCCTCGAAGATGGGGCTGATCGCGGGATGGGTCTTGAAGCGCTGAAACTCTTCGAACGGCGACAAATAAGGGTCGTCGTAATTGAGATGCACGACGAAACCGACCGCGACGAGATTCTCGTCGTAATGATAGAGAAAAGACCCGCCGCCGGTCTTGTTGTTCAATGGCCAGCCGAAGGAATGCTGGATCAAGCCCTTCTGGTGCTTCGAGGGATCGATCTGCCAGACTTCCTTCAGACCGATGCCGAATTTACCGGGCTCACTCTTGGCATCGAGCGCAAATTTCGCGATGAGCTGCTTGGTCAGGCTGCCGCGCGCGCCTTCGGCAAACAGCGTGTACTTGCCGCACAGTTCCATGCCGCGGGTGAAAGACGCCTTGTGCGAGCCGTCCTTGGCGACGCCCATGTCGCCGGTCGCAATGCCGCGCACCGCGCCCTTGTCGTCGTAGAGAACCTCGACCGCCGCAAAACCAGGATAGATTTCGACGCCAAGCGCCTCGGCCTTGCCTGCCAGCCAGCGGCAAAGTTGCCCAAGCGAGCCGATGTAGCAGTGATGATTGTTCATCAGCGGCGGCATCATGAAATTCGGCAAGCGGATCGCGCCGGATTTCGTCATCCAGAAGAAGCGATCATCCCTGACCTGTGTCTTCAGCGGACAATCGGCCTCCTCGCGCCAATCCGGAACGAGTTTGTCGAGCGCAACCGGATCCATCACGGCGCCGGACAGAATATGCGCGCCGACTTCCGACCCCTTCTCGACCACCACGATAGAAAGTTCGGGGTTGAGTTGCTTCAGCCGGATTGCCGCACCGAGTCCTGACGGCCCGGCGCCGACGATCACGACATCGAACTCCATGGATTCGCGCGGCGGCAATTCTTCGGTGCTCATGGTCTGATCTCAGGCTTCGTACAAATGCGTCGTGAGGATGTTTGTTTCCGATTTTCAGGGCAAGAACAACCATGGAAATGCGAGTGAGACGGTTTCGTTGCAGCGCAATCCGGCCTAGGATGGCGAAGGCATGTTCGCCACGCGGAATTGCTGACCAAAGCGATACGAGATCAACAAGTTGACGCCCGAGCCCGCGCCTACCCTCGCCCAATTGCTGACCTTCTATCTGGAGGCCGGGGTCGATTGCGCCCTTTTCGAAGAACCGGTCGACCGGCTCTCCGAGTCCGAGCGCCCCGAAACCTTCAAAGCTGTCTCTCCAGCCACCGAAACCAATGCGGCCCGAGCGTCCAGACCCCTGCCAGCCTCCGTTGTGTCGACATCCGAGCCAATGCCCGCGCCCGACGCCGCCATCGCAACGGCGCGGGAGGCGGCCCGCACCGCGGCCTCGCTCGAAATCCTGCGAGATATGCTGGAGAAGTTCGACGGCTGCGCGCTGAAATCCACCGCCACGCGACTGGTGTTTGCCGACGGCAATCCGAAGGCCCGTATCATGTTCGTCGGCGAGGCGCCAGGACGCGACGAGGATATCGAGGGCCTGCCCTTTGTCGGACGCTCGGGCAAGCTGCTCGACCGGATGATCGCTTCGATCGGACTTGATCGCAGCAAGGTTTACATCGCCAACGTCATTCCGTGGCGCCCGCCGGGCAACCGGACACCGACACCGCAGGAAACCCAGATCTGCCTGCCGTTCATCCAGCGTCAGATCGAACTGGTCGATCCGGACATTCTGGTGACGCTCGGCAATCCCTCCACGCAGACGCTGCTGTCGACGCGCGAAGGCATCATGAAGACGCGCGGCCGCTGGTTCAACTACGACACCGGTACGCGCATGATCCGCGCGCTGGCGACGTTCCATCCGGCCTATCTGTTGCGCTCGCCGTCCTACAAGCGCCTGTCATGGCAGGACCTGCGCGCGATCGCCAAGGCGCTGGCGGAGTAGATTTGACATTCGCTACCTCCCCGCCGAGAGCTCTCAAAGCGAATGTCAAATCTTAAACTCCACTAAAATTTGATAGTTGCTGGTGGTCCTATGTTTCTAACATTCGCAGAAGTGCCCGCCTCGAGCTCATGCGAATGTTAGAAGCGAACCACCAGGCAGGCCGTATCGTAGCGTTCAAGGCGCCTTCGGACGCACGATAGCCCAACCGACCCGCAGCAAGGGCTGCCGCCCGTTCACCAGCCGGTCGAAGGTCTGCGGCACTTCAGGCGCGAGACCTGGAAACAGCCGCGCGATATCGGGGGGCGGCGTGCCGTCGGTGTCGGAGGCACGCCACACCACGACGCCGCCGGTCTGGTTGAATTTGTCCAGGTTAAGCCACGGCGTTCGCTCGGGCGTCGCGGCGAGAAACAGATGCGGACGCGTGGAGCTCAGGCTGATCAGGGTCGCAAGCTGGGCGTCGCCGCTCACCGCCGACAGATGCCGGTTGGTGCGCCGCTCGAAACTGTCATCGAAGAAATGCGCGATCGCAGCCGCCGGCAACGACGTCGTGACTTCCCCGCCCGCGGTCCAGGGAACGAAAAGCGTCACCGCGATGACCGCCAGCGCCGGCGCAAGCACGACGGCGGCCCAGGCCGCGCGCAAAATCCGCTGGCGCCGCAGGTGGATGAGATCGCCGCATGCCACGATGGCAGCTAACCCCGACATCAGAAGTACGATCCCGGGCCCACCTACGACGCGATCGAGATCGTAAAAGCCGGAGATCAGGCAGCCACCGAGCGCCGGCGCAAACGCAAAGAAATAGATGAAGTCGCGCGCCGCCGGATCAACGGGGGGACGGAAAATGACGGGCGCATCCTCCTTGGCGCGATCGAACCAGCCGGAATTGAACGCCGACACGATCGCGATGCCCAACGACGCCAATAGCAGGCCGCCGAGCAGTTCGACGCCGTGTATCGCCCGGCCGCTCAAATCGGCGAGTGACGGCCCATGTGGCAACGCCAATGCATCGGCGCGGATCAGCCAGATCAGATAAGGCAGCGCCAGGACGACGATCACCAGGAGCGCAAACAGCGCATCGAACGAGATCAGGATGCGCCGGCCGCGCGAGGTCGCCAGCGCAAATCCGACCACAAATGCCAACAGGAAGATCGCGGCTGAGGTCGTCAGCAGCAGAAGACCGGCTTCGATCGACAATGCGAACCACGCATTACGCCGATTCTGGCCGATCAGTTGCCAGGAATGCAGCAGGATCAGCGCCCAAAGCGGCCGCGCCAGCACCAGAGGTCCGAACTCGAGGCCGGGTGCGCTGAACGCCAGCACCGTCATTGTCAACAGAACCGCCAGCACCGCCTGCTGCACGCCGACCGTGGCGCGCGCCAGGAGGTACAATGTCCAGAACGTTGCGATCGAACATATTTGTGCCAGCAGATAGACGCCAAACACGTGGTTGCCCGCCGCGCGAAACGCGATATCGGCGAGCCAAAAGGCAAGTGGTGGCCCAAAGTCGGTTCCGACCCGATATTCCCGCCCGAGCGCGAGCACCGTAGCCAGATCGCCGGGAGGGCTGCGGTATACCAATAGCGAGACCAGCAGCCACAGGATCGCCTGCAACACCACCACCAGCCATACAACGAGCTTCGGCCGGGCCCGGATCAGTTCGATAACCAGAGAGGTGAAGCGCATGTGGCGACCGGATTACTTTCAACAGACGAGACCGCCGACAGCTTTGGCCTGCACGACGACGTTTCACCCTGATCAAAGCATGGTCTTAAAGGGGCGCAGGCGCGGAGGCAACTGCAGCGCGGTTGCCCTTCAAACCGCGGCGGAAATCGCCGGTGTCTCGCCCTCCGGCGCGAACAGATCGGCATCGCGCTTGATCGTCCATGGCTGGTGTTTTTCGCGGGCGGCGACGACGGGCGCAAAGAAACTTCGGTGGTGAACCGAAGGACCTAACCGGCCGAGCGCCTCAAGATGCTCCGGCACGCCATAGCCCTTGTGCGACTCAAAGCCGTAACCGGGACACTCCTGTGCCAGTGCACACATCAAACGGTCCCGTGTCACCTTGGCGATGATGGACGCCGCCGCAATCGAGACAACGATTCCGTCGCCGCCGATCACGGCCTCGCAATCGCAAACCGTGCCGAGCCGGTCACGGCCATCGACAAAGACGTGTTTCGGCGCTTCCGGCAAACCGTCGACTGCGCGCTTAAGCGCCCATAGCGAGGCGCGCAAAATATTGTCGCGATCGATCCGCGCCGGCGAGGCAAAGGCGACCGAAAACGATGCAGTCGCGCAAATCTCCTCGAACAGCGCCTCGCGCCGTTCCGCCGTCAGCCGCTTGGAATCGTCTATTCCTTTTGGAATCCGTTTCGGGTCAAGCACGACGGCGGCCGCCACGACTGGACCTGCCAGCGGGCCACGGCCGGCTTCATCGCAGCCCGCGACCGGCCACACGCCTTGTTTGATCAGCGCGCGCTCGCGACGAAAGCTTGGTGGCGCCACCGCGATGACGCCTTTCGGCAGTTTAATCTGCTTCTTGCCCGATTTTTCCCGAATCATGGAAGGGATCGTGCGCAAGGGGCGATCCCGGTACAACGAAAAAATTACAGCTATGCCCGCTGTTCACGGACACGTTGACGCCACTCGCCGACTTCCAGGCAAAACACAGAGCGGTTTGGGCGTCCGGGTTCCGATGCGTCGTGCAGATACCTCATTCCGAGCTTCTTGAGAGCATGAATAGACGACCCATTTTGCGGGTCGGCCAGGCCGAGCAATCGACGGCAACTAAGCTGTTCGAACCCAAACGCAAGTTGGGCCTCGCCGATCTCGGTGGCAATGCCCCTGCCCCAGGCCTGACGCGCAAGTACAAAGCCGATCTCGAAGTCGTCTGCACCAAGCGCTGCGCACGGAAACAGCCCGGCGAAGCCGACGAGTTCGGCCGTGGACTTCTCGGTCAAAATGGCGATGCCCGTGAGAGTGTCACCGAAAGTAAAAAACTTCCGCATCACTTCCCCGGCTCTTTCGAGCGTCATCGGTACGCCTTGAAAGACATAGCGCATCACGTCGCTATCGCCCAAGACCCGCTCCCACATGACTTTGATGTCCGGCTCGGTCGCGGTGCGCAGAATCAGCCGCGGCGTCGTCAAAATGACGCGCGGTTGTTTTTCGAGGACCGATGTGGGCTCGTCTTGCATCGGGCCGCGATACTACAATTCATCGATTGGGAGAAGCGCTCCGCGCCGTCCAACGGCATGTCATACGCCACGCAACGTCAGAACAGGCTGAGCTGTTCTCCGCTGCGCCTGGGCTTTGCGAAATGATCCGTAGTCAGTTTGGACCGGCGCTTGTTGAGCCCCAATTTTTCGCAGGCGATCTCGAACCTCCGTCCGATCATCCAGGCCATCGGGCCCGTGCCTTTCATCCGCGTTCCCCACTGCGAATCGTAATCGCGGCCGTCTCGCATGTCGCGGATCAGAGTGAAGACGTGACGATAGCGATCCGGATAATTCGCCATCAGCCACTCGCGAAAGAGATCACGCACCTCGAGCGGCAGACGCAACAAGACGTAACTCGCTTCCCTGACGCCGGCATGGGCCGCCGCATCGAGAATGCGCTCGATCTCGCTGTCGTTCAGCGCAGGAATGACCGGGGCGACCATCACCGTGGTCGGAATTCCCGCGTCCGATAATCGCTTTAACGCCTCCAGGCGCCGAGCTGGCGTCGATGCGCGCGGCTCCATGGTGCGGGCCAACTGCGCATCCAGCGTCGTCACAGAAATCGCTACCTTGGCGAGATTGCGCTTGGCCATCCGCGCCAGGATGTCGATGTCGCGCACAACCAGCGCCGACTTCGTGACGATGCCGACCGGATGCGAGGCGCGATCCAGCACTTCGAGAATACCGCGCATAATCTTGTGGTCGCGTTCGATCGGCTGATACGGATCGGTGTTGGTGCCGATCGCGATCATGCGCGGCTCGTAATTCTCCGCGGCAAGTTCCTTTTCCAGAAGTTGCGGCGCGTCAGGCTTGGCCAACAGCTTCGATTCGAAATCGAGCCCCGGCGACAGGCCGAGATAGGCATGGGTCGGCCGCGCGAAGCAATACACGCAGCCATGCTCGCAACCTCGATAAGGATTGATGGAGCGGTCGAAGCCGATATCGGGAGAATCGTTGCGGGCGATGACCTTACGGGACGTATCGAGCGTCACCGTGGTCTTGAACGGCGGAAGCTCTTCAAGACTCTGCCAGCCGTCGTCAAACGCAACCCGCGCTTCGGCCTCATAGCGGCCGCTGGCATTGGATTGCGCGCCTCGGCCGCGCCGCCGCCCGCGTTCGATCGCGACTGCAAGCTCCGGGAAGGCCGAAGGTGCACCCGCCGGTTCGGAGGGCGCCGTGACCGGCGGGTGCTTGAGCGCATGTGAGGATGCTCTGCTCATGGTCAGAACATAACATCAAATAAGAACAAATCAAGAACAAGATTGAATTGATTCACAGGGCGACGATCGGAAATGCTCGCGGGCATCATCCGTCCCGATCTGCCGCAAAAAGCTGCAAAACCATAGGCTGATTTGACTGTGACAAGATGATAACGGTTCCCGCGGTTTTCGCCGTTGAGATCATGCTGAGCGTCATCATTCCCACAGAAGGTGCAGAACATCCGACCGTCGCCACGCTTGCCGCGCTGGTGCCGGGCGCGGCTGCCGGTGTGGTGCGCGAGGTATGGCTGGTCGATCGCGGCGACAACGGCGTGATCGAGCGGGTCGCCGATGTCGCGGGCTGCCGTTTCCTGCCCTTCGACGGAACGCGCGCAGCGGCGCTGGCGGCCGGCGCGCGCCAGGCGCGCTCGCCCTGGCTGATGTTCCTGCACGCAGGCGCAGTGCTCGATCACGGCTGGATCGACGAAACCATGCAGTTCATTCAGCGGGTTTCCGACAGCGACCGCCCCCGCGCCGGCGTGTTTCGCTACGCGCGCTCGCCCTATTCCGATCACACCATGCGCGACCGCTTGCGATCCATTGCGCGAATGATGGCAGGGCCGTTCGCCGATCAGGGTCTACTGATCGCGCGCGATCATTATGAGCGGCTCGGCGGCCATGCGCCTGATATCGCTCGCGCAGAAGAGCGGCTGCTTCGCCGGCTCGGCCGTTCCTCGCTGACCTTGCTGCACAGCCGGATCATCATGTCGTGAGCTAACTCCGATATAGTTGCCAAAGTCAAATAACTATTTGACACTGGCAAGCATCGGAGATGCGTCATGCCAAACCAGACTTCGGCTGCCCGGCCCGAGCAGGAAATCGCGGCGGTTCGCGCCTTCAACCGTTTCTACACCCGCAAGCTCGAGGTGCTCGACCAGCACCTGCTCAAGACCCCGTTCTCGCTGAGCGAGGCGCGGGTGATGTTCGAGCTTGCCCATCGCGGCGATCTCTCGGCCAAGGACATCGGCCTGGAGCTTGGGCTCGACGCAGGCTACCTCAGCCGCATCGTCCAGAAATTCGACGAGGACGGCCTGATCAGCCGCAAGCCGCTCGCCTCAGACCGGCGACAGTACCAGCTCGGCCTGACCGCCAAGGGCCGCGCCGCCTTCGCCAAGCTCGAGCGGACATCGCAGGATCACGTCGGGCTGATGCTGGGCACGCTGCCGGGCGAGGACCGCAAACAGCTGCTCGGCGCCATGGAGATGATCGAGCGGCTGCTTCGCGCAGCACACACGCCTTTGCCGCCGGCGATCCTGCGCAACCCGCGGCCGGGCGACATGGGCTTTGTGGTGCAGAGTCATGGTGCCCGCTATGCCAGTGAATACGGCTTCGATTCCTCTTTCGAAGCCCTGGTCGCCGAGATCGCGGCGAAATTCATCTCCTCCTTCGACGCCTCGCGTGAACGTTGCTGGATCGCCGATATCGACGGACGGCCGGTCGGCTCGGTATTTCTGGTCAGGGGCGACGACGAAGTGGCAAAACTCCGCCTGCTGCTGGTCGAGCCGAGCGCGCGCGGCCAAGGCCTCGGGCAACGCCTCGTCGCCGAATGCATCTCTTTTGCGCGCGCCTGCGGCTATCGCAGGATCACGCTTTGGACGCAGAGCATTCTGATTGGCGCCCGCAAGATCTACCAGGACGCGGGCTTTACACTTGTGAAGACCGAGCCGCATCGCAGTTTTGGGCAAAACCTGATCGGCGAGACCTGGGAACGCGAGCTGTGACGCCATCGCGTCGCGTCACACCTGGCTTGATGGAATATTACAAGAGAAAGGCGCATCGGTTACGCGCTGAATCTTACCGGAATATGGGGCGTGCTTTTTGGCGGGCGCTGAAGAAGATCATCGGACTGCGTAGACCGCCGTCAAACTGAGGTGCCCTTCGCTTTGTGGCCGCCTGCCCTCTTTCAATATGCTGACCTGACGCGATACGATGTCTGCCAAAATCCAGGCAGGAGGAAGCACATGAAACCGCCGCGGCCCGTTCGATCGATATCCATGATTGCAATGGCCGCCTTGTTGCTGATGAAGGCGGCATCTGCCGCCGATATCCATGTGATGATCTCCTCCGGCTTTCACGGCGCCTACTCCGAACTGGGCCCGGCCTTCGAGCGCGCCACCGGGAACCATCTGATCACGACGCGCGGTCCCTCGATGGGAGATTCGCCTGAGGCGATCCCGACGCGGCTTTCGCGTGGCGAGACCGCCGATGTCGTGATCCTCGACGGCGGCGCGGCTGACGAGCTCGGCAAGCGCGGCCTGGTGCAAGCCGAAAGCAAGATCGAGCTGGCGCAGTCGCTGATCGGCATGGTGGTGCGCGAAGGCGCCGAAAAGCCCGACATCAGCAGCGTTGCCGCCTTCCGCAACACGTTGTTGTCGGCCAAATCCATCGCCTATTCGGACAGCGGCAGCGGCACGTACCTGTCGACCGTTCTGTTCCAGAAGTTGGGCGTTGCCGATCAGATCGCGGCCAAGAGCCGGAAAGTACGAGGACCGCCGTCCGGCGAGCCGGTCGCAGCCGTGGTGGCGCGCGGCGAAGCTGAAATCGGCTTCCAGCAGGTGGCGGAGCTCATTCATGTTCGCGGCATCAGCTTCGTCGGCGCGCTCCCGGCGGAGGTCCAGCCGATGTTTTCCTTTGTCGGCGTCCTGACCAAGACCGCGCGCGAGCCTGAGGCGGCACGGGCGCTGCTTGTGTTTCTGACTTCAAAACAGTCCGCACCCGCGATTACGAAGGCAGGCTTGATGCCTCTGTCGGATCGTTAGCCGGCGGCGTGACCTCGGGAAGCAAAGTCAGGAATTTGATGCCGTAAGTCCTGCCGCGGCGCCAGATGACTTCGCACTGCTCGCGTTTATGATGGCCCTTCACGAGCGTCAGCTCGAAACGATCTCTCACATCCATCGCGTCGTCGCTCGCGATCCGCGCCCCACCGGACGAGACGTCCAGAACATGGCACTCGCGCTCGCTGACGCCATTATCGACGGTGATCCAGGCCAACCGCTTGTGCAGTTGCCGTCGCGTCTCACGTTTTACCTTTACCCTCGGCTCAACAACAGTCATGAAAAATCACCGGTTGATAGCCCCGGCAATATCGAGGCTTGCCGAGTTTCGCGGCGACCTCGTAAGGTTCCGTTAGTCCATTGTGTTGAAATTTATCGATTAGCCTTGACGGCACGGGATCACGCCGACGCTCCCCGGCGCAGATGCTCGTCCAGCCGCGGCATGATCTCGACGAAATTGCAGGGCCGCGTGCGATAATCGAGCTGGGCAGCGAGAATCCCGTCCCAGCCATCGCGGCAGGCGCCTGGCGAACCCGGCAGGCAGAAAATAAAAGTGGCGCCCGCCACACCCGCCGTCGCCCGGCTCTGGATCGTCGACGTGCCGATCTTGGCATGGCTCAACATGTGAAAGGCGATGGAAAAGCCGTCCATCCGCTTTTCAAACAACGGCTCGATCGCTTCCGGCGTCACGTCGCGGCCGGTAAAGCCGGTACCGCCGGTGGTGATGATGGCATCGACGCCCTCGTCGGCAATCCATCGCTTGACGATGACGCGGATCGCATCGACGTCATCGACGATGATCTCGCGCGCGGCAAGCTTGTGCCCGGCGGCGACGAGCCGCTCGGCCAGCGTCGTGCCGGACTTGTCGTCGGCGAGCGAACGCGTGTCCGAGATCGTCAGCACCGCGATGTTGAGCGGAACGAACTGTTTGGCTTCGTCGATCGAGCTCATGTCAAGCCGTGGGTTACA
>Ga0070733_10003231_pt1 | contig 11212 bp, 8 predicted proteins | sample Coa_R1_9_FD_66450 | JGI IMG/M metagenome (GOLD analysis project Ga0070733, IMG submission 66450) | Surface soil microbial communities from Centralia Pennsylvania, which are recovering from an underground coalmine fire - Coalmine... | ecosystem: Environmental > Terrestrial > Soil > Unclassified ... | reverse complement strand
CTAGCCATACCGATGCTCCTTTCGTGAGGTGATGAGTCGTAGAATATCTCTATCATCTCACATGAGCATCGTTTTGTCCGCTGCTCCCCTCTCTAACCTCTTCCTCTCTTCGCTTAACTTGACGCTTATTGGGCGACCCTTGCGGTCGCCCTGGCTTCAGGCCTCCGATTGGTGGTGGAACCGTAAATTGTCCAGGGTGCTGGCATCCTTTGCCGGCGCGGATAAGCATACCCTGTGTATGTTTTTGCTGTGCTCCCTCACAAAGTGATAAAATACCTCTATGGACAAGAGCCAGCTCACAAAGCATGCACCGGACGGCTGGAACTGCGCGCGTTTTTGGAGCCTGGTTCTGAGCTGCGGCGGTTTCCGTTTCCGAGCCTGTTTCTCCCCAGCCGCCGGGAACGCAGGCCGTTGGGCAGATGCAACAGGACGGGTGCAACCATGATCCTCCCCAAAGAGCGCGACCCCCGCTTCATCACCATCCGCCGCGGGGGGACGCTCACGGACTCCGACCATCGGCTCCTGGCTTTGTGGGCGGCCGCGTGCGCAGAGCACGTGCTGCCCCTCTTCGAGTCGGTGCAGCCCTCGGACCCGCGGCCTCGCCAGGCGATCGAGCAGACGCGGGCATGGGCGCGTGGCGAGATCAAGATGTCTCAGTCCCGCAATTCGGCTGGCCATGCCCAGGCTGCGGCAAGAGAGCTGAGCGGAGCCGCCCGGCACGCCGCATTTGCTGCCGGCCAGGCCGCAGCGGTGGCGCATGTCGCCGCACACGAGCTCGGTGCTGCGGCCTACGCGATCAAGGCCGCGCGTGCGGCCGCCCCCGCAGGCGAGGGCGAGAGCGCCGGCCGGCTCGAGTGCCGTTGGCAGCGCGAACAGCTCCCCGATGCGATTCGCGAACTCGTCCTGGAGGATCAGCGCTTGCGCAACGAGATCTGCTGGTCGGTGTTCGACTGCTGACGGGCGTGACAGCTTGTCTGCGCTGCCCAACAAGCGCTTCGACCCGACGCCACGAGCGCCTGACGCTGTCGCCGGAAGCGCTTGAGCGCGGGTCAAGCGCGATCAGACATAATGATACAGCTGCATTCCACCTCATAACTCTTGACGTTGTAAAGCGATTCGTAACAATGGCTACGAAAGACTAAAACAAGAGGGCAGAGGAAAAATGTCCCTACTGGCTTGCCGTCGCATGGGCGGTGGATGGAAGAGACGCGGATAGGACTTGCACACGTTCCTCGACGGCGAGGAGAAGCTGCTCGGTATTGGCAAAATCACTACGATAAAGTGCGGGGCCATAGCGCACGGTGGCGTGCCAGTGTTTGCCCTTGACTTGCGTATAACTCAGCCCGGCGGGGATAATCGCCACGTGCGTCTGCCTATCTCTCTCCGCGAGTTCCACCATCTTCAAGAAACCGGGGCGGAAAGGAAGAAAGGCGTCAAGATCGGTCTTGGGCGTGGGGTGTGGATCGATATTGGGATAGCCTTCTGGAAAGATGACGAGCATTGATCTAGAGCGGAGCAAGCGCACCGCGTCCAGCATTACCTGTCGTAAATACTGCCTGGCCTCAATAGTATCATATGCCCAATGTTCGTCCTCCGCGTGCTGGAGAAACTGTTCGCTGCGCAGCACAACGGGCCAGTCTACCAGTGAACAGGCGAACTCTACCAGAAGACGCAAGCTGCGCCGCTGAACCCAGTCCAAGGCAACGATGGTATGCAAGGGCCGCTTAATGGAACGCACTATGATAAAGCCATCGTAAAACCAATGGAAATGGCGCACGGCGATCAGCGTCGGGCCTGAGCGCGGAACATATTCCAGCCCCTCGACCTGCACGTCTATTTTCCACCAGGGGAAGGCCACAATGCCTGCGCGCATCAGCCACCACAGAGACAGGCTGATGACCGCGCGCCCCCGGCTGGCCTGGGAGATACGCCCTTCTTGCCTGGGGAAAAGCACTAACGACTCAGGAAGCAAGACAAAAAGCGCAGACACGACGGGAGGAACCCAGAGTCCCGCGCCGAGATTGAGAGCCATAGCGAAGCCGGTGTTTGCCGTATAGACGCCAGCCGGGAGCCAGGCAGCCACACGCCGCGTATCGAAATTGGAACGCCAGAGCATCCTGCTTATGCCCAGGAAGATCAGGCCATTGAGCGTCCATCCAACCAGGTTGCGCATAGGCATACCGAAGTAAGAGCCATATAATTGCCACACGCCAGCCTGCGTCGAAAGACGTTGACCGGCTATCGCCGAATTCAACACCAGGTCCCAACTGATCAGAAAGTAGGTGCCCAGAAGCAGCGACCAGAGCGTTTGCCGGAGCAATTTGAGCGTGGAAACCAGCTTGCTTGCCAACAAATAAGATGCGAAGCCCATGTAAAACCAGGAGAGCAAAATAGAGTAGGGTACGAAACCGGCCACTTTGATGCCGGGGTAAGTGGCAGATGTAGAGACGCCGAAAGGAAAACCTATGCTCGTTCCGAGCAGTTCCATACTCAGAGAGATCAGCGTGGCGCTGACAAAGAAGATGAGCGTCTTACGAGTGCCAACACAGAGCAAACCGAAGAGGAACATCGCCGCAGCGCCGAAAAGGACGTGCAGCGTTCCTGCAAAGCGCAGCACGTTCTGGAAGATGGCTACCCCGATAGGGTTAGTATTCCACAGTTCAGGGTGCGGCGCGACGATCAAAAGGCTGCCCAGACCCACTACCAGGGCCGCAAGATGACAGACGAAGAGGATCTTGATAACTCTCATATGAGATTACCCGCGCCACTTCGTATAAGCCAGTCGCAGACCTTCGAGGGGCAGGTACTGGTTGACGTGCTGTATCTCCGGGATGATGGGAGCCATCAACTGCGCAAGGCCGCCATGCGCGATGACTTTCACCTGGCTCTCGTCTGCCACACCTGGAATTTCGCTGCGCAAGCGACTGATCAGTCCCTGCACTAAACCCACGTGCCCGAAGATAATGCCAGACTGCATGTTCTCGATGGTGTTTTTGCCAAGCGCGGAACGCGGCGGCGTCATGTCTACGCGATACAGGCGTGATGCTGCGCTGCTCAAAGCCTCGGCGGAAATCAGGAGGCCGGGTGCGATGGCTCCCCCCAGGAAATCGCCGCGCTCAGAAATGACGTCGAAAGTCGTGGCTGTGCTAAAGGCGATGATGATGGCAGGGCCGCCATACAGGTGATGCGCGGCAATGGTAGTGGCGATACGGTCAGAACCAATCTCCCAGGGATTATCGACGAGCAGTCTGATGCCCAGGTCGAGTGTATGATCCAGCACGATGGCTTCTTTTCCACAATAGCGCACCGCCAGCTCCTGAAAGACAGGCGTCAAGGGAGGAACTACGCTCGACAGGATAATATCGTCGATATCGGTCAGCTGATATCCCGCGTGACGCGCAAGGTCGTTCAGCACCATTGCATATTCGTCTGTCGTGCGCTGGCGAGCGGTCGATACCACCCAGTGCTGCTTCATGGTCACACTGTTGTAAAGGCCAATTTTGATGTTGGTGTTGCTGATATCAACGGCAAGCAGCATATCATCTCCTATCGACAAACTGCTGCACCCTGGCGGCATACTGCTTTAGATAGGCGGCAATTTCGAAGACATCGCCATACGAACCGTCGGAAACCACGATGACCTCTGTATCGGTGCGCGTATCCAAAAACGCCAGTGTATTCGGCGTGCGCATTCGCTTGCGCCGCCTGCGCTGGCCCGACGAAGAAAATCCACGTCCAAAGAGGAAGCCAGTTATGTTTTCGCCCGCGCTGGGAATTTCGCGAATAGCATTCGCACCGGAAGTAGAGCGATCAGGAGGCGGCACGCCGCGCGCTGTGACGTAGCGTACATGCGTGAGCGGCACATGCACAATCTTTTCGCCTTCCTGTTTCACAAAATCATCCGGTGTAATCACGATCAGGTGCCTGTCCGCCTGGCGCAATCGCCGCACATCCGCAATGATCGACCACGCGCTGCCTGCGCCGATAAAAAACGTCATGAGCAAGAGCGCCGTTGAAAGGCAGCCTGCGAACGCGCCCTGCTGGTAGTTATAGGGAATAGTATCAATGGCAATAAATACGAATAGACCGAAGCCAACAATAATGCCTGTCGCCCACCCCACGATACCCGTCTGCACTTTGCGTTTCAATAATGGAAGAACAAGCCAGCCCTGCGGCGAGTCTTCGTCTGACCTGGCTCTATCGAGTATCTCGGCTGCTTCCATGGCATGCTTCTCGCTTTCTGTGCTGTGAATCACCATCGTATTTGATTATAGCAGACATCGGGCGACTTGGGTATGGTCGTAAGAGCGAAAAGAAGAACGAGAAAAAAACAATGGTATCATGGTACAATAGTGAGCAGGCAACACCAGCAAGGACAGAATGGACATATGGAAGAGCGTTTGCAATTTGAAGCAAGAGAGGTTGCGCGGCAACTCCTGCTAAGCTTTCGCGAGAGCCATCAACAGTGGCAAGATGACTGCACTCCAGTCGAAGAAATTAGCGCGTGGCTCGGCCTGGAAGTTGAAACCTTTAATGCCAAGGACCAGCCTGAAGGAACATTTGGCTTTCTTGAGCCGGGAGAAAAACTGATCTGGCTGCGCCGCGATCTCAATGCAACGCTGCGGCGCTTCACACTGGCGCATGAATTGGGTCACGCTGTGCTGCATCGCACTGCCAGCCCGCAAGTATCGCGCGAGGACCCCTGCCAGGTGAGCGATGTACGCGAAGAGGTGAGCGGCCCTATCTTCCAGGAACAGGCGGATGAGGTGCTCGGTCCTGGTGTCGCGTATGATCCACGCAGCCAGCGCGAACTCTCCGCCAACATCTTCGCGGCTGAACTGCTGATGCCGCTCGAGCGCGTGCGCGCGTTGTCCCTTGCGCGAGAAGTTGACCTATCAAAGCTGGCCGGTACTTTTCAAGTGTCGCAAACGGCCATGCTTAACCGGCTGGTTGATGTCATTATGCGCGAGAGGGATGACATAAGCGTCCCCAATGACATTCGGGAGCAGGGTGGTACATCCCAGCATCAACAATATGACGAATTTCAATGGGCGGCTATCGAGGCGCCTACGCCGGCGCTGATCGTGGCGGGTCCGGGGAGTGGCAAAACAAGCACGCTGATTGGGCGCGCGGCATACCTCATGCACAACCAGGGGATCAAACCTGAACATATCCTGGCGCTGACCTTTTCGCGCAAGGCCGCTGCAGAAATGCAAGAACGCTTAGAGAAAATGCTGGCGTCCAATATGACGACTCCATCGGTAAGTTTGGCACTACCAACGGTCAGCACCTTCCATGCTTTTTGCGCCGAATTACTGCGCAGACATGGCGAACTGGTCGGGCTGCGCCCGGGCTTTGCCTTTATCGATAACGCGGAAGGCTATTTCCTGCTGCGTCGCATGGCGGGGGAATTGCCGCTGCATCATTATCAGAACCTCTTTAATCCGGCAGCGTACTTCCCGGACATGCTCAGCGCATTTTCGCGCGCGAAAGATGAGCTGAGAACACCAGCTATGTACAGGCAACTCGCTCAGGCCATGCTCGCGGAAGCTCAGGATGCAAAGCAGCAGGAACAGGCGGAGAAGGCGCTGGAGATTGCCGCGATCTACGAATTGTACCAGCAGCGCCTGGAGCAGCAGGGCGATACTGATTTCGGCGGCCTGATTATGCTTGCGGTGCAACTTTTGCAGGAGCATGCTGAGGTAAGAGAAGAGTTGCACGAGCAGTACCAGCACATTCTCGTCGATGAGTTTCAGGATATCAACCGCGCCAGTGGGGTGCTCCTGCGCTTACTGGCGGGTGTAGAGCAGCGCGTGTGGGTGGTCGGAGATGCTAATCAAGCCATATATGGCTTTCGCGGAGCATCACCTGCTAATATTGCCAATTTTCGTAAAGATTACCCCGGCGCGGTCGTGCTGCCGCTCAGCCGCAACTATCGCTCGCGGCCCGATATCGTCAATATAGCAGACGCCTTCCGGCGCAATCACCTGGAGGCAGAGACGCAGCCCGGCGCAATTCAGACGGCGCGTTCGACACTGGCGGAGCCTTATATAACGCTGGCGAACGCGCCCGATGAAGCCAGCGAGTTCAACGGCATCATCAACGATATGCGGCGCAAACACGAGCAGGGTTATGACTACCGTGATATGGTAGTGCTCTGCCGCACGCGCTCGCTGGCGCGCAAGATTACACGCGCCCTGGTGGCGGCTGATCTGCCCGTGATTGAACGCGGCGGCTTGCTCGAACAGCAGCATATCAGGAACTTGCTCTCGGTCGTTATGCTGCTGACCGACTCCAGTGATATGGGTATACTGCGCGCCGCGCGTTTGAGCGATCATCAATTTTCGCAGCAAGATGTTGAGATACTGCTACAGGCGGTGCATGACGAGCGCGCAAACGGGCAGAAACGCACGCTGAAAAAGTTGTTTTTACAGAATGACGCACCGCCCATGCTCAGTATCCAGGGCCGCCAGTCATTCACACACCTGTCCGAGATATTGAATGATTTGCTTCGTCCATCTAATACCAATAGTGTTTGGGCATTGTTGGCACGGTATCTTTTCATGGAAACGTCGATTGGGCGAGAGCTGCTGGCGGCGAGCGCGAGTGGAGGGGGCCAGGTCGACCGCGAGAATCTCGCTGCTGTGCAGCCCCCCTGCCATACACAAGAGCAGGCGGATGCGCTGCGTGCCGATTACAGCAGTTTGTTACAATTGGCGCGTTTTTATGACCAGCAGCAGCAAACCTTGAGGCAACAACGGGTGCAGCAGGCGAAGGAGCGTGGTGAGGAACCGGAAGCAGAGGCAGGTATTCAGGAGCGGGCTAAGGGTTTTTTGGATTACGTCACCGTGCTGCTATCCCTGCGGCAGGATGGTGGTAACAGGCGCGAGAGCGAGGCCGATAATGGGGAAGAAGTACCTGATGTGATTCGTGTGATGACGGTGCATGCCAGCAAGGGATTAGAATTTCCTGTCGTCTACCTGCCAGGTATCGCTAACTCGCGTTTCCCGGCTTCAAAACGCTGGCTGCCAGCGCCGCCGCCGCGTGGAATGGTGACAGCAGGTGACAGCGATGACAGCGCGCACGAAATCGAGGAAGCCTGCCTCTTCTATGTCGGGACAACGCGAGCGCGCGATCACCTGGTGATTAGCCACGCTGACCGCTACGGCAAAAGAAACTACAAGCGCGCTACCTATATCGATGCGCTGCTCGCGGGAGTGAGCGATGATCGAGCCATCAGGATCACCTGGCCTGAAAGCGTGGAGCATCTCCCGGCAGAGTCAGAAGATGAAGATAGCGATACGAGCGTGTCATCGCAGCCGGACGAGCGCTTCATCGCAGCCATGAAGCCCGAAACACTGCGCTCATCTGATATTGAAACCTACCAGCGCTGCCCGCGCCAGTATCTCTATGGCACAATTTACGGATTCCGCAGTGATGCAGCTGCGTATCAACTTTTCAGGAGAGCAACAGGCGAAACGCTGGATGAGCTGCAAAAGCAATTTGCCGCGTTGCAAGATGTTGAAAACGGTGAGGCACATTATCCGACCGCTCAGGAAGTGCGAGAACTCTACTCACAGCACTGGCGCGAGCACGACGGCCATATCTTGCCTTTCGGGACGATGTATGAGGAGCACGGGCACGAAGTCGCGGAATTGCTGCGGCGCAAATTGACCGAGAGCGGCGATACACACTGGCAACTGCATCCCACATATACGGTCGAGGTCGCGGGCAAAACCATCGAGATAACTATTGACCGCGTCGAGGCGCCTGCTCAGGCGGGCGAGCCGGTGAAGTTCGTCAAGACTGGCTTTGGCAGGCGCAAGGACAAAATTGACCCATCTACGCGCGAATTGCTCTACGCGCATGCCTCTCGCCAGCATCATCCCGCGCAACCTGTCGAGCTGCACTTCCACAATATGAGCACGGGCGAGACTTTCGAAATTACACTGAAAGAGAAAAAAGAACAGAAGCTATACGAGGAATTGTTGCAGACCATTGCAGGTATGGAGCGCGGCGAGTTTCCAGCAAAGCCCGATGCGCGCATTTGTCCGGGCTGCGCCTTCTTCTTGATTTGCCCGGCATAAACAGAGATTTGTACCATGCATACCAGGGACGAGGGCGACCACAAGGGTCTCCGCCGCCTTACACCACCGCTCCCGCCCTTACAATGACTACGTGTTTGGCTCCGATAGCTCATCCCCGTACATGCCGCGATATTGGGGGGGCATCATGGCGGCGATGTGGCGCATGACCTGGGTGGTGGCATCGTCGATATCTTCGCGGGTGATTTTTCTGCCTTTGGGAGCCAGCAGCATCGGCTCGCCGTAGGAGATGGTGACGCGCGGGCGAAACTTCTTCAAGGCGTATTCGCTGCCCCAGACGGCGACGGGGATGACGGGTACGCCGGAACGCAAGGCGATCATGCCCAGGCCAACATGCGCCTGCGCTAGTTGATGGTTTTTGCTGCGTGTGCCTTCGGGGAAGATGATGAATATTTTTCCGGCTTTGAGTTGTTGCTCGGCGGCGCGCAGCGATTGGCGGTCGGCCGCGCCGCGCTTGACGGGAAACGCACCCAGCAAACGCACCAGCCAGCCAACCTTGCTGTAAAATAGCTCTTCCTTCGCCATGTAGACCACTTTGCGCTTGATGTAGGCGGGAACAAGCGGCACGTCCATCCATGACAGGTGGTTGGAGGCAATCATGAACGCGCCCTCCTTCGGAATGTTCTGGTATCCGACCAGGCGCACATTCAATATCAAGAAGAAGATAAAACGCGCAACTAAGCGCAGCGATACCCAGATCCACAGAGGTGTATCGTAAGGTTCGTACAGGTTTTTCGCGGGTCTGTTCGACTTCGAGAGCTTGTTGGACTTCTCCGGCTGCTCTGGATTACCCACCGCTGAGGTTGCGCTGCTCTGCTGCGTCATGGCGATTCCTCCAGGCAGGCGTAAATCACCTCCAGCACCTGTGGGACATTGAGGTTATCGGTCATTATGACAATGGCATCATGCGCGGGTCGCATGTTTTCTTTATCGGTTTCATCGCGGCGTTCAATATCGTTCGATACTTCTTGCAGAGAGGGAAGCGCGGCACTGCCTGCTACCAGGCGTTCCTCCAACTCGGCATAGCGGCGGCGCGCGCGTTCTTCCAGGCTGGCGGTAAGATAGATTTTCAGTTCTGCATCGGGCAGCACTACCGCGCCAATATCGCGCCCAACCATCACTACCCCATCATGCTGGTATGCCAGCGCGCGCTGCTGCGCTATCAACACCGAGCGCACTTCTGGATGCGATGATACTTGTGAGACGATTTCCGTTACCGCCGCGCTGCGTATCTCCCAGGTGACATCCTGCCCACCGATCGTCACGGTATACTGGCGGCCATCCTCCACATGTGGATGGCCAATATCGATAGCGGCATGCTGCGCCAGTTCTCCCAGCGCCGCTCCATCATGCGCAGCGACTCCGCGCTCCAGCGCCAGTAAGGCAACTGCACGGTACATGGCCCCGGTGTCAAAATAGAGATAGCCCAACTTACGCGCCAACTGCTCTCCGATCGTGCTTTTCCCGGACCCCGCTGGCCCATCGATGGCGATTCGCGCTGGCCGCATATTCCCTCCGCAGGTTCGTGGTCGTCTACCTATACTCTGAGGGATTATATCATATGCTGCTGACTTCATCTTCAGTCAAATAGCGCCACTTACCTGGCGGTACATCTCCCAGTGTCAATAGCCCAATTCCTACGCGCACCAGTTCCAGCACGGGATAACCAACAGCAGCCAGCATGCGCCGCACCTGGCGCTTGCGGCCCTCGTGAATGGTCAGTGAGAGCCAGCAATTGCCTCTTACCTGCTTATAAATGCTGACCTTCGCGGGTGATGTTTTATGATGGCCTCCGTTGTCTTCCACGATTTCGACGCCGCTGCGCAGGGCTGCAAGCGCGCTTTCAGGCGGGCAGCCTTTCACCAATGCGCGGTAATGCTTCTCCATCGAGTAGCGCGGGTGCATTAAATGCAGGGCAAAGTTGCCGTCGTTGGTCAGGAGCAGCAGGCCGCTAGTATCGATATCCAGGCGGCCAACGGGGTATACACGCAGGCGGCGCAGTTCTGGCGACAGCAGGTCGAGCACGGTTGGGCGTCCCTGCGGGTCATGCGCTGTGCTTACATAACCAGCGGGCTTGTGCAGCAGCACATACGCCAGTTTTTCGGCTGCGCTTACAGGTTTCCTATCAACTGTGATGCTGTCATGTTCGGGGTCGATACGCGCGCCCTGGGTCGTTACCGTCTGCCCGTTGACCTGCACACGCCCGGCCGCTATCAGTTCTTCGGCATGCCGGCGTGAGGCGATGCCGGCATGAGCAAGATAGCGCGCCAGCCGCTCTCCCTCCTGTGGCTGCTGCGTCATGGCTCCCTCCCGACGACAATGCATGCATTACAATGCTTCTCCCGGCATGTCTGCGCGTATATGTAATGTAAGCCCTGCTGCTGGCAGGCATTTTTTGGTTCGCGCGCCAGTCCCAGTTGCTTGCACATTGAACGGGTAACCTGGTTAGAAGCGAGTCCTGGGAATGTTATGTAAAGTTCTTGCGTTTGTTCGAGCAGCGCGTGATCCTGCTCGACGTGCGCAACGGCGGCAGCGAAAGGCAAGACCACGTTGCAAACAAGTATATCGGCTCGCGTAGCACCAACATCTGAAAATATCGCGCGCAGCCGGGTGATGATATCGTCAGTCATTGTAAGGGCGGGAGTGGTTGGGCGGATGGGTGGAGACCCTTGCGGTCGCCCTCCATCTGCGTGAGCGGGGATATCAAGCGCAGACCCTTGCGGTCGCCCTCCGTCTTTGTGCGTGGTTGTAACGGGTAGGGATCCTCCATCCACAATGGTGATGGCTCCTCGTATCGTTTCCCACGCGCCTGTTGCGCGCCATTGCTCGACCAGTTTGCCGGATGCGCGCAAACGTCCGGCATCAAGAGGCGAAGGTGTGGCGGCACGACCCGATGGCTCCGGGACATTACTCGCAAGTCCTACAAGCCGCTGGCCGATGGCGCGAAAGAAGGCGCGATCGCGTCCATAGCCAAGCGCCTCAACCAGCGCGGGTATCAGGCAGACATCGTATGCGCTGAACGGAGGATGCGGGTGAGCTTCGCGCAATAGCGCCAGCAAGCTATGTGCCTTCTGCTCGAAGCGCAACATGCCTGCGCGCGCCAGTAG
>Ga0070733_10003230_pt1 | contig 11212 bp, 7 predicted proteins | sample Coa_R1_9_FD_66450 | JGI IMG/M metagenome (GOLD analysis project Ga0070733, IMG submission 66450) | Surface soil microbial communities from Centralia Pennsylvania, which are recovering from an underground coalmine fire - Coalmine... | ecosystem: Environmental > Terrestrial > Soil > Unclassified ... | reverse complement strand
CTCCTATCCCGCGGGAATCAAGGTTCCCGACGCGGAAATGGACCTCATCAACCTCCGACGCGATGAGTTTCACGGCGAATGGAACTATGAGATCCTGCCGCGCAGATGAAATGGTTATTTTTTAACAGTTCCTTAGGTATTTCTCCATCCGGGTAGCCGGAGGTGGAGGGATCGCGTGGACCAGATGGACCGTGGCCCCATACGCCCTGGCCAACTCGCCCGCATAATCGATGAGGCGCGGCGCGGCGGGCGTGGTATCGATCGCGCAAACCACATTCCTCCACTCCGGCGACGCGGGATGTTCAGGGGTCTCCGTATGCGACGCAGTCCAAACCGCGCACTCGGCGTCGTGCAGCACCTTGGCCGTAACCGACCCGAGCAGCGCCGCCCTGAAACTGCCCCGCCCTCGTGTGGGCATCATGATCAGATCGATATCCGATGCGCGCGCGGCTTCGACGATGCGCGAGCCCGGGTCGCCCTCCTCGGCCCGCAACGTCAACTGATTCCCGGCGCTTTTGCAGACAGGAAAAACATTCCTTCGCGAAGCGCGCGAGACCTCGTTCGGCTTCTTCGATGAGGCAACCGATATTCAGCTGGGGAGCACAGGGAGCTTCAACCGAGCCGTACCAAAGGAACGGGACCTCGACGAAATTCAACAGCTCCAGACAAGCTCCACTACGCTTGAGAGCCGCGTTAACGTACGGCGCTGCTGTCCGGCATCGTCCCGAGAAATCGACCGGGAAAAGGATGTTCTTGCACTTCATACCGCCTCCCGAGGCGGATACGCAACCCGGGCGCCAGAATACTCCGGCTGCGGCGCGGGGGAAATAAAAAATTTGTTCGGCTCCGTGGGCCGCGCGCTGCGCCAGTACACGCGTCCCCTGCGCCGCTGCGCACAGTCCGCGGCACGGGCCGCGTGGGCGTCCCGGCCCCAATCCATGCCGCAGGAAGGGAATTTGGAAAGCCACATGCACTGCCTTGGTTCAGGGGAATGTCGCATGAGCATTCTGAACCGCTGGCTTGAATACCTCGATCGCAACCGTGTCCGATACTCTCATTCGATACATGCGCCCGCGCAAACCGCTCTGGGGCGGCCGACGCCGAGCGCATCCCACCCCATGATCTGGCCAAGCCGGTTGTCTATCGTGGCGACACCGGGTTCGGCATTTGCGGTCGTGGCGGCTGACGAACGGCTCGACCTGCTCGAGATCGCACGATTGCGCGGAATTTCGCACATCGGCCTGGCGACCGAGGAAACCCTTGACGAGCGCTTTCCCGACTACGGAGTCGGGGCTGCGCCCCCATTCGGGGAGCCCTACAACGTGCCCGTGCTGCTCGATTCAGGAATCGCCTCCAAAGAATTCATCGCGTTCCCGATCGGAACGCACCGCGACGTTGTCCGGATCAGCCTGGCGGACTATAAGAGATTGGTCAAACCCATGATTGCCCCCATCACGGTGAATCAGACGGCCCTCGCCTGACCAGCGTCATAGCGCTGGTTGCGGGCCCGGAGGTATTTCCGCAAGGCCGTGTGTCTGCCGCACCAGGGGGCCTGCTGTTTGAGCGTCAGGTTCAGTTGAGCTGTCAGAAAACTTCTAAAGCATTGCCTTTTGCGCGCGATATGGTCTGTAGCGATTGGAAGATTGATCGCCTCCTCGCGATGTCGTGGAGAAAACTTCAGAAAAAGGAAGGTCCTCCATGGACTTATCGGTATTACGAAAGCAAGCTCCGGCACTGGGCGGCTTACTCGCTTTGATTGTCTGTGCGGGAAGCATGCAGGCGAGTACTTTTCTGTCGGCGTCCGCGACGTCGAGCACAGCGCTGACTGCTGCCGGGGTCACTTGCGCCACTCTGACCGGCCCTCCCGCGCTGCCGCAGAGCTTTACGGTCCATGCGTCCGGCGCACCCACCGGATTTTCCATTGTCGTCGGCGCCACCCAAATCGCCGGGCTTCAGGTAACGCCGCCTTCGCCCAATATCCTTACCGCAGCCACTAACACTGCGGGGCTCGTCTTCAAAGTAAACTCAGTTGCCGGCTGCGGAAACGCGACCGGTGTGGTTGCAAACACCCTTATCGGCGGCGCCAACACCATCATGCTCCCCTTAACAGCCGCCCTGAACGGCGCTGCGGCCGTTACCGACAACAGCGTAACCGTGACAGATACCATCGCCACCGGCGCGGGAACCTCCGCACTCGTGGCAGCGCCGGTAACGGTCACCTGCGGATACAATGCCGTTGGACCGGTTTATGTTCCCGGCGCTCCCAAGAACGTCGCCGTAACGTCCGCAGCGAATCTCGGGACGCCGTTCACGGTTACTACCGGTGCGCTGCCAACCTGGCTGGTGTTAGGACCGTCGGCGCCCGCCGGAACGGCCGGCACCACCGCGGTTAACTTTACTGTCCAGGCGTCGTCCAATTGCGGCACTTTCGCAGGCGTGACGCAGACATATGCGCTGCCGCTGGCAAGCTCACCCGCCCCAGCCGTAACCGTCTTGATAACCCTGCACAGCGGTCCACTGAGTCCGTTGACGGTGACACCGGTTCCGGCCGCGCCCACTCTCTCGATGTCCTACATCAAAGGCTCGGGCACACCGGCGACTCAGACTGTCAACCTGACCTCGTCGATCAGTACTCCCACTGCCAGCACGTTCTATCAAATGTTGACCTTTCCGACCTGGCTCACTGTGAATTCCCCGACGGGATTTATCCCCTACACCGTAGGCGCGAACCTGACATTCGGCACCACGATCGCCGCCGATTCACTGGCGCCGGGCACCTACACCACAACTGTGTTTGTCCAGGTGGCCAATTACGCGGACGAGCCCATCACGATCAGTCTGCTGGTGGCCAACAAGGCACCGACGCTGTCGATCACGACCCCGAATCCGATGCCGGTGCTTTATACGTTGGGAGGCCCCATTCCCGTTTCAACGATCACTGTCGTATCGAGCGACTCCCCGATCCCATACACCATTTCTTTCGGAGGCTTACTGGCACCGCAGTTGACCGCCAACGAGCAGCTCACGGGCATAGCCTTCAGTTTCGGCTCAAATATCGGCATCACTTACAATCCGTTGCTCTTTGAAACGTCGGCGCCGGGCACCGTTCTCTCCGGAACGGTAACGTTCACCTGGGGTCCCGCCACGGCGAGCACACCGGCCATCGTGACCGTAGTCACCATCAATCTCACAGTCGGCTCTCCGGCAGCTGCTTTGACGAGCATTTCCCCAGCGAGCCTGCCCACCGCCCCGCCGGGGAGCGTGTTCTCCGTGAACCTGACCGGCTCCGGGTTTGTCGGAGGCACGGATCCGACGCTGGCCACCAAAGTCGGTATTGTCACCGGATCCAGTCCTGCAACGATCACTCTGGACCCCAACTTCCATTTGACGTATATCAATCCGTCGAATATGATCCTGCAGGTCACCGTGCCCGCGCTTGTGGGCGGGGCGAACGGCGACTCGAACCTTCCCTTCCTCGTTGGAGGCACCGGGGGTCCCGTTTATCTCGGTGTTGTTAACGGCACGGGCACGACTCCCACCGGGACAGCCATCCTTACCATCGGCTCCAACCCGATTATTTATGGAGTCACCAGTTCGTCCTCATTCACCGAGGTTTCGGGCGGGGCGCTTCCGTCGCTTGCTCCCTACGATATGTTCAGCGTCTTCGGAGCCAGCTTCTGTTCCTCGGTGGGAACGTTCCCCGCACCAGTCGGCGCGAATGGCGGTTGCAGCAACACCACGATTCTCGCCGGCCACCCGGACTCGGTGTATAGCGTCTTTCCCTTCGCTCTGACGCCGGACTCCCAGATCCTGCCGACTCCCCCCTCGTCCTCGCTCTGGCGTAACCTGTCGGTGACACTCTATCCGCACGGCACGCTCGCCGGGGGCCTGCCGGCGCCGCTGCTCTTTGCCACTAACGGCCAGATCAATGCCATCGTTCCGGGATCGGCTACCGCAGGCGCCGAGTACGATGTCGTCGTGAATTTCGCCCCTTCGAGTTCGGTTGCGAGAAGTGCACCATTCCCAGTAAACATTGTCGCCACGGATCCTGGAATCTTCACCATCGGCTCCGACGGCCAGGGATCCGCGGCTGCCCTCGCGAGCCCGTCTTACGCCCTGATCAATAGCGCCAATCCAGCCGGTATGCGGTCCGGCGCCGGGAACTCCGATACGATTCAGCTCTTTGTCACCGGGCTGGGCGTACCTCCCAGCCCGGCCAGCTCGACATGCGCCCCGGCCCTCACCGGCGCCGGCAACTATCTGACCGCGCTCGACGGGCAAACCAACCCGGCGGGAACCTTTACCACCATCGACGGCGCCGTCATTTTGGACACGCTCCTCGGGAGCGACCTGCCTCCCTGCTTGTACGCCCTGACCCACGGAACCCAACCCACGGCCACCGTCGGCGGACAGCCGGCAACAATCAGCTACGCCGCGTTCGTGGGGAATACGGTCGCCGGCCTTTATCAGATGAACATACTGCTTCCCTCTTCGACCCCGCCCGGCGACCTGCAACCCGATTTCCCCGCGTCGCTGGCGGGGGAGGTTCCAACCCTGCTGGTCCCGATGCAACTGCCGATTTATGTCACGGTCGGTGGCCACACCTCTCAGGCCGGCGTCCTGTTATCGGTTGCGCCGGAACTGAAGATGGTTTCTGCAATGCCTTCCAGCGCTACGGTTGGCGTAGCTTACACCGGCACGGTCACGGCATCGCTGGGAACCACTACCTATAGTTTCGCCGTAACCTCCGGAGTAGTGCCTCCGGGGCTGACACTGTCACAGGCAGGCGCGGTCTTAACAATCGCCGGACTACCAGCTGAAAACACATCGGGCACCTATAACTTCACCGTTACCGCGACCGATTCGGCAGTCGCACCTTTGACCGGCAATGTGACCGTTACGGTCACAGTCCTCGGCGGGTTGTATGTTACCTCGTCGGCTGCGGGCCCATTTACCGGCAGCACGTTTGGCGCGGGGGGTGTTGGTCTCCCCACGGTCACTGCCATAGGCGGCACCGCTCCTTATAACTACCTGGTTACGGTCGGCGGGACGCCAACTACGGCGCCGACCGGCATGTCGGCACCGGTTGGTGTTTTCGCCACGACGGCGGCGACCATGGCAGGGACGTATCAGGTTACTGTCACCGCCGCCGATTCACTGGGAGTGACGGGCTTCGTCAACTTCACGGACACCATCGCGCTGGAGTTGAATCCAACAGCCGTCAGCAGTACTGTATCCGTCGGTACCGGCGGTGTCCAAACGGTTACGACCATTCCTGTATCCGGAATCGGAAATACGAGCCCGATACTCACTGCGGATTGCGTACTTGGCGGCGCCGACGCGGCCAAGTTCGCATGCGTGGTCGCCTCGAATACCGCGACTATTTCAACCGTTGATGCCGGCACTCTTTCGGATGTTACGACGTATCATTTCACGGTTACGATAAACGACCAGGGAACTGCGGCTGGCGCGGTAGCCGCCAGCCATGCCACGGCAACCACATCAATCCTCGCATTGTCCCCAATCGCCTGATCGAAACGCGGGCAACTTCAAACACTATCGGCGGCGGGAGATCAAACTCCCGCCGCCGTTTTTAGTGGATCTGGCCGTTTTTAGTGGATCTGGTTCAGGAGGGGAATGTCTTTCACGGGCTTCGGCGCGGGGATGGTCTTCAGATACGCATAGATGTCGTTTACCTCCCGATCGCTGAGGACTTTATCGGTGAATGCGGGCATCGCGCCGGCCGGCTTTCGGATGTAGCGGATCATTCCCTGCGCGTTCAAAACGGGCGGTGCGAGCCGCGCACCGGCTATCGTCCCCTGCCCCGCATAGCCATGACACTCGTAACAACCATCCCGCGTAAAAAGACGTTTGCCATTCTCCGCGTTCTGCGCGAACAAGAAACCAGGCAACAGCAAACCAGGCAACGACACCACCAGCAGAAATTTTTTCATGCGGGTCTCCTAACGCGGCTGGGTGACCACGTCGATCAGAGCCGGTTCACCTTTCTTCACGACTTCGATCGCGTTTTTGATCGCCGGGCCGAGGTCGTTGGGGTTCTCGATCGGGCCCGCGCTGTAAACGCCATAGGCCTTCGCGAGCATCGCATAATCGATGTTCGGATCAAACAATCCGGTGCCGACCTTCGCGGTATCGACTCCGCGCTGGGCCCGTGCCGCCATATCCTCGATGTACATCAGTTCCTGATGATAGGCGCGGTTGTTGTGCATGATGCTCAGAAGCGGAATGTGGTGATGCGCGGAGGTCCACAGTACGGCCGGAGCATAGTTCAGATCGCCATCGCATTGAATGTTGACGCTGATGCGGCCATACTTCCGGTTCGCCAGCGCCGCGCCTGTCGCGGCCGGAGCTCCGTACCCGACGCCGTATGCCCCATGTCCACCGATGTAATTGTGGTGCTTCTCGAAATCCCAAAGACGTGTCGGCCAGTTGCTGAAAAACGGATTGACGTCCGATAAGAGCGACCAGTCTTCATTGCGGATCTGGTTCCATATTTCGGCCGAGACTCGCGCGGTCGTAATCGGGCTGGAGTCCCATCCATAGGAAGCCTGCACGAGCGCCTGCTCTTTGGCGCGTTTGGCCGCTTCCGCGTACTTCGCTCCGCGCTCGCTGAAGGCTCGTTTCCGGTCCGCCGTGATCAGCCGTTTGCAGGCTTCGATCAAAGCGGGCAGCGTCGCCTCGGCATCCGCCGCGATGGCCAGATCCACTTCCGCGTAGCGGCCCAGATCCTGGTAGTTGCTCTTCTCGGCGAGATCGCCGGAATAAATCGTGATCAGCTTCGCGCCCGGTTTGGTGATCGACCGGCTCTCCATGCCCATCTTATTCACGGGCGTCATGGTGTGAGTGGACATCCAGAAGTCGGGGAGTTCCAGTGCCATGATCACGTCCGCCGTGGCCAGATTGCCGCCGCCGTAGAGCGGATGGCTCGAGGGAAAGTTCATGCGGAAGCGCCGGTCCTGCACGGGGGCCTGCAACAGCTCGGCGAGCTCCACCAGCAGCTTGAGTCCGGCGGGAGTCCGCGCGGCGCGCCCCGCGATGATGACCGGGTCCTCGGCCGCCACCAGCATACGAGCAGCCTCGGCGATCGCGCCCGAATCGCCGGCCGGCGGCGAAGACAGCGTGAGTTTCGGAATGCGTGCAGTCCGGCGATCGGCCTCGGACATCGGCTCTTCCTGCAGTACTGCGTCCGCCACGATCACGACCGGCTCCATCGGCGGCGTCATCATGACTTTGTACGCGCGCACCGCCGATTCCGCGAATTGTTGCAGCGACACCGGGGCGTCGTCGAACTTCGTATAGTCGCGTACCATGGACGCGGCGTCCTGCACGCTATGCGCCCATTCGACGTCACTGCGGCGCCAGGTTCCGTCCGCGATATTGCCGAGAACGATGTACACGGGCACGCGATCCGCGAATGCGTTGTAAATCGCCATCGACGCGTGCTGCAATCCGACGGTGCCGTGCGCCATGATCATGAGGGGCTTGCCCTCGATTTTGGCGTAGCCGTGCGCCATCGCAACGGAGGACTCTTCGTGGCAGCAGGTGAGCAGTTCGGGGCTCTTGTTGTGGCCGTAGTTGACGAAGGACTCGTGCAGCCCGCGGAAACTCGACCCTGGATTGGCGCACACATATTCGAAGCCCAGGCTTTTGATCACGTCGACCATGAAATCCGAACCGGGACGATCAGTGGTATAAACGGCTTCGCGCGAGTCCCGCGGCGGAGGAGGCGCGCTTTCCGCCGCGGCTAATCTGGCGGAGGGCAGGCCGGTTTTAGCCTGTGCCTGCACTTCCTGCGCGTTGATGCCTGACGGATTCGCTACCAGCGCTGCCGCTCCCGCAGCGGCGCCTTTCAGGAAATTGCGGCGGCCTACATTGTTGTTGGATTTCGGCATTGGGTCCTCTTCAATAGTGTGCCACCGCCGCCGCCTTACGGAAAACCCGGCGATTATTCGGCCTTGGCGACTTGCGTTACTTCAACTCCCGCGCTGCCGCCGAGCTTCTCAAGCAGCGCCGCCGTGACTTCCTTGGGAGGCTGGCGTCCGGCAGGCCCGCCGCCCTTGCCCATGGCCAGATCGTAAGGGGTGAGTCCTGTCTTGTTTGCGGCGTTCACCTTGGCGCCCATATCGGCCAGATACTGAATGATGGTGTTGGCTCCGCGCCGCGCGGCTCCGTGCATCGCAGTCTCGCCTTTATCGGTTGCCGCGTTAACGTCAAGGCCCAGGCTCACGCAGAGTTTGACGGCTTCGAGCGCCTGCGGCTCCGTTCCGCGATTCGAATCGGTATAGCCGGCACCCGCAGCGACGATCAAAGCGGTAACGCCGTCTTTGTTGGCCAACTTTGGATCCGCGCCAGCGTCCAGCAACAAATGCATCACCTCCACATCGCCGCTTCTGGCCGCGCGCATGAAGGCCGTGGCGCCCGTGGACAGGGTCCGGTCGGGGCTGTCCTGTGCCGCTTTCTTGATAATCGACGCCGACTTCAATTGCGCATTCACATTCGCCTTGCGGCCGATCAGCGACTTGATTACGTCGAGACTCGAAATCTTGTCGGCCTCCTTCACCAGCGGCCGGTCCGACCAGTCCACATCGTGCGCATCCACGGCGGCATAGAGCGGGGCGCGCCCGTCTTTGTTGGCCGCATTCACGTCAGCGCCTTTGTCGATCAGGATTTGGGCGAGTTCATCGTGATTGTTGAGAATGGCGATCAGCAACGGATTATTGCCATCCGCATCGCCCTGGTTGATGTCAGCCCCGGCTTCGAGCAGCGCCTTCGCGGATTCGATGGAACCCTGGCGCGCGGCGAATACCATGGCGGTCAGACCGCCTTTCGAAATCGGCGCGGCCGGAGTGCCCGCCATCAACTTGGGGGGAGTGGTGTCGCGGTCGTTCGACATGACCTTCGGGTCCGCGCCGTGCGCGATCAGAAGTTTCACTACCGCCGGATGGTCTTCGGCAGCGGCCCACATCAAACTGGTCTGTCCGCGGAAGGTTTCCTTTGCGTTGGCATCCGCGCCATGGTCCAGCAGCACCTTCACCGCGTCCACGTTTCCGGCGCGCGATGCGGTCATCAGGACAGTTTCGCCGCGTTCGGTAGTCAGAGTGTTGACGTCCGCCCCTGCTTTGAGAAGGGCCTCGACCAACGCCGCGCTCCCGTGGGTCGCGGCTTCGGATAGCGGTGTGACTCCGTAACGGCTCGCGGCCTTGGCATTGGCGCCTGCTCGGAGCAGTAGCTGCGCAGTTTCCAGATCGTTATAATGCGCCGCCCAATGCAGAGCAGACGTGCCGTCCGCCTCGGGGGTGTTGACGTCGACGTGTTCTTTCAGCAGAGAACGCACGGCGTCTTTGTCGTGATTCTTCACCGCGTCCACCAGCCTTGTGTCGCCGCTTGATGCACCCCCGCCCGCGATCAGAGTCACGGCCGATAACGCCGCTAAGATCAATACCGGTTTGCGCATGTTCGAAATCCTAGACGTCCGACAGACGGCCGTCGCTGTCGCCGATGCTTTCTTCGTGGATACCGGCCTTGTCCAGAATGTTGAGGAGCAGATTGGCTGCCGGCGTATCGTTCGGGTATTTGATGTGCTTGCCACCCTTCATCTGTCCATTGGCACCGCCCGCGACGAAGATCGGCAGCGGACTGTGATTGTGCAGATTGCTGTTGCTCATGCAGCTTCCATAGAGGATCAAAGAGTGATCAAGAAGGCTGCCGTCGCCGTTCGGGGTGTTCCGCAGTTTCTCGAGGAAGTATGCGACCAGCCCCACGTGATAGGTGTTGATCTTCGTCAGTTTCTCGAGCTTGTCCGGGTCGTTCTGGTGATGAGAGGTGGCGTGGAAAGGATCGGGCACGCCGATCATGGGGAATGTCCGGTAGCTGACTTCGCGCGCCATCATGAACGACACGATGCGCGTGACATCCGCCTGATATGACAGAGCCATCAGGTCGAACATCAGCTTGGAGTGCTCTTCGTGATTATCGGGGATTCCCATCGGCTGGGAAGGCACACCGCTCAGGCTCGGGTCGCCCTGCTTTTTCTCCGCGAGTTGAATGCGGCGCTCGATCTCACGAACGTTATCGAGATATTCCGCGACCTTATTGCGATCGCCCGCGCCCAGCTTGCCCTGCAGATGGTTCACTTCGGCTGTCACCGAATCCAGAATGCTGCTCTCGCGCTGCAGGCGCATCATTCGTTCGTTTGCCGTGCCGCCATCGCCGAAGAGGCGATCGAACACGTTGCGCGGATTGATTTCCATCGGCAGCGGCGTGGTCGGGGTTTTCCAGGAAATGGTATTGGTGTAGGTGCAGCTGAAGCCTACATCGCAGGCGCCGATCAGGCCCGTCATGTCTTCGGTAGCGAGCTCGAGCGACGGTAGCGGAGTCTCCTGGCCGATCTTCTGCGCGGCGATCTGGTCGATGGTTGTGCCTGCGCGGACGTCTTCGCCTTCGGTGCGCTTGGGGTGAGAGGCGTTGAGGAATACCGACGGGCCGCGGCCATGGTCGCCGCCACTGTCGCCGGGTCCGAGCGATCCGGCATTCTTATGGGCAAGGCCGGTCAGAACCAGCACCGAATCCTGCACGGATTTCAGCGGGGCGAGAGTGCGGGATAGGGAATAGCCGGCGCCATCCATCACAGGCGTCCAGTTCGACATCACGGCGCCGTGGGGCATATAACAGAAGCCGAGCCGCAGCGTCGGGTTAGCCGCTGTATTGGCCAGCAGCGTGTGCGACGGGACCATCGAATCGAGCAATGGCAACGCCAGCGAAATGCCGGCGCCGCGGAGGAACGTACGTCGTGCCAGATGCTTTTTCGTATTGATTCTCATGATGGCTATTGTTCTCCCTATTGGTGCCGCCTGAAAGGGCGGCTGCGGCCATGATTGGCCACCCTACATTACAATTTCTCCTTCATTTCAAACGGTGTGCTTTTCACAATTCCCAACACGATGGACGCAAACCGGTAATCGTTGCGAGACGCCTCCCGGAGGATCTCGCGGACCGTCGGCATGTCCGAATATTCGACTCCGCGGCCCAGCGCATAAGTCATCAGCTTCTCAGTCAAGACCTTGGCGAAAACATCCGGGTTGCCGGTCAGCATTTTGCGCAGCGCGACCGGTCCATCCACTTTCGCGCCGTTGAACAACGTTCCGGAGGGGTCGATGTGCGTTCCGTCGTCATTGATTCTCCACTGCCCGAC
>Ga0070733_10003229_pt1 | contig 11213 bp, 10 predicted proteins | sample Coa_R1_9_FD_66450 | JGI IMG/M metagenome (GOLD analysis project Ga0070733, IMG submission 66450) | Surface soil microbial communities from Centralia Pennsylvania, which are recovering from an underground coalmine fire - Coalmine... | ecosystem: Environmental > Terrestrial > Soil > Unclassified ... | reverse complement strand
GCGGTGCCTTCGCGTCGGACGATGTCGTCTTCATCTCGGCCATGGGCTCCGGTTTGGGCAGCGCCGGCAGCGAGCTTCCCCGAGCGCTAGCTCGGCTGCAATGCTCCACGCGCGGGCTCTGGTATGGTAGCCGACGGCGGGCCGGGCGCCGGCACGCGGCGAGCCGCCAGGCGCCGGATCTGGCGCCGGGAGGAGCGACACATGCAAAGACGTTCCGTGCGGGTCACGGGAACGGCAGGGCCCGCCGAGATGGCGGCAGCGGCGGTCATCGTGGTCCTGGCCGCGATGGCGGTGCTGGCGCCGATGACGGCAACGGCCGCTGCCGCGCAGGTGGCGGTGCCCCCGGCGCATCAGCCGGTGATGGGCGCCCCGCCGGCCGGTGCCGGCCCCGCCGGCCCCGGCGGGCCGGCGGCGGCGCGCCTGGTCTTCCAGCTGCCGGCGGCCTGGCCGAGCGAAACTCCGAGCAGCAGCATGCGGCTGGCCCAGGCGAAGATCCCGGGCCGCTCCGGAGCGGACGTGGGCGAGCTGGCGATCTTCTACTTCGGACCGGGCGGCGGCGGCACGCCGGAAGCCAACATCGAGCGCTGGATCGGGCAGATCGATCAGCCGGCGGCGCCGCCCCACCGCGGCGAGTTCTCGAGCCACGGGCTGGCAGTGACCTGGGTGGAGGTCGCCGGCACCATGAAGCCGAGCACCGTGGGCATGGGGCCGGCCACCGCCCGCCCCGGATCGCGCCTGCTGGGCGCGGTGGTGGAAGGACCGGGCGGCCCCTGGTTCGTCAAGGCGATCGGCCCCGACGCGACGATCGCGGCGGCCCGCCCCGCCTTCCTCGAACTGCTGCACGGATTGCGGACCGCGGCACCATGACCGCCGGCGAGGCCGGACCCGCCGAGGCGGCACCGGCTGCGCCCGCCGGCGCTGCCGTCAGCTATCGTGCGGCCGCACCCGGCGACGAGGAGCTGTTGTACCGGGTCTACGCCAGCACCCGGACCGAGGAGCTGGCGCCCGTGCCCTGGACCGAGGAGCAGAAGGACGCCTTCCTGCGCATGCAGTTCCGGGCTCAGTCGCTCGACTACGCGGCGAACTATCCGGCCGCCGAATTCCTGGTGATCCTGGTGGACGCGGCGCCGGCCGGCCGCCTCTACCTCGACCGCGACGCGGAGCGGCTGCTGATCATCGACATCGCGCTGCTGCCCGAGCACCGCGGGTCCGGCATCGGCGGCGGCATCCTGCGCCGGCTGCTGGCCGAGGCGGCGGCGGCGGCAAAGCCGGTGCACATCCACGTCGAGCGCATGAACCCGGCGCTGCGGCTTTACCAGCGCCTCGGGTTCCGCCCTACCGGCGACGCCGGGATCTACCTGCTGATGGAGTGGACGCCCGAGGCCGGCGGCACTACGTGAACACCGCCTCGTAGAGCGCCCCCTGCGGGTCGGGAGTGATCGGCACCAGGAAGATCTCGAACGTCCCCATGGCCTCGTGCTCGAGCTGGTAGATCGATTGCGGCAGCCCGGGGCGGTGCGGGCCGCGGAAGAGCAGCGAGAAGCCCTGCCGCTTGCGCCCCGGCACCAGCACGCCGGGAGTGACCTCGATCAGCTCGAGCGGGATCGGCTCGCCGCCACCGCGCGGGCGCAGCCGGTAGCGGCTGCCGGCGTGGGGCGAGAAGGCTTCGGCCGTGAGGTCTGCCAGGTCGATCATGGCGCGGGCTCCTTGCCGCCGCCTGATGGTGTCAGGCGCGGCTTCATCGCGAACGTGTCTCGACGCGGCAGCGGTCGCCCAGGGCGGTGGCGAGGCCGCCGCCGGTGAGCCAGGCCTTGGCCGCCGCGTCGTGGCGCAGGTAGGCATCCAGAAAAGCGGTGACGATCGTTTCCAGGCGGTCCTGCAGCTCCAGATCGCGCTGTCCTCCGGCAGCCACGGCAGTCGTTGCAGCCGCGGTGGTCGCTGCGGCCCCGGCGCGGTTCGCACGGGCCGCCGGCGCCGTGGCGGTCGCACCGGCGGCGTTGCCGCCGGGGGCCTGAGGGGCGGCGCCGAGAGCCACCAGCACCTGGTCGGCGCCGGAGATCTGGTCGAACGCCAGCCGCCGGGCCGCCGCCAGGGCGTCGGCCTCGCCGGCGGCCGGGGCGCTGATCACGTGCAGGCACGGCACCTTGACATTCTCGAAGCGGAGCTTGTCGCGCTGCGGCCCCACCGCCGACAGCGCGCCGAACATCAGCGCGGCCTTGACCCGCGGATCGGGCAGCGAGCTCTCCTCGCCGTTGCGGCCCGCATGCGCCAGGCCGGCGGCGGCAAGCGCCGTCCAGGCACCCAGGTCGCGGCCGCCGACCGCGATCGCCTTGAGGTCGATGCGGCCGCGCAGCACCGGCGAGCTGGCGGCGAGCGCGCCCACCTGGTCGAGGGTGAACACCAGGTCGAGCAGGCGGGTTAGGCCGATCTGGGGATCGCGCACCACTTCCAACATCGCCTCCCGCCGGTTGGCTCCCGCGCCGAGCCGGGCGCGGTCGCTGCCCGGGTGCTGGACGTGCACCGAGACATAGCCGCGGCTCGCCAGGTGGCGGCCCAGGAACTCCAGGCTGGCGCGACCAGTACCGAAGCCAGACGAGAAGACCACCACCGGGAACGGGCCGGGGTCTCGCTTCGGGAAATAGATCCGCACCGGCACCTGCCGGTTGCGGTCGCGGTCGAGCCACTCGAGGTCCATGGCCTCGACGGCCAGGGGCCCCGGCACCGCGGCGAAGCGGGCGGCGACACCGCCGGCAGGGGCGGCAGCAACCGCCGGAGCGGCCGCCGCCGGCCCGGCGGCGACGCCGGATCCGGCCGAGCCGCCAGCGCCTGCCGCGAGATGGCCGGAGGCGGCGGCCAGGAAGGCCGCCATACAGGCCGCCCTAACGGCGGCGGGCCTCGATCGCGGTGTCCTCATCGGCTCATCGGCTCATCGACTCATCGGCTCATCGACTCATCCACTCATCGGCTCACCGGCTCATCGGCTCGTCGGGGCGGCAGCCCTCCGTCGCGCCGCCTCAGGGTCCGACGACCAGGATGACGAAGCTGCCCGGGAGGATCGGCGGCCGCGGGCGCGGTTCCGCCGCGGTCGGCGCGGGCCGCGGCCCGAACTCCGCGGTGGCGAGATAGACGGCGTGCGTCCGCTCGTCCACGGCCATGGTGCGGGCGCCCTGGCGGGTGGCAGCCTTGGCGGCCACCGTCCAGCGATCCGGCGTCTCCTCGCGCATGACGGTGAGCGTACCGTCGCCGCAGGAGGCGAAGCCGAGGCCGGCGCCCGGATCGAAGCCGTTGGCATCGACTCCCTTGCCGATCGGCAGCCTGGCCACCACCCGCCCGCTGGCGCTATCGACGATCAACGAGGTCTCGTTGCCGCAGCCGACGACCAGCCGCTGATGCGCGACGTCGATCGCCAGGCCCGAGGGCTCCTCGCAGCCGGCGAGCGGCCAGCGCTGGACCACCGCCAGCTTGGTGGCGTCGATGGCCACCAGCTCGTTCTTGTCCTCGATGTTGACGAAGACCGAGCCCTTGCGGTCGCTGGCGGCGAACTCCGGCTTGCCGCCGAGCGGGATGGTGGCGGCCACCTGCCCGGAAGCCGCATCGTAGACCGTCGCGCTGCCGCTGCGGCCGTTGAAGGCGAAGACCCGGTGCGACGCGGGATCGTAGAGGATGGCGTCGGGGTTCTGACCGGTGGACTTGAGCTCGGCGAGGACCTTGAGGCTCTTGAGGTCGAACACCGTCACCTTGTCGGCGCGCCCGTTGCTGATGAAGCCGCGCCCGAGATCGGGAGCCAGCGCCACGCCATGCACTCCCGAGAGGTTGGGGATCTCCCCCACCACCTTGCCGGTGTCCGGGTCGAGCACGATCACCCGGGTCGCCCGGGTCACGTAGAGACGGCGCGCGGCGCTGTCGAAGGCCAGATAGTCCCAGCCGCCATCGCCGCCGAGCGGGATGGTCTTGCGCAACCGGTACGCGGCAGCGGCACCGCCGCCGGCGGGCGCAGCCGCGGCGGACGCGGCGGCGGCGGTATTTCCCGGGGTCGCCGGGGTCGCCGGGCTTGCCGAGGTCGCCGGGGTCGCCGAGGATGCCGAGGTCGCCGAGGTCGCCTGGGTCGCCGCCTTCGCCGGTTCTGCCTGGGAGGCGATGGCGGCCGGGGCCACGGTGGCGAGGACCGCGAGGGCGGCCACCAGAACGGCCAGTGCGGCCGGTGAGGACGGCAGGATGTGACGTCGGTCAGGCATTGGCTCTCTTCCTCTCAGTCAGACTCCGAATTGCCGGAGATGGTGATCGAGGTGCTTGTGACACAAGACACCCCAGTCCGCGCGGGTGATCTTGCCGAACACCGGGCTGCGCGCCCAGGGCAGGTCGGGGCCCCGGTTCGCCAGGCGCTCGACGAGTCGCTTGACCTCGGCATGGTCGGCGGCCCAATCGGACGGCTCTCGCGCCAGCAGCGCCGGCGGGCTCTTGGCCTTGCCCTTCGGCCAGGGCAGCACGTGGATGACCAGCCAGTTGAGCGGCCGGTGGGCCAGCGGCCCGGGCACCGGCGCGACCTCGAGCTCGCCGATGGCCTGGCGCATCTGATCGCCGATGTGAGTCAGCATCCGGGGTGCGCTCATCCTGCCCCAGCGCGGCCGCCCGTCAGGGGTCAAGCGGTCGATCCGCTCCTGCAAAGCCTGTCGCGCCCGCGCCTCGAACAACGATGGCATGACCACCTCCACCAACGGAGGCCGCTTACTGTACCGCAGTCGGCGCCGCCTTGGCCGCCACATCCGGCGGCTATAATGCCGCTGCCATGGCGGCGGGTTGGCGATGCTGCCGTTTCCGCCGGGCCGGGCCTGGAGGCCGCCGTTGACCGAGCCGCCCGCGGGTTGGAACCAGCTGCTGGCCCCAGGGCCCTGGTATCGACGGCCAGGCGCCTACCCCATCCCTGCCTACTCCGAGTTCATGCCGGCGCCGCGCCTCGGCCGCCGCGCCTATGGCGGCGGCCTGGATCCGGTACCGTTCGCGGCCGACGACCCCTGGGGCTGGCTGGTCACCGAGTACGAAGAGGAGCTCGAGCTGCGTCCCGGACTGGCGCACGTCGCCGGCGAGCTGCTCAAGGCTTTGCAGCGGCTGGGGCGCGCGCAGGGCGGCCATGGCATCGGACGGATCAAGCTGCGGGACAATCCCTTCTGGCCGGAGCCGCTGGCCAGCGCCGGCGCGCCCGCGTACGAGCGGTATCTGTCGCTGGCGCCGCTGGCCCTGGCCCGCACTCAGGATGACAAGGGGCGGATCCGCTGGACCCTCTTCGGCGCCAGCGAGCAGGGGCCGGCGCGCCCCTTCTGGCGCGGCTTCTTCCACGCACCCGGCGTGGAGACGAGCGCCGCCGGCGCCCTCGCCTTCTGCGCCCGCCTTGTCTCCGGAGCCGCCGGAGCCGCCGCAGCCGCGGGAGCGGCCGGGGCAGCCGCCGCCAGCCCGCTGAACGGACCCGGCGGCGGCACCGCCGGCGAGCCGCATGGCGCCGGCGACTCGGGCAGCGCCGAGACCGCGGCGCCCGACGCGGCGACCCTGACCCGCGACCTGCTGGCGCAAGGTTTCCGCATCCTTCCCGGCGGCATCCCCGGGAGCGCCGGCAGCGACGGCCAGGGCGCCGGCAGCGCCACGGGCCATGCCGGCGACGCCCGGCACGCCGGCGACGCACACGGTGCCGGCGGGCGGCGCGGCGCCGACGCCATCCTCGACGCGGGCGGCATCGGCTTCTGGCACGAGGGGCCGCTGCCCAGCTGGACCTCGCCGCTGCTCTGGCGGGAGGGCCAGCCGGTGACGGCCGTCCGCTACCTGCTGACCTTCCGGCCTTTCGCCGGCCTGCCGGAGGCGGTGCGGCGCGCCTACCTGGCGGGCGAGCTGCACCTGCTGCCGTTTCCGGGCAGCCTGCTGTTCTGGGGCGCGCGGCCCTACCATCGGCTGGGGCTGGAGCTGCCGCTCGCCTTGCAGATCCCCCTGCTCCATCCGATCGAGCGCTGCGAGGGCCTGCACCGCCTGCGCGTCCCGCAATCGGGCTGGCTGCACGAGCCGCATGCCGATCACCCGGAGCCGGCGACCGAGCATGGACCGATGCGCAACACCTTCCGCCGCACCCATCGCTGGCAGCGGATCGAGCGCCAGCAGGACGCCCTGGCGGTCGCCGGCAACGAGGACCACGTCGCGCACGTGCTGTTCAGCGCCGCCGCCGACGACCTCGGCCTCTATGGCAAGCCGATGGCCCGCAACTCCCAGCTCTGGACGAACGACTACCGGCTGCTCCTGGACGGTCCGCAGGCGGGGCGCACCGAGCTGGCCGCCGCCGCCGGCAGGCTGGCGGCGGGCGGCACCTTCGGCTACCGCTTCCTCTACCCCGCCATGCGGGTGGGCGATCACGAGGTCTACTGGCACCGCCCGCTCGCCGCCTTCGCCGGCAGCGGCGGCCGACCGGCGCTGGTGGCAGGTGCGCCGCTCGGCTATCTCACCGCCTACCGTGCCGATCGCCCGGACCTCGAACACCCGGTCGAGCTCTGGCCGCGCCAGCTCGATCGCCCGGCCCACCGCGCCGCGATCGCAGAGCCCCGCGGCGGCAGGGAGAGGGCGGCGAGCGGCGCCGCGGCGGCCGCCGCCGGCAGCGCGCCACCGCCGGGAGCGACCGGCGCCGAGGCCGCCGCCTACCAGCGCGAGGTCGGCAACGCGCGGCGGCTGCTCGACGCCTGGCAGCTGCTGGGAGGCTCACCGCTGCCGGAGAGCTTCGCCCAGGCGCTGGTCCGGCGCCGGCAGGACCAGACGCTGGCGGCCTGGTTGGACGCGATCGCGGCGGCCGGCAGTGGCGAGCCCGCAGCCGCGGCCGCCGCCGGCACCGGCGGCGCCCCCGGCCCTCCCGGCCCCCCCGGCACCCCCGGAGACATCGCGGGCGCCGACTCGCGCCTCGCCCGCGAGCTGCGCGCCCGCATCGCGCCGGCAACGGCATCCGGCCCCGACGCCGGCTCCGGCACCGGCACCGGCGCCCGCTCCCGTGCGGGAGGCGCCGGCGAAACGTCGCCGCTTACCTTCCGCCATACCGCCAACCGGCGCTTCGAGGAGAAGTACTGGCGGCGCATCGCGTTTCTGGCGACGGGTGGCTTCGTCAACAAGGACAACGCCGACGTGGTGCACGATCCGGCCACCCTGGCGCAGCTCGCCCACGGCGGCCATGGCCACCGCGACCTCGACGCGCTCGGCGACTACCTCTTGGATTACTACCGGCGCCTGATCTCCGCCCGCGGCATGGAAGGGCGGGCCGTCGCCGGCGATCTGCCGTTCCACTGGCGGACCGACTTCGACTTCACCTGGTCGGGAGGCTGGCTCGGCAACCAGCAGGGTCAGCTGGAGGAGCGCAACCTGCTGATCGTCATCCCCGGCCGCGACCGCAGCCGCGCCGTGATCATGGCCGACCACTACGACACCGCCTACATGGAGGACCGCTACGGCTACCAGCACGGCGGCCACGGGCCGCGCCTCGCCGCCGCCGGCGCCGACGACAACCACTCGGCGACCGTGGCGCTGATGCTGGGCGCCCCGATCTTCCTCGAGCTGAGCCGCGCCGGGCAACTCGCCTGCGACGTCTGGCTGGTGCACCTGACCGGCGAGGAGTTCCCGTCCGACTGTCTCGGCGCCCGCCACCTGACGCAGGCGCTGGTCGAGGGCACGCTGCGGCTGCGCACCAGGCAGGCGCGCGGCTCCGCCGCCGCCGGCGACGGCTGGCAGGACCTCTCGCAGACCCGCGTGCAGGGCGTCTACGTGCTCGACATGATCGCCCACAACAACGACCGCGTCCGCGACGTCTTCCAGATCTGTCCTGGCGCCGGCGGCGAGTCGATGTGGCTCGCCCTGCAGGCCCACCTCGCCAATCGCGCCTGGAACCTGGCGGCGCCGCGCTGGAACCGGCGGGCGCGCGGGCACTGCCGGCGGGGCCGGCGCAGCGGCGACGGCAAGACCCTGCCGGCCCTGGCGCTGCACCCGCAGCTGCGGGGCGAGGTGCGGCCGCAGCTCGATCCCCACAGCACCCTGTACAACACCGACGGCCAGATCTTTTCCGACGCCGGGGTGCCGGTGGTGCTGTTCATGGAGAATTACGACATCAACCGCCACGGCTACCACGACAGCCACGATACGATGGAGAACATCGACCTCGACTACGGCGCCGCGGTCGCCGCCATCACTATCGAGACGGTGGCGCGCGCCGCCACCGAGCCGGCTCCCGCCGCCGGCTGAGCGAAAGCGAGAAGCGACCTTGGTCATCCGCCAACTCGAACCGCGCGACCGCACGCGCATCCTGGAGATCGTCACCGCCACCGGCAACTTCACGCCGGTCGAGATCGCCACCGCCATGGAGGTCGTCGACGAGGCGCTGGCCGACCCCGCCGCCCCGCGCGGCGACTACCGCGTCTACGTCGCCCTGGACGCCGGCGGCGCCGTCGCCGGCTACGAATGCCACGGCCCGACGCCGCTCACCGAGGGCACCTACGACCTGTACTGGATCGCCGTCGATCCCGCCTACCAGGGCGGCGGCTTCGGCCGCGCCCTGCTCGCCTTCGCCGAGAGCGACGTGCGCGCCACCGCCGGCAGGCTGCTGCTGATCGAGACCTCCTCGCAGGAGAGCTACGGCGACACCATCCGCTTCTACGAGAAGAGCGGCTATCCGCTGGCCGCCCGCATCAAGGGTTTCTACCGGCCGGGCGACGACAAGCTGATCTTCGCCAAGGAGCTCGGCGCCGGCGACCAGCTCGCCGCGCCCGCGCCAGGCGACGCGACGCCGGCCGCCGCAAAGCCCGCCACGCCACGCTGAAGCGAGCCCGGCGGGCGCCCGCCCTGGCCATCGACCCCGAGCGGCAGCCGCTCCCCTTGACATCACCCTTTGCGAGGCACCACAATGACCACATGGGAAGCCTTGCTCCTCCACTTGCCGTCGGCTGCAGGGAGCTGAAGACCCGATTGGGGGCCTATATGAAGCACGTCAAAGCCGGAGCGACGATCATCGTCACCGAGCGCGGGCAGCCGATTGCCGAGCTGCGCCCGGTGGCTCTCGGCGGCGGCCTGGAGGAGCGGCTCTACCGGCTCGTGGCTCAGGGGCTGGTGAGCCGCGAGGTGCGGGAGGCGGGACCTCTCGAGGATTTCCGGCCGATCGTCTCGCGGCAGCCCGTCTCCCAGGCCCTCCTCGAGGAACGGGAAGATCGCTTCTGAGGCGGCGGCGCCCGCTCCGATCCTCCGGTACTTCGACGCCAGCGCCCTGGTCAAGCGCTACGTAACCGAGCCGGGCAGCGACCGCATCGAGGCCCTCCTCGGCGGTGGCGTCGCGGCAGCGTCGCGGCTTTCCGAGGCGGAAGTCGCGTCGGCGCTCTGCCGCCGCTGCCGCGAGGGCGCCTTCCCGCCGGCGGAGCGCGACCGGGCGATCGCCGCCCTGCGCCGCGATCTCGCCAACCTCTTCGTGGTCGAGCTGAACCCCGAGGTCGTGGCGCGCAGCATCGCCCTGCTGGCCCGCCACGCGCTGCGTGCAGCCGACGGCATCCAGCTGGCTTCCTGCATGGAGCTCAGGGATCGCCTGCAAACGGCGTGTCTCTTCGTCTGCAGCGACGACCGCCTGCTGGCCGCCGCCCGGCAGGAAGGTTTCCCCACGGCGCCCTGAGCCGGCGAGTCCCTCCCGGCGGCCCCGCCGGGGCGAAGGCATCAGGGCACGTCGTAGAGATCGATCCGCTCGCCCTTCAGGTACTTGGCGAACCAGCGCTCGATGTGCTGCAGGCGCTCGACGCGGTGCCAGGGGTGGCCCGAGCGCGACAGCTCGTGGCTCTCGCCCGGGAAGCGCACCATCACCACCGGCCGGCGCAGGTATTTCAGCGCGCGGAACATCGCCTCGCCGCCCGAGGTGGGCGGCGTACGGTAGTCGGCCTCGCCTTCGATCAGCATCAACGGGGTCTTGACGTTCTTGACGTAGGTGATCGGCGAGCGCGCCGTGAAATCCGCCGGGTCCTCGAATGGCGCGCCGCGGAACCAGCGCGGCGTGAACAGGGTGAAATCGGCGGTGTACCACCAACCCGCCCAATCGGCGATCGAGCGCTGCGACACCGCGGCGGCGAAGCGATCGGTCTGGGTGATCGTCCAGTTGGTGAGCAGCCCGCCGCCGCTGCCGCCGGTGACTCCCAGGCGCTTGGGATCGGCGATGCCGCGGCGCACCAGCTCGTCGACTCCCGCCATCAGGTCCTTGAAGTCGTCGCCCGGGTAGCGGTACTGGATGACGTTGCCGAAGTCCTGGCCGTAATCGGTGCTGCCGCGCGGGTTGGGATAGATCACCACGTAGCCCTTGGCGGCCAGCCACTGCGCCTCGTGAAAGAAGGTGTAGCCGTAGGCGCCGTGCGGGCCGCCGTGGATGTCGAGGATCGTGGGATAGGGCTTGCCGGCCTGGAAATCCGGCGGTTCCTGCACCCAGGCCTCGATCGCCTTGCCGTCGAAGCTCGGGTAGGAGATCACCAGGGGCGGGGTCAGCACCAGCCGCGTGAAGAGCGGATCGTTGAAGCGCGTCAGCTGGCGCGGCGGCCCGCCGGCGGCATCCTGGACGAAGAGGTCGCCCACCGCGGTGGGCGTCGAGATCACCAGCGCCAGGCGCGAGCCGTCCGGCGTCGCCGCGCAGGCGACCACCTCGTGGTCCCCCGCGGTCACCGGCTGCGACGCACCGGTGGCGGCGTCGAAGCGGCGCAGATCGACCCGCCCGCGCTCCGCCGCCGGCACCAGCAGCGCACGGCCGCCGGCGCTCCACAGCGGCGCGGCGCGGCCGCCGGCGCGCGGCGGATGCTGGTCCCCGCTCAGGCCCGCGCCGATGTCGAAGTCATAGTTGGCGGTGAGGTTGTGCGGCTCGCCGCCGGGCGTCGCGGCCACCACCCAGAGGTCCGGCTGATCGTAGGAACGCACCGGCTTGCCCGCGGCGGCGCCGATGAAGGCGATCTGCCCGCCGTCCGGGCTCACCGCCAGGCTGGCGATGCCACCCGAGAAAGCCGCCACCTTCACCAGCTCGCCGCCGGCGGCCGGCAGCGTGTAGATGGTCTCGCCGGCATCCTCGTAATAAGGCTCCTTGGTGCGGTTCGAGATCAGATAGAGGCGCGAGCCGTCCGGCGCCCAGGCCGGGTCCTGCTCGTCGAACTCCCCGCTGGTGAGCTGGCGCGGCGGCGGCGGCTCGCCACCGCCCG
>Ga0070733_10003228_pt1 | contig 11215 bp, 9 predicted proteins | sample Coa_R1_9_FD_66450 | JGI IMG/M metagenome (GOLD analysis project Ga0070733, IMG submission 66450) | Surface soil microbial communities from Centralia Pennsylvania, which are recovering from an underground coalmine fire - Coalmine... | ecosystem: Environmental > Terrestrial > Soil > Unclassified ... | reverse complement strand
TCGGCTATATGTTCAAGGCGCTGATGTCGAGCGTCAATACGTGAGGCCGGTGGGGAGCTTCCCAAGCCGCGCGACGGTCGTAACCGTCGCCATCCGGAGGCGGTCAGCGGGAGCCGGCTCGCAGGATACGATCATGCCCCGCAAACGCTATCGCGCGAGTAGGGGCGGCATTACAGAGGGTGACAAGTCCGCCCCCTAACGGACCACAACCTTGGCGAGCCCGGCGTTGCCGGCGGAATCGTAGGCCCGGATGACAATCAGGTGCTCGCCCGCTGGGAAGTTGTCGATGCGGATCAGGAATCGCTCGCGCGGCGAATCGGTGACGCCGTCGGCAGCTTCGACCGGCAGCCAGGGGCCGGCGTCCACGGAATATTCGCAGCGCCGCAGCGCGGAGGCGCGATCCTCGGCATCGACGTCGATTTCGACTGTTGAGCCGGTGCGGCGAACCGAGCCCGCAGTCACCTGCGGCGGGGTGTTGTCGATCAGGACGGGCGGGCCCACGAGTTCGGCTTGCCGCGCCTGAGCGGCGGGGTTCGAAGGCCGGTCGGAAGCGATCACCTTGAAGAAATAGCGGCCGTCGGCGAAAACGTCGCCGTCGAGCAGGTAAGTATTTTCGCTGATATTGGCGCGCAGCAGCTTCCATTCGCGCTCGTCTTCACCGCGGAAATAGAGGCTGTAGGAAAGCTTGTCTCCTTCCGGATCGTCGGCCTGCCAGGCGACCTGGATCTGCTGCCCCGCCGGACGCGAGAGCGTCTGGGATTGGGAACCCGCAGACCCGGACCCATCGGCGGTGTCGGTTACGGTGACCGAATACACGGTCGATCCCACGGCCGATTTCGCCGCGCTCGACGGTTGCGCCGTCACCGTGATACTGCGGACCGTGGGCGGCGTGTTCTGCGGCAGATACGCGATGCGGACGCTGTCGAGCGAGGCCGCACTCGAGAATTCCGACCGCCATTGGATGTAGCGCGCGTTGGGGCTGGTGATCAGGGATTTCGCCGGATCGTTGATCGGTTCCGACCAATCGCTCCAGGTGGCGTCGGGCCGCGCCGAGTTGCCCGCCCGCGTCCGGAAGGCGATGCCTTTGTAATCACCCACCCACGTTAGGCGTCCCCAGCGCGCCACGGCGCCGGAGTCGTGAACCGGCGATTCGAACCAGCCGCTCGATCCCGTACCTGCCTCCAGACGCAGAATTTTTCCAGCGTTGCCGGTGGCGGCGAAGACACTGCCTGGCACACGGCCGCGTTGCGATGCGATCAGACGTAGGGCGTCGCCTTCATTGGACTGCGCGACCAGCGTGGCCTGATGCTCACGATCCGGACGCGGGTCCATGCGGTAGATGCGCCCTTGTGCATCGGTGAAAAAGAGAAGGGTGCCGTTGGTTTCGGCAACGACATCGTAGATATTTTCTTCCTTCGAGCTCCACAGAGTCTCGACGGTATTATCCGGCAGAATCTTGTACAGTGCGGACTTCTCGACGCCGGAAACTTCCGTGACGCTGGCGGCTGCCGTGACGGTGGGTGCTCCCGCAGCAGGCTTGGCCGGTTCGGGCTTAGGACTGAGGCTCGGGGCGGCCTGCGCATCGGTGACTGTGATGCTCATGGGCGGGGCGACCAGCATTCCGCGGGTCGATTGCACCGCTTCGGTTGCCGCGCCGGTGCGCCGCGCCACACCGCCTCCCAGCGCCGCGGCGTAAATCGAGCCATCGGCCAGCGGCACGATAGCGCGGATTTCCGGCAGATTCGTGTTATACAGCACGAACGCCTTCGCGGGAGAGCTGGTGATGCGGTACAGAATGCCGTTGGGCTCGCTGCCGGCCAACAGCCGCCCCTCGCGGTCGAAAGCGAGGCAGGTCACGTGCGCCTGGCCGGTTTCATAGTAGACCTCGCCGCGCCCGGCCGTCACGCGAAAGATTTTCCCCTGTGGACCGGTGGCCACAAACAGCGCGCCATCCGGCGCGAACGCCAGCGCCCAGATGTAACGCTCGCCCGGCGCGAAGTACTCGGTGGCTTTGCCGTTTTCGATGCGGTACACCTTGCCGTCGGGTGAGGCGCCGGCATACACGACGCCCGCCCGATCCACCGCGACGGCGAAAATCTCGGGCTGATCGGCGCTCCACACCACGCTTCCCTTGCCCGCCACATCCACCTTAATCAGGCGGCCTCGATTGCCCGTGCCAAGATAAAGCGAGCCGTCCGGCGCTTGCGCGACGCTCCAGATCTGACGCTGGTCGGAGGTGAAGAAAGTGTCGAGCTTGGGGCCCAGCATCAGGCGCCCATCGGGCGTGATCGACACGCCGCTCATGCGTCCGCGTAGGAAATCCTGATAACCGTCGATCTCCCAAACGGCGGTGGTGGCGGCCAAGCATAGGCACGCCGCCACACCCGACAAAAGCAGCAGACGCAGGATGCGGCTCATTCCTTCACTCATCATTCCTTCACTTCGACCTGTGCGCTCTTCGAACCGGTGACGACCACACCAGCGCCCGCGGGAACTTCGATTTCGGTGAGTGTGGCGCCGCGCGCGGTGACCAGATTCCCCGTGCCCTGCTGGCCCCGCGACAGGATCATCGCAAGCGAAGCTGGAGGCGCCGGCAGATCACGGCCTTCGACCGTGAAGGAAGGATCGGAGCGCCATACGCGAAGATACGCCTTGTTGTTCGAGCGGAAACCAGTCAGCATGTTCAACACTTGCTGCGGAGACCGTTGCGGCGTTCCAGCCATGGACTGAAATTCGAGCAGGTTGGTGGAAGTCGCATCGGAGACGGTGAAGGACAGAGGCCCGGCCGGCGCACCCACCGGCACGCGGTAGCGGACGCGCTGGGAGGTTTCGGCTCCGCTATCCCCGGCCAGCACAACCATGAGATCGATCTCGTCGCCGGGATGCACCATGCGCGGCGCGATCAAATCGGCAATCTGCTGCTGGCCGCGCTTTTCGACTACGCCGATGTCGAGCGAGATGCTCTGGAGCTTCATGGCATCGAATCCGCTTTGAAATGCGTAGGCCAGCGGCACGGAAACGCCCGCGGACGCGATGGCGGCAACGGCGACTTCCCCGCTATAGACATCATCCACGCGCACCGGGCCGGCCGCGAAATCAAGCTGCCCCCGCACAGAAAAAGTCTGCGAGCCGATGCTCCGCTCGGTGGCATCGATGGCGGAAAAAACCGCCATTTGCGCAAGCAGGGGCGTCATCACGCGATCCTGAATCATGCGCATGCGATAGGTGTTCTGGCCGACGCGGATTTCGACCGGAATCAACGTCGCCTGCTTTCCGGTCAGGCCGGAGATAGCCGTATCGCGGTCCGCGGTGATGGCGCCCATCCATTCGCGGGCGGTTGAGATCTTGAAGGAGCTCGATAGATTGGGCAGCAGCGCCAGGACTTCAGCGCGCGCAAACGGCAGGTCGGTGGGACCCTCGCCTAGAAAACGATGACCGAAGGCATACACTCGATCGCCGTCAATGGCGGTGATGGTGCCATCGGCGCCGACACTCATATCGCCCGAGAGGAGCTGGACACTGATCATCGAACCGGGCTCGAGTTGGCGCGGATCGCCCAGGCGGTCCGAGGGCACGCCACCGCCGGAAATACCCTGGCGCGGATCCCAGCCCAGTTCGCGAAGCTGCGGCGCGAAGTGTTCGAGCGTGGCCCCGGTGAATCCGGAAAACGAAACGGGCGTGGCGATTTCCTCGAGCCGCGTCTCCCCCGCCACGAAGGGCCGGCGACGAGGTGCCGGAGAGGCCGAGGCGATGTTGAGGGCAGGCCGCGGCTCAACTCGTAGCATGTCTTCGATGGGCCGGATTCCGGCGATCGCTTCCTTAGAAAGCGGGAAGCTCAGCGCGACGGCGCCCAGCAGTTTCCCGTCGATATAGACGGGCGATCCGCTCATACCCTGCATCACGCCGGTATTCTCGAGAGGTCCGCCCTTAAGACGCGCGAGAATTATGGATTCGCGTGGCCCCAGGTTTTCGAGAACGCCGAGAATTTCTACCTGGAATTCCTCGACTCGCGAACCGGTAAAAACGGTTCGTCCGATTCCGTGCTGGCCCGCGCGGACATCCTTGAGCGGAAAGATTGCCGGGGCGGCCTGCACGCTGGACGCCGCGGACACAACCAGCAAGGTATGAACGATGCGAAGATGGCCCACAGGATTATTGTAACGACTCCGGCCCCTTGCGCATCCCAGCCGCGTAGTACTATAGATAAAAGTCGAGCAGCGCCGCGGTAGCGTTGGCGTGCTGGCGCCCGGAGGCGCGCCCTGCCCCGCAAGGCCACCCAACCGGTCGATTATGGAAGGGAGGCGCTCCTCATGTGGAACCGCCGCAAAGAAGAAGAAAACGCACCCAAGCCGGTTTCGGCTCCGCCGACCTCATCAGAATTCGCTAAGGAGGGTATCCCTATGTCCACTCTGCCCACGCGCAGCGGTGAACCACATCCAGATTTATCGCGAGGCACATCCGCCGTACTAGGCAAATCCGTCATCGTCAAAGGCGAGATCCATGGCCGCGAAGACCTCACCATCGACGGTGAAGTGGAAGGCACCATCGAATTGCAAGAGCACCGCCTGACGATCGGCACAAACGCCAAGGTGAACGCCACCGTGAAGGCGCGCGAGATTGTGGTGCTGGGCACGCTGCACGGCAACGTGGAGACGCGCGACAAGGTTGAGATTCGCAAGGAAGCCAAGCTGGTAGGCGATATCCGGACTGCGCGGATCGTGATCGAGGACGGCGCCTATTTCAAGGGGACGGTGGACATCATTCGCGCGGAAACGCCCAAGCCGCAAGCGGTGGTCGCGCCCAAGCCTCAGCCGGTGGCCTCCGCCACGGTTCCTAACACAGGTTCACCCAGCACATCCGGCCGTCCGGCCCCGCCTTCGATAGCGGCCGCAGGCGGCGACATCAAGCGTTAGTGCAGCGCGAAGCGTTGGTAGGATCGGATACACGGCAGAGCCATGGCCTGGATCAGTTCTGCGCTTCGCTCGAAGAACGCCCGGGGCTGTCGATCCTTGATTTTGCCGGTGGCAGCCAGGCTACCATCAGTTTCATCACCGGCTACGGCCACCGCCTGTATTCGGATGATTTTCTACATCAACTGGACCTGTGCTTCGGAAGCGCTCCCGGCGATTTTTTCGAGAACCAATCCAATCCGTTGCTGGTTTCGAAGTTTATCGAGAACGCGCTTCCGTTTGCCGAGGAGAGTTTCGATGGCGCGCTGGTGTGGGATGCGCTCCAGTTTCTCTCCCCGGCGCTACTGCAAACCGTGGTGACCCGGCTTTATGGGGTACTGCGGCCGGGCTCGTCGCTCCTGGCGATGTTCCATACCGAAGAGCGCATCGACACGATCGCTACATACGCTTACCGCATTCAGGATCACCGCACGGTTCAAATGACCGCGCCCGCGCAGCGAAGACCGGCGCAGATCTTCAGTAACCGAAGCCTGGAAAAAATGTTTCAGGACTTCCACTCTGTGAAATTTTTCCTGACGCGCGACCGATTGAGGGAAGTGATCGTGAGGCGCTAAGCGCGCTTTCTCCCGGCGAAGAGTCGCCAGCTCACCAGAGACCTAATGCTTTCGGATGGGAAAGTGATGGATGTAAATTCGGCCGTGCTGGCGCCTTCCAGCGAAATTGAGCCGCCCGATGTTAAGACGCCCTATAATCTCAGCATGAACCGCGGGGTGGCGTCCTACAGCATCCGCCATCAGTTCAACGCGAACTTCGGCTTTTAGCTGCCGTTCGGAAAAGGGCAGCACTCCGCAAGCGGCGCCGGCAGGTCGTGGACACTCTGGTCGGCGGCTGGCAGTGGAACGGAATCGTCTCAGATCAGGGCGGGTTCCCCTTCACCCCGATGGATTCAACAGTTCCGGGACCGGCGACCCGAATCAATCCGGCGTGCCCCACTGGAATCCAAACTTTAAAGGGGCGGTAATTTTGGGAAGCCCGAATCAATGGTTCGATCCCAGGGCCTTCGCGGTACCGACTGCCGGGACCTTCTGGGACCTGGGGCGCAACTCGCTTCGTGGCCCGGGTCTGGTCGATTTTGATACTTCGTTTTCAAGAGGATCAAAATCAATGAGCGATTGAATCTGCGTTCCGGGCGGAACTCTTCAATCTTTTTAACGATGTCAATCTCCCGTACGCGAATCCGATGGTTTTCTCTGGCAACAACGCCAGCTACAGCATCAGCTCCTCAGCGGGCGTCCCGACCGCGGTGTTGACCTCGCGGCAAATCCAGTTCGCGCTGAATCTCATATTCAGAATGGCCTGCGGCGAGCGCTTTCGCGTCACTCCAACTTCGACTTTTCGGCCGGGGCGGCCAGCTCGATGTCGAAGTTGCGCTCGATTGGCGCTCCGAAACGGGCCTTCCTACGGATGCTGACCCGCACGCGATCTCCCGGGTTCCGGTCCCAAAGCGCCACGCGCAGGTCGGCAATTCTTCGGACCGTCTGACCGTCGATCTCGACCAAAACGTCTCCCCGCTTCAGTCCGGCCTTTTCCCCGGCGCCGCCCGCAGTCAGTGAATGGATGCGGCATTCCCCATCTTTTTCTTCCAGGCTAACACCGAGAACACCGGCTGCCGGCAGTTCCTGTTTCTTGCTGAGGAGAAGATAGTCCGCCATATGCGGCTCCACCTCATCGCCGCCGTTGAGCACGATTGCGGAGGCCGCGCTGGTTCGGCGTTCGAGACGTTTCGGAATGCCGCTACCGAATGCCAAATGTCCGGAACCGGCGAGGATCACCATCCGGCGGTCCTGGTTGGCGTTCAGATACGCGGCGGCGCTTTCCGCCATTCCCTCGTCCCACACCAGTTGCGCCTCGACAAAGTGGTCGAAGGCGTCAGGTTTCGCTGCGCCATGGGCTTCGAACGCTTTGCGGAGGCGGCTCCTATAGTCCTCATCGGCGGGGACGATTTCTTTAGGCAGGTAAGCACGCTGCTGTGCAGAAAGCCCGGCAATGCCAACCTTGCCTACCGCTGAAGGCAACGCGGAGGGCACGTTAAGTGCACGTACCGGAATCCGCTGCTCGCGCGCGAATCGAAAAATCGGCGCGTACAGACGGTAATCGAATCCCCACCCTGCGTAATATTCAGTGGCCCGGAGAAATTCTTTTTCCGTGGTTCGTCCGGCGATGTAGTCGTCCACCTGTGGCTGGAAGGGCTGTTGAAAATATTCCACTCCGACCGCCAGGTTGGGATCGAGCTGGTGGATCCGCTTGATGATCTCAAGCTGGTTTAGATGGTGATCGTAACGGTCATGGGTCTCGCCGATGAACACGACGCGCTTGGTGGCGAGCTGAGCGGCAAGCCTGTTCAGCGAGAGAGAAGTGTCCAAATCGATCACGTCTAAGGACACCTGATCCTGGGCAATGGCCACAACAAAGGAAGCGCATGCGAGCGGAAGAACGAGCAGATATCGAACAGGCCGGAGCCACATTGCCCCGTAATCATAACAGCGGGGGACCCCTCCGACGGGCGCGCGGCCGTAACTGACCGCTGTGAACTGATCCCTATCTCGGCACTCGGGGCGCAACGTTCTTGTAGACTCTCCCGTTCTTCATCACAAATACCACGTGCCGAACCGCCGTGATATCTTTGAGCGGATCTCCATCAACGGCGACAATGTCCGCCGCCATATTGGGCGCAATGGAACCGATTCTATCTCCGAGCCGTAGAGCCTCAGCCGCCTCCGAGGTTCCGCTGATAATGGCGTCCATGGGCGGCTGGCCTCCGTCCCTCACACGATAAATAAACTCCTCCGCGTTGCGGCCATGAGAACCGGCCACCGCATCTGTCCCCAGTACGATTTTCAAGTGTAGTGCCATAGCGCGTTTCAGTACATCGGCCACCTGCGGTATGGCCTTCACCATGTAGGCGAATCCCTCTTCGCTGTAGTTGCCTATTCCCAGGAACTTTGGCTTGTTCTCGAGGTAGTTATGCCAGACCAGAAAGTTCGGATCAAAGTAGACGCCGTGGCTGGCGATCAATTGCAGAGTTTCATTATCCAAAAGGGCTCCGTGCTCTATCGAAGTGCAGCCGGCTAGCACCGCAGCCTTGGCTCCGCTTGAGGCATGCGCGTGGACCACTGACCGGAGGCCCAGCGCGGTCGCTTCCCCACACGCCGCACGAATCTGTTCGTCGGACATAGTTTGCGCACCACCGTCGCGGATAGATGCCGTCGCAAAGAGCTTGATAACGTCGGCGCCATCTGCTTTGGCCTTCCTGACGAACGCGCGGATCTGCTCCGGTGTGCCGGTGTTATCGTAAATCGCCCGCAAGGATGTGATGACGTTCGGACCCGCTAGCTGGCCCGAGTTGATCAGATCGCGAACACGGCCGTCCACTTCGGCGCCGACGCTCTGAACGGTCGTGAAACCGCCCATCAGGGTCGCATAGGCGCCCGCGGCCGCATACAACGCGCTGAGCTCGGGAGATTCCTTACTGCCGGCGCCACCGCCCTCCACGCGATTTTTCGAATCGAAGTGAACAGCGAAATGAACGTGCGTATCGATCCAGCCCGGCATAACGGTCAAACCGGAAAGATCATAATTCGCCTTTCCCGCGGCGTCGGAGATGCGCACAATCCGCCCGTTTTCGATGACGATCTCCCTATTTTTTAAAACTCGGCCCTTGCCGTCCAGGATCGTCGAAGTCTTCAGGACGAGCAGCTGGGCCGAAGCCCACGTGGCCCACACAAGGAAGCATAGGCTTACGGTTCGTCGCATGATCGCTTCTTACTTTCCGCCGTAGCTGACGCGCCAGATGGACCTTGAACCATCGTCCGTGACGAACAGAGCGCCGTCCTTGGCCACCGCGACGCCCACCGGCCTGCCCCAGACCTTTCCGTCCGCCGTCACGAACCCGGTGAGAAAATCCTCAAATGCTCCACTGGCGTGGCCGCCGTCGAGCGGAACCCGGATCACTTCGTAGCCTGTGCGGTTGGACCTGTTCCAGGATCCATGCTCGGCGGCAAACAAGTCTCCGCGATACTCAGCGGGAAACTGAGTGCCTTCATAGAACGTCAACCCAAGCGAAGCGTTGTGCGGTTGCAAGAGGACATCGGGGACCAAGACTTTGTCTTTGAGCTCCGGGTGTTTGCCTTGGTGGCGCGGGTCCGGATGGCCGCCCATGTAGTACCAGGGCCAGCCATAGAAGCCCCCCTGCTGGACATGCGTGACATAATCGGGGACTAAATTATCGCCTAGCGCATCCCGTTCATTCACGGAGCACCATAGTTCGCCGGTTTGAGGATTCACCCCCAGGCCCACGGGGTTGCGGATGCCGGATGCGTACACGCCCACGAATTTTCCTTCAGGTGTGTACTCAAGAATATTTGCGCGGTGAAGCTCAGCAGGGTGTGTATCCGGGTCGTCGACATTCGATCCCGATCCAACCGCGACGAACATGCGCTGCCCGTCCTGTGAGAACACCACGTCTCTGGTCCAGTGGCCTCCACCCGGAGGAAGGCTGGGCACGATGACTTCGGCGGACCCGCCCGCCTTCAAATCACCGCCTCGATAGGGGAACCGGACCACCGAATCGGTGTTGCCCACATACACCCATTGAGGGCTTGAGCCGAGAGGGTAGAATGCAACGCCGAAGGGCCGCTTCAAGCCCGTGGCGAAGACTGAAACCTGCTCGGGCTTGCCGTCCTTGTCGCGGCCTCGAAACACCTTGACCTGACCCAGTTGGCTTTCGGCCACGAAAAAGTCGCCGTTCGGCGCGAGGCGAATCTGCCGTGGCATGTCCAGGCCGGTTGCATACAACTCCACCTTAAAGCCCGCGGGCGCCTGGGGCCATGCATCCGCCGGACGAGATGCTACCGTGGGCGCGTTCGATGAGGACGAGGTCGCAAAGGGTTTAGGAAGATCGGCAGGCGTGATCTTCCGGAACGTGCCGGGCTTGAGCGAGCGATAATCCATGAATGCCGCCTGTCCGGAGAAAAGATTTTTCGAATCGAATTTTTCTCCGGCTGCTTGCATGACCCAAGCGGCAGGCGCAGATACGAGTGCACCGATGATCATCCAGCGAAGCTTGCTCATGTCCCCTCCCGAAACAGCGGAATTTGCCCTCGACTCTTTTGTAGCAGGTTTCATTCACGCCCGCGCTACCACCAAAAGGGAAAACTCACAGCGCGAGCACGATCCGATAAACTTAACTAAATTAGAGGTATGCTCCTCTCGGCAGGAATTCAATTGGACCTTTACGAGGTGCTCGCGTCATGCGGCGCAGGTGGCGGGTGCCAGAGGTATTGGGCCAAGGACACCAACGTGGCATGAAAATCCTGCTCCCTGTTGATGGTTCGGAAGGCTCCAAGCGCGCCACCGAGTCGATTGCCGAGCGTCCGTGGCCAGAAGGCACCGAAGTCCGCGTACTGAGCGTCGTTGAGCTTGCGCTGACTGGCTTGCAGGCCGCCTTCGAAATACCGGCCATCGACGCAGCTCGCCTGGAGGCCCAGCGCGCAGCGGCCATGCAGCGGGCTCAGAAGGCGATCGCGGATGCCCGGGAAGTTCTGGAGACAGCGGGTCTGAAAGCATCGGAATCGATTTCGGTTCTCGTGGCCGGCCCCAAGGACATCATTCTCGAAGAGGCTTCCACGTGGGGAGCAGACTTGATCGTTCTAGGATCACACGGCCATGGGGGCGCGGTGCGCTTTTTGTTAGGCAGCACCTCGGAGGCCGTGGCCAGGCAGGCCGAGTGCTCGGTCGAGATCATCCGAGGCAAGGCCGGGCGGTCCTGGACGTCGAAGACGTAAACGGCTGCGCGCAGACATTGCCAGAAACCGCCGCGGCTACCCTCCGCTCCTTTACGGTGCCAAGTTCTCGGTCACCTCAATGTATGTCCCCCACGGATCAGTCAGAAACGCGATCTTGGTGTTCGAGTTAGGGAGCTGACGGATGGGCACATCGAGCTTGATGCCCTGCGCTTCGAGCTTCTTGGCAAACTGGTCGAGGTTGGTGACGTCGAAGCCGATGTGATCGAGGGAACGCCCCTTGGTTCCCGCGGGTTTCACGCCCTCTTTCGAGCCTGGAAAAGTTTCGTTGAACGAAACGTTGGTGCCGGGGACGTAAATGCACGGGGTCAGGCCGGGCGTCGCCACGCGCACGCGGTCGCCCGGTATTCCTCCGAAGGCTTTCGCGTACCAGGCCTGAATGCCGGGAACGTCGACGACCTGATCATGAATGTGGTCCATCTTGACCGGCACGGTGATCGAGGG
>Ga0070733_10003226_pt1 | contig 11220 bp, 10 predicted proteins | sample Coa_R1_9_FD_66450 | JGI IMG/M metagenome (GOLD analysis project Ga0070733, IMG submission 66450) | Surface soil microbial communities from Centralia Pennsylvania, which are recovering from an underground coalmine fire - Coalmine... | ecosystem: Environmental > Terrestrial > Soil > Unclassified ... | reverse complement strand
TGGATGAAGGCGACGCCGAGGCGCATCCGGCACCTCGTCCATTCCTCGTACTTCTCAGAAGGATGGGCGCTGTACGCAGAAAAGATGATGCGCGAACAGGGATACTTCTCTGACCAGACATCGCTTTTGGGCCACTTGAACGCCCGCATTTGGCGCGCCGGCCGGATCGTCGTCGACACGGGGCTCCACATCGGTGACCTGAGCTTCGACGAAGCGGTGAAGTACATGCACGAACAGGTCGGCCTCCCCGAGCCGGTCGCCCGTGCGGAAGTCGGCCGCTACTGCCAGTGGCCGACGCAAGCGCCCTCGTATCTCACCGGCTCGCTGGAGATCGAGCGAATAAGAGAGCAGTACTTCACCGACCAGCGCGGCGACCTTCGCGCCTTTAACGACTCGATCGCCGGCACGGGAACGCTCCCCCTGGCACTCGCCGAGCGCGCCCTTATCGAATCAGGTTGAGCCGGTCAGGACTTAAGGATCTCCGCGATGCGTCGCTTGGCCGCGGCAAGCTCATCTTGTCCCCTCGTCGCGAGCGAGATATATCGCCGGATCGCTTTTGAGTGAAGTGACGGCGCTGTCGAGCAGGCTTGGGCGGCGTTTTCGAAATCGATGTACTCGCTGTTGAGTCGCTCGGTGAGCGAGTGGTCGGGCGTCGGCAGCTGTCCGTAAGCGTTGGCGGCATCGACGCCGAGGCCGTCGCAGGCCGTCTTGACCGCGGCGAGCGGTCCGCTGCGTAGCCCGGTTGCGATGTCGCCCAGGTCGGAGGCGAGCAATTGCTGACCCTGCCCGTAATTCGCCCCGGACTGCCAAGATCGCAGCTGCCCAGGCGCGGATCCGCCAGCTGTCGAGCATGCGGCTGTGACAACGACGACCAGCGCGACGGCAACCGCCGGTGCGTCTCGGGGCACCGTCACTCGAACCGCAGTAAGTGGTGCTCCCGGCGCCCCCGGCGCAGGACGACGTAGCGACCAGCGATGAGGTCATGAGACGTGATCCGACTGTCTGGCAAAAGACGCCGGTTGTTGACGTACGCGCCGCCTTGGGAGATGGCCGTCCGCGCGGCCGACTTCGACTGGGAGAGCTCCGTCGAAGAGAACGCCTCCACCGGGTCGAGACCCTCGCCGTCGAGCGCCGAGCGGGGCATGGTCGACGACGGCACGTCGCTGAACACCTCGAGCAAGGTCTGTTCGTCGAGTGCGGCGATGTCCTCGGTGTAGAGCGCTTCGGCGGCACGCTCGACCTTGGCGGTCTCTTGTGGGCCATGAACGAGCGACACGACCTCGTGGGCGAGGGCGCGCTGAGCCTCACGCTGTTCGGGATGCTTTTCGGTCGCCTCGTCGAGTTCGATGATCTTGTCGTGGTCGAGGAAGGTGAAGTACCGCAAGTAGGACGCGACAACGGAGTCGTCGGCGCGAACGAAGTACTGGTAGAGCGCGTACGGGCTTGTCCTTTTGGCATCGAGATAAAGCGCATCTGACTCGGACTTGCCGAACTTCGTCCCGTCAGGCCGCGTGACGAGCGGGGTCGTGATGGCGTAGGCGGTTTCGGCGCGAGCACGTCGAATCAAATCGACGCCGACAGTGATGTTTCCCCATTGGTCGCTGCCGCCCATCTGAACCCGGCACCCGAATTCGTCGAACAGGTGCAAGAAGTCGTACGCCTGCAACAGCATGTAGCTGAACTCGGTGTACGAGATCCCGTACTCCGGTCGCTCGATGCGGGTGCGAATCGACTCCTTGGCGATTATCTGGTTGACGGTGAAGTGCTTGCCGACGTCTCGGAGGAAGTCGATCAACAAGAGCGGAGAAAGCCAGTCGCCGTTGTCGAGGACGAGGGCGCGCGCCCTTCCGGCGGACTCCGAGAAATCGAGGAACCTCTCGAGTTGGCTTCGGATTCCGTCGAGGTTGGACACGAGCTGTTCCCGACTGAGCAGTGGCCGCTCCTCGTCTTTTCCTCCGGGATCACCGATAAGGCCTGTTCCACTCCCGGCGACCGCGATCGGTCGAATCCCGCAGCGCTGGAGTCGCGCCAGCGTGCAGAGCTGGAGGAGGTTGCCGATGTGGAGACTGTCCATCGACGGGTCGAAACCGACGTAGACAACCTCGCGGCCCTTGTCGAGCAGTTCGAGCAGTGCCACGTCGCTCACCTGGTGGACAAGGCCGCGAAACTCGAGGTCCTCTGAACAGCTCGGCATCAAACCAGGGTGCCACAGCGCCGTCGCCGGCGTGCGAGTTCGACCTTGGACGGGAGAAGCGAGTGACCCGAGCCTTTCGGGCGCGCGAAGCGACTCCGGCGCAAGCAGGTAGAACTGCTCCATGACAACGACTGACTGGGGGGCGTTGAGCGAGCGCCTCGTCTCTGCCCTCCACCTTTCTTCATCGCCGGTCGCCATCGCCTTTTCGAGCCAACCACCTGAAGGTCTGGACAGATTCGACGCCCCGATGTCGAGCCCCGCGCCCGACGGACGGAGCGGTCGCGTCCCTGCGAGCTGCGTGTTCTGGATCCACGGTGCCGAGCACTCGTTCACGACCGTCGCGGAGGACCACGGCAACTGTTCGGTCGGCCGGGTTACACACGGTCTCGCCAGCCTCGAAGAGGTGGCGAAAAACGACGACGTCGCCGAGCTTCTCGGATCGGGATGGGTCGGACGACAAGACGTGAGCGGCCTGCCGTCGGTTACTGGAAACCCCGAAGCGATCACCTATTCGCCGCTTGCTTCGCTACCGGCATCGGTCGATCCCGACGTCGTCTTGATGCGCGTCAACGGACGCCAATTGATGGTGCTTTCTGACGCGATCCCGTCACTTTTGATCGGCGGCAAGCCCCAGTGCCACATCGTCGCCGTCGCCAAGGAACAAAAGGTCCCCGCCGCGAGCGTCGGCTGTGCCCTCTCGAGGTCGCGGACGGGAATGGCGCCTGACGAGATGACGTGCGCCTTGCCGGCAGACGACCTGTCGTCGATCGTCGAAGCAGTCGAAAATGCAGCCGCCATCGACCAGGTCGTTGCCCGATACGCGGCGAGCGACGCGCGGCGCTTTTCCTAGCCTCGCTCGCACGGCTACTTCTTCTCCCCCTACCATCAGCCGACGGCCAATGCAGGAGGTGGAGAGGTGACCGAACATCCCGCACCGGCCGGACGGTACTTCGAGGACCTCGTGCCAGGCGACGTTTTCGAACACGCCTCGCGCCGCACGGTCACCGAGACCGACAACGTCTGGTTCTCGCTTCTCACGCAGAACCCGCAACCGATCCACATCGACCGTGACTACGCGGCGAAAACCGAATTCGGCCGACCCCTCGTTAATTCGACCTTCACGCTCGCCCTCGTCACCGGTCAGAGCGTCGCCGATGTCTCGATCAACGTCTTTGCCAACCTCGGCTGGGACGAGGTCCGGCTTCCCAATCCGGTTTTCGAAGGCGACACGATCTCGTCTCGCTCCGAGATCCTCGAGGCGCGCGAGTCGGCCTCTCGACCCGGCGTCGGCATCGTCAAGGTGCGAACCACTGGCTTCAACCAAAACGGTGAGACGGTGATCACATTCACGAGGAGCGTGATGGTGTACAGGCGCGGGCACGGCCCCAAACAGTCGCTCCCCATCGGTGGTGAGTCGAGCTGACCATCGCAACCGAACCGGGGATTCCTTGGTCCTGACCGGCCGGGCGGGAGCCCAGATGAGGAGCGCACTGTTCACTCCGGCGACGAGTCCCGAGCGGGTGGCGAAACTGCCCGGGCTCGGTGCTGATGCCGGGATCATCGACCTCGAAGACGCCGTCCCCACCGATCGCAAGAGAGAAGCACGCGCCTTGGCACACGCCGTCGCCGAGGAGGTGACAGCGAGCGCTCCGACGTTCCGCCTCTTCGTCCGCGTCAACCCGATCGATTCGAAGTGGTTCGAAAACGACGTCGCAGAAGCGCTGACGTCCGGCCTCGCTGGCGTTTTCATCCCAAAGGTGGAATCGCCGATGGAGATCAAGGCGGCGCGTACCGCTCTCGACTCGGCAGGGTTCGGTGCCTTCGAGATCGTCGCCGGGATCGAATCAGGAAGGGGCGTGCTCGAGGCGCGAGCGATCACCGACAGCGGAGCTCTGTCGGGCGTCTACTTCGGTGCCGAGGATTTCGTCGCCGACATCGGCGGGGTGCGGACGTCAGACGGACTCGAGGTTCTCTACGCCCGCTCCCACGTCGCCCTCGCCGCCTCCGTCGGCGGCCTCAGTGCCCTCGACGAGATCGTCGCCGATTACCAAGACGATGCACGCTTTACCGCCGACGCGACTTTCGGCAGATCGCTCGGCTACACGGGAAAGCTCTGCATACATCCTCGCCAGGTCGAGCTGACGAATGCTGCCTTCACTCCTTCTGAAGAAGAGATCGCACAAGCTCGCCGAATCGTCGAGGCATACCGTTCGGCAGAACGAGAAGGAATCGGGGCGATCAGCGTCGACGGCGCGATGGTCGACGAGCCGATGGTGCGCCGGGCACACGACGTGCTACGCGCCGCCGGAGAATCCAACTGAGCGGCCTCAGGAAGAGCTGAGCGCCTTTTCGACCGCCACGTCGACCGCGGCGTCGATCGCGGCGTGGCGAACGACGTTCTGTGCCCGATCGGTGCGAACGACCACAACATTCACGCCATGAGATGCGGTCGCCTGCTCGAGGGCAGGTGCGAGCTCCGACCGTTCGTTCACCTCTTCGACCCCGCAGTCGAGCGAACGCGCCACCTCGGCGATATCGACGGACTGCGGGGTGGCGAATGCACGTTCGAACATCGCCGCGTCGAGCTCGCCCGCGTACGGAAGAAACGAAAAGATCCCTCCTCCGCCGTTGTCGACGACGACGAAGGCTGCGTCGGGGGAATCTTCTTCCCGCCCGCGCACGAGCGCCGACAGGTCATGGAGAAAGGCGAGGTCACCGAGAAGGCCGACGGTCGGACCCGAAGCTCCCGATCCCTTAAACCCGCTGGCGACACCGAGGACCGTCGACGAGACGCCGTCGATACCGTTCGCGCCACGGTTGGAAAAGACCAATGGCGCCCCGGGGCGCGGCCGTGCGAAGGCGTCGTAGTCACGAACCGGCATCGACGACGAGACGACGACAGTCGACGAGTCCGGGAGCGCGGCGGCGAGGTCGCGGGCGGCGGCCGGCTCACTGGCGTTCGGATCTCCTGTGAGCGTCTCGTCGATCGCCCACTGGGCGGCGTCTTCTGCGGCCGCCCAGCTCGTTGAGAACGCCGCCTCGGCCTCGACGGCTTCTTTAAACCGTGCGGCCGCCCCGGCAAGCAATTCAGAAGGAGAGGCGACGAGAACGACGTCGGCGAGCCGGGCCGGGTCGGCGAAGCGCCGATATGGGTCGACGAGCACGTGACGTGCGCCTTCGGCGACGATCCGCGCCAACCAGGTGGAAAGCGCCCGTGACGCCGGCGGGGCGCCGAGATGGACGACGAGATCCGGCCGCAGGACGTCGTTGGCCGAGCCGCCCTTCACGATCGGATCCCAAGCGGCGACGAGCCCGGCCATCGGGCGGCGCGGGAAGGCGAGCGAGTCGGCGAGAATCGGGTAACCAACCGCTCGCCCGAACGCCTCGACCGCCGCCGGGTCCCCCGCCCCGCGACCTGCGACAACCAGGCCGCGCGGCGCCGAGGAGACGACCTCGACGAGGCGATCGAGCGCCTCTTTCGAGACGACGTCCCCCGCCACGACCTCGTGCCAGCTACGCCCGTCGCTTCTTCCCGAACTCGACTGTCCGGACTTCCCGTCGAACGGTTCGCGAAACGCGAGGTTGGCGTGAACCGGGCCGGGTCCGTGGACACCGAACATGGCCTCGGCGACAAGGCGGCTGGCGAGGGCGCGCCATTGCGGCGCCGCCGTCTCGTTCGGTACTCCGAAGTCGAAGAAATACCTGGGCGATCGGCCGAAAAGGTGCGTTTGATCGATCGTCTGCGGGGCGCCCACCCCGTGGAGCTCAAAGGGCCGGTCCGCCGTGCAGACGATCAGCGGCACCGAGGCGAGGTCGGCCTCGACGACAGCCGGGTGGAGCTCTGAAGCCGCCGTGCCGCTCGTCGTAAGGACGACGACGGGGCGCCCGGTCGAAAGCGAAAGACCGATGGCGAAGAATCCCGCCGAGCGCTCGTCGAGGCGGACGTGAGTGCGCAACCGTCGGTCAGAGACGAGCGCGATGGCGAGCGGGCTCGAGCGCGATCCCGGAGCGATCACCGCGTCGCGCACACCGGCTCGCACCCATTCGTCGACGAGCGTCGCCGAAAAATCGCCCGGTAGCGTCATCGACCGTGCGCCGAGAACCGGTTTTCGACGACCCGGGGCCAACTCTTTCTTCGACTGTCGTCGGGTCGGGTGCTCGCCTCGTCCTCGTCCATGGTTTCACCCAGACCGCGCGCTCGTGGGGACAGGTGGCTAAGGAGCTTGCCAAATCGTACGAGGTGACGACGATCGACTTGCCGGGCCATGGGGCCTCCGCCGACATCAACGCCTCTGACCTCGATGAGGCCGGCCGGCTCGTTGCGAGCGCCGGCGGAACAGCGACGTACGTCGGCTACTCGATGGGTGGCCGGGTCGCGTTGCACGCTGCATTCGCCGACCCAAGTGTCGTCGAGCGACTCGTGCTCGTCAGCACGTCGCCGGGCATTACTGACGAGTACGCAAGAGCGGCGCGCCTCGAATCGGACATGGCGCTCGCCGGCCGCCTCGACGGCGCTTCCAAAGAGCAGCTCACTCTCGATGAGTTCTTGTCGCAATGGCTCTCCCAGCCGCTGTTTTCTCACCTCGAGCCGGGCGCTGCCGGACTCGACGCCCGTCGGCAGAACACGACTGCGGGGCTCGCACGGGCACTGCGGACGCTCGGGACCGGCACCCAGCGCTTTGACCCCGAGCGGCTTGTCGCGCTCGAGATGCCCGTCCTCATCCTTTGCGGTGGGCGCGATGAAAGATACGTCACCATCGGTCGCGAACTCGCACAGCTGATCGGGAAGAACGCCCGTTTTGAGTCGCTGAATGGCGTCGGCCATGCTGCGCCGTTCGAAGATCCGGTTGGCTTCGCCACGCTCATCGAGGGCTGGCTCGAAGCAACACAACGATGAACGACTTCCGAGCAGCCTCATAGCGCGATCCCGATCGCGAAGAGGACCCCAAAGGCGATCTGCAAACCGCCGGTCATCGCGAGCGCGGCGATGAGCGCCGGCCCTTTTGCTCCCGAACGGACGATCGTCAGCGGCCGGACAGCGAGCGGGAATACGGCGATTCCAAACAACGCGAACCCACGCATCGCCGCGGCCACGACGACGAATCCGAAGGCGCCGAGCAACAAGGCCAGATACAAAAGCCGCGTCCTTTGGTCTCCTACCAGGACGGCAAGGGTGCGCTTTTTAGCGGCACGATCTGAGTCGATGTCGCGCAAGTTGTTGACCACGAGCAAGGCGACCGACAACAGTCCCACCGGGACGGCGGCGACCCAGGCAATCGAGGGGATTTCACCCGAAGTGACGTAGGCGGTTCCAACGACCGCCACGAGCCCGAAAAAGACGAAGACGAACAGCTCGCCAAGACCGCTGTAGCCGTACGGTCGTGGACCCCCGGTGTAGAACCATCCGGCTGCGATGCAGGCCACCCCGACGAGGATTAGCCACCACGAGACGGCGACAGCGAGGGCGAGGCCCGTTGCCGCCCCGACAAAGAAGGCCGCCATCGCCACCCCCCGCACGGCGCGCGGGCTCGCCAGGCCCGAGGCGACGAGACGTCTTGGCCCGACGCGGCGCGCGTCGGTTCCTCTCACGCCGTCGGAATAGTCGTTGGCGAAGTTCGTGCCGACCTGCATGCAAAGCGCGACGACAAGCGCGGCCACTGCTCGCCAGACGACGACGTGACGGGTCGTTTCGCCGACGCCGATCCCGACCGCCACGGCCGAGAGCGCCGCGCCCAATGTGCGCGGACGCGCCGCGGCAACCCACTCGGTTCGGCTCGCCATCTCGAGCTTCACAGGGCGAGCGCGCGAACTCGCGTCACGGGCGATGCGGGAACCGGCCGAAGTCCGGTGGTCGGTGCTCTTTGAACGCGTCGCGTCCTTCTTGCGCCTCTTCGGTCATGTAAAAGAGCATCGTCGCGTCACCGGCAAGCTGCTGGATCCCGGCGAGACCATCGTCTGCCGCATTGAATCCCGCCTTCAACAGTCGAAGTGCAGTCGGAGAGAGCTGAAGCATCTCGCGGCACCACGTCACTGTCTCTTGCTCAAGGCGCGCCAGCGGAACGACCGTGTTGACGAGACCCATCTCGTAGGCGCGGCGGGCGTCGTATCGGCGACAGAGGAACCAAATCTCCTTGGCGCGTTTCGTGCCGATCGTCCGCGCCAACAGTCCGGCTCCGAAACCGCCGTCGAAGCTTCCGACCCGGGGTCCGGTCTGTCCGAACCTGGCGTTGTCGGCGGCAATCGTCAGATCGCAGACGAGATGCAGAACGTGCCCTCCGCCGATCGCATACCCGGCAACCATCGCAACGACAGGCTTCGGCAGTCGTCTGATCTGGATTTGCAGATCGAGCACGTTGAGCCGTCCGATTCCGCGGTCGGCGACGGCGTCGTCGCCGAGATAGCCGTCGTCCCCACGGATCCGTTGATCGCCGCCGGAAGAGAACGCCTCGGTCCCCTGTCCGGTCAAGATGACGACGCCGATCTCGGGATCGTCACGCGCCACCTCGAAGGCACGCGACAACTCGATGATCGTTTGCGGCCTGAACGCGTTGCGCACTTCGGGCCGGTTAATCGTGATCTTGGCTATTCCCTCGGCCTGCTCATAGATCACGTCGCGGTAGTCGCCGCTCGCTTTCCAGGCGGGCAATCCCAGCTCAGAAGCCGTCATGGCGCAGTTAGGCTATCGAAAGTGCATCGCCTGGTCGCGTTGGATCTCCCAGGCGGCGCGTCCTTTGTCGACGCCATGAAGCGCGCGCACGACGAGCACGACGCGGTCCTGCCCGTCGACCAACGCCTGCCCGAGCCGGCAAAGGCACGCCTTTTCTCCGCTCTCGAGCCGGCCGTCGTCGTCACCGAGCTCGGCGAGCAATCGCATTCTCCATCTTCACCGGTCGAACAAGGCGACGCGTTCGTCGTCGCGACGTCCGGCACGACCGGCGAACCTCGTGGCGTTGTCTTGACCCACGACGCGGTAAGAGCGTCGGCGCTTGCATCGAGTAAGCGCCTCGCAGTCGAACCGACGAGCGACCGTTGGTTGTGTTGTCTCCCGCTCGCGCACGTCGGTGGACTCTCGGTCGTCATGCGCGCCTTACGGACGAACACACCGCTCGAGATCCATCGGTCGTTCGACGCAGGTCGCGCGAAAGAGGCTGCGCGCCAACGCGGCGCGTCTCTCGTCTCACTCGTCCCGACCGCTCTCGCAAGGATCGGAGAAGACGCGTTGTTGTTTCGCTCGATCCTTTTAGGCGGAAGTGCGATGCCAAAATGCCGCCCATCGAACACCGTCGCCACCTACGGCATGACCGAAACGGGAAGCGGCGTCGTTTACGACGGGTGGCCACTCGACGGCGTCGAGATCCGCATCGGGGACGACGACGAGATTGAACTGCGCGCCCCGATGCTTCTTCGCTGCTACCGCGGGGGCGAGGACCCGAAAGACAAAGACGGCTGGTTCCGAACGGGCGACGCCGGCAGGCTCACCGACGACGGGCGTCTCGAGGTGTTCGGGCGGATGACCGAGGTGATAACGACGGGCGGCGAGTCGGTCTACCCGGCCGCGGTCGAAACGGTCCTGCGCTCGCACCCGGCGGTCGCCGAGGTGGCGGTCCTCGGTGCTCCCGACCTCGAATGGGGTGAACGGGTCATCGCCTACGTCGAGCCGGCGCCAGATTGCATCCCCTCGCTCGAAGAGCTCCGGGAGTTCGTCAGCGCCGAGCTCGGTCCGGTCTTCGCACCGCGCGAGGTCGTCGTCGCGCCCCTTCCTCGCACCGCCATCGGCAAGGTCCGACGAGATGCGCTGCGTCGGCATGTGATGAACGAGGCCCGGGCATGAACCGGCTCGCCAACGAGGCAAGCCCGTACCTCCGCCAGCACGAGGACAACCCAGTCGACTGGTACCCGTTCGGCGACGAGGCGTTCGCCCGGGCAAGAGAGCTCGACCGACCGCTTTTCATCTCGATCGGCTACTCCTCGTGCCACTGGTGCCACGTGATGGCGCACGAATCGTTCGAAGACGAACAGACGGCAGCAAAGATCAACGACGGATTCGTTGCCGTGAAGGTCGACAGGGAGGAGCGGCCGGACGTCGACGCGGTCTATCTGGAGGCCGTCCAAGCACTCGCCGGACAAGGTGGATGGCCGCTGACAGTCTTCGCGACGCCGGACGGGCGCCCGTTCTTTGGCGGTACCTACTTTCCGAAGGCCCGCGCCCACGGCACTCCGGCGTTTTCCGAGGTGCTCGACGCGGTGTCCGACGCTTGGGCTACGCGACGCGACGAGATGAGCAAGCAAGCAGAAGAGCTGACGGCCGCCGTCGACCGGCGACTCGGCCCGACGCCCGCTTCCACGCGCCCGAAATCAACCGAGCTTGTCGATGCGGCCGTCTCGCGGATCAAAGAGATCTATGACGCGAGCTACCCGGGATTCGGTCGGTCTCCCAAGTTCGCCCACGGACCAATGATCGAGCTTCTCTTCCATGCCGATCACCTCGGGGTGTCGGGGGCGCTCGACATGGCGACGGCAGCGCTCGAGACGATGGCGTCTGGCGGGATCTACGACCACCTCGGCGGAGGGTTCGCCCGTTACTCGGTCGATCGCGCCTGGCAGGTCCCGCATTTCGAAAAGATGCTCTACGACCAAGCAACTCTCGGCCGGAACTACCTGCATGCCTTTCAGATCACGGGCGACGGTCGATTCGGCCAGGTGCTCGAAGAGACCCTGGCCTACGTTCTACGAGAGCTCAGAAGCCGAGAAGGTGGCCTGTATTCCTCTGAGGACGCCGACTCTTCCGGCGAGGAGGGGCGCTTTTACGTCTGGCGCCCCGAGGAGATACTGGCCGTCCTCGGCGAGACCCGCGCCAGGGTGGCGATCGATTGGTACGGGGTCACCGAAAAGGGGAACTTCGAGGGCGGACGGACCGTTCTTCATCGCCCGGTTCGGGGGGACCTCCTCCGCCCGCCTGAGGTCGAAGAGGCGAGATCTGAGCTCTTTTCCGCCCGCGACCGACGCGAGCACCCGGGCCTCGACGA
>Ga0070733_10003225_pt1 | contig 11220 bp, 10 predicted proteins | sample Coa_R1_9_FD_66450 | JGI IMG/M metagenome (GOLD analysis project Ga0070733, IMG submission 66450) | Surface soil microbial communities from Centralia Pennsylvania, which are recovering from an underground coalmine fire - Coalmine... | ecosystem: Environmental > Terrestrial > Soil > Unclassified ... | reverse complement strand
CCCCGACGAGACCTGCGAACGTCGCCACCACGAGCCCGAGCGTCAGGGGACGGGACAGATTGAACTGCCGTGCCCTGCCATCGCGCCGCGGTATGAGAATGACGTTCATGCGATCCGGTACGGATACCTTATGTTCAATCCAAGCGGCTGTGCCGGTGCGGTACCGGCAGGGCCCCCCGAGCGTGTATCGCTCTGTTCTCGCTCAGATAAATATCTGTACGATGCTGGCAACCCCGCTGTCATGGCTCCTCGCTTTAGACCGGTGGCTTTGCGTCCCCGTCTTTAGACGGGTTTGCCGATACAGCTTCCGAGGCAATATGCCCAAGAAGGTCCGACGAGACAAGCGCGGCAGCTCGCCGATGAGGACTGGTGCCGGGCGGACGCTGCGACGATTGCATTCTGTTAAGGACCTTCTCGCGCAGCGCGCGCCAGCCTTGACGCGAGTCACACATCAGGCCGCGCGCGCGGATTTCTGGAACCAATGGCTTTCGCTCCATCTGCCTGCGGAGCTGCGCGCGCGCATCTCCGGGGTCATCGAGCGCGACGGCACGCTCGTCATCTGCGCCGAATCCGCCGCCTGGTCAGCTCGTCTGCGCTATTCCATCCAGGAGCTCGAGCCGCAGATCCATGCCGCGGCCGACCTCACCGCGATCCGGGTGCGGGTCCTGCCGCGTTAGCTGACGGACCGCCACAGGCGCGGCTGAAGGCGCCCGATCCTTATGGACCAGACCCGCCTTCAGCGTCTGCCCGGAAGCGCCGGTGCTTCGATGTAAGAGATCGGCGCATCGGCGTAGGACTGAAATACCACTTCTTCCCAGGTGGAGGTGTCGGCCAGGAGCTCCCGCAGCAATTTGTTATTGAGCGCGTGGCCTGACTTGTGGCCGCTGAACTCGCCGATCAGGCTGTGCCCAAGCAGGTACAGGTCCCCGATGGCGTCCAGGATCTTGTGCTTGACGAACTCATCCTCGTAGCGCAGCCCGTCCTCGTTCAACACCCGGTAATCGTCCAGCACGATGGCATTGTCGAGGTTGCCGCCGAGCGCCAGGTTGCGCGAGCGCAGCGTCTCGAGATCGCGCATGAAGCCGAAAGTGCGGGCGCGGCTCACCTCCTTGAGGAAGGAGGTGGTGGAGAAGTCCATCGAGGCGCACTGGGCGCGGCGCTTGAAGATCGGATGGTTGAACTCGATCTCGAAGTTGACCTTGAAGCCGTCGAACGGATCGAACTGCGCCCACTTGTCCCCATCCTCGACGCGCAGGCGCTTCTTGACACGGATGAAGCGCTTCGGCGTGCGCTGCTCCTCGATGCCGGCCGACTGCAGCAGGAACACGAAGGGACCGGCGCTGCCGTCCATGATCGGCACCTCGGGGGCCGAGAGCTCGACGATCGCGTTGTCGATGCCGAGACCGGCGAACGCCGACAGCAGGTGCTCGACCGTGGAAACGCGCATCTCACCCTTGCCGAGCGTGGTGCCGAGAAGCGTGTCGCCGACGTTCTCGGCGCGCGCGCGGATGTCCACCGGGTGCGCGAGGTCCGTGCGCCGAAATACGATGCCCTCATCCGCGGCCGCCGGGCGCAGCGTCATCAGGACCTTCTTGCCGGTGTGGAGTCCGACGCCGGTGGCCCGGATGGAGTTCTTAAGGGTTCGCTGTCCGACCATGCTGACTCAAGGCTTCTGTGCTGCTCCTGCAACGCACCTACGCGGGCGGCTGATGACAACCCGCGCGCTACAACGCCCAAGGGGTGGCCCCTGCGACCGAAGGCCCTCCCTGGGCGTTATGTAACGCACATTACCGTATCACATCAGTCGGCCTGCCGCCGCAGGAAGGCCGGAATATCCAGCATCTCCTCCGCTTCGGCCTCCGGCCGCAGGCCATCGCCCACGGCCCGCTGGCGCTGCACGGTTGGCTTGTCGAGAGCGGCATAGTCGCTGTTCGAGAGCGGCGAGCGCCGTACGACGCGCACCGCCGAATCCCCGCGCTCGACGCGGGCATCGCGTGCCGTGAAGCTCTCGCGCGGCTGCACCGGGCGCGAGGCCGCCGCGGGCCTGCCGAGACCCGTGGCCACCACGGTGACGCGGACCTGGTTGTCGAGCTCCGGGTCGATCACCGTTCCGATCACCACCGTCGCATCGTCCGAGGCGAACTGCTTGACGATCTGCCCGACCTCCTGGAATTCGCCGATCGAGAGGTCCATCCCCGCCGTCACGTTGACGAGGATGCCGTGGGCACCCGCGAGATTGATGTCCTCGAGCAGAGGCGATGAGACGGCAGCCTCGGCTGCAGCGCGTGCGCGGCCCTCCCCGCTCGCCGCTCCCGAGCCCATCATGGCCATGCCGGTCTCGCCCATGACCGTGCGCACGTCGGCGAAGTCCACGTTGATGAGGCCCGGGCGTGTGATGAGCTCGGCAATGCCCTGCACCGCGCCCTGCAGCACCTGGTTCGCGGCCTTGAAGGCATCGAGCAGGGTCGTCTGCGCCCCGAGAACCGTGAGGAGTTTCTGGTTAGGAATTGTAATGAGCGAATCGCAGTACTTGGAGAGCTCGGCGATCCCGTGATCGGCGACCGAGGAGCGCTTGCTGCCCTCCATCTCGAACGGCCGGGTGATGACCGCCACGGTGAGGATGCCGAGCTCCTTGGCCACCTGCGCCACGACGGGAGCTGCGCCGGTGCCGGTGCCGCCGCCCATGCCGGCGGTGATGAACAGCATGTCGCAGCCCTCGACGAGCTCCACGATCCGGTCGCGGTCCTCCATGGCCGCCTGGCGGCCCACTTCCGGGTCGGCGCCGGCGCCCAGGCCCTTGGTGATGTTGCAGCCGATCTGCAGGGCCGTCTTCACCTTGGCGTGCTTGAGAGCCTGCGAGTCGGTATTGATGCACATGAACTCCACGCCGTCGATGCCGGCGGTGAGCATGTGCGCCACGGCGTTGCCGCCACCTCCACCCACGCCGATCACCTTGATGACGGCGCTCTGGCTGTATGCGTCCATCAGTTCGAACATTGTTATCGCTCCTTACACAAATACACGGTTGGTTGAGACGAACGTTCTTCGCGCTGTCAGCTCTGTCAGCTTCAGAAATTTCCCTGGAACCAGGAGCGCATGCGGTCGAGCATCGACTTGCCGTTATGCCCAAGCGGATGACCGCGCCGCACACTCATCAGGTTGTCGCGGGCGTAGAGCAGCAGTCCCACGCCCGTGGAATAGATCGGATTGCGCACCACATCGGTGAGGCCCTCGACGGTCTGCGGCACCCCGAGGCGCACCGGCACGTGGAACACTTCCTCGGCGAGCTCGATCGCGCCTTCCATCTTCGCGCTCCCGCCGGTGAGCACGATCCCCGCCGCGATGACCTCCTCGAAGCCCGAGCGCCGCAGCTCCTCGCGCACCAGGCCGAAGAGCTCCTCGTAGCGCGGCTCGACGATCTCGGCGAGGGTCTGCCGCGCCAGGCGCCGCGCCGGGCGCTCGCCCACGCTCGGCACCTCGATGCTCTCGTCGGGATTGGCGAGCTGCGAGAGGGCGCAGGCGTAGCGGATCTTGATGTCCTCGGCGTACTGCGTCGGGGTGCGCATCGATACCGCGATGTCGTTCGTGACCTGGTCCCCGGCGATCGGGATCACGGCGGTGTGGCGGATCGCGCCGTTGGCGAACACCGCAAGATCGGTGGTGCCGCCGCCGATGTCGACCAGGCACACGCCGAGCTCCTTCTCGTCCTCGGTCAGCACGGCGAAACTCGAGGCAAGCTGCTCGAGCACCACGTCGTCGACGTCGAGCCCGCAGCGCTGAATGCACTTCTCGATGTTCTGCGCGGCCGAGTCGGCGCCGGTCACGATGTGCACCTTGGCCTCGAGCCGCACGCCCGACATGCCGATCGGGTCGCGGATGCCCTCCTGACCGTCGACGATGAATTCCTGCGGCAGCACGTGCAGGATCTTCTGATCCGCCGGGATGGCGACCGCCTTGGCCGCATCGATCACGTGATCGACGTCGCCCTGGGTCACCTCCTTGTCGCGCACGCCCACCACGCCGTGGGAATTGAGGCTCCGTACGTGGCTGCCGGCGATGCCGGCGAACACCGAGTGGATCTCGCAGCCCGCCATGAGCTCCGCCTCCTCCACCGCGCGCTGGATCGACTGCACGGTGGACTCGATGTTGACCACCACGCCCTTCTTGAGGCCGCGCGAGGGCTGCGAGCCGACACCGAGCAGCTCGATCGAGCCGTCGGCGCGCGCCTCCGCGACCAGCGACGCCACCTTCGAGGTGCCGATGTCGAGCCCCACGATCAGGTTTCGTTCCGAGCGCTTAAGCATCGCGGTCACCTTCCCCGCCGGCGGCATGGGCGGCCGCGGTGCCGCGCCAACCGATGGCAAAACCATTTGTGTAACGCATGTCGACGTAGGAGATTTCCTCGCCGCGCTGAGTGACGAGCTTCAGCGCGGCGCTCATGAACTTCTCGAAGCGCTCGTCCACCTGGCGGCGACCTAGGCGCACCGTGACTCCGTTCGCCAGGTCGAACTCCCAGGCGCCGCGCGCATCGAGCCGCAACGCCGTCAAGCGCAGGCCCGCCTGCGTCAGACGGCCGGCGGCGGCGAGGTAGCGCTGCGCCACCTGCGACTCCTGGTCGGCTGGCCCTGAAAGCTGCGCGAGCTCGGGCGGGATGTGCTGCGCGTCCGCCGCGAAGAGCTCGCCGCGGGTATTGACGAGGCCGCCGGCGCCCCAGCGGGCGGCGGCGGTCTGCTCGATCACCAGCACGTTGAGTCCGCGCGGCCAGGCGCGCTCGACGCTCACGGCATCCACCCACGCGAGGGTGTGGAGGCGTGCGCGCACTGCCGCGAGATCCACCGACAAGAGGCCTGCGCCGTGCACCTCGCGTTTCACCACGCGCTCGACATCGCCGGGTGAGACGCGCTGAAAGCGACCCTCGACCGCGACCGTGACGATCGGCTGATTGAGTGCCCAAAGCACCACGCCCACTGCGCAGCCGAGCGCCGTTGCGGCGCCGAGCCATGAAAAGAGCGCGCGCCAATTGAGCGACGGCAGCTTCCACGAGCGCTCGCGCGGCTTGCGGCGGTTTCTCGCGCGCCCGAGCATCAGGCGGTGCTCCCCTTCGTCGGGTGCCGTGTGAAGCTGGTCTCGAGCACCCGCCACACCAGCTCATCGAATTCGATGCCGCGCGCGCGCGCGGCCATCGGCACGAGGCTGTGGCTGGTCATGCCCGGGACGGTGTTGACCTCGAGGAGCAGCGCTCGCCCGGCCCCGTCCATCATGAAATCCGCGCGCCCCCAACCCGAGGCGCCCACCGCATCGAATGCGGCGAGCGCGAGGCTCGCGAGGTGCGACTCCGCCGGCTGCGAGAGGCCCGAGGGACAGAAATAGCGCGTGTCGTCGCGAAAGTACTTGGCTTCGTAGTCGTAGAAGCTGCGCGGTGTCTCGATGCGGATCGAAGGCAGTGCCTCGCCCTGCAGCAGCGCCACCGTGTACTCGGCGCCCGTGATCCAGGGCTCGGCGAACACCGCCGTCTCGATCCCCGCCGCGGCGGCGTAGGCGGCCGGCAGATCCTCGGCGCGCTCCACCTTGCTCATGCCGACGCTCGAGCCCTGCGTGGCGGGCTTGACGATGAGCGGAAGCCTCAATCGCTCGAGGGCGATTGCGAAGTCCGCGGGCCCCCGCAGCACCACGAAATCCGCCGTCGGCACCCCGCAGCTCAACGCCAGACGCTTGGTACGCAGCTTATCCATGCCGATGGCGGAGCCGGTGACGCCGCTCCCGGTATAGGGAATTCCGAGATACTCGAGCGCCCCCTGGAGCGTCCCGTCCTCGCCCCCGGGGCCGTGCAGGGCGATCCACACACGCGCGAAGCCGCCCGCGCGCAGCTCCTCGAGCGGCACGTCGCGCGGGTCGAAGCCATGGGCATCGACACGACGGCGCTTGAGAGCGTCCAGCACGGCATTGCCGGTGAGGAGAGAGATCTCGCGCTCGCTCGAATCACCGCCGAACATCACCGCGACGCGCCCGAAGTCTCCGGGATATTGCGCGCGGTGCAGCAGCTCGGGCCGATACTGAAGGCGCATGAGCTATGGCACTCCTACGATCCGCACTTCGGGACGCAGAGCGATCCCGTGTACGCGCTCGACCGTCGAGCGCACGTGCTCGATGAGATGCTCCAGATCCGCGGCGCGCGCGCTGCCGTGATTGATGATGAAATTCGCGTGTTTACTCGAGACCGAGGCGTCGCCGATGCGGTAGCCCTTGAGCCCTGCGGTCTCGATGAGACGCGCGGCGTGATCGCCTGCGGGGTTGGTGAACACCGAGCCGCAGCTCCACTCGCCGATCGGCTGCGTCTCCTTGCGCCGCGCGAGGAGCTTGTGCACCTCATCGCTGTGGGCGCCGGGGCGGCGCTCGAAGGCAAGCTGGGCGCCGATGAACCACTCCTCGGGTGCGGGCGCGGTCACCTCGCGGTAGCCGATGCGGTATTCGCTCTTGTCCCGCACCCGCTCCCTGCCGTGGCGGTCGATGGTCTCGACGCTGAGCACGTACTGCCAGGTCTCCCCTCCGAAGGCGCCGGCATTCATCGCCAGAGCGCCTCCCAGGGTCCCGGGTATGCCGGCGAAGAACTCCGCCGGACCCAGGCCCCACTTGATGCACTGGCGGGCGATGCGCGCACAGGCGACGCCGGCCTCGGCGCGCACCTGGGTGTCGCTCAGCCGCTCGAGCCCATCGAGCGTCCCGTGGGTGCTGATGACGATGCCCGGGAGTCCCCCGTCGCGCACCAGCAGATTGCTGCCGAGCCCGATCCAGTAGAGCGGTACATCCGGGGGCAGGCTACGCAGGAACGCCGCGAGATCCGCGCGGTCGCGCGGATTGAAGAACACTTCGGCCGGCCCGCCGACGTGCCAGGAGGTGTGACGGCTCAGGGGCTCGCGCCGGCGCACGCGCGCATCGAAGCCGGGAGCGACGGCGACCGTCATGGCCTGCCTCCCGCCGGCACTGCGAGCTCGGCAGGCAGCGCATGCGCGGCCGCGCTGATGTTGCCGGCACCCATCGCGACGATGACGTCACCGTCCTTGATGAGGGCACGGAGCGCCTCCGCGAGCTCCTCGACCTTCTCGACGAAGAGCGGCTCGAGCTGGCCACGGCTGCGCACGGCGCGGCAGATCGCGCGTCCGTCCGCACCGGCGATCGGTGGCTCCCCGGCGGCATAGACCTCGGTCACCAGCAGCACGTCGGCGAGGTTGAGCACCTTGCCGAAGTCGTCGATCAGATCGCGGGTGCGGGTGTAGCGGTGCGGCTGGAACGCGAGCACCACGCGCCGCCCCGGGTAGCCCTGGCGCACGGCCTCGAGCGTCGCGGCCACCTCGGTCGGGTGATGTCCATAGTCATCGATGATGGTGATGCGACCGGCCGCGGTGTCCGCATCGGCAATGTGCTGCAGCCGCCGGTCGACCCCCGGGAAGGTCGCGAGCGCGCGCTGAATGGACTCATCGTCGATGCCGATCTCGAGCGCCACCGCGATGGCCGCAAGGGCGTTGCGCACGTTGTGGGTGCCGGGAAGGTTAAGCTTCACCGCGAGCGGCGCCCCTTGGGCCCGCTGCACCTCGAAGCGCGTGGCGAGGCCCTCGTGCCGCAGGCCGACGCCGCGCACGTCGGCGCCCGCGTCCAGGCCGTAGGAGAGGACCGGTCGCCCGATCTCATTGAGAATGCTGCGCACCTCGGCGTCGTCCGCGCACAGCACCGCGAGCCCGTAGAAGGGCAGGTTGTGAAGGAAGTCGACGAAACTCTGCTTGAGGAGTCCGAAGTCGCCCCCGTGCGTCACGAGGTGATCGTTGTCGATGTTGGTGACGATCGCGATGAGGGGCTGCAGATGTGTGAACGAGGCGTCGCTCTCGTCCGCCTCCGCCACCAGGTAGCGCCCGGCGCCGAGCTGTGCGCCGCTCGCCGCGCTCTGCAAGCGCCCACCGATCACGAAGGTCGGGTCCTCACCGCCCTCCGAGAGAATGCTCGCGATGAGGCTCGTGGTGGTGGTCTTGCCATGGGTACCGGCGACGGCGATGGAATAGCGGAAGCGCATCAGCTCGCCGAGCATCTCCGCACGCGCCACCACCGGAATGCGCCCGGCGAGGGCCGCGACGATCTCGGGGTTGCCGCGCGACACCGCGCTCGAGGCCACCACGACATCGGCCCCCGCGATGTTCTGCGCCGCATGCCCGATCGCGATGCGTGCGCCGAGCCCGGCGAGACGCTGCGTGACGCCGCTCGCGCGCGTGTCCGATCCCTGCACGGCGTAGCCGAGGGACAGCAGCACCTCGGCAATGCCGCTCATGCCGCTGCCGCCGATACCGACGAAGTGAATGGTGTTGATGCGGCGCATGCGGTCGCGACGATCGGGCCGGGTGCGCCGCTCGATGGAGGGACGCTCGAGCGTGGTGCGCCGCTCCTGGCTCATGCGGCCTTACCGATCAGCTCGAGGCACGAGTCGGCCAGCTCCTCGGCGGCGCGCGGAGCGGCGAGCGCTCGGGCGCGCTCCGCCATCGCCAGGAGCCGCGCGCGCCCGCTGCAGAGTCGCTCGAGCTCGGCAGCGAGCCGCTCCTCGGTGAGCTCGCGATCGGCGATCACGATGGCGGCGGCCGCCCGCACCAGAAACTGCGCGTTGTGAGCCTGGTGGTCGTCGACCGCGCCGGGAAACGGCACCAGCACCGCAGCGACTCCGGCTGCCGCGAGCTCCGATACCGTGAGGGCGCCGGCGCGGCAGATGACCAGGTCCGCCCAGGCGTAGGCCTCCGCCATGTCCTCGATGAAGGGTCGCACCTCGGCGCGCACCCCGGCACGTGCATAGCTCGCACGCGCCTCCGTGAGCCAGCGATCGCCCGCCTGATGACGGACCTCGAATTCGACCCGCCCGGCGAGACGCTTGAGCGCAAAGGGCACCACGCCGTTGAGCCGCGCTGCGCCCTGACTGCCGCCGAAGACCAGGAGTCGCATGGGACCCGAGCGGTCGGCGAAGCGCGACGCCGGCGGCGCCACCGCGCTGATCTCGCGGCGCACCGGGTTGCCGATGACTCGGGCGTGCACCTCTTTGCCGAAGCTGCCGGGGAATGCCTCGAGCACGACCCGCGCCAGGTGCGCGAGGCAGCGGTTGGTGAAGCCGGCGACCGCATTCTGCTCATGAATGAGGAGCGGGCGGCGCGTGAGCCAGGCAGCGATGCCGCCGGGCCCCGTGACGAACCCGCCGAGCCCGACCACGACCAGCGGACGATGGCGCCGCATGACACGCAGCGCCTGCGCGAGCGCCAGGCTGAGGCGAAACGGTGCGGCCAGCCAGGTCATCATGCCCTTGCCACGCAGCCCGCCGACCGAGAGCCGCTCGAGGGGAATGCCCTCGGCCGGAATCACCCGCGCCTCGAGGCCGCGCTCGGTCCCGAGCCACACGACGTCCAGGGCCTTCTCGCGCAGCAGCCGCGCGAGTGCCAGGGCCGGAAACACGTGGCCGCCGGTGCCGCCCGCCATGATGAGGATCGGACGGGTCATGCGAAATCCCGCAGCGTGCCGCCGCGCACGGTCGCCGAACCGCGGCCCTCGCGCATCGCCTCGTGGTAGACCCGCAGCAGCACGCCCACCCAGGCGAGCGCCACGATGAGGCTGGAGCGTCCGTAGCTCATCAAGGGAAGTGTCAGACCCTTGGTCGGCAGCACTCCCATGTTGACGCCGATATTGATGAAGGTCTGTATCCCGACCCAGAGTCCGAAGCCCGCGGCCAGCAGCGCGGGGAAGCGCAGCCCGGCATCCGATGCGAGCCGGGCGATGTGGAAGGCGCGCCAGATGAGCGCGACGAAGAGCGCCAGGGTGAGCGCCACGCCGAGGAGGCCGAGTTCCTCCGCGAGCACCGCGAACAGGAAGTCGGTGTGCGCTTCGGGCAGGTAGAAGAGCTTCTGCACGCTCTCGCCGAGGCCGACACCCAGCCATTGGCCGCGGCCGATGGCGATCAGCGACTGGGTGAGCTGAAAGCCGCTGTTGAAGGGGTCCGCCCAGGGATCGAGGAAGGTGGTCAGACGGCGCACGCGGTACCCCGCCCCGAGCGCCAGCACCGCGAAACCGCTGCCGGCCAGCACCATCATCGCGAGCACGTAGCGCAGCCGCGCGCCCGCCAGAAACAGCAGGCCAAAGCCCGCCGCAAACAGCACCGTCGCGGCGCCGAAATCCGGCTCCACGAGCAGGAGGCCGGCGGCTAGCGCCAGGAGCGAGAGCGGCTTGACCAGCCCCATGAAGGTCTCGCGCAACTGCTGCTCGCGGCGCACCGCGTAGCTCGCCACGTACACGAGCACCAGCACGCGCGCGAGCTCCGAGACCTGGAAGTTGAGTGCCCCGAGGCGCAGCCAGCGCCGGCTCCCGTTCACGGCATGCCCGAGTCCCGGGACCAGCACCAGAGCCAGCAGCAGCAGCGCCACGGCGAGCAGCGGCCCCGAGGCGCGCTCGAGCCAGTCGCTGCGGATCGAGAAGAGCAGGAGCGCCCCCACCGTCCCCGCGCCCACCAGCAGCAGCTGGCGCTCGAGATAGTAGAAAGGCTGACCGGTCTCGCGACTCGCGATCGAAACGGAGGCGGAGGTCACCATGACGAGCCCGAGCAGAACCAGCGCGAGGGTGAGGGCGATGGTGACCGGGTCGAGGTGCACGCCTCCCTGGCGGTGGCCGGAGCGCGCGAAGCCCATCAGCGGCCGCAGCGTCGAGGCGCTCATGCCGCGAGCTCCCCGACCGCCTCAACGAACACCGCGCCGCGCTGTGCGTAGTCGCGGAACATGTCGAGGCTGGCGCAGGCCGGTGAGAGCAGCACCGTGTCGCCGGCCTTTGCGGCACGCGCCGCGGCCCGCACCGCTTCCGGCAGCGTCGCGCAGCTCTCGACGGTGCAGACTCCGGCGAGCACGGGCGCGATGCGCGGTGCGTCGCGGCCGATCAGCACCGTATGGCGCACCTTGCCGCGGAATGCGGCGGCGAGCGGCGCGAAGTCCTGATTCTTGCCATCGCCGCCGGCGATGATCACCAGCGGGCCCGCCATGCCACCCACCGCGGCGAGCGTCGCACCGACATTGGTGCCTTTGGAATCGTTGATGTAGGTGACGCCGCGCACCTCGGCCACCCACTGCGAGCGGTGCGGGAGCCCGGCGAACTCGCGCAGCTCCGCCAGCATGGACTCGAGCGGAAGCTCCAGAGCCTCGCCGAGCGCGAGCGCCGCGA
>Ga0070733_10003224_pt1 | contig 11224 bp, 6 predicted proteins | sample Coa_R1_9_FD_66450 | JGI IMG/M metagenome (GOLD analysis project Ga0070733, IMG submission 66450) | Surface soil microbial communities from Centralia Pennsylvania, which are recovering from an underground coalmine fire - Coalmine... | ecosystem: Environmental > Terrestrial > Soil > Unclassified ... | reverse complement strand
ACGCGGCGCACGATCTCGTTGTCCTTCGAGTAGGTGGCGGTGAACATCGAGGCGAAGGACGGCGTGGTCTTGGGCCACTGCACCGCGGTCTGGTCGAAGCGCACGCCGGCGGCGGCCAGGCGGTCGAGGTTGGGGGAGGTGGCGCGAGGATAGCCGTAGCTCGACAGGTGGTCGGCGCGCAGGGTGTCGACGGTGATCAGCAGGATGTTGCTGGGCGCCGGCAGAAGTGCGGCCGCGGGCGCCGTTGCCTGCTGCGACTCCGGGCCGCCGCCCGCGCGGGAGCAGGCGAGCAGCGACAGCACCAGGCATCCGGCCGCCGCCGCCAGCCCCAGCGGCGGCGGCGGTGTCCTCCGGCGCGCCACTAGCGGATGCGCCTCCGGCGATTGCGGATGTAGTCGGCGAGGATGAACTCGCCGAGGTTGTACGGCGAGGCGAAGTAGGCGCGGCCGCGGTTGATCTGGGTGAGCTTCTCGACGAACTGGGTGAGCATCGGGTCGGTCGCCAGCATGAAGGTGGTCACCACCACCCGCTGGCGGCGGCAGAGGTCGGCCTCCTCGAGCGTCAGGTTGACGATGCGCATGTCGAGGCCGAACGGGTTCTTGTAGATGCGCCCGTTCTCGGTGATCGCCGAAGGCTTGCCGTCGGTGATCAGGAAGATCTGCTTGTTGGGCTGCTTGCGCCGCGCCAGCAGGCCGCGCGCGAGCTGCAGGGCGTCGCGGGTGTTGGTGTGGAAAGGGCCGGCCTGGATGTAGGGGAGCTCGCTCAGCGGCACTTCCTGCGCGCGGTCGCCGAACAGGATCACCGCCAGGTGGTCCTTCGGGTACTTGGTGGTGATCAGCTCGGTCAGCGCCAGGGCCACGGTCTTCGCCGGGGTGATGCGGTCCTCGCCATAGAGGATCATCGAGTGGCTGATGTCGATCGCCACCACCGTGGCGCACGAGGTCAGGTGCTCGGTCTCGAAGATCTCGAGGTCCTCTTCGGCCAGCGTCAGCTCGCCCTTGGTGCGGCGCAGGGCGTTCTCGAGCGAGCGCGGCGAATCGATCAGGTTCAGGTCGTCGCCGAAGGCATAGGGGCGCGTTTCGGGCAGCCGCTCGACGCCTTCGCCGGCGTCGTGCACCGGGTGATAGCCGGGGCCGGCGCGGTCGAGCCCGCCGAAGATCTCCTCGAAGGCGCCGCGGCGGATGCGCCGCTCGCCGCCGCTGGTGAGCTGCAACCCGCCCTCGGCGTCGCGTCCCACCAGGTTCTGCTCCTCGAGGCTGGCGAAGAACTGGTCGAGGTCGAGCTCCTCGGGCAGGTAGCCCTGCCGTTGCAGGTAGCGCATCCAGTCCATGGCCTCGTCGACGTCGCCGCCGGAAGCCAGGACCAGCTGGTTGAACAGCCGCAGCAGGTCGAGGCCGGCGAGGATCTGCCGGATCAGCTCGGGATCGAGATAGAGATATTGGTGGCGCATGGGCGGGACGCGGCGGCGGTCGGCTCGTCTACCGGGATCTCAGTTCACGTCGCCGCCGCGGCCGCTGCCGCGCCGGCCGCTGCCGCCGCGCGGCTTGAGCAGCTGGAACTTGACCATTTCCTTGTAGCTCACCTGGCTGTCGAGGTCGTTGCGCGCCAGCTTGAGGTGTTGGTGCAGCCCTTCGAGCACCAGCTCGGCGGCGAGCGCCCGCTCCTCGCGGCTGCGGCCGCCGTAGCGGTTGGCGATGTCGGCGAGCCCCGGCACCCGGCGCATCTCGGCCTCGTACTCGGCGAACGGCTGCTCGTCCGAGAGGTTGACGGCGTTGCCCTCGGCGAACCAGCGCACGATCCCGGCGTAGGGCCCCTTGTCGTCCTCACCGCCGCTGCCGAGCTCCTTGCCGACCTCCGGGAAGCGGCGGTCGAAGGCCTTCTTGACCGCCTGGCCGATGAGCCGGCGAGCCACCACCTCGGCTCCCTGCTGCTCGCCCTCGTAGACCATCTCGACCTTGCCGGTGATCGCCGGCAGCAGCATCTGCAGGTCCACCAGGCGCGGGTAGACGGCGATGTCGGCGTCGGAGCCGGAGGCGGAGGCGGAGAAGGCGGCGGCGCCGGCCGGCGGCGGGGCGGCCGCCTTGCCCGCGGCCCGCGCCGTCGCCGTCGCGGTCGCCGGGGGGGTGGTTCCGGTCCGCGGCGCGCCGGCGAGCGCCAGGGCGCGGCGCTCGAGGTTGGAGGCGAGCAGCTCGAGCGCCGAGATGGCGACCCGCGCGCTCACCCCGGAAGACTGATCGACGAGATCGCTCTCCCGCGCCGCGAAGCTGATCTCCTCGATCATCAGCCGGAACTCCTCGGGGATGACGACGCTCGCGACGCCTCGCTCGGTCCAGGCCTCCTGCCGGGTGATGTCGGCGGCGACCGTGGCGTCGGGCGGGTAGTGGGTGAGGATCTGCGAGGAGATGCGGTCCTTGAGCGGCGTGATGATGCTGCCGCGGTTGGTGTAGTCCTCGGGGTTGGCGGAGAACACCAGCAGCAGGTCGAGCGGGATGCGCACCGGGAAGCCGCGGATCTGCAGGTCGCGCTCCTCGAGGATGTTGAACAGGCCCACCTGGATGCGCGGCGAGAGGTCCGGCAGCTCGTTGATGGCGAAGATGCCGCGGTTGGTGCGCGGCACGATGCCGAAGTGGATGACCTCGGGATCGGCGAAGGTGAGCTTGCGGGTGGCGGCCTTGATCGGGTCGATGTCGCCGAGCAGGTCGGCGATCGAGACGTCCGGCGTCGCCAGCTTCTCGTTGTAGCGCTGCTCGGGGCTCAGCCAATCGACCGGGGCGTCGTCGCCGGCCTCGGCGACCAGGCGCTGACCGGGGACGGAGATCGGTGCGAGCGGGTCGTCGTTGAGCTCGGAACCGGCGAGCACCGGGATGGCGGGGTCGAGCAGCGTGGTCAGGGAGCGCAGGATGCGGGTCTTCGCCTGGCCGCGCAGGCCCAGCAGGATGAAGTCGTGGCCGGCGAGCAGGGCGTTGATCACCGCCGGGATGACGGTGCGGTCGTAGCCCAGGATGCCGGGGAACAGCGGGCCGCCGCCGGTCAGCCGCTCCCGCAGGTTGTCGCGCAGCTCCTGCTTGACCGGGCGCGGCCGGTAGCCGCTCGCCTTGAGCGCGCCAAGGGTCCTGATTTGCGAGACTTTGGGCATCAGTCGTGAAGCTCCTCGAGCCAGCGCTCGGCGTCCAGGGCGGCGCGGCAACCGGTGCCGGCGGCGGTGATCGCCTGGCGATAGATGGGGTCCATGGCGTCGCCGGAGGCGAAGACGCCCGGCACGTTGGTCCGGCTGGTCGGCTCCTGGACCTGGATGTAGCCGACGTCGTTCATGGTGATCTGGCCGGCGAACAGGCCGGTGCTCGGCTGGTGGCCGATGGCGTAGAAGACCCCCTGGGTGGCGTAGTCGCTGTCGAGCCCGGTCTGCTTGTTGTGCAGGCGGACGGCGGTGACGCCGCCCTCGCGGGTGCCGACGACGTCGGTGACCACGGTGTTCCAGATCCAGGCGATCTTGGGGTTGGCGAAGGCGCGATCCTGCATGATCTTCGAAGCGCGCAGCTCGTGGCGGCGGTGGATGACGGTGACCTTGGCGGCGAACTTGGTGAGGTAGGTCGCCTCTTCCATCGCCGAGTCGCCGCCGCCGATGACCACCACCTCCTTGTCGCGGAAGAAGAAGCCGTCGCAGGTGGCGCAGGCCGAGATGCCGTAGCCCATCAGCTCGCGCTCGGCGGGCAGGCCGGAGAGCTTCGCCGAGGCGCCGGTGGCGATGATCAGGGCGTCGGTGCGGTAGACGGTGGCGCCCCCCTCTTCGGTGTGGATGGTGAACGGGCGCTGGCGCAGATCGACCGCGGTGGCGGCCTCGAACTTGACCTGGGCGCCGAAGCGGCGGGCCTGCTCGCGCATGCGGTCGACCAGCTCCGGGCCGAGGATGCCCTCGGGGAAGCCGGGGAAGTTCTCGACGTCGGTGGTGATGGTCAGCTGGCCGCCGGGCTGGTTGCCTTCGAGCACCAGCGGCGCCAGGTCGGCGCGCGCCGTGTACAGCGCGGCGGTGAGCCCCGCGGGGCCCGAGCCGAGGATGATCACGCGGTGGTAGGGGCTCTGATGGTGATGCTCCGGGCTGGACGGCTTGGACATCGAGGGCAAGTCTCCTCGTGGCTGGGGATTGGGTGCCGCGGGCCGGCTGGGCGCTCGCCGAGTATACAGTGGTGCCGGGACGCCCGGCGGCGCCACCGGTGGTAACAGGCGCCGCCGGGAGCGGCATTCCGCGACGCGCCCTCACTCGCCCATGGCCGGCGGGCTGCTCGCGAGCAGCCTCGACAGCAGCAGCCTCGACAGCGCTTGGCGGCTACGGTAGACTGTTTCCAGGATGGCCCAACGGCTTTCCGACCGAGGACGCCGCCATGAAGTTAGATCCGAATGATGCTTCGATCCTGGCTCTGCTGGAGCGAGAGCCCGCGACGCTCCCGGATGAGGGCAGGGATCTCTTCTTCGAAGCTCGCAAGGAGCTCCTGGGGCAGTTGACCGGCCAGGCCCGCAAGGTGGGCGTCAGGCTGGTCACCCAATCGCCGCATCAGCCTCACGCCGGCGACGAGGCGGCGCGGGCTGCTCACGGCCACGTCCGCGAACGCAGCAGCGCCGCCCAGCGCGCCCAGCGAACGACGCGCGCTGCCAAGTAGCTCCCGCCGCAGGCTGCCTATCGGCAGCGAAGCGCAACCGGTGTGACACGGTCTTTCCGGAAGTCAGTACTCAGCCGTCGGCTAGCCGTCGGCGCGCTTGCCGAGGGGCCGCGCTGGCCGCCCGCCGGCCTTCCGCCGCGGCGCCCGCCGGGCGGGCAGACTGCCGAGCTCGATGGGATGCACTCCCGCAAGGCTGGGATAGCTGGTCACCGCCACCCCCGCATCGGATCTGCCATCCGCGGTCCATTCGACACCGGACCACCGTGTGATGGCCAGCACTACGCCGGTCGCCCCCGGTGGCAGCTCGATCTCTCTTGCGGGCCCGGATTTGGCGTCCTTCCAGAGTGCCACGACTCGCGACGTTGGCGAGCCCGCCTCACGGCTGAGCGCGGTCATGCCGATGCTGGTGAGGGTCAGGACGGAGGATCCCGGATCGTCGGCAAGAACGGTTGCGTAGCGCGCCGGCCAGCGCGATGCGAGCTGCGGCCCGTCCATGAGCAGGGCGATCACCAGGTTTGGCCCCACGGCGCGAACGATCTGAGCGACCGGCTCTTGGCGTGCCAGATCTTCACAGACCAGGCAACAGAAGGTAAGTCCGCCGCGCAGGCTGACGAAGTTGAGGGTGCGCTCCTCGGGGTGGATGTACTCCCACCATTTCCGTTCCGGATTGAGCTGTCCTCCGAGTCCGTAGCGCACTATCTGAGAGCGTTCGAGCTGCCAGCGATGGTGCTTGAATTGCTGTATGGGAACCGGGCTGCCATCCTGCCTCACGGTATCGAACGCCACGTAGTTTCGCCCCGCGCGACCCTGCGGCGACAGTTCGCCTACGCCGCAGATCAGCAGTACCTTGTGCCGCTGGCTCCAGCGCCGGATCTTCGTGTAGAGAGCCTTGTCCAGCGAGAGCTCGGGCAACACCACGACATCGATCTTGCCGGTTACCTTGCGGGCCTCGTGGTACAGGCGGTCGAGCTCTACCTCGAGGCTCTGCTTCGCGGGATCGCGATGCGGCTGGAAGGTGAACAGGCCGAAGTCCTCTGCCAGGCCAGCGGACGCGGCAGCCTTGAACTGAACGGGATAGACCGTGCCCGGGCTGGGGAAGAGGAGGACGTTCAAGACATCGCCCGAAAGCAGCCCGCGGTAATCGTTCCAGACGGGCCGAACATCGCCGCTCCGGCATAGTGCAAGGTTATGGGTGAGCGAGTTCAGCGTGATCCCAGTCTGGGGAGTGTGGCACTTCGGCAGCACCCGCGCCCGCGAGGGGTGAATGCTCCGACAGAGGGAAACCCATTCCGGGCGCAGGAGCTGTTGCTGGGTGAGGTACGACAAGAGATCCAGCTCCTCATCGTCCGCCAGGTCCTGGCTGCCATGAAAGCCAAGCCCCATCGACGCTTCGTCGGCGGCTGCGCAGAGTTGGAGCAGAGCGTTCCAGAGTTTCGAATCCTTACGCAGCTCATGGAGGGCTCGGTTCCCTGCGCCCTCGATCGTTCGCCACCATCGCCGAATCGGCAGCGGCGGTTCCTTCGGCCAGTTCTCTCTCCACTGCCTGCCAAGCTGCCGCACCGCCGGCGCCCACCCATGGGGCTCCTGCGCGAGGAATCCTCGACGCCGGCTGCCGACGGGTGGCCACGCTCTGGAGTCGCCGACCACCTTCAGGTACGCGCCCGACTGGAGCAACAGCGAACCGGCGACGGCAAAGACGTCGGGCGGTGGCCAGAACCGTGGTGGACCCTGCTCGGGCAGCAGGTACCTGACCAACTCGCCGATCGTCAACTCGCGGCTCGCTGCTTCCAGCATCGGGTGGCTCCTTCGCTGCTATGTGACGTGGTTAACATACACTGGCCGCCGTCCAAGCGAGGACAGGAGACGATGGTCTTGCGGGGGTACACTTGCGCCGGCGGCGCATGGGGCGTCGCCGCTGCGTTTCCAGCCTCGGGGCGGGCGCGCTGTCATTTCGCGGTGATCTAGGAGGAGCGGCTGCCAATGGCCATCAGCATCTTCGATCTCTTCACCATCGGCATCGGGCCGTCGAGCTCGCACACGGTGGGGCCGATGCGCGCCGCGCGCCGCTTCGCCCAGCGGCTGGAGCGCGAGTCGCTGCTGTCGCCGCTGGCGCGGCTGCGGGTCGAGCTGTTCGGCTCGCTGGCGATGACCGGCAAAGGGCACGGCACCGACCGCGCCGTGCTGCTGGGTCTCGAGGGCGAGACGCCGGAGGAGGTGGATCCGGCCTGGATGCCGCGGCGGGTGGCGGAGATTCGCGAGGAGGGGAAGCTCCGTCTGCTCGGGATGCGCGAGGTGCCGTTCGCCGAGCGCGAGGACCTGATCTGGAACCGCAAGGAGCTGCTGCCGCTGCACTCCAACGGCATGGTGTTCAGCGCCTTCGACGCCGCCGGCGGGACGCTCGAGCACCGCACCTATTACTCGGTCGGCGGCGGCTTCGTGGTCGACGAGGACACCGCCAGCCAGGACCGGCTGGTGCGCGACCAGACGCCGCTGCCGTACCCGTTCGCGAGCGGCGCCGAGCTGCTGGAGACGTGCCGCGAGGAGGGGTTGGCGATCTGGGAGCTGATGCTCGCCAACGAGGGGTGCTGGCGCACCGAGGGCGAGGTGAGGGCCGGCCTGCTGCGCATCTGGGAGGCGATGCAGCGCTGCGTCGAGCGCGGCTGCCGCGAGAGCGGCGTGCTGCCGGGCGTGCTCAAGGTGCCGCGGCGGGCGCCGCGGCTCTATGCCGAGCTGACCAGCAAGCCCGAGGAGTCGCTCAAGGACCCGCTTTCGGTGCTCGACTGGGTGAACCTCTACGCCCTGGCGGTGAACGAGGAGAACGCCGCCGGCGGACGGGTGGTGACGGCTCCCACCAACGGCGCCGCCGGCATCGTGCCGGCCGTCCTGCACTACTATCGCCGCTTCACCCCGGGCGCGGACGACGACGGCGTGCTGCGCTTCCTGCTCACCGCCGGCGCCATCGGCATCCTCTACAAGGAGAACGCCTCGATCTCGGGAGCCGAGGTGGGCTGCCAGGGCGAGGTGGGGGTCGCCTGCTCGATGGCGGCAGGCGGCCTGGTGGCGGCGCTCGGCGGTCCCGCGGCCCAGGTCGAGAACGCCGCCGAGATCGGCATGGAGCACAACCTGGGCCTGACCTGCGACCCGGTCGGCGGCCTGGTGCAGATCCCCTGCATCGAGCGCAATGCCATGGGGTCGGTCAAGGCGATCAACGCCGCCCGCATCGCGGTGCGCGGCGACGGTTCGCACAAGGTGTCGCTGGACCGGGTGATCAAGACCATGCGCGAGACCGGCGCCGACATGAAGACCAAGTACAAGGAAACCTCGCGCGGCGGCCTGGCGATCAACGTCATCGAGTGCTGAGCTGATCTTGGACCAGCGCCAGCAGCCGCGGCACCTCGGGGTCGGGGCTGCCGGCCGCCTGCGCCCGGTGGAGGTCGTTGGCAGCGCTCCGCCAATCGGCATTGTCGGCAACCGCGCTGCTGGCGATCTGGTAACGGGCCCTGCCGAGCAGCGCGTAGACCTCGGCCGTGGGGCCGGGGCCGGCCCCGGCCGCCGGCGCCGCCAGGAAACGCTTTGCCAGCATCACCGCGTGGTCCGGCTTGCCCTGATCGAGGTCGTCGCGAATCCGCCGCAAGGGGTCGGCGCCTGCCTGCCGGGCCGCTGCCTGCAGGCTGGCCGGGATGGGGGCGGCCGCCAGCTGGCCCAGCGCCGCCGCCGCCTCGGGGCTGCCCATGCGGCGCAGGGCCGCGATGGCCTCGAGCCGGAGATCCTCCTCGCGACGCTGGGTCTCGCCGGCATCCCGCCCCGGCAGGGGAGGCGGCCAGCCGGCGAGGGCGAAATCCTGCAAGGCCGCGGTGGCCGGCGCCGACTCCATGGCCGCCAGGCCGGCCAGCGCCAGCCGGCGCAAGGGCAGATCCTCCCGCGCGTTGATCAGGATCGCGGACAGCACGGGGCGCAGCGCATCGGCGGTGCGCGGATCGCTGCGGTCCCGCAGGGTGGAGGCAACGCTGGTCAACGCGGCGTGGCGCAACCAAGGCTCCTCCCCGGGCTCGCTGGCCCCGATCAACGCGGTGCGCGCCGCTTCGCTCTCCTGCAGACCGCCGCGCAGGATCACCAGGCTCAGGCTCTTCGCCAGGCCCTTCCTGACCCTTTGCGGCACCAGCGGGTTGCCGAACAAGTCCGCGAGGCGTTGCTCGGAAAGCTGCGGATAGACCGAGGCGAGGAAGTCCGCCGTGCGCAGCCGGACGGTTTCGTCGCCGTCGCCCTCGACCACCCGCAGTTGCGTCGAGGCGGGGTTGCGCAGCGCGCGGTAGCCCTCGATGCCGAGCAGGCCGACGAGCAGCAGTGCGAGCACGGTGCCGGCGAGCGACAGCTTGGGCCAGACGCCGAAGCGGAACCGCCACGCGGCGAGCACGGAGCGGCAGCGTTGCGGCCAGCTCAACTGCTGGCGGCGCTCGGCGAGCGCTTGGATCGATGCTTCGGTCGGCGTCGTCGCCAGCAGGGTCACGATGGTCTGCCTCGCCTCGCTGTCGGCTGCCGCCCAGGCGGCGGTCAATTCGCGGACCGTCGCCTCCGTCTTGCTCGCGGCGAGGCTGCGGGCGATCGGCGCCGCCGGCAGCCGCGGTGGGTTGCCGACCTCGGCGAGCAGCACCTCCTGCGGGATCGCGGGCCCGAAGCGGCGAAGGATCCATCTTGCCCACCTTGCCGCGGTGGGATCGGCGGCGCCAAGGTCCTCGATCACGCACCGCGCGGCAACCGGGTTCTGCAGCAGCAGCCTGTAGACGGCGTGCCGCCGGCGTCTCGATTCGAAGGCTTCGGCAAGGACGATCTCTCCCAGCAGGACGCCGCAGACGTCGTAGAAGAAGGTGCCCGCGAACAGCAGCACCCCGAGCCACCAGTAACCTCTTGCGGTGACCGCCAGGAGACGGTCCGGCAAGCTCGCCACGCCGGTCCAAGGCATCTGGTGGAGGGTCGTCGTGGAGGCGATCAAGAAGATGCTGGACGCTTCGAGCCCCAGCAGCAAGGCACCGGTGCGCAGCCGCCGGACGGCGGCGTGGACGAGGCCGTGGAGGTACCAGCAGGCGGGACTCAGCACGCAGGAGAGGCAGAGCAGAGCGGCGAGCCGATCGTTGTCGGCCGCCGCCGCGGCGGGTCCGGTACGCCGCTCGTCGGCAACCACCCGGAGCGCGCCGAGCTGGCCGCAGCTCAGGCTCAGCATCAGGATCAAGAGTCCGGTGACGGTCGCGCCGGCGGCGAAGCAAGCCACTCCCACGCCTTCGGCCGCCAGGATCAGCAATCCGAAGCGGTAGCGCTTGCGCAGCAGCAGCACGAAGCCGTGGACGTTGAAGTTGACCAGCACGATCGCGAGCGCGAGCAGCAGCCTCGCCGCGGGCCGTGCGGCGCGCATCAGGCCGGCGCCGCCGTGCGGCCGGGCGGCGGCAGGCGCCACCGCCGACCGGTTGGCGCGGAGAGCGCCGAGCACATGGGCCTGCAGCGGCTCGGAGGCGATGGCGGCGAGGCCCTTGCCGGCCGCCTCGCGGTCCGCCCGCGCCGGCGCCGTCAGCGCGAGCGCGAGCAGCAGGTCCGCCGCCTCGGCTATGCCGAGCCGCGACAGCAATTCGACCGTCGCTTGCCGCAACGCGGGATCGAGGTCGCCGGTGGCGAGCAGCGACCTGACCACCTCGACCGTGGCGTCGTCGTCGAAGATGCTCAGGGCTTCGAGCGCCGCGGCGCGATAGGGCGATCTGGCGGCATGCACCTCGCCGACCAGCTGCGCGCGGAGCTCCGCGGTCTTCATGCGGGCGAGGCTGGCCACCGCGCACTGCCTCACCGCGGGCTGCGGGTCGCGCAGCGCGAGCTGGTGGAGCTGGTCGCGCACCGCCGGCTCCGGCCGGTCGCCGAGCAGCGTGGCGGCGCGGGCGCGCACCTCGTCCAGCCGGTGGAGCAGCGAGCTCGACAGGATGTCCGCCGCCGCCGACGGGTCGGCGAGGCGCTGCAGCCAGTAGCGCGCCGCCGGCAGGCCCGGCCCGTCGTCATGGAGCAGCGAGCTGCGCAGCAGCAGCTCGATCTCTTCATGGTGCAGGCGCAGGTTGCGGCGATGCCGGTGCACCTCGCGGAAGTCCCGTCGCGGCAGCAGCGTGTCGCTCGCCCGCCACACCGCCATCGCCTGGTCGATCAGGTGCTCGCTCTCGCGTGCGAACTCCTGGCGGCGGCGGCACTCGGCGATGACCACCTCGGCCAGCTCGGCCGGCACCAGCACGTACCGCCCCTCCTCGATCTCGCGGATCAGCGGCTCCTCGCCTTGCAGGCTGGCCAGCGTCTGCCGGCAGCCGTCCAGGGCGACGCCGATGCGCAAGGCGATCTCCGGCAACGGCAGCGGCGCCGCCGACTTGGCGGAGGCGGCCACCTGCTCGAGGATGGCGAGACCGAGATCGAAGCCGGCCGCCGCCCCGTCGGGGCCGCCGGCAAGGGCCTCCAGACGCTCCCTGACGTAGTCCCAGAGCAGGGACGCGAGCTTGGGGGGAGCGGCCTCGCCTGCCGGGTGCGACCCGGATGCCGCGCCGGCCGCG
>Ga0070733_10003223_pt1 | contig 11225 bp, 10 predicted proteins | sample Coa_R1_9_FD_66450 | JGI IMG/M metagenome (GOLD analysis project Ga0070733, IMG submission 66450) | Surface soil microbial communities from Centralia Pennsylvania, which are recovering from an underground coalmine fire - Coalmine... | ecosystem: Environmental > Terrestrial > Soil > Unclassified ... | reverse complement strand
TGGCTCCTGCTGGCAAGGATGGAAGCATCAAACAGGTCATCGCGGTGATGAGCGGCAAAGGCGGCGTGGGGAAGTCGCTTGTGACCGGTTTGCTGGCGGTTTCGCTGCGGCGCCAGGGACTGCGCGTCGGTATCCTGGATGGTGATATCACCGGTCCCAGTATCGCGCGTATGTTTGGCACGAAGGGCCAGCCTATGAAGTCCGCGAGCGGCGGTATTGAACCGTTGACCAGCAGAGGCGGCATCAGGGTCATGTCGATGAATATGTTCCTTGAGGAAGAGAGCCAGCCCGTCGTATGGCGCGGGCCAATGGTTTCCAGCGCCATCAAGCAATTCTACAGCGATGTGGACTGGGGCCAGCTTGATTACCTGCTGGTTGACCTGCCTCCGGGAACCTCGGATGCGCCGATGACCGTCTTGCAGTCGCTGCCGGTGGATGGCATAATTATAGTCTCGTCGCCGCAGTTGCTGGCTACGATGGTGGTGAAGAAGTGTATCAATATGGTGCAGCAGCTCAAAGGGATCATCGTGGGCGTAGTGGAGAACATGGCGTACTTTGATGCTCCCAACGGCGAACGCTACGAAATATTCGGATCTAGCAACGGTCCCGAACTGGTCGATATGACGAACGCGCCTCTGCTGGCGCAACTGCCCATCGATCCAGGCTTAACCACGTTGTGTGACGCTGGCCGCGTGGAGGAGTATCATGGCGCGGCTTATGAAATGCTGGCGGAGAATTTCGTCAAAACGTTGAAAATTAAACGGTAACAACCGTTGTAGGGACGCGATTCATCGCGTCCCTACAATTTTATGTATTCTTCGCAAACGAGCCCAGCACTTTGCAGAATGTCGTAAAGCTGGCCAGGTCCGCCAGAGCGGTGCGTACATGCGGGTCGTCGCGGTGCCCCTCAAAGTCGAGATAGAAGACGTATTCCCAGATACGCTGGCGCGAAGGGCGCGATTCGAGCTTGAGCAGGTTGATGTTCTGGACGGCCAGCACACCCAGGCATTTATGCAGCGAGCCGGGCTGGTGGGCTGTTGCCATCACCAGCATGGTTTTCGCCTCGCCATCAGCTCGTGGCGCAGGCTCGCGACTTAGTACGATGAAGCGGGTAAAGTTGCCCTTGATGGTCTGAATGTCCTGGGCCAGGATCGTCAATTCGTAGAGTTCCGCCGCGCTCGCGCTGGCAACAGCCGCCACACCCTGCAGTTGTTCTTCGCGAATCATCTTCGCGCTGCCCGCCGTATCATAGGTGGCGACGATTTCTGCGCCGAGTTCACGCAGATAGACATCGCTCTGCGCCAGCGCCTGTGGATGGGAGATGACCCGTTTGATGTCGCCGATTTGCTGTCCGGGTAAACAGAGCAGGCAGTGATTAACAGCATGACTGATTTCCCCGGCGACGAACAAATCGTACTGGCGCAGGAGATCATAGACATCGTTAATACTGCCTGCCTGTGAGTTTTCAACGGGTACAAGGCCAGACTCCACTTCGCCAGAGGCAACCGCGTGGAAAACATCAGCAAAGGAGCGGTATGGCACCGATTGTGCGCTCAGTGCAGTATCCCTACCAGGTGTCTGCCTGCCAAAGTAATCACTGACCGCCTCATCCCCGAACGCGCCGCGCTCGCCCTGAAAGGCTACACGCATGTTTATTTACTGAACGTTGTAATGGGATTTATGATAAAAAACCATGCCTTTTCCAAGCACCTTCACGGGCTGGAGTTCTTTCAGCATGATGGGTTCGCCGCATTTTACGCAGATGCGGCTGGTCATGTGGTTGATTTCTTCACGATTGGCCATCGATGCGCGTGCTGTTTTTGAAAGTTCACCCTTTTTTGCCATTGATATAAGACCCCTTTCGTCTATCTTCTGTCTATCTAATTCTCGTAGCTTTTATAACCGAATGCGCAGCAGACCGGCCCGCATCGTGTCGCAAAGTAGTATAACATAAGAGGTGTTTTTCTGTCCATCTTTTAGAACACAGTACCGCCAGGAAAAATTCCTCTTCACAAGCGCCAGGCCTACAATAGAACAAAAGAGGGAGTCAATTGCTTGACTCCCCGCATTAGTTCGGTTCAAATATTACGACACTTCTCTACATTTGTCGCGCTACAAGATCGCACTACTTGATGCACTACCAGAGAATGCTTTTCGAGGAGAGCCTCGTGCCTCTCCTAATTACTATAACGATGCGCGCAAGATATCTGTAACATAGAATTATGCTTTTTCTCCTACTTTTCTTGTATACAAGAATTGCCTGTGTTATGCTCAACGAATGCAGGCGCTTCAGAAAACAAGAAATGAGGTACATAATGTCGGAAGGAAAGCAGCAGAACTGGTTTGTCCCATTGCGGGTGCGTTTTCGATCATCCGCCGAGCGCGCGCAGTGGGAACGCGAACAGGCGGCAGGCATGCCGGTCATTCCCGACACAGCTGATGACCTGGCCCTGCAAATACCCGCCATAACGTATCCTCATAGCATAGAGAGTCCGCGGCGCGCGCGTCAAATCAAAGAGCTGATTCGTCTGGGCAACGTTTTAAGAGCGGAAATGGGGCTTGACGAGGTGCTGCAGCGCATTGTCACCGTCATCAGCGCCTGCACGGGTTTCCGTATCGCGGTGATAAATCTGCTTGAGGAGAAGCATGATTATCTAGCGCCGGTCGCTTTTGCGGGTGCTACGGAGGAGGGGAGACGCATCGTGCGCGAGCATCCTGTCACAGTTGAGCAAATGATGCGTTTTATGCGACCAGAATTTAAGATTAGCCAGAGCTATTTTATTTCTCATGAACACGCGGGAGCTTTTGCTGATATTGTGGGGGGTATTGATAAAACGCTGGATGACTATGAACCGGGCGGCTGGCATCCTGAAGATGCGCTGATTGTTCCACTGTTTAGCCTGCGCATGAAGAAAATTCTGGGTTTCCTGTCTCTGGATGACCCGGCGGATGGCAAGATACCCAGCGAGGAAAACATAGAGATCATCGAACTGTTCGCGAACCAGGCTGCCATTGCCATAGATAATGCGCGTTTCTTCAAGGAGCGTGAAGCGGAACGCCTGGCCCTGGAAGAGGCTATTGTCGCGCTGCGACTCGATTTGGAGCAGGTGCAGCGTGGTGATTTGCGCGTGCGTCTCCATTCCTCGCATGAGAAGTTGCAGCCCGTCATTGAAGCGGTGAATGTGATGGTCGGCGAGATCAGTGAGATTCTAGGGAGCGTACAAAAAGTTACCCAGGCGGTGGATGAACACGCTCAAGATGTGCGGCGCAGTTCCGACGTGCTCGCGCGCGATACCAGCCAGCAAGAACGCCAGGTGGAGCATATCTCAAGTGTCGCCGACGATATGGCCGGTACTATAAAGCGCGTCTCAGAGCAGGCGGAAAAGCTATCGATTGCAGCCTCAGAAACGACGGAAGTGACGCGGGGTGGACAGCAGCAAATTGCGCGCGCTAACGATGGCATGCGCTTCGTGCGCGAAACCACCATGCAATCGGCGCGTGTTATCAAACGACTGGGTGAGAGTGGACAGGAGATTAATGATACCGTTGTGGAACTGACCGACCTGACGACACGTATGAATCTGCTTGCTCTGAATGCGGCGATTGAGGCGGTGCGCGCCGGTGAGCAGGGTCAGGGGTTTGTCGTAATCGCCCAGGAGATTCGCTCGCTGGCCGTCAGCAGCGCCGAGGCTGCGCGTAAGGTGGCGCTGCGCATCCGCGCTATTCAAAACGAAATCACCACCGTTTCACAGAGTATTGATCAGAACATCCAGCACGTCGTGACACAGTCCGAACTGGTAATGCAGACGGGTATTGCGCTGGATGCGATTGGGGTTGTCACCGAACAAATGGTTGAACTTGTGCAAGGACTTGAGCCTGCTGCTGAAAGCCAGGCTCAGGGATCGCAAGTGGTGAGACATTCCGTCGAGGAAATCGCGCGCATGGCTACTGAAATTGCCGGGCAGTCAGGAAACATGAAGCAATCACTGGCACACCTGGTGGAGTTGACCAACTCGCTGCGAAGTCGCCTGGCGGTGTTCCGCATCGCGGAAGGATGATTTACCTGGTCAATTCCTGTACCAGAACTGGTCCCATGCCTGCCAGAAATTATCGCCCGTCGAGGAAACGGTGCGCGGCCCCTCGATGGTGACGCCAGTACGTCCCATGAAATCGTTGGCGCGATCAGGTGACGCCAGTTCAACACGGAAAGTGACGGGTGTGGTAAATTTAAGCGGTTTGGGCCAGCGTTTCAGGCTGATGGCCTGTGCCACGCGCATCTCGATCAATGAGCAGGCATCGCGCGGAGCCATGTTGCGCGAGGAATAGCGACTCAGACCCGTCTTCACAGGGGCAGTCACTACATCTTCTCCAAGCAGCGTAGTCACTTCGCGGCAGGTGGCTTCATCGCCTGAGACGAAGATGGCCGGAACATCCCAGCAGCCTGCGATGGCCGCCAGGATGCCACTTTCGCCCACCAGCGTGTCGTTGATACGCGCGTTATACCACGCCTCGGATGAGACGGTGTGACAGAGCACGCCATCGGGTGTGCCAGCCATAGCGTGCGCGCCTACAAATAAAATGGCGTCGCAGCCCTCTTCGAAGGGAAAGATATAGCGCGCCCAGGGGTAGCCAAAAACGTACTGTGCCCCCGATTCCAGGTGGCCCGGCAGGAAGCTTTTGAAGCTGTAGGCTCCGCCCGCGCCATGGCAATCGACCACCGTAATCTCTCTAGCACCGGCGGCGCGCGCGCCGCGTACTGCCGCGTTCATCTCGTCGGTATAGAGTTTGCGCGACTCTTCGTAGAATGGTTTGCCTGCGGAAACCTGTTCCCATGTTTCGATACAAGAAATACCTTCCATATCACAGAAAATAACCACGCGCATAACGCCAAATCCCTCTTTTCCAATAAAATATGTCTTAATGCCTGCGCTGCGGATGCCCGACCTGCCGCTGTTGCAGGCGCTCCATCCTCTTCTGCTGCCTGGGACTGGGTTCGTACTCGCGGAATACTTTGCGCCCAATCTTCCAGCCGGCATACCCAAGCGCAATAGAGGCTACAATGATGAAACCTATCATCGCAGCCTTTACGGTAAATGAAAGCCAGCCATGCAGCAGACCCGCCAACTGAACAGAATAAAGGCGACTGATAATAGCGATGCTCAGGCTGAGCAGCAAAGCGATAATGACGCCGAAGCAGCAGCCGAGCGGCCCACCGTTGGCATCTCCTTGCGCCTCCGGCGGTAGTTGATTTTGCGGCGCTTCGCGTGCATGCACAGGCTCAGATGGCTCTTGCTGCGAAGTATCAAAAGGTTCCAAACTGGCGATCTCCAGCATCTCCTAGCCCTGGCAGAATATAGCCCACATCGTTCAGGCTTTCATCCAGCGTGGCAACAAATATGTCGATATCTGGATGGGTCTGCGAGAGCTTGAGCAGTCCATAGGGAGCTGCGATGATGCACACATAGCTGAGGCGCGGGATATTGCGATGTTTCAGCACGTTGATGGCGTCAATGGCCGAGCCGCCCGTCGCCAACATCGGGTCAACCGCGTAACACACCTGCAGGTCAACCTTGTGCGGGAGTTGATTGTAATATTCCATCGCTTCTAAGGTATGCTCGTCGCGCCGCAAACCCAGGTGCCAGACCTGCACATCCGGGATAACTTCGCGAAATCCCTCGGCAAGTCCTAAACCGGCTCGTAAAATCGGTGTAACGCCAATACCGCCTGCCAGCCGCTCTCCTGTCATTGGCATCATGGGAGTCACAATAGAGGTCTTTTCCAGCGCAAGGGTCGAGGTCGCTTCATAGGCCAGCAGCGCGCCAATCTCCTTCACCAGCCGGTAAAAATCTGGCGGCTGCGTGTTTTTATCACGCAGCGCCGTCATCTTGTGCTTCATCACCGGGTGCGAGGAAATGTGAACGCGCGGCAGGTTCAACACCTCTTCGCGGTGCGGCTGTGGCACGCCTTGCATGGGCAACCTGGGACGCTCGCCGCTCTGAGTATTCGCATCTGCCATAAAACGTCACTCCTTTTTCGCATACTATTTGCTTAACATTGTAGCAGACATAGCCATAGAGCGTCGAATCTGCTATAGTAGCAGGGTAAGGTTCATTATTTTGCACGGGTAACCTATGCCGATAAAGTTGGAGAATATGTCTGATGTGCCTGCATCCACCTATATCCTCGGGGTGCGCGTCGATCGAGTGACCCAGGAACAGGCGCTTAACTTGATTGAACATTTGATTGTATTGCGACGCGCCAGCGAAAATAGCCTGCCCTGCCAGCAAATCGTGACTGTCAATACCGAATTTGTGATGGCAGCCCAGAAAAATAGCAGCTTTCGCCAGGTGATCAATGCTGCCGCGCTGGTGGTTGCCGACGGCATCGGCATTGTGTGGGCAACCTATCTCGGCATAAAGCGTGCGCCTGAGCGCGTCACCGGCACCGATACCGTCGTTGCCCTTGCGAAACGCTGCGCCGTCTCTGGCTACCGACTCTATCTTCTCGGCGCAGCGCCGGGAGTCGCAGAACAGGCTGCTGTTTATTTACAAGCCATCGCGCCTGGACTGGCAATCGCCGCAACGTATGCGGGTTCGCCCGCGCCCGAAGAAGAAGATGATATACTTGAGCGCATTCGCGCCGCTGATGCTGATGTTTTGTGTGTTGCCTATGGCGCGCCTGCTCAGGAACTTTGGATTTACCGTAATCTCCCGCGCCTGCCTGTTGCGGTAGCTATGGGCGTAGGCGGCGCGTTCGATTTTCTTTCTGGACGGCAGCGCCGCGCGCCTCGCATAATGCAGCGTCTGGGCCTCGAATGGCTCTACCGGCTGTACCGCCAACCCTGGCGCTGGAAACGCATGCTGGCCATCCCGAAATTTATGCTGTATGTACTGGTGAAAGGGCGCTCCTAATGATTTTTAACAACCAGGATCGGTTATGTTTTGTCACCCAGAGCCCTTCGCTTCGCTCAAGGGTAAACTCCGCGAAAGGTCTGCTGTGCCGGGCGCCCAGATGCTTCGCTGCGCTCAGCATGACCAGACCCAGGAATCACCCGGAAAAGCAGGCAGAACGACAAAAGCGAGCGAAGTAATGAGTAGTAATCTTCCTATAGCCATTGATAGGCTACATGCGTTGATCGATAGCTTCGCGGGGAAGCGCGTGCTGGTGATCGGCGATATGGTCGCGGATGAATACCTTATCGGCAAGCCGACGCGCATCGCGCGTGAAGCGCCCGTGCTGATCCTTGAACTGAACGAAGAGCGCACTGTGCCCGGTGGAGCAGCCAATGTGGCGGTCAATGCGCGTTCGCTGGGCGCGGAAGTCTTTCTGGCGGGTGTGGTAGGCGATGATCTGCCAGGCCAGCGTTTGCGCCGCGCCATCGACGATCTCGGTATGCACCAGGAAGGGCTGGTGACCGACGCGCAGCGTCCAACGTCTACAAAGACACGCATTCTGGCGGGCAGCCCGCAGATCGTACAGCAACATATTGTGCGCGTCGATCGCGTTGACAACTCTGACCTGGGGGATGTAAGCAAAGGCCAGATCATCGACTATATCAAGCGTATATTGCCTTCCATGCACGCGGTGGTGCTTTCAGATTACGAGAATGGCGTCATCAGCCCGCAGATTCTGCAAAACTGCCTGCCGGTGGCGCGACAACTGGATAAAGTGATTGTGGCGGATTCGCACGGTTCGCTTTTCCGTTTTCAGGGTGTGACTGCCATTACCCCAAATCAGCCAGAGGCGGAACTGGCTCTAGGCATGAGCATTAACACGCAGGCGGAATTGCACGAGGCGGGGCAGCGCCTGCTGGATGACAGCCATGCGCAGAGCATCCTGATTACACGCGGCGCTGAGGGCATGAGCCTGTTTGAGCAGGGCAAAGAGCCGGTACACCTGCCCGTGTATCACCTGGATCATGCCAGCGAAATCGTTGATACAAACGGGGCAGGCGATACCGTCGCCGCAACCTTTACCCTGGCGCTGACTACGGGCGCGAGTTTCGTCGAGGCGGCGTGCCTGGCTAATGCTGCGGCTGCCCTGGTTGTGCGGCGCCTGGGCTGCGCCAGTAACACCCCGCAAGAATTGATGAGTGTGTTTGATGCATAATATTCTTTTTGATAGCCGCCTGAAGATCCTCGGTCGCGATGAGCTTGCCAGGGTTGTGAAACACAGGCAGCAGGCAGGAGAACGTGGCGTCTTCACCAATGGCTGCTTCGATCTGCTGCACCTGGGGCATGTGCGCTATTTGCAGGAAGCGCGATCTCTGGGCGATTTTCTGATTCTTGGCCTGAATAGCGATGAGGGCGTGCGCCTGTTGAAAGGGCCAGGCCGTCCCTTGATGCTGGAGGATGAACGCGCCGAAATCCTGGCTGCGCTCACCTGTATTGATTATGTGACCATCTTTGGCGAGTCGACAGCCGACCTGCTGGTTGAACTCCTGCGCCCGGCTATCTATGTCAAAGGCGGAGATTACGCCATCGCGGAAAATATGCCTGGCGTGCCGGACAGCAATCGCTTGCCCGAAGCCAGGGTAGTACAGGCATACGGGGGCGTCGTGCGCCTTATCCCATACGTGCCGCACCGTTCCACGTCCGAATTGATCGCGGCTATTAAGCAGTTGCCTGCACCAGGATAACCACAGGGGTATTTCTACCCTGATGAATATTACCAATCGAAGTCGGTAATGTCATTCTGAGCGCAGCGAAGAAACTCGCTTGCCATCCAGAGATTCTTCGCTGCGCTCAGAATGATAGATCACTATCGATCCTGGTCGTTAATATTCATTAGAACCGCCCTGGCTTCTCTGAAATATACAAATCAGGAGATAATATCGCTAATGTCAAAAGAATCTATAGAAGATCAGTCCGAATCAATTGAAAAAACGAATGAGGTGGCATCGATCCCACGCGTTTCTGGCGGCCTGATTGAACAAAATGAGCTGGCAATCCCTCTCGAAGAGGAAGTAACGGGCGGCGCTGTTACCAGCGAACGACGACAGATCGCCAAATCGGCCTCGCTGGTCATGCTTGGCAACCTCGGCAGCAGTCTGCTGGGTATGGTGCGTCAAATCGTCGTTACAGCTATCGGCACCAATATCGCTGGCCCGTTTAATGCCGCGCTGCTGCCGGCTCGCACCTTTAATGACCTGCTGATCAATGGCTCGGTGAGTGGCGCGCTCATTCCCACCTTCAATGACTACTCCGCTCCAGAAAAGCGCGACGAATTGCGTCGTGTCATCTTCACGCTGGTCAACCTGATTTTAGTGGTTATGCTGATAGCCGCCGTAGGCTATCTGTTCATCGCCCCCCATTTTATCAATGTGCTGGTGACCGGCTTCCAGGGGTCGGACAAACAACTGACGCTGCTCTATTCTCAAATTATCTTCTTCTCGCTGCTGGCGCTGGGTCCCTTTGCCGTATTGCTGGCAGCTTTATTTGCCCTCAAGGAGTTCGGCTGGCCCGCCTTTGCGACGGGCGCTTACCATGTTGGCATCATTCTCGGCGCGGGTGTGGGTTCGCTGCTCGGCGCGCGCTACTTCGGACATCTTGGACTGGCTGTAGGCGTGCTCTTCGGCGCGGCTGGTGAAATAGTGCTGCTGCTGCCCGGCATTCGCAAGCAGCAACTTTATTATATGTTTGTGCTTGACTTGAAGCATCCGGCGCTGCGGCGTATCGCCAGGCTCTATGGCCCGGTAGCATTCAGTTTCCTGGTGACAATGGGCCTGGTATTTCTCGATCAACATTTAGCTTCGCTCACGCATGATAACGGCTCAAACGGCCCGGCCAACACTACCGCGCTCAGCGCTGCCACAACTCTTATCCAGTTTCCTGTGGGACTGGTGGCCGCCGCGCTCTCCTTTGCCGTGCTGCCCACGCTTTCGGAGCACGCCCGCAACGGTGATATCGAACGCTTCAAGCAAACCCTGTTGCTCGGTTTCCGCGTTGGTTTGTTGTTAATGATTCCGGCGATGGTTGGCTTGATTGTGCTGCGTACACCAATCGTCGACCTGCTTTTCCGCCACCACAACTACACAGGTGAGGATGCGGCGCGCACGGCCCTGGCCTTACAAAACTACGCCTACCAACTGCCCTTTGTGGCGCTGGATCAACTCTTGATCGCCGCTTTCTACGCGCGCAAGAACACGCTTACGCCCGTCGCTGTCGGTGTGATCTGCATAGCAGGATACCTGGTAGTCGCGCTGCCTTTTTACAATTCTATAGGTATGCCCGCGCTGGCCTTTGCCAACACGGTGCAGAACTCACTGCATGCCATTATCCTGTTAATCTTGCTGCGCATGGCTATCGGCACTATTCGTGTGCGCGAGACCATTCCTACCATCCTCAAGATTTTGCTGGCCGCAGCCGCAATGTTTGTTGTCGCCTGGGGTTTGCTATTGCTGCTGGGACATATTGGCCTGTTCTCACTGAGTCACCTTCTCGGCGACTTATTGACTGTCGCTGTGGCAGGCGGCATCGCCAGCATGATCTACATCGGCGGCATCTTGCTGCTGCGCGTCGAGGAAGTAGGCCTGGTGAGGAATGCAGTTATGGCGAAACTTGGGAAGAGGTAGAGAATGCTTTATTCAAGTATCTACCTATCTTTGCCCCAGGCTAGCTCAAGAAAAACAGCTTCTGCATCTGTTACAGTATTGTATCTGGCTACGATACGCTGATGCAGCATCTCCCACAGTTGGAAAGTAGCTCTGCTTGCTAGTAAGACAGCCAACTCATGATACGTTAGACCAACTGTATGGATATAATCAGCTCCATGGGCTTTGTCTGGATGATCCTTGGCGAGTTGCTCGTGGCAATATGTATATCCTCTCGGTGGCCCAGCTTTAGGACAACCACTAACACCGTGCCGGAGATTGAAATACCCGCTTTGCAGCCCGACAGGAAAATCGTTCACCGGGCAAACATCACTTAATAGGGGTGCAAGTGTTTCATAGTCGCCCCGATCCACACCAAGTTCGACCCAGTTCGTATGAGCATAGAAATCTGCAAGGGCATGGGTCGCGGCCCCAAATGCGCGGAGTGCTCGTTTCCTATCTTTCAGCATAGGTTTATAGCTACGCACAGGAGCGCTTAAGTCGACAGCCTGATCAATGTACGCTTTCAGCCCATATTTCCAGCGCTCACAAAGTATCTCGCGATTTGGGGCGTTATCAAAATGCCGCTCTGGAGCAAACTGATGAAGATCGCTGAGCTTGTTAGCTGTGATTA
>Ga0070733_10003222_pt1 | contig 11227 bp, 13 predicted proteins | sample Coa_R1_9_FD_66450 | JGI IMG/M metagenome (GOLD analysis project Ga0070733, IMG submission 66450) | Surface soil microbial communities from Centralia Pennsylvania, which are recovering from an underground coalmine fire - Coalmine... | ecosystem: Environmental > Terrestrial > Soil > Unclassified ... | reverse complement strand
GTGGCATGATCGCGGAGACACCCGCGTAACACTTTCCAGCGGCGCTCAAATTCAATTACCGGAAGCGATGGCCATGTACGCCGAACAGATCGCGGCAGAACGTGACGCTTACAGGAAGCTGGCCGAAGATGCCCTGGCCGTGAGTACTACTGCTTCTCTCCGCCCGGCAACAACTTCCTAAGTATCATCAGATTCCCTGCCAGCGTGTGCAATGAGCCATAGGCCCACTTGTATCCGTTCCCGCTCTTCTCATCCGGAGAGGGCATCCCGCTTACGAAGGAAGAGAAGGCGTAGTAGAGGGCGAACCAAATCCAGGGATTTTTCATGGGTTTTTAATGTGTAGTCATCGCTGGGATAGCTGCTCCGTTTCTGCTGTGGTACGCCTTTCGCTATCAGGCTCTTTCCTGGCCTGTTTCTCAGGCTTTGACGCTGGCGGCGCTGCTTGCGCTTGCAAAGCAGAACGGTAATTCTTCTCGCAGATTTCCAGGCGCGTCTCCGCCCTTGCGAGCTGGTCATGGATCGCAAGGAATCCCTTGACGCCTGCTCCGGTTACGGAGACGACAAAGGCCACGGTGCTCCAGAGGATTTTCCGGGTGAAGCGGAGAGAGGCTTCTACGGAGTCCTTGGAGGCATTGACGGTTAGATGGAGACGGGGTTTCGGCATGGATGGATAAGCCCGTTATAACGTTATAATGCGGTCATGGCTGACGATCCCGCCCCGGCTGCTTGGCTGAAAACGGAATCGGACGTTCATCTTGCCGGACTCTGTGATCCCGAAAATTGCATGATGTGCTTTGCCCATAAACACGATCCGGAGACGTTCAGGCCGCGGGGGAACCTCACCCAATCCACCTAAGCAGTCCCACAAACCCACCTTCCCCATCCGTCCTCACCCATCCCAATTCTTTCATCAGGCGGCGCACGAACGATCTGCACTTCGGGGGAATCCACGAGTGTTGATCCTCATAGCCTTTGGCTCTAAGCTGCTCGACTACGGCGCGGTCCAGGCGCTTGAACTGTTCGGCCTTCATGCCCGGCGCGTCCGAGTACTGCTTTGAAACTCCGGCATACATTTCCACCGTGGGCCGCCCCACGAGGAAAATCTGTACCTGATCAAACTCGTCTACCAGCACCCCGCCAATCGTTTTTGACCAGTCCGGCTCTGCGTAGTCGAAGCCCTGATCAAGATAGATCTGGTGCAGCGCGGGAATGTCTTTCGGTTCTATGGGACGGATGAGCATGGTTACGCTCCGCGATCCGCAGGCTGATTCTGTGTTCCAACCGCGCCAAAACCAAACCCCATCCCCCCTTGCGGTAGCTGGCTCGATCCGCTCCCTGACCCGGTGGACGGCAATGGCTCAGGTCCGGCAATCGTGGCCGAGGAAGACTGGACGGTAATCGGCGAAGCTTGTCCGCCGTAATAAACAACTTCCGACGGGGGCCCGCCGATAAACGAGCTAAAAGCCCGGTAGTGCAGCGCGGCTGTGCCTTGAAAGACGGTGAAGTTACGGTAGGGCGTATTCGATACCACGGGCTGCGGATTCTCGAAATCTGCCGTATCTGAAGACTCGATGTGGTAGACCGTCCCTTGCGGCGGCTGGTTATCTACGATCTGAAACGAGTGGAAGCCGGAAGAATTGGCGCTCACGTTCAGCGCGGCAATCGTGGGCGGCGTTCCCATTTTGCCCACGGGCGCGGCGTTTACTTGCTTGGCGGCGTTGTTAATTGCCGATTGCACTCCTTTTGCCCATAGCTCCAGCTTCCCCGTGGGATCAAGGGAGCGCATGAACGTGGTGTCGAGCTGAAGAGAGGGCATGTTAAAATCCCGCTACTTTCCCATGGAACATTTTGCGCGTTTAAAAGAAGGCCAAGATTTGGAGCCTTACATCTGCTGCGAAATCCACCGCGAATATCTCCTGCTTATGCAGGGTGTCGTCATAGTAGTGAATCCGCAGATCGTTTCGCTTGCTCCGCCCGTCAGGTGTCCAGTTTGCGGGACGGTTTATGCGTCCGGCACGGTGATTGCCTGCCGCCCTTTTACTGCGGGGGAGCGAATCTATGAAACCGTCCATCCTGAATTTTTCGACATAGACGAGAAACCCATCACGGATAGTTCCTATTCACCCCCGCAACCTTGGTTGTCGGGTGAGCCATCACCGGCACAGTGAGATGAGACAGCGAGAAGGAAACGTCCGTTGTCGGGTTCGCGGTGCCGCCCAGAGTGTTCGGCAGAATTGAAATCTGAAAGGCGCAGCGCCTGGCCGCAACGTTCACCGCAATCTCGATATCGTCCGTCTGGTTCTGGCTGATGGCGTAAGAGCCTAACGCGGGCTGGGCTACGACCTTGTTCGCTACCACGTTGGCCAGCGGCGTGATCCGCAGTAACCCTACCCCGGTCACGAACACGGTCAAGGGCTTTTGCCCGTCCCCGCCGTACAGCTTTAGCTTTCCGCCCAGCTGCATCTGTGTTTCCATGTCGTGGTTCACGAAGAAATACGTGGTGTAGCTGGGGAACATTTGCCCATAGTCCTGATCGGTGAACAGGGTGTTTGAGAACAGGTAGACATTTCCAAAGCTGGTTCCAGCAGCGTTAGGGCCTGAGCCTACGCAGAATTGGTCCACGTTGGCCGAACGCGCGAGCACGGCCCCGAAGCACATGGGCAGGTTCCATACCGTCCACTTCCGGCCTAAATCCGTGGTGAGCATTTTTCCGGTGAATCCGATATGCAGCGGCCGGTTGGCCTGGATGTCTCCTCCGGTGTCCGATTCAAAGTAATCGAGCACGCCCATTGCGGTCGGCAAAGTGTTGGCTCCCTGCGGAATCCCCATGAACATGATCCCCGCTCCCGCCTGGCTCTCGTCATCCACATTACATAGCCAGCAGTTTTGCTTGGCCGTCATGTTCGCCGCGGTGAAGTAGGTTTTCATTTCGCGCGAGATTTTGTAGGAATCCCCGCCCTGGGTGATGCGCAGGCAGAGAGATTTTCCCGTATCGCTGATCCATGCCGCCCAGTTCCCCGCGCCTAAAGTTGCCGAATGAATCGAAGGCACGCCCACCCCGGATTCGATCTGGTCCACATTCCACAGGCCCGGCTCTTCTCCGTTGTCGCTGGTGCGGTGCCAGCACTTGGCCGTCAAGATGTTCAGCGTCTGGCGGATCTGGAAGGTATCGCGGATCTGGGTTGGGTCTTGGGTGGATCCCAAGTCCCCGGTGTCCAAATCGAATGACTCAAAATTGTTTACGTAGCTGCCCCGCATCAAGGCCCGGCGCTGGGGCTGCTGGCTGAAGATAATCATCAGCTCGTCAAGCGTGACCGTCGCGCCGTTGTTCAGGCCGTTCGTTGCAATCCCTAAAGTCAAGTCGCCAGGAATTACGGCAGGCATAGCATTAGATAGAGCGCTAAGCCCGATGAACCCCCCGGCGGTCGAGAGCGAGCTGCAGGGAACAATGGCTTGAGACACAAAGCCGGTCGAGTTGCTGAATATCTGTATAAACAGGTTTCCGCTAAGCCCGGCGGCGCTGGCCTTGGCCCACAGATTCACGCTGTACGCGGTACCCGGCTGAAGGATGGCCTGAAACAGGTAGTCCCGAGATGCGCTCTGGGTGATCTGGGCCTGTTCATGAAAAGCCCCGTCGCCGGTGATCTGATAGGCTCCGCCTCCTGTCCATGCGCCACCGCTGACAACAGCTCCGGATCCGTTTGCGCCAGGCCCTGACCATCCGAGCGGCGCGGTTCCGGCTCCGCCTAGAGGGCCCCCATCGAACCCCATGTTCAGGAAGTTCTGGACTTTGTTGACCTCCCCCCAGGCGAATAGCCGTGAGGCATAGGCGTCCATGCCGATACAGGGCCCTAAGACTTCGAGCGCAAACAAATCGTTGCCCGGTATATCCACTGCCAAGGCAGCAAAGAGGGTGTTATCCGGGAAGTCGAGTATCAGGCTGGTGGTGGAGTTGTCGAGGATCCAGGTTGAGGAGACCGTCGTGCTTGGCGCCAGCGTGTTGTTAAACAGCAGGGAGTTTCCCGGCAAGACAACGTTTGTGGGGATGGTAAAAAAGTTCCCCCCGCCCGCGCCCGTGCAGTGGATGATTCTGGCAATGACCCCGCTTGGCCCGGTGGGAATTCCCGAAAGTTGCGTCTGCGCGTTGCCCAGGCTGGTCCAGGAGATCGGCGGGCATGGCTTGGTAATGTAACCTCCGCGCCAGAGGAACGACACGCCGACCTGGTGCGTGCCGGCGGAGACCATTCCCCCGATGGCGACGGTCCCTGAGTTGGTGCCATTGTTCAAGGTGGTCGAATCAAAGGTTCCGCTCGGCCCGCTTAGCCCAAAGACGAAGGTTGTGGCGTTAACCACCTGCACCACGGTCCAGTAAATCGGGGTGTTAGTTCCTGACGTGGTAGCGGCGGTGTTGTTGAAGCTTGAATTGTTGCCCTGGACTATGGCGGCATCGCCCACCTTCAGCCCGTGCGCGGTGGCGGTGACAACTGTGACCAGCGCCAGGCCCACCGTGCCCCCGGTGGCCGCGCCTAAACCGGTACCGCCGTTCACCACGGTAAAGCTGGTCGAGGAGATAATCTGCCCGACCTGAAATATCCCGTTATAGCCGGCTACGCTGATTCCCGCCAGCGCGACAAAGACTCCAGGTCCTGCCAAGCCGTGCGCCGCGGACGTGGTGATGGTGGCCACATTCCCCGTTTCCGTGGCGGTCGAGATTGTGGCTAAATCGCTGAGCGTGACGCTGGTGATGTTGACCGTGGTGGTGATGTCCACGGCAGTCATCAGGCCCAGGACGCTGCCCACCCCGTCTTTCGATATCCGGTCAAACACTCCCAGGGAGGTGTCATAGAACATGGGCATGTGCTGGCCGGTGAGACCGTCAGAAAAAGCCGCGTATTCTACCCCATCCAAGGAGACGGATTTGAACGTCTGAACGCCAGGAGACAAGGTCGCTATCAGAGAGCGGACGTTAGGCGCGTTGACCGGGTCTTCAAAGTAGAAATTCTGCCGCGAATCGAGCGAGAGGTTGAGCGGTAAGCCGTTGGCTTGCAGGTACTTCTTGGCCCATTTGGACTGAAAGTTTCCGGTGAAGCCGTCCCCGTTATAGATGCCTTCTACGCACGGGCGCGAACCCACCAGGCCCGGCGCATAGATCACGTCGTTATTGGCCGGGCTGAGGCCTTCCGGCAGGGTGGCCGGGGTTAAGCTGGTGTCCTGGCCACCGAAGAGGGTAAGGCTTATCTCTTGGGGTATGGAGGGAGATGGCATGGGCTAAAATGCGGCTGTGAAAATGTTGCGTTGGATTCTTGTGCTTATTGGGCCAGTGCTTTGCTTCGGCGTAGCTGTCGCCTTCTTGGTCGTCTGGCTGCGGGACGGCGAATGGTCTATGGCTGTTGTTTCGCTGCTGCTATTCTGCTGTTACGGCGGTTTCTGGTACTGGATGGCCCGGCATCGCTGGTACGCTCACCTCTGGGGCGAGAAGCCGATACGCAGGCCCTTCAGTGATTGGTAGGGTATAATCTCCCAGACTCAAAAGCGCCACGCTAGAGACGTGACGCTCAAAGCCACACAAACCTGTGAAGGAGGTTTAATATGGCTGAGAATCAGCCTATCACGCGGTTGCTCAGCGCCGCTTCCCAAGTCGAACCCCGCTTCCCCTTCGGTAAAAACTGGACTAACTTTCTTGCCCATCTGACCCCGGAGCGCGTAGAGTGCGCGACTGACGAACTGAAAAAGTTAGTTGGCGATCTTCGCGGTAAAACTTTCCTTGACATCGGCTGCGGTAGCGGAATTCATTCCCTTGCCGCCTTGCGCCTGGGTGCTTCCCGCGTCTTCTCCTTCGACTATGACAGGGACAGCGTTGCTGCCGCGAAAGAGCTTCGACGCCGCGCCGGAATTGAGGCTGGTTGGCACATGGAGCAAGGCTCCGTCCTGGATGAAGCCTACATGCGGTCTCTCGGAGAGTTCGACGTTGTTTACGCCTGGGGCTGCCTGATGCATACGGGCCAGATGTGGAGAGCTATGGAGCTTGCGGCCATGCCCTGCAAAGAGTTGCTTATTGTCGGTATCTACAACGACGCTGGCCTTTCCAGCCGTACCTGGCAAAAGAGTAAGCGGACCTATTCCCGCTTTCCCGTTTTGCGCCCCGCCATACTCGCAGGTACGTTCGTTGCAACGTGGGGAAAAATGGCGGCATATCAAACTCTGCGCCTGCGGCCGCTCCAGCCCTTCCGCAAGTGGCGCGAGTACTCAAAGAGTCGCGGCATGTCCGCTTGGCATGATCTTGTTGATTGGGCCGGTGGCTATCCGTTCGAGTTCGCGAAACCAGAAGATGTGACGACCTTTTACGCGTCTCGCGGATTTACTCAGCAATGCCAGCGCATCGCCGGAGGTCGCGCCATCAACGAGTTCGTCTTCCTCCGCAGACTAATTTGAAGGCGTAAGCAAAAATGTCATCGTAGGCGTGAGGCCGGTTGACGAGTTTTGAGCGATGGTTACCGCGTCTGACGCATTGCTGGTCTTGTATTGCAAGGTGATCGTGTGGGAATTGCCGTCTCCGGTAATGATCCAAGAGAGGCCGAAGGCTTGGTCGTTTCCGGCTGTAGTCGGTTGAATAAATTGCTGCTGTAGCGGCGTCCCTCCGTCTGCAAGGGCTACGGTTACGAACACCGGGTTTGTGGCAACGGTAATTGACCCAGCGGAATTAATAAGCAGTTTCCACCCGGTGGGGATCGTCACCGTATAGCTTAGGTTAGTTCCGTCCACATTGGTCAAGCTTGTGGATGTGCTGGTGTAGTTAGAGCTACCGGATCCGGTCTTGATTGTGGATACCGCACATCCGTCATAACAAAGGCCGGTGCCAGGGGTTGTCACTGAATTGTGGCCGTTGACCCCTGCGCTGTCGGTAACGCTTGGGGCAGTGGAGCTTTGATCCACAACGGTATTATTGGTCGCGGTTGAATTGAATGTGACCGCTGGCGAAGCTCCTCCGCTGGTCGCGCTGCCGACAACCGTATCCACGATGTTGAGTGTTGAGCTAGCGCCGAAAGTAACTCCGGTGGTGCAGCCGACAATGTTCCCGCCCACGAAACGATTGCCGATGCCGGTTATACTCAGCCCCGTATTGCAGGCTGCTGCGGCAAGAGCTTGCGTACCGAGTTGGTTCCCGGACATGAACACTTCCTGGGTGTTCGAGTTGAGCAACATGCAGGTGCCGCAAGCTGTAATCTGGTTGTCCTCAATAGAAATGTCGAAGGTATTGGCCCCTCCGCCTCCATCCATCTGGATGCCGACTTGGCTATGGGAGGGGCCGGACAATATGATTCCCAGTCCGCGCACCCAGCCCCCGGCTTCCCAGTTGATTAAATCAACTCCGACCGCCGACGCTCCTGCTCCGCTCAGATCGAGGGCGAAGTTTTCGAGGCGCATTCCCGCCGTCGGGGTGCCTGATGCGCCGCATGGAATAGCCGTGCCGCTTCCGGTGTAGACAAGGTTAAATCCGCCTTTGGTGATTGTCTGGCCAGTGCCGAGTCCCGAAACGTTCCAAGCTCCCGTAGGAGACAGACCGACAATGCCACCACCCTGTGTGCCGCCGGGACAGGTGACCTGGAAACTCCCCATCTGCGCCGAACCAGACCCCATCAACAAGATCGTGACATTGCTCTTGGTTAGGGCAAGGTTCGCGGACCATGTTCCATCCTGCCAGCCTGGGGAAACTACCACGGTCTGCCCTGATGATGCGGCAGCGTAGGCCAGGGCGATGGAGGTGTAGCAGTTTGCGCTTACAACCAGGGTATTATTCAGGTTGCAGATGTTGTTGGCCGATCCCGTAAGCGCCGTGCTCTCTGCGGTCGCTACCGTGGTTCCATTGTCCGTGATGGAAGAATTCCCCACCACCCCATTGGCCCCGTTGGTAAACTTCGGGATTGTGTTTGTGGTTCCAGTTCCCGTATCCACCGGAATGAACGATCCCCCGTTCAGCGAAGCCTCAATCACATGCAGCACGGAGTTTGCGCACAAGATATCCAGCCCCGCCGCTGCCCCGGAGCAAACCCCTTCGGTCATCACCACTTGGGTTCCACCTTGCGAGACAAGCGGGATGGGATAGCAGGTGGTGTCTGCCGTGGGCGAGCCGCTCACTTGGTAGCCGATGGGAGCTGCCGGAGCCGCAAAGAAATAGTAATTACCGTACCCGTTGGTAGTGAGCACCGTATAGGGCTGCGTAAGGGCGATGTCTTTATAGACCGTAACCGGGTTCACGCAATTCACGACCGCCGGATTCCCCGTGGTGGTGATGGTGAAGATCGAGACCGTGACTCCCGGCAAGCCCACTCCTTGCGAGTTGGTGATCTGGCCGGAAAAGGGCGATCCCTGGCCAAAGCAGGCCAGCGAAGAGACAAACAGCAAAGCGAGAACTACGAGCAGTTTTTTCATGAGTTCAGTTCTTGCGCAATCTGAGCTTGAAATTCCGCGTCCAGCACTTCGTGGACGGGCTTGATGTCGTTGGTGGTGGATGTCACCGGTACCAGCGTTACCCCGCTGATTGCGCCGGAAGCTACCTTCTGGACGGTGGTAGCCCCGCCGGGAAGAAAGGTGATGATGAACTGGGGAGGAATGGTTTGGACGGCTGCCATGCAAACTCTCGCTTTCTTTTACGGGCAGGTGACGGTATAACTCTTCGAAGTCAATGTCCCCGCGACTGCCCCGGTCACTACGACCGTTGCCGTCCCGGAGCTGGTAACCGATGCATTCACGCTCACGCCCAATCCAAGAGAGGCAATAGAGGTTCCATCGGACGGGGAAGCAAGGCAGGGAGTACCCACGGCCTTGGTTGGGCCCGAAAGGGTTGCCGTCCCGGTTGCGGCACCCCCGGCTATCAGGGTGCCGGTGATAGCTCCAGAGCTTCCCGTTGCTGGACCGGCATAGTTGCCGTTGACCGTGACGCGCTGCGCAAAAAGAGCAACGAACGGCAGGACGCACAAAAGAATCAGGCTGGCTTTTTTCATTAGAATTTATGTGGCCGAGTGGCGCTTCCGTAATTCGCGCCAGGATAACTGCTTATCTTCATCCAGAACGAATTCGACTTCCACGGTTTGGTGCTCTACGCGATAGAACTTGCGCTTGAGATAGTCGAGCGGCCAGCGCCATAGCTTCTCGCTCGCCGGAATACCCGTGACGCAACAATCAATCAAAAAATCTTCAACCAACTGGTCCATCGAGCGGCCATCCTCGGCTACGCGAACGACCGGGGAGAGAATTACGACCGGGCAATCAAACTCCCATCCGTCGTCCCATCGCATCGTGCGAATGGTCATTTTCTGGCCAACGGTTGGCTTGCGTTTTTCAGGCATTTACGGACCTACGAAGCCATAGGCTTCTACCACTGACGTGCCTGCCGTCCCCGCCTGCTTAAAACACACCGCATCCCCGGCTACGGGAACAAGGCCTACGCGCGAGTACTCGACGCTGGTCAGGCCTACGGTCGTATTTGGGAAAGCGATGGCGGAAAGATTCGCCGTGCTGCTGCCGCAGTTAGTGCCGGTCCCCTGGATCGGCTGGATGGTGCTTCCGGTTCCGGCGCTGGTGGTGTTGATGATGAACCCGGTGATGTAGTTGCGCAGCCCGGCGGCCGGCGCGGCCTGGCATTGCGTGGTGGTGGCGGTGCTCAGCGTGACCGAGCAGTTAAAGAGATTGGGGCCGCCTTCGGGACGCACGAAGATTGCGCCGTTCTGGTCCCCCAGCGCCGGAACCGGGTTGCCTGAAGTTGCCGTCGCCGGGTTGCCGTTTTCAGTGCTGAACCCAATGACCGCAGTCCCGCCGGATGCAAACCCGTAATTGCAGACCGGGCAGAGCGCCACGTCGACGCGGAATGTGGTAGTGGTGCTCGCCCCCGCATTTGTGGCCTTGATGCGGTAGAAGCTGTTCGTAGCTTGCGTGGTGTAGTTGCTGTAGGGACTGGACGGGCTGCTGGCGGGGATCGTGTAGGTGAAAGTTGACGCGATCGAGGAGCAATTGGCAGTGGCCGACTGGTCCACTTCCAGGGTGATGTTCTGGTCGGAGACGACATTCACCTGAATGGAGTTTGAGGCCAGGGTGCTTTCGCAGGTCCCCGTGAACGTTGCTCCGGAGGTCAACTGCGCGGTCGAGGAGTTCAGGATGCTCCCGATGACCGCGAGCGAGATCCCGTTGGTCACCCCTTGCGTGGTCTGGTCAATGCCGAATTTCCCCACGACATTCGATCCCGCCGGCAGGGGGTTGCTGGAGCCAAAGTTCTGCGTGGTGGCTTGCGCCGCAGCAAGGCCAACAGAAGCTCCGGCAAAGACCACAGCGAGGAGAAACAAGATGTAAAAGCGTTTCATGGCATTCTATTGCGCGGTCACATTCACGGTCACGTTTACCGCGTTCTGCGTAGCCGCACTAACTAACAGCCTTACCCATCTCGCCACCCAGGGGGAAAGCTCGACCCTGGCCAAATAAGTCCCATCCCCCATGGCCGTAGCCGTGGTGACGGTGCCATTGCCTTCGGTGGCGAACTTGGTGGCGGAATCGGTGTCTGCTCCCTGGATCTGGAAATTGAAGGTTCCGGGGTTAGCGGAGAAGATGATTTCAAACGATAGCCCGGTAAGCCGGCGCGCCCAGAGATAAGACGGCTGGACCGAGATCGAGGCTTCGCCGGATACCGGCTGTTCGGCGGAAAAGAGGGCGAAGGTGTCGCCGGGATAGATAAGACGCTGGTTCCCGGCGACTACGGTTCCGTAGGCTGGCATGGGGGTTTACTCTTTCGTCTTGGCCACGGATTTCAAATAGGCTTCGTGGTCTTTGTGGCCGGGGTGCCCTGGGTTCCAGAGGTATTCGTACTTCGGAACGCGGTGGGCGATCACCACTTCCGGCTTGAGGACGGTGCCGCAGTTGGCGTTGGAGCAGATCGCGGCCTGGGGATCCAAAGATGTCCGGCAGATCGGGCACTTGATGTTATGGACGGAGCCTTCCACCCACTCAAGGCCGTCATTGTTGGTATAGCGGGCGGCCCAGCGGTGCAACGGCTGGATTTCCATCTTGTTCCCCGTCTGGGCGTAGCTTGTGGCCAGGGCGACTAAATCCATGGCGTATTGGGCCAGGGCTTTGTGGGCCTGGTCGATCTCGAATTCGGTGGGCAACAGACAGTTAACGATGTCCTCTTCGATCTCGGCATTGGTTCGCTTGTCCCCGTTCTTCCGTGCGGCGGCGATCG
>Ga0070733_10003221_pt1 | contig 11238 bp, 7 predicted proteins | sample Coa_R1_9_FD_66450 | JGI IMG/M metagenome (GOLD analysis project Ga0070733, IMG submission 66450) | Surface soil microbial communities from Centralia Pennsylvania, which are recovering from an underground coalmine fire - Coalmine... | ecosystem: Environmental > Terrestrial > Soil > Unclassified ... | reverse complement strand
CTTCGCGAATACCCATTGCTCCGACCTAGTTTACAGGACTTTGGCTAGAAACTCGCTCCGAAGGGATCGTCCAATCCCCAATGATTCACCAGGCGCAGTACGTCAGAAACTCGCGATTGCCCTCGGCTCCAAGGATCGGTGACTGAATCGTTTCGATCTTTGCAGCGTCGAGCCTCAGCAGTGCGCAACGGACTTTTTCCACTGCGGCTTCCTGTGCCTCTTCATCTCGTACGATTCCGCCCTTGCCGACTAGTTCCCTGCCAACTTCGAACTGAGGTTTTACGAGAACGACGATCTGACGTCCGGCACGTTCTTCAGTCGAGGCTGGGAATGCTGATTGCACAACCGAGGGAAGTACGAGTGTCGCAGAAATGAAGGAGACATCCATCGCAATGAAGTCGACAAATTCCCCCAGTACATCGCGCGTCAAGTACCTGGCGTTCGATTTTTCGAGCAGGCGCACGCAAGCGTTCTGGCGCAATTTGAAATCCATCTGGCCGTAGCCGGTATCGACGGCGATCACGCGAGCGGCACCGTGCTGGAGCATGCAATCGGTAAATCCTCCGGTGGAGGCTCCGACATCGAGACAAATCTTTCCTTCCACCGTGATCTTCCAATGTTCCAGCGCGCGCTCCAGCTTTAATCCACCGCGGCTGACGTATTTCAAATCCTCGCCAAGCAGGCGGATCGAGCAATTCTCCTCGACTTGCACGCCGGCTTTCTCGACTTTCTGCTCATTCACCAGGACTTTACCGGCGAGGATCAGAGCCTGCGCTCGTTCGCGCGATGCTGCAAGGCCGCGTTCCACAAGAAATTTGTCGAGTCGGGATTTCATAGTGCGATCGTTGGCCGTTCGTCGTCGGCCCTTTGGCTTTCAACTGTCGGTGCAGACCTTCACAGCCTCGGCGGTTGTAACACGGAAGTGCCAGCACTCACTCTAGTGCAAAGTGTTGAAGCATCTTCTGATGAACCACTTACGTTAACACTTTAGGGCTTTTCCACAGTGTTTTCCACGAACGTGTTGAAAACTTCGGAGAGAAGAATGCCGGACAAGAAGAAAGCCGCCCTGCGGGGCGGCTTTTCTTGGAAGCGAATTTTCACCTTGCAAATTATCCGGCAACTTCTTCGAGCAGCTTCTGGTCGATGTCAAAGTTGGCGTGGACATTCTGCACGTCGTCGTGTTCTTCGAGAGCCTCCATCAGCCGGATCATGGTGTTAGCGGCCTGACCTTCCAGCTTGATGTAGGTATCGGGAATCATGCTCACGCCGGACGAAACAGGTGTGATGCCCGCTTTCTTTACGGCTTCGAGCATGTCCTCGTAGGAGGAGGCTGCAGTCAGGATTTCCCAATTCTCGCCATCGTCAATCGGCTCGTCCTCGCCGCCCGCATCGATGATGATGTTCATCAGATCGTCCACTTTGGCCGCCGACTTGGGGATGATAATGTCACCCTTCTTGTGGAACATATAAGCGACGGCGCCCGCCGACGCCATGTTGCCGCCGTTCTTGCCGAAGACGTGGCGGATTTCGCTGACAGTGCGGTTGCGGTTGTCGGTATTGATGTCGAGCAGAATGGCGACGCCGCCAGGACCATAACCTTCCAGGGAGAATTCTTCGTAGGTGGCCCCGGGTAGTTCGCCAGTGCCGCGCTGGATCGCGCGCTTGATGTTGTCCGCAGGCATGTTTTCGGCCTTGGCCGCGGCGATCGCGGTTCTCAGGCGCGGGTTGGTGTCAGCGTCACCGCCGCCGTTCTTCGCGGCAATGCTGATTTCCTTGATGAGGCGGGTGAAAATCTTGCCGCGCTTGGCGTCAAGCGCGCCCTTCTTGTGCTTAATTGTGGCCCATTTGGAATGGCCGGACATGGTTCGACCTCGTATCTAAATATCAATCTTAAAGAGCTTCGATGGCGCTGGATTCGCCTTTAGAGGAGATCACTGGATTGCCTCGATATCAATGCAGGCGAAACCGAATTATAGCATGGGGATGCTTTCCAACGAGATAGCAGTCTGACACCAACACGCCGCGGTTCCTCCCATGCCACTGCCGTGCCTTGACTGTATGGGTCCGCCCCCCTAACATGCCATGGCAAACAGCGCGCGTACGCAATATGACTGGCCAGAGTTTTGGGCACTATCGGATCATCGAAAAAATCGGCGCGGGAGGAATGGGGGAAGTCTTTCGCGCCCGCGACGAGAGGCTGGGGCGCGATGTCGCGCTCAAAGTGATCCGCCCTGCCTCGAGCGACAATCCTGACCATCTTCGCCGCTTCGAGCAGGAGGCCCGCGCTGCGGCGGCGCTCAATCACCCCAATATCCTGGCGATTTATGATGTGGGTTTTGAGGGAACGACACCTTACATCGTTTCAGAATTGCTGGAAGGAAAAACGCTGCGCGCGCGTCTCGCCGAAGGCGCGATCCCGGCGAAGGAGGCGGCCGGATACGCTCTTCAGATTGCACACGCGCTGATCGCCGCGCACGACCGGCTGATCGTGCATCGCGACCTTAAGCCCGAGAACCTGTTTATCACCAACGACAGCCGGATCAAGATTCTGGATTTTGGCGTTGCCAAGCTGCAGCCATCGCCCAACGAGAACCGCTCCGTTGAGAACTTGACGACGGTAACTAAGCACGGCGCGGTGATCGGAACCGTGGCGTATATGTCGCCGGAACAATTGCGAGGTAAGACGGTAGATCACCGCAGCGACATCTTCAGCTTCGGGGCAATTTTGTACGAGATGATGTCGGGGCAGCGGGCGTTCCGGGGCGAGACTGAAGTCGATACGATGACTGCGGTCCTACGCGAGGAACCTTCCGCTTCGAAACTGGAAGAGGCGTCGATCCCGTCGGGCTTTCAGGATATTGTCCGGCACTGCCTGGAAAAGGAACCCGAGAATCGGTTTCAATCGGCAAAGGATCTGGCGTTCGCTTTACAGACGCTTTCCGGATCGGCGCCCGGAACAACTGTCGTACTTCCGAGGCGCCGAGGAACGACGCCTCGATATCTCGGATGGACAATCGCGACGCTGCTCGCCATTGCAACCCTCACCCTGACCACGGTGCTTGTGTTGAGGCCTGCGGCGGCACAGCCATCGTATAGTCGGTTGACCTTCAACGCCGGCACCGTCTACGCCGCGAGGTTTGCCCCGAATGGGCAGTCCGTCATTTACAGCGCCGCTTGGGACGGAAAAGCTCCGCAGCTATTCTCGACTATCGGAAATTCGCTTCTATCCCAACCGTTACAGTTGACGGACGCCAACCTGCTCGGCGTGTCACATGACAATGAACTCGCGCTCGTGCTTCACGGAACGCATTCGGGCCAACTGGAAACCATCGGTGGAATGCTGGCCCGCGCACCCCTGGCTGGTGGCTCTCCCCGGGAACTCCTCTCGGATGTTCGCTGGGCCGACTGGGATCCGCAGGGAAAAATGGCAGTCGTGCATTACGCAGAGGGCCACTGCCGGCTCGAATACCCCCTCGGAACAGTGCTGTATCAAAGCGGCGGATGGATCAGCAACATTCGTTTCTCACCCAAGGCGGACCACATCGCATTCATGGAGCATCCGGCGCTTTGGGACAGCCGTGGCACGGTCCGCGTGCTGGATTTGTCGGGTCGCGATCAGACTTTATCCCGGGAGTGGGATTCCGAAGATGGGCTGGCGTGGCGTCCCGATGGAAAGGAGATCTGGTTCACCGCAGCGGAGAAAGGCAACGACCTAAACCTGAAGGCAGTCACGCTTTCCGGCGAGATGCGAACTCTGCTGGATCTGCCGATGGGGATCACGCTGGAGGACGTCGCCCCGGACGGCCGGGTTCTTGTCGCCCTTGGCTCGAAGCGTCTGGCAATGGGGTTCACCAGCCTGGCCAGCGAGGGCAAAGGAGATATTGACCTTTCTTACCACGACTGGAATTCGCCGCGCTCAATCTCACGCGATGGGCAATTCGTTCTCTTCGAGGATTCCAGCGAGGCTGTCGGGCCTGGCTACGCCGTGATGATGCGCAAAGTGGATGGCACACCTCCTATCCGTCTGGGCGAAGGCAGCGCGGGCGGCATGTCACCGGATGGAAAGTGGGCGATCTCGGTATCCACGAGTAAGGCGCCGCAAATCACTCTGCTTCCCATCGGGGCTGGCCAGCCGCGCACCATTAACGTCAGCGGAGTGACGCACCTTCATAATGGATGGGCCCGCTTCCATCCAGATGGACAACGCATCGTCATTGATGGCGACGAAACCGGGCATTCTCCACGCTGTTATATCGTGGACCTGGCCAAAGGCTTTGCGAAGGGCGTGACTCCGGAGGGCGTTTTATGCGGACCATTGTCTCCAGATGGTCGATCCATCGTCGGGGTGCAACCGGATCGGTCGAGTGTTATTTATTCGCTGGAAGGCGGCCCGCAGCGAATGATCCCGAATCTCGGAAACAACTTTACTGCCGTACAGTGGTCGACCGACGGATCCCTTCTCTATGGGTATCACCTGGGGGAGTTTCCGAGTGTGGTTTACAAGGTTGATATTGCGACGGGCAAAGAGACCGCGGTCCACGAATTAAAGCCCAGCGCTCCAGCCGGGGTTGTCATCATTGCGCCCGTCGTTGTAAGCAGTGACGGGAAGAATTTCGCATACGCCTACAACCAGACGATGTCCGTCCTGTTCGAAGTTTCTGGTCTGAAGTAGCCTTCCGAATCACTTCAGCGGCCCGTCGAAATCCGCTCCGACATAGTGAAAGAAGATTGACGTTGATGTCTGCCCGGCGCCAAGTACACCGCGGTAATGCGGCAGGCGGGTTCCGCGATAGGCAAGGCCGTCGCCCAACGCCTGGTACACGGTAACCGTGCCGGTGGGAGCATCGAGCCGAATTGGCCACGGAGTCGCCAACGCCGGCTCCGGCGAGAAGTCGAGACAGAATGTGATGCTGAAATCACACTGTTCGCGATCGGTATGCTTCTTCAGCACCGCCCCAGGCAAATAGGAAGCGAGATAAACATAGGAGGGCGTGAGCGGTTCACCCGCGACTGCGCTGAACGCTGCGGCGATCTGACGATGAAAAAATCGGGTCACCGGCTCGTTGTGAGCGACGTAGCGGCGGTCACTTTGGCCGTCCCCGAGATAGATGGCGCCGGAGCGGATGCGATGGCGATAGTAGCGCCGTAATGCCGCCACGTGAAAGGGATGAATCAGACCGCTGAGGGGAGCGTACCCTCTCTCGCGAAAGAGCACCGATGCGTTTTGCCGTAGCGCATCGCGCGTCATGTACTGCTGCTCCTGGCCATTCGCTGGGATCAGGATGCCGGCGGCAGTTAACAGTTGGCGTAGCGAAACCGGCGTTGTCATCGGCACTGGCTCGCCGGGACGAATTGTTCGAAGCAGGCTCTCGGATTCGGGTCCAAGCCAAAATGGAAGCAACGACCCGCTCGCCTCGTTGCGCACCCAGGCGATGGTTCCCTGCAGCGCAAAACCTGAAAGAAGGTCCTCGTGAGCGACCAGTTCCTGCGGGATCTGTTCCGCCGCCCCGATGGTGCACTCGGGATTCCGATAAAGAGGTTGGTCGCAAAAATCGTTCCGCAGGGACCGCCGTGCGGCTCGTGGAATCAGATGGAGGGGCAACTCGTCCAGCAGACAATAGAACCGGTCTGGGGGAAGCGCCGCAGCGTAAGTCTGCCGCGACGCTCCTCCCATCAGGCCGGCGATCCATTGCAGCCACGCCGAATTGTTTATCGACGTAGCCATCCGTTCAAGGTGAAGCGGCTGTCGGCGAAGTCCTGCGAGGAGCAATTCACCGGAGTGATTTCATGAAGTAATTCGCACGGGAAGAAGACGATCTGGTTCTGCTGCGGGCTGATCGTCTGGTAACTGCCTTCGCTGACATATTCGCCGTGCTCCAACCGCGCGTCATGAATCCGCAGCTCCCCACCTTCAAACTGCCGCGGTTCACGATGGAAGAAATAGACAAACGTCAGGTGGCGCGAAGCCACGCTGTCGCTGCCATTGTCGCTGTGGAAATGGAAATAGTCGCCGTCGTTGCTGGCGGTGACTTGCGCTTCCACTCCGGCGATTTCGAATTCCGGCATGCCCAGCTTCTCCAGAACCTGGGGTAGAACGGACTTGATCCGCGCGAGCATGATGCTCTCGTGTTGTTCGAGATCCATCAAGACCTTGGATCGACGATGGTCATAGTTGACCCTGCCTTCCTCGTGGCTCGGCGAAACAACTTCGCTCGCCCGGAAGCTGGCTTCATGTTCCAGCGTGAAGCGGGTCAGTTCGGCCACTTCCTCAGGAGCAAGAAACTCGTCGAGCACCACGCAATTGGCAGACAGTCTTTCGGGACGTTCCGCAATCGCGAGATCTGCTCGGGAAACAACGGTCGTCGTCCTCGCACCGGGACCCTCCGGACCGGGCGACGGTGGCGGCACGCCCGGCGTCTTCAGAGGCCTGCCGGGTGACTGAGGATCTTTCGACGGCTTCGGCGCATGTCCTGGAGGCTCCGGACCCGGCGGCTTCGGCGCAGGCGTATGAGGTAGATGCCCCGGACCCTGAGGCTCTTTGCGAGGCGCTTTGACCCCCGGATGTTGCGGACCCGGCGTTGGAACACCGGGCGTCGTCAACGGCAGTCCTGGTGATTCCGGCTGAGCGAGAGTTTCGCTATCCCACGTGGTCGAATCCGAGATCGAGGGCGTACCGTCCCCGAGAATCTTTTCGACGATGCTGGCGCCCAGCACGGTGAACGCGCGCTGCGCAACTGTTTCTCCCACAGCCGAGGCGATGACCGTCCTCACGGCTTCCTGGGTCTGGTGGTTTCCCGTGGTGGCGGACTTCGCATGCTGCAGCAGCGTCGCTAGCAGCGCCCGTTCCCGAGCGTTGAGTATTCGCTCGTCCCGCATCAGAGTTTCAGAGAAAGAATCCAGAATCTGCTTCGGCGTCATGTAGATACACGCCTCCCCGCGTGTGCTGGCGCAACAAGAGTTAATTCGGATAACCGCACTTACAGGGGAAGAAGGCATGACGATATAACGAATGCCTGTTAATCGCCAAGAAAAATTTTTGCTAACGGGAAAGTTGGATACTAGCGAGCCACCAGAGCGCCGACCATCGACTGAAATATCTTCACGCCGTCGGTGCAACCAAGCTCCGGTTCAGCCGAGCGCTCAGGATGAGGCATCATTCCGACAACATTTCCCCCCGGGCTGCAGATGCCGGCAATGTTTTCGAGAGAGCCGTTGGGATTGGCGGACGCGCTCAGCTCTCCTGAGGGCAGGCAGTAACGGAAAACAATCCGGTTCTCCCGCTGCAGCTCTTCCAGAGTTGAGGAGTCGCAGAAGTAATTCCCTTCCATGTGGCCGATCGGAATGGTGAGAACTTCTCCCTTGGAACAGGCATTCGTAAATGGCGTCTCGGCATTTTCGATACGAACCTGGACAGGCTTGCAGATGTACTTGAGTCCGACGTTGCGCATCAGCGCCCCTGGCAAGAGCCCGGACTCACACAAGATTTGAAACCCGTTGCAGATCCCCAGCACCAGCCCCCCCGCGGCGGCAAATTCGCGCACCGATTCCATCACGGGTGAAAACTTGGCGATCGCGCCGGTGCGGAGGTAGTCGCCATAGGCAAAGCCGCCCGGAACGATGATTGCGTCGCAATTCTCCAGGTCATGCGATTCGTGCCAGAGAAACGTCACAGGCTGCTTGGCAACATGCTGAATCGTCCAGAAGGCATCGTGATCGCAATTGGAACCGGGGAAAATAATGACGCCAAATTTCATGAAAGACCTCAGTTTCTGGGAATTGTGCATAGTCTAGCATGGTCACCCGGAGGGGTTAGCATAGGTAACCTTCCAGCAAACTCGCATGTTTTCTGCCTGGAGTCCCAGGGAAGAATCGTCCCATAGGTTGGTAAACGCAGTGAAATCGATAACTTAGAACAGGGCTAGTCTGGCATGCGGTTTGCACCATCACCCCCGGCATGGTCACCTTCCAAGCTGTTACTTCCGGCGTAACTAGGATCACAGAAGGCCAGCTGCCTTTGTGGTTTCATCCTAGGGCTGATTTTCTTGACACTGGAAGGCTGTGATTGTATCGTGCGACGCATCAGTAGCGTGCTCTAGAGAATCCGGACAGCTGGCACCGCAGCCTCTCTGGCCCCTTCCTCCCTTAGGCAGGCGGTTCCCGGCGACAGATTTTGACAGGTGGATTTCGCCATGTATCGTCTTCGTCTTGCTGTGTACTCGATTGCCGCCGTTCTACCGTTTCTCGTCATTACCCTGCCTACCCCAGCCTGGTCAGTGACCTATCAGCCCGTGTCGCCGGACGAGCTGAAGATGACCAGCGAGCCCAAGGCCCCTGGAGCCCCTGCGATCATTCTCTTTCGCGAAGTGGATCGTGATGACCGCGGCCTTACCGCGCACGAAGACGTTTACTTCCGGATCAAGATTCTGACTGAAGAAGGGCGCAAGTACGCCGACGTGGAGATCCCCTACTTCAAGGAAGAAGGCAATGTCGTCAATATTCACGGGCGCACGATCAGGCCCGATGGCACCATTGTCGAATTCAGCGGAAAGGCTTTCGATAAGACGATAGCGAAAGCCCGCGGCGTGAAGTATCTGGCCAAGACCTTTACCTTGCCGGACGTGCAGGTCGGATCGGTTCTGGAGTATTACTACACCAGCGATTTGAGCGAGCAGGTTCTCTATAACTCGCGCTGGATTCTCAGCCATGAACTCTTCACCAAAAGCGCGAAGTTTTCTTTGAGACCCTACGTCAGCAACTACGAACAGATTCACCTGCGGTGGAACTGGAATATGTTGCCAACCGGAACAGGACAGCCCGTCGAAGGGCCCAATGGTGCGATTACTCTGGAAGCCAGCAACATTCCCGCGTTTCAGACTGAAGATTTTATGCCGCCCGAGAACGAGATGAAATCGCGGGTCGATTTCATCTACAGCGATGAATCTTTCGAGAAGGATGCCGACACCTACTGGAAGAAATTGGGCAAGAAGCGCAACGCGCAACTCGAGAGCTTTATCGGCAAGCGTGGCACGATGGAGCAAGCCGTTTCTCAGATTGTCGCAGCGAACGACTCGCCGCAGGTGAAGCTCCAGAAGATTTATGCTCGAGTGCAACAGATCCGCAACACGTCGTATGAGCAGGAGAAGACCGAACAGGAACAGAAGCGCAGTAAAGAGAAAGCTCCGGAAAACGTAGAAGCCATCTGGAAGAAACAGTACGGCAACGGGCAGCAACTCACATGGCTCTTTCTCGCGCTGGCACGAGCAGCGGGATTTGACGCGTCGGGTATGTGGCTCGCCGACCGTCAGAACTATTTCTTCTTTCCAAAAACAATGGATGGCCGTCGATTGGATTCGAACGTCGTCGTTGTGAAGCTTGACGGAAAAGACGTCTTCTTCGACCCGGGCGCCGCTTTCACTCCATTCGGCATGCTGCCTTGGGTGGAAACCGGAGTGCAGGGGCTGAAACTCGACAAGGATGGCGGGACTTGGTTACAAACTTCCCTGCCAGACAGCAGCCAGTCCGCCATCAGACGCAAAGCCGACCTCAAACTGACGGATACGGGCGACCTGGAGGGCAAACTCACCGTCACTTACACCGGGCTGGAAGCGTCACACCGGCGGGTCGAAGAGCGTTTCGTCGACGATGCCGAACGCAAGAAGTTTCTCGAAGATGAAGTGAGAGAAACGATTCCGGTCGCCTGCGACGTCGATCTCACCAACCAGCCAGATTGGAAGAGTTCTTCGTCGTCGCTCGTAGCGGAGTTCTCTTTGAAGGTGAGCGGATGGGTATCGGGCGCGGGAAAACGGGCGCTGCTTCCAGTCGGGCTCTTCGGTGCGCCCGAGAAACGTCTTTTTGACCATGCAGCCCGCGTGCATCCGATCTACTTCCAATATCCTTTTCAGCGGTTCGACGACGTGAGCATCGACCTGCCTCTGGGCTGGCAAATATCGACGCTGCCGAAGCCGCAAAAGCTTGACGCCAAGTTGATCACTTACAATCTCGACGCCAACAACGAAAAGGGCACGCTGCACGTGAATCGCGTTCTCAATGTGGATCTCATGCTGCTGCCGGCGGATAACTACGCCAATCTCCGCAAGATCTTCCAGATTGTGCGAACGGATGATGAAGAGCAAGTTATCCTGCAGCCGGGCGCAAGCACCGCGAGCAACTGACTATGAAGCCGATACGGATACCGTTATTCGCCGCCGTTTGCGTGCTTGCCGTTGCGATCCCAGCGGGAGCTGCGGATGCGCCCCAGTGGATGCACGCTGTCGTTTCTGCTCCGCTGCCTCCTCACGACGAGAAGACCGGCGCCGTGCTCTTGTATGAAGAGATCAACGTCAACGTTGTCTCCTCGGACAAGATCAAAACCCAGGTTCGCAGGGTGTACAGGATCTTGCGGGAGACCGGGCGTGAGCGTGGCACGGTATTCGTCGATTTTAATATTCCCGCGCAGAAGGTCACGTCGTTGCATGGATGGTGTATTCCCGCACAAGGGAAAGATTACGAAGTAAAGGACAAAGACGCGTTAGAGATGGCTCCGCCCATGATCCAGGGGATCGAACTCATCGACGACGTGAAAGCAAAGGTGCTGCGAATCCCGGCGCCGGACCCTGGGAATGTGATTGGTTATGAATTCGAGATTGAGGAACATCCGCTGGTTTTGCAGGACAGCTGGGATTTTCAGGGGAAAGATCCGGTGCGTGAATCGCACTACTCGCTGCAGCTTCCTACGGGCTGGGAATACAAAGCTTCCTGGCTGAATCATCCGGAGATCAGCCCAACGCAGGCGGGCAACAATCGCTGGCAGTGGGTGGTCAACAATGTAGAAGCTATTCGCCCCGAACAGGACATGCCACCGGTACACGGTTTCGCCGGAGCGATGATCGTCTCCTATTTTTCTTCAGACGGGCCATCGGTGCGGAACGGCTTCAGCAACTGGCACGAGATGGGCTCCTGGTATTGGAATCTGATTCAGGGACGCATGGATGCCTCGCCGGACATCAAGCAAAAAGTAGCGGCTCTCACTTCCGACAAGCCTACGACCCTGCAGAAAATGCAGGCGCTGGCTGATTTTGTGCAGCATGACATCCGTTACGTTGCCATCGAACTTGGGATCGGCGGCTGGCAACCTCATCCCGCTGCCGAAGTTTTCGCCCATCACTACGGCGATTGCAAAGACAAAGCCACGCTCATGCGGACCATGCTGCGCGAGATTGGCGTGGACTCTTATCAGGT
>Ga0070733_10003220_pt1 | contig 11239 bp, 11 predicted proteins | sample Coa_R1_9_FD_66450 | JGI IMG/M metagenome (GOLD analysis project Ga0070733, IMG submission 66450) | Surface soil microbial communities from Centralia Pennsylvania, which are recovering from an underground coalmine fire - Coalmine... | ecosystem: Environmental > Terrestrial > Soil > Unclassified ... | reverse complement strand
CGCCCGAACAGTGCACGGCGCGCCGGTGCGTCGGCAAGATCCATCCGGATTCGCTCCAGCGCGCACACGGGTTTTTCCGCTCCGAGCACCTCCTCCTTGTAATCCAGGATTCCAGGTAAATCGACCTCGAACCATTTCAGCGAAGGCGGCAGCGCCATCCGGTAGGGCCTGGCGTCCAGGCCGGCCGCAAGGTTCACGACGGTGTCCACACCTTGCTGGAGTTGCTCGGTAATGAATTGGTCGAACAGGTAGGTGCGCGTTACCCACGACCATGAATTTTTCTCGTGAAAGGGCAGCGACGCGGCGATCTGCTCGCCGCGCTCGCCAGCGAGGCGGCGGGCGAAGGGATCCCGGAACAGCGCATGCGGCCGCTCGGTCTCCCGTGCCCGGTAGACCGCGGCCCACCGCGCTGTGTCCGATATGTGCCGTATCGACGGCTCTTGTTTGTTCACTGGTTCACACCGTTATCACATGTCGTGACGGGCGTGTGTGCAGCCTGCCGCCTGGTTCGTCACTGCTTCAAATCGTACCTCGACTTCGGTCACCTCGTTCGGTCCAAAGCCATCGTAGTGCCCCGGAGGTTATTCCTCCTCCGCGAGTGGAGCGAAGCCTCCGGCGAGGTCCTGCTGTTTGATTTTCTCGGTGTTAAAGCGCGCCGCGCGGTCGCGCATGGTCTGGAGGATTTTTTCGGCAGGCGGCAACTCCCCCTTGATCCAGCGCAGCGGGTTAATGCGGGCGACTACGAAAGATCGCAAGTAAGGACTCTGCAGTCCCTTTTCTTTGAGCTTCTTCACGGCCGCGGCGACATTCTCCTCCAACTCCAACACCAGGGCAGCGCGCCGTTCGTGCACCTTCATCGCGGCGCGGATCGGCTCGTCGGAAAATGTTTCCACGCGCCGCAGCACCGGGTGGTATGCGCCCCCGCCGAAGCCGCGCTTCTGCTCATAGGCGATGCCCAAAGTCACCAGCGACGGGTCTTCCAGATAAAAAGCAAAGCTCGATTCCGGCTCGCCAGGCTGCTCTTCCACGAGCCCCCGCGAGATGCGGATGACTTCGAGGGACCGCTCCTTCAGGTTGTGCGCCTTCTCGGTGTTCAGCGCCAGAATCTGCCGCGCGATTTCGCGTTCAGGAAGAATCAGGGCGGTAATCGAGCGCGCTCCCAGGCGGCGCATGGCCTCTAGGCGGTGCAGGCCATTGGGCGTCCAGAATCCTTTTTCCGGAGCCAGGACGGCAATCACGGGGTCGAGAAAACGGTCCGTCTTCTCGATGACTCCGGCGAGGCGTTTGTGATGCGCCTCGGAAAGATCGCGCTGAAATGGGGTCGGCTGAATGCGATCGATGGGCAGAACCGAAATCAACAAGGGATGGCCTCCGAGCGGATCGCGATAGCTGGCCAGCACCACGCCGCCTTCTTCTTTTACGCGGGCCGCGGCCTGAGCGAGTTCTTCGGTGACTCCGATTACGGTATCGCGCGGATCGAGACCGGCGGTCTGCGGCTTGCGCTTGCGCGGCGTCCGGCGCTTACGTGTTTTCGTCTTTGCTGTCGTGCCCATCTTGGCTGGAGCTAGCGGCCGCCCGCGACTTCTTACGGGACTTTATCACACCGCGGATCAGCCAGGCTGCTGCCGGCAGTGCAGATGCCAGGAGCACGTAACGGGCCTTGGATTTTGTTTTGAACGGAAGCTTCTCTGCCTCGGGATAAGCCTCGATCGAACCCTCGGAGATATCGGCAGGCTTGCCCAGCCGCATGTTCTCCCAATCGTAGGTAAACTGCTTGCCGCATTCCAGGCACACAACATACGTCTCGACCGGTTCCGAGCTGCCCTTTTTCGCCGGAGTCAGGGGAAAGGTCGTCCGCCGATGCCGGCACCCGAAAAGCACGTTGACGACAGAATCGATCACTGTGGCTCACTCTATTACAGCAAACACACCGCTCGGCTGTGGCGCGGGGTCCTGAGTGGGGTCATGGTAGACTGAGAACAGATGGCGCAAACTCTTCTAGGCATGGAACTTAGCGAAATCCAGCGGGTCCTCGGCCCGGATCAGCCGGTGTTTCGCGCCCGGCAGATCTACAGCGCTCTTTACCGTGAGCAGGTACCGGAACTGGTGCGGATTTCGACGCTGCCCAAATCGCTGCGCGAGCGGCTCGCTGCGGGGCACTCGCTCGGGCTTCCCATCGCTGAGCAGCGGTACCAATCGGGCGACGGCACGCGCCGATATCTGCTACGCCTCGAAGACGGTCGCACGGTGGAGACGGTCTGGATGCCGGAAGAGGGGCGCGACACATTGTGCATTTCGAGCCAGGTAGGCTGCCCGGTCGATTGCAAGTTTTGCCTGACGGCGCTCATGGGCCTGGAGCGCAACCTGACCGCTGGAGAGATCGTCGGCCAGGTGCTGTTCGTCGCGCGCGACATTGCGCCCGGCGCAACCAGCACAAGCGCCCGGCTCAACATCGTCATGATGGGGATGGGCGAACCGCTGCTGAACCTGGCGAACGTCATCAAAGCCACACGGATTTTGGCTGATCCGCGGGGCGTCGGCCTTTCGGAGAAACGCATCACGCTCTCGACGGCAGGTATCGTGCCCAAGATCGCCGAGCTGGGCCAGGAGAAGGTGCGGCCGAAGCTCGCGGTATCGCTGAACGCATCTACCGAAGAGATGCGCCAGGAGCTGATGCCCATCACGCGCAAGTACCATCTGAGGGACTTGCTGGCGGCATGCCGCGCATTTCCGCTTCGGCCGTGGGAGAAGCTGACGTTCGAATACGTGCTGCTTAAGGGCATCAACGACACCGATGCCGACGCGCGGCGCGTGGTGAAACTGCTGGCGAATCTCAACTGCAAAGTGAACTTGATCGCGCTGAACCCCGGTCCGGGCATTCCCTTCGAGACGCCGGACGCGGAACGCGTGCTCGCATTTCAGACGATCGTGCGGCGATCGATCCCGTGCTTCATCCGCAAGCCGCGCGGGCGGGACATTTTCGCGGCGTGCGGCCAGTTGAAGCGCATCAGCGCGTAATCCTGCGCCGCATACCGGCCGCCAGCAAGCCTCAAAGCGGCACGGCGTTGCGGGAGATATATTCTTCCAGCGCTTTGTCGGGGCCGATGTAGTGAAACTCTTCGGCGTAATCGAGACCGTATTTTCGGCCGAGCGCACGATCGCGGGTCTCGAGCGCCACTCTGGCGAACTCATCGATGGCCGCGTCCGCATCGCCGGAAAGCGCGGGCAAGCGCAGTTTCCGTTCCGCGAGCGAATCGTTCAAGTCCCCGACCATGTGGGTCACCATGGTCTTGCATGATTTCAGGCAAGCCAGTTTGCCCGCTAACGTCGGACCGATGTCGACCACGCGGTTCACCAGTTGCGGACCTCTCGCGAAATAGTATTTCTCCGACACGCTATGCGGCTTCAATCCGGCGGCAAAGTGCTCCGGTAGATCCAGGTTGCCGCCGGACATCCAGCAGGCGGCTTCGACTGCCTGGGCCGTTACGTAATGATCCGGATTCTCCTCGTAATGGCCCCAGGGATCGTAGCTGAAGACCGTGTCGACCTTCAACAGCCGGAACAAAAAGATCAGCCGCGCGCGTATTTCGGTTCGAGTCACATCGTCCATCCGGTGGTTTCGATAGCTGAGATCGAAGGTCTGCTTCAGGCCTGATGCCTTCAAGAACGCGGCTGCGTCCCGCTCGTTCGCCAGCACGGTTTCGCCCAGGCTGAGTTTGTAAGAATCCTTTTCGTCGTTGCTGGTCCGGATGAAGTATCCGGTATAACCTTCGGTCAAGAGTTTCATCACTGTCCCGCAAGCAAAGAACGGCCCATCGTCCAGGTGAGGCGTGATGAGGGCAAGCACTTTTCCATGGTGCGGGGTTCCGGTGGCGGCCCGCTCAATCACAGGTTCCGCGGCGCGCGGTGTCTGGGCAGGCAGTTGCGATGCGCCCAGCAAACCACCCGCGAGCGCATTACCAAGAAAGTTACGCCGTTCCATTGAGATATTCTCCTTCTTCATCTCCCGACACGCCGGCGGCGCATCAAAACGTCGCGACGGGGTTGAGGGGCGAACCCGTCCCGCCCGGAACCGCGAGCGGCGCGGCGGTCAGCAGAAAATCCCAGCGCTGCCGCTGGCCGGCGGCCTGGCTCAGGGCTTCCAGGTCGCAATTGTCGAAGATGGCCACGCCCAACGCAATCAGCATCAACTGATGAATGGGCTGGCTGACGCCTTCCACTCCCGAAGGCATCACGTCGCTCGCCGCGTCGGAGCCGATCATCGCTACGTTGCGCTGCTTTACCCAGCGCGCGCAGGAAGCGTAGAGTCCGGCCGATTTCTCGGCTACATTCCACGGCCCCTTCTCCGCGCGGCGCGCCCAGCGGCCGGTGCGAAGGAACACCACGTCTCCGCTCCCCACCTTGACGCCAGCCTTCTTCTCCCACGCCTCCAGGTCTTCGGGATAAACGGCTTGACCGGCATCGAGGTAGGGAACCCCTTTGAGACGCGGGATGTCCATTAAAATGCCGCGGGTGAAAATGCCGTTCTTCAGATTGGTGATGGCCAGCGCGCCAGCGCCTTTATCGGTGACTTCGGTTTGTAAAAAACCGTTGAACATCCGCCCTTTGTAGAACATGTGGCACAGCGCGTCCATGTGGGTGTGCGCCCATCCGTGATAGCTCACCGAATAGGTGTCGAGACAATACGCGCCTTCGAGCGGTTTGAGGCCGGTAGCCGTCATCTCGTGGACGAAGGGCGAGGCGTTGTCGATGGCCTTCTGAGTTTCGGCATCATGGGCCAGCGACACGGAAACGCCATCGCGGACCAGCGCCGCCGCTTCTTTGCGCTTGGCAGGGGTGACCAGATTCATGGCGCCTAACTGGTCCTTCGCGCCCCAGCGGCCCCAGTTGGAGAGCTCCTTCATCCAGCGGTCGATATCCGCCTTGGTTAGATTGCGCGGAGACTGCGCAGGTGTGGACTGGCCACTCCCGCCCGATTGTGCAACCGCGATCAGGCAAACACTTGTGACGAACAATGCGGGCGTTCGAAAAAAAGCCATTTCGCCCTCCTCGAACTGTTTAATGTATCGCAGGCGGCGGCTTGCTGGATTTATTGCGGCGGCTCGCGTTAGTGCGCCAGAAGCGTCCAGCTACAGCCGGTTGATCAGGCTCGCCACATAGCCCGCGCCGAAGCCGTTATCGATGTTCACCACCGTCACGTTGCTGGCGCAACTGTTGAGCATGCCCAGGAGCGCAGCCAGTCCATTGAAGCTGGCGCCGTAGCCGACGCTGGTAGGGACGGCGATTACCGGACAGGAAACCAGGCCGCCGACCACGCTTGGCAGCGCGCCTTCCATGCCGGCGCAAACCACGACCACGCGCGCCTCGGCAATCCGCGGGCTGTTTTCGATCAACCGATGAATGCCGGCGACGCCGACGTCGTGGATGGCCTCGACCTGATTGCCCATTACCTCGGCGGTGACCTGGACTTCTTCGGCGACCGGGATGTCACTTGTGCCGGCGCAAACCACGGCGATCTTCCCCTTGCCGCGAACCGTCTTGTCCCTCCACAAGCGGATCGCGCCGGAGAGCGGAAAGTACTCGCAGCCCGGAAGGCTTTGTTTCACCAGTGTCGCCGTCGGCGCATCGGCGCGCGTGATCAGCACATTCTGCGAAACCTCGGCCAGGCGGCCGGCGACGGCTAGAACCTGGTCGGGAGTCTTGCCCTTGCCGAGAATCACTTCCGGCATGCCGTGGCGCAGTTCGCGGTGGTGATCGATTTTAGCGAAACCCAGGTCCTCGAACGGCATGTGGCGGACGCGCGCCAGCGCTGCGTCCACGTCGATCGCGCCCTCGCGCACTTGTTCGAGCAGCGCCCGGATCTGGTCCTGATTCATACGCCCTCAGAATATCAAAAGCCCAATGTCTGGCCTTCGCGAAGATGAAGCCGTTTGGTCTCGCCGGCGCGCAGTTCGAGCACATACTGCTCAATATGATGGCCGCCATATAGCGGGCAATCGGCCGGTTTGCTGGTGCAGATGGGCGTATCGGCGGAAATTTCGACGATACGATGGTCGGAATCCATGAAGATGATGTCGAGCGGCGCCTTAACGTCGTGCATCCAGTAGCGGTAGGCAGCAGGCCTGTTGTGAATGAACAGCAGCCCGCGGCCCCGGGGGAGCGGGTCGCGAAACATCATGCCGCGCTCCATGTCGGCGGGCTTCACCAGCACTTCGGCGCGGACCTCGCTGCCATCCGGCAGGGTAACCACGCGCGTGTTGAGGTCCTCGAGCGTCTCGGTTTGGGGGCCGCAGCCGCAATAAACGACGAGGCCGGTCAAAAGGAGGAACATCAATCGCATGCGATAAGATAGTAGCTTCTTTCGCCTGATTGCTGCACGTTGTGCCGCCGATATGTTCTGGCAAAGATTCCGGTTGACGCTCGAAATGATCAAGTTCGAGCATTCGATATTCGCGCTGCCGTTCGCGCTCACCGGTGCGATGCTGGCCGTTCGCGAAGGCGGGTCGGAGTTACGGCTGCTTTGGACCAGATTCGTTTGGATCGTCATCGCGATGGTGGCGGCGCGGTCGGCGGCCATGGCGTTCAACCGGGTCATCGATGCCGAAATCGACCGGCGCAACCCAAGGACCCGCACGCGCCACATTCCCGCGGGTCTCCTCTCGCCCCCGTTCGGCTGGGCCTTTGTAGCGGCCTCGAGCCTGGTCTTCATTTACTCCGCGCGGCAGCTCAACCCGTTGTGTTTTCGCCTCGCTCCCGTGGCGCTGGGCGTCGTTTTCTTCTACTCGTTCACCAAGCGATTCACCACATTTTCGCACCTGGTGCTGGGATTCTCGCTCGGGATTGCGCCCGCCGCGGCCTGGATCGCCATCCGCGGTTCGCTCGATCCGCGCATCCTGTGGCTCACCGCCGCTGTAATGTTCTGGACCGCGGGCTTCGACATCATCTACTCCTGCCAGGATTACGAATTTGACGTGGCGCAAGACCTGTTCAGCCTGCCGCGCCGCATCGGCATTGCGGGAGCGCTGCGGGTGGCGCAGGCGCTCCACCTCCTGATGATCCTGTGCCTGCTGGCGCTGGTGCACGATCTCGGTCTTGGAGTATTGAGTCTTGCGGGCATCGCCGCGGTGGCGCTGCTGCTGGTGTACGAACACCGCCTGGTGAAGCCGGACGATCTCTCACGCGTTAACGCGGCGTTCTTCACCCTGAATGGCTGGGTGAGCGTGCTATTCTTTGTGTTTTGGGCCGCTGACGTGTTCCTGGCGCGGCGCGTATAGCCATGCAAGTATTTGTCGAAGATCCGCTGCTGAAACCGATCCTCGAGAAGGTCGCGCGGGAGCAACGCCTGTCTTATGAAGACGGCCTCGCGCTCTACCGCACTTCCGACATCCTCGCCCTGGGCTACATGGCAAACCTGGTGCGCGAGCGCATGCACGGCGATGTCACCTATTTCAACGTCAACCGGCACATCAACCCCACCGACGTTTGCGTGGCCAGCTGCCGCCTGTGCGCGTTCGGCAAGCGGGCTAAAGATCCCAAGGCCTATACCATGTCGCTCGAGCAGGTGTGGCATATCGCCGGCGAGGGCTGGACCGAAGCGGTGACCGAGTTCCACATCGTCGGCGGATTGCATCCGGAGCTGACGCTCGACTGGTACTGCCAGATGCTGCGCGGTTTGAAAGAACGCTTTCCGCAGGTGCATCTGAAGGCCTTTACCATGGTCGAGATCGGATATCTGGCGCAGCGTACTAAGATTTCGGTCCGCGAGGTGCTGGAGCGGCTGCACGACGCCGGCATGGATTCGCTTCCCGGCGGCGGCGCGGAGATCTTCTGCGATCGCGTCCGGCGCGTCATCTGCGACCACAAGATCACGGGAGAAGAGTGGCTTGAGACAGCGCGTACGGCGCATCGCTTGGGTTTGCATTCCAATTGCACCATGCTTTACGGCCATATTGAAAACGAAGAGGACCGCGTCGATCACCTGTTGAAATTGCGCGCGCTGCAGGATGAGACGCAGGGCTTTGTGACGTTTATTCCGCTGGCCTTCCATCCGGACAACACGCCGCTCCAGCACGTTCCCAAGACCACTGGCTTCCTCGACATTAAAAACATCGCCGTGGCGCGTCTGATGCTCGACAATGTCCCGCACATCAAGGCTTACTGGATCATGATGACGCCCAGGATCGCGCAGATCGCGCTGCGGTTCGGCGCCGATGACATCGATGGCACAGTGGTTGAAGAGAAGATCTATCACGACGCGGGCGCGACCACGAGCCAATCACTTCGCCGTGGCGAGCTGCTCCAGCTCATCCGCAAGGCCGGGCGCGAGCCGGTGGAGCGCGATACCCTGTACCGGCCGGTCACTCGCACCGAGACCGCGTTTACCGTGCTGGTCTAAGGCGCTACCTCGCTCCGCGCCGTTCAGATAAAATCGAAAGTCACGAATAATCCGTATAAAAGGAGTCGTTATGCGGCGGTCCCATCGGTCTGCGGTGTTCCTTATGTTCCTGGCGGGTTGCGGTGGATCGCCGCACACGCCAGAGGAAAAGTATTTTCTGCTTTCCTCGAATGTCAAAATCTCCTACTGGCAGACGGCCGGCAACGGGCTGATACGAGCCGCCGGGCAGCTCAAGGTGCAGGCGGAATTAGTGGGGCCCGATACGTATGATGCCCAGGCGGAACAGCAAGAGTTGCGCAGGCTCACCGGGCTTCAGCCAAAGCCGGCGGGCATTCTGATCTCGCCCGCCGATCCCTCTCTCATGAAGGGCGACATCGATGCAGCCATCGCGGCCGGCATTCCCGTAATCACGGTGGATTCCGACTCGCCAACCAGCAAACGGCTCCTGTTCATCGGGACCAACAATTATCAAGCGGGAATCATGGGCGGACGAGTTGCCGCCAAAGAACTCCAGGGTAAAGGAAATGTGGTGGTGTTCACCATGCCGGAACAGGCCAATCTTGGGGAGCGTCTGAATGGCTACAAGTTCGCTTTTAGCGAACATTCCGGCATCAAAATTGTAGATGTTGTGGACATCAAGGGCGACTCGCGCATCGCCTTCGACAAGGCACAGGAGATTATCGAAAAGCGGCGCGACAAAGTCGATGCTTTCGTGTGTCTGGAAGCGCTGGCCGGCAAGGAAGTGGCGGATGTGCTGGACCGCAACAAGGTCACGGGCAAGACGGTGGTGGCCATGGATACCGACGAAGGCACGCTCAACTGGGTCCAGAAGGGCTTGATCGCCGCGACAATCGCGCAGAAGCCGTTTACCATGGCGTACTACGGCGTGAAAATGCTCGACGAATTGCACCACCACCAGCCGCCGTCCCTCGACGTCAATTGGGCGCAGGACCCATTCTCACCGATGCCGACCTTCGTGGACACGGGCGCGACGCTGGTTACCAAGGATAACGTCGGGGACTTCATCAAAGCGCGCGACGCCGCGGGGGCCGGAGCAAAGAAGTAACGGCTTCATCGTGGATGCCCGCGGACTAGCCGGGCTGTACCGCAAAATCCCAACCGAACCCCGGCTTGTCGGACGGCCGCGTGTAAATTCCTTCCGGGCCGCGAGTCAACTGGTTATCTTCTTCGTAACGCTGGTAGACTTCCTTGGGTCCGCCCGGTGCCGGCATGAACAGCTCGGCCCACGGGCTATTAACCGTGGCGGCGATGAAGTGGACCGAATCGCGCGCGCCACCACCGTGCGGGATCACCGGAATATCGTAGGCCGCGGCCAGCCCGCCAATGCGGCGCAGCTCACTCATGCCGCCGCACCAGTGGATGTCGGGCTGCCAGATGGCGGCGCTCCGGTGTTCGAGCAACTGGCGGAAGCCATACCGCGTGTACTCGTGCTCGCCGGTCACGATGCGCGTGGACTTGATCGCGGCGTTCAACCGGCCGAAGCCCTCGTAATCGTGCGGCGGCAGGCACTCTTCCATCCAGTAAACGCGATACGGGGCGACCATCTCGGCCATGTCGAGGGTGTAGCGCTCGTCCCAGGCCATCCAGCAATCGAGCATGATATCGCCATCCGGCCCCAGTAACTCGCGCGTTCGTTTGACCAGTTCGGTGTTCTTTCGCATACCCTCGCGGCCGTCTGCCGGGCCATACGCCATCGCCAGCTTCAGCCTCTTGAAACCGAACTCGATGTGCTGTTCGATATCGTTGCCAGTGCAGTAGGCGGGAATACGCGCTTTGGTTTCTCCGCCGAGCAGCTTGTACACCGGGATACCAAGCGCGTTGCCAACCAGGTCCCAGAGCGCCAGATCCACGCCGCTGATGGCATGAATCACAACGCCCATGCGCCCGTAATACATGGTGGAGCGCCACATGATGTCCCAGATGCGTTCGATGTCGAAGGGATCTTTGCCGAGGAGCAACTTAGTCAGGTGTCCTTCTACTACCGCGCCTCCCACCATGCCGCCCTCGCCGTAGCCCTTGACTCCTTTGTCGGTCGAGATCTCGACTGTGAAGCCGCCAAGCTTGTCGGACATGAAGAGCGATCGCATCGCCTTGTACTCGGGGTAGATGGACATTGGACTGGCCACTTCGACCCCCTCGGTAGACCACGAGCCGGCAGCGGGAGTGTAGGCGGGCACCGGCCGGCGGGGCCGCGGGTTCACCAGGCGCACACCAGTTATTCTCAGCTTGCTCTTTTCGGATTGGAAGGCGAGCAGGGAGAGCGGCGCGAGCGTGCTCAGTCCCAGAAATTCTCGGCGATGCAGGCGATGCATGGGTCAACTCCAGAAGATGTCGATGATCTGCCGCGAGCGCATCGGGGTCACAGTCTGCTCAAAACGCGCGGCCGAGCCGGCCAGCGCCCGCTCAACCAGGGCTTTCAGCTCCCGTGCCGTGTACGCGCGCCTCACGGACTGCACCCCGTCCACGGCAACCGCCCAATGGAGAAATGGATACAGGAAAGCGCGAAAAAGAGCGAGCGGTATCCAGTGCCTCACCAGATCAAGAATAATCAAGCGGCGCACCGAGTGGCCCGCGTTGCGAATGAGCGCGGTCATGTGCGCCTCCGAAAGATGGTGGGCCACCATCACGCAGACCGCCACGTCGGCCTCGGGCAGCGGATCGCGGGTGGCGTCACCCTCGACGATGGGAACATCGAAAGCCTTCCGCAGCGGTCGATGGATCTCAACGCCCACCACATCCACCCGGAGCGCCCGGCGGATCTCGTGGAGTAACTCGCCATTGCCGCAGCCGATATCCAGCACACGCTGCACCGGCGCCGGGCCC
>Ga0070733_10003218_pt1 | contig 11240 bp, 10 predicted proteins | sample Coa_R1_9_FD_66450 | JGI IMG/M metagenome (GOLD analysis project Ga0070733, IMG submission 66450) | Surface soil microbial communities from Centralia Pennsylvania, which are recovering from an underground coalmine fire - Coalmine... | ecosystem: Environmental > Terrestrial > Soil > Unclassified ... | reverse complement strand
TTTTAAGTCAGAAAAAGGAATAAACCGTTTTGCAGATTCAACACGTTCAACCACAACCGCTTGGTTATTTTCTATATCTTTTGGTCCAAGTTCAATACGAATAGGAACACCTTTAAGTTCCCATTTAAAGAATTTTGAACCAGGAGTTTTGTCTTGCTCGTCATCAATAAACACGCGAATTGCATCTGCTTTTAAGCTTTCTTCTATTTTACGCGCAGCTGCAATAATTGCCCCACTATCACTGCCAGATTTAAAAATAGGAATAATGACCACCTGAATTGGTGCTATCTGTGGTGGTAAAACGAGTCCTTTTTGATCACCATGTGTCATGACCATCCCACCAATTACACGCGTTGTGACCCCCCAACTCGTGAGAAAAGGATATGATTGTTGTTCTTGACGATCCTGAAATTTCATTTCAAATGCATGCGCAAAAGATTGAGATAATAAATGAGAGGTCCCCATTTGCAGTGCTTTACCATCAGGCATAAATGCCTCAAAAGTCTTAGTTTTTTCAGCACCAGGAAATTTTTCATGATCAGTTTTTGACCCTGTAATAACAGGAACTGCCAAATAGTTTTGAGCAAGTTTTACATATTCGGCAAGCATAGTGTCTACTTCTTGATCAGCTTCATCGCGTGTTTCATGTGCAGTATGCCCTTCTTGCCAAAAAAATTCTGTTGTTCGTAAGAAAGGTCTTGTGCGCATTTCCCAGCGAACAACATTAGCCCACTGGTTAATTTTCAGCGGCAAATCACGCCATGAACGTATCCAACGAGCAAACATATGATGAATGATAGTTTCTGATGTTGGCCTGATCACCAAAGGTTCTTCTAACTTTTTACCCCCCGCATGGGTGACTACCGCCAATTCTGGCGCAAAACCAGCAACATGCTGAGCTTCACGTTTTAAAAATGATTCTGGAATAAGCAAAGGAAATGAAGCATTATGATGCCCGGTAGCTTTAATCCGTTCATCAAGCACACTCTGAATGCGTTCCCAAATAGCATAACCATAAGGGCGAATCACCATACAGCCTTTCACCGGCGATTGATCAACCAATTCAGCATCATAGATAACTTCGTTGTACCAACCAGAGAAATCATGCGTTATATCAGGTAATTTTTTCATATAAAAGCTCACTTAGCGGTTTAATATTTATTCATTTCATGATAGAATTATAGTATATAGGCTAAAAACTATGAAATCTACCATAGAAATGAAAAAGGGGGCTGTTCCATGCAGTTTAAAAATTACGTTCTTTTTTGTCTTTTGATAAGCTGCGTTGCAATGTCCGCTCGTAACGTATCCAACATTATTACGGTATTCTCTCATGGCGTGGCTGATACGTGGAAGCAGGTTCACGGGTATGTCAAATCATATAAAAAAGATGGCCTTACGTACCGTAATGATCGCTTTCTCATCCATACACCTTTTCTCGCATTCAACTACCCCGATGCCACAACCAAATTTTATAGGGTCAACTATAATGAAACAAGTTTTGGCCAAGAAAATGAAATTGGACGCCTCCACAAAGCATATAAGACAGCAATGTCTTATGGTGACAACTGCAACATTATTTTATGGGGACTATCTCGTGGCGCCTCTAATGTGTTAATTTTTGCTGGATTATATCAGCTTGATAATATCAAAGCACTCATTCTTGAATCTCCTTATTTCAGTATGGGAGAAGTTATTGAAAGTCTCATGATTAAAAAAAATCTTGGCTGGTTGCCAGTATCATATGGTGAAACTATCATGGAATTTATTTTCAAACGATACACTCGCCACGGATATAGTCCCGCAAAATGTATCGAAAACATTGCAAAAGATATCCCTATTTTCATCATTTGTTCAAAGGAAGACCATCTTGTTCCCTTTTCCAGTTCAATTAATGTGTATAAAAAATTAGTTGAATCTGGCCATAAGCATACTTATATTTTTATTACTGATCAGGGGAGACATGCCGCAATTTTACAAGGCCCTGATGGTGAAAAATATCAATGGGTAATCAATGCATTTTACAAAAAGTATAACCTTCCACATTGCCCTGCTAGTGCGGCACAAGGCACGTCGCTCCTTGCACTTTCTCAACCACAATTTAACTAAAATTTCATTAAAAATGCTCATAAATTTTGTACTTTTTTTTCATTAAAAAATAATTTTTTTGCCCTAGAAATCATTATTTTTTTTAAATTTTTAGATTTTAAAAAAAATATTTATTCATTCTGTTGATTTTACAAAATAATTTTTTGTACAATTGAAATTGAAGTAAGTATAAGGTTTTAGTACAAACCAAAAAAGGAGTCACTATGGTAGTCAAGAAAGCGAGAAAGGCTGTAGCTAAAAAAGCTACCGCTAAACGTAAACCAGCTGCTAAAAAAGCTGCTGCTAAACGTAAACCAGCTGCCAAAAAGGCCGCTGCACGTCGTAAACCAGCTGCTAAAAAAGCTGCTGCAAAACGTAAGCCAGCAAAAAGAGCTGCTGCTAAACGTAAACCAGCTGCTAAAAAAGCCGCTGCAAAACGTAAGCCAGCAAAAAAAGCTGTCGCTAAACGTAAACCAGCTGCTAAAAAAGCCGCTGCTAAACGCAAACCAGCAAAAAGAGCTGCCGCAAAACGTAAACCTGCTGCTAAAAAAGCTGTTCACCATGCACATCATGCACACCACGCACACGCTGCAGGACATGCTGGCGCAGAACATGCTGCAAAAAAACCAGCAAAACGTAGAATGACTGTAAGAAGATCTGTTGCGGCTAAAAAACCTGAGTAATAGTTCTTTTTGTAGATTGATTCTCAATTAAATAGGTCTTACCTTACGGCAAGACCTATTTTTTTTAGTACGCCTGTACAGGCGCATTCGTATTAAACTTTAATATAGTGATTCCTGACAATCCCTAGCATTATAACAACCAGATAACGCTTTTTCAATACCCTCAACGTTGTCAACTGAAAGATCATCTTTTATTGGTTCTTTATCCCATATATACATTCCAAGAGCACATTTTGAAATCCTTGAATCTCTATAAGTCCAAGTTTTAAAAGAGGTGTCACCTTCGCTCACCGGTGGATAACCAAGCTGCTCTAGAACATCATGATTTAAATAAGACAAATCTTTTTTTAGAGCTAGACTATTGCGATATCTATTGCGTCCCAATAAATATGTTTGCCTGAGTGCAAAAAGCCCAGAAATCCCCACAGCAATTGGAGCTTGTAAAGTCATTGCCAAAGTAAAAGAAGTCCAGCCACCAAGTACCCATACATTACAGTCATTAACACGTTTTTGACAAAACTTTTCATATATCTTCGTCAATTTCTGTTCTTCTTCTGGATTTTTACATATTTCCTGCCAGCGCGTTACATCTGGCATCATAGCATTTGGCACCATAGCATGCCAACGCGTTACATATTGCTCCGCATCCGGCTCCATAGCATTAAGACTCATTGCACTCATCGATAGTAAAAAAATCATGTATGCATGTTTCATGGTAATTCTCAATTGTTTTATGAAATTTTAAGTAATTCAACATCTTGATGACGCACTCGATCGAAATAAATTAGCGCGGCAAGACCTATTTTTTAGTATCCTGTACCAGGTGCATTCTTATCGGAAGATTTCATCATAATGATTATCATAAAAACCAAAATAACAACCAGATAACGCTTTTTTAATACCATTAACGTTATCAACTGATGAAGGATTATCGCTTATTAATGTTTCATCCGGTGTAAACCCTGCAAAAAACTCTTGTGTAGAAATGCTTGAATCAACATAAGGCAAAACTCTAAAAGAACAGCGACCTACACGTACTGACGAATAACCAAGCTGCTCCAGAACATCATGATTTAAATAAGACAAATCTTCTTTTAAAGCTAGATTATTGAGATATGCATTGCGTCCCAATAAATATGATTGCCTTATTGCAAAAAGGCCACAAATCCCAATTGACATAGGACCTACTACTTTAGTTCGAGCTACCACTTCCATATTTCGAAAAGTTTTTGTTGCACATAAAACACAAGAAGCCCAACTACCAAGTAACCACGAAATATTGTTGTTAACACGTTTTTGACAAAAACTTTTATATACCGTCATCAATTTCTGCTCTTCTACTGGATCTTTACATATTTCCTGCCAGCGTGTTACATCTGGCACCGTTACATCTGGCATCATAGCATTAAGACTCATTGCACTCATTGATAGTAAAAAAATCATGTATGCATGTTTCATGGTAATTCTCAATTGTTTGATGAAATTTTAAGTAATTCAACCTCAAAAATAAGATTGGCATTAGCAGGAATGGCTGAACCAGCGCCACGAGCACCATATCCAAGCTGCGATGGAATAAACAGACGACGCTTTTCACCAATTTTCATACTCATAACACCCTCATCCCATCCTTGAATAACTTGATGCACCCCTATTTGAAAAGTAAATGGTTGATTACGTTTAAAACTACTATCAAACATCTGGCCCGGTTCACCATTATTGTTCAGCCAACCAGTATAATGGACAGTCACCATGTTGCCAGCCTTTGGACTTGATCCTGATCCTTCTTGTAAAATTTCATATTCTAAACCAGAAGCGGTTTTTGTACGTGTCATCTTTGTGTTCCCTACCTGTGTTATTTTGTTATTTTCTTCTTTATTGTTTGTACTCCGACAAACTATAAATAAAGACGCTGTTGTTACTGCCAATACACCAATTACCACTAATCGTTTCATATCTTCTCCCTTAAAAAAAAGTTAATTGTGGGTAATTATAACAACTTTTTAATATAAAACTATTGTTTTAGAAAAATCAGTCCGATACACTAAAAAACAGTCAATTTTATCTTAATACTTTATATTAAAATAATAGCATAGAGATCATTATGAAATTAAAATTCTTATTAAACACAATTATATTGTTAATAGTTCAATCAAATAAGGCACAACCCACCTTAAAAGTTGACAGTCAACCCCAATGTTATTCATGGGCAATTGTCGGCGCTGGATTGGCAGGAATTACGGCACTCGCGGTTTTAATTGATAATGGCGTTGATCCTTCAACTGTTGCTTGGATTGATCCCGAATTTAATGTTGGAAGAGTAGGTAAATATTATCGCAATGTACCTGGTAATGTCCAAGCTTCCCGCTTAATTTTATATGTGAACACCTGTCCTTTTTTTAAACAAATCAATCCTTCTGCTTTTGATAAGCTTTATAGCTGTGATCCTAACGAATTTCAACCATTACACGTTATCGTCGATCCCTTAGTAGACTTTACTGATTACTTAGCCAGTATGGTTACACCAATAAAAGACTCCATTAATTCGCTTGATTATGATAATAATCATTGGGTCTTAAATGGCACTGATTATACAATCAATGCACAAAAAGTTATTTTGGCCATTGGCGCACATCCAAGACGGCTCAATTATGATATCACAGAAATTCCACTTGATGACGCACTCGATCAAGATAAATTAGCGACACTCGTTTCTCCTAATGATCGTGTTGCGGTTTTTGGTGGCATGCATTCGGCAATTCTTATGTTAAAATATCTCTCTGAATGTTCCGTTAAACAAATAATAAATTTTTATGTAGAACCCTATTTTTATGATGCACCAGGCTTAGAAGGTATTACGGCAGCATATGCAAAAAATGTGCTTGAACAGGATCCACCAGGTAATCTTATTCGCCTATTAAATATTGCGGAAAATAGAAACACCATACTCCCTCTGTGTACCAAAGTCATTTATGCCATTGGGTATGAACCAAACCCAATCCTTGTTAACGGATCAACACGTTTAGCATTTAATGAAGATACTGGTATGATTACACAAGATTTATACGGCATTGGTATAGCCTTCCCTCCTACAGGTATTATCAATGGTCACAAAATAGCCAAAAATGGCCTTCATACCTACCTTAATTACGCAAAAAAACTCATACCGCAGTGGATAACTAATGAAAGATTCAAGGAGCCAGTTCCTTCCTTTGAAATAATAGATAAACATCCAGATTTACCATGGATATAATCAATAAGTATATTATGTTTTAATAAAATAGCGCCGGAAACACCGGCGCTATTTCTATTTTTATAAAGTTAAAAAACTATAATCCACGCTTCTTCCACCACTCATCAGTCCAAAATTCTTTAGCAACTTTCTTCCTATCTTCTTCGCAAGGGTTCTCTAATCCATATTCTTTTTCTAATATTTCAAACCATTCATCACGTACAGAAATAGGTAACTTTTTACCACAAAACATACAATAATCAAATAAAAAACCTCCTTTTATACCAAGATCTATTCCATACTCTCGATATTGTAGGTCGTAGTATAAAATAGCACCTTCTTTAGATAATTCAGCATCCATCGTTAAACAACAATATGGCCCTTTATAATTACGCCTTTTTTCTTCCACTCTTTTATCTATTGCATCGCTCCATTCTTTATAATCCATATTTAACCTCGTACTCCTTAGGTTATTAAGATATGCAAAAATTATAATATTACACAAAAAATAGAAATAGCGCCGGAAACACCAGCGCTATTTCTATTTTTATAAAGTTAAAAAACTATAACCCTTTTTCTTCAAATTCAATCTGTTTTTTTCCATGAAAAAGATAAAGACCACAAATGACCATCACCATAGTAACAAAAAAATGCCAGGTAACCTGTTCACCAAGAAAAATCCATCCAAGTGCTGCTGCAAATAATGGTGTCATAAAACCCGCAAATGATAAAAAGGTTGCCGAATAGCAGGATAATAAATAACCATAAAGATTATAACCAATAATATTTGCGATAATTACTAATGCCATACAATAACCACCAAGCATCAGTAATCGTTCTCCCATCAAACCAAAAAGCGAAACCATTTCAGGTCTTACCACAGCAACCTCTTTTATAAAAGGATATCCTTCGGTAATAAATGAAAGAATCAATGCCAAAATACCTCCTCCTGCCATGCTTATGCCATTAATCAAAATGAGTGGGTATTTACGATTAATGAGATTTTTGACAACCATCCAACCATATGCGCTTGAAATGACCGATGCGATCAAAGCCAATTCATACACTGATAAAAATCCAAAGTGCCATCCTACTTTCTCAAGAGGTGTTTGTGCAACCAAAATGGGAATGAATCCTACAAATCCTATAATAAGTCCACAAATCTGCCGATATGACAACTTCTCTGCAAACAAAAAATAGGAAAATAGAGCGGTAATAAAAGGTGACAAATTATAAAGGAGACATGCCTTTGCTGAGGTAACATATTCCAAAGCCCAAAATTCAAGCGTATAGGCACAAAAAATATGGAACATAATAATACGTAAAAATAATAAATAATCATGTCTATGAATCACTATTGTCTGTTTTGCACCAAACTTATAATATCCAAGAAGTAGGCTGCCACCAAGTATCATACGCATTCCAATAAACAAAAATGGTGATACGTATGCTAATGCAGCTTTACCTAATGTAAAGGTGCTCGCAAAAAGTAGATAAAGAATAATAACAAGAACCATAATTTTTTTGCTCTAAAAAGATAATTAAACATGTATTAAATCATTGCTATTATAACACATCTGTTGCTTTTTTTAAATAAACTCTGCGATAGTGAGTATGATTATGTATATCTGTATTTAAAAAAACATAGTGAGAGAGAACGATATGAATTATTTAAAAACCTTTTTTATAACGACTATCTTACTCAACATGGGCACTATTTTTAATGGACAAGAACCTATAGCACCTACCTCAGCACCTCACATAAATTTTGAGGAACTGTTCAAATCTACTGAACCAGTTGCATCTGAATCTACTCTCATTACAGCAGCTCCCACTGCACCAGAAGAACCGGTACAAGCACAAACTGAATCACAAGAATGGGATAAACATCTCGCAACATTAGCTGCATCTTGGGATGCAACAAATAATATTCCTAACGCCGATTGGAAAACACAAGCTTTTGATATTGCAGAGCGCATGGTCACAAAAGATAAAAGTTCTGCCGAAACAGTTAAATCATCTTTTTTAGCAGCGATCAATAAACAATCTACTCAAATCACTCAAGCTTTGCTTGATCTTATTAATGAGTTTAACAAAGCAATTGAAGCAAAAGTATCAGCATTAGAACCTGCAGCATCTCAAGAAAACAAAGAAACTCCTCCCGCGCAGGCATCAACTATACCAGAACCAACTCCTGAACCTGTTCCGACACCTTCTGCACCCGCTCCAGAAACCTTTCCTGCACCAGCCTCACTTGCAGAAACCACGAGCACCACAACTGAAGCGGTAACCAGCAATCCAGAACAACAGGCAAACGATCAACTACAAAAACAATGGGATGATCAGCTTGCTAAAATTAAAGAAGGACAAGGCAATGAGTTTGAAATAGACGCTATGCTCAACAAGGCACATGAATTAGCAGTTCAACTTAAAAATAAAAAAACAATTCCAGCTCTGCAAAAGGAATTTAACGCAGCTCTTGATATTTTAGGGGTGAAAAAAAAATTACCTCAATCTGAACTCGCTTACAGAATGGATGCTTTTAATAGAGCCTTGTCACCAGAACAATATCAACAAGCTTATCAACAACAACAAACAGTTACTGAACAGGAAATGCAAAAACAAAAAGAAGCTGCAATCAAAACTCAAGAGAAAAAAATTGAAGACGAACGTGTTGCGCGTGAAAAAAAACAAAAAGAAACAACAATGCTCCAAAAAGCAGCTATCGCGCGTTTGGAAGAGGAAGGAAAAATAAACAAAGCACAAGCGCATGAACTTGATATAAAAGTGACAGCAATGCAACAAAAACTTGCACTGGCAGAAGCTGAAAGACAAGCTGCAGAGCAAAAAGCAAGAACTGGATTCACGACAGCAATCAAACAGCCAACGCCTACTGCAAAAAAACTTGCCGAAGAACAAAAAGCCGCTGCTGAACAAGGAATACTCGGAAAAGCTATAAAAGCAGTAAAATCAGTCACGGAAGTTGCGAGTAACTGGTGGTATGGATCAAGCGCTTCCCCTACTCAAACGCAAATCATATTGTCAGAACTTGAATTGGCAGATCAACAAGAATTTAAAAATCTTCAAATATATCTTGATGCTACATCAAAAGATACGAATGAAAAAAATAAAATAAAAGAACTTTGGCAAAATTTACAACAGATTTTGCGTGTAACTCCTCAAGTTTTGGATAAAAAAAACATAGAATTCAACAGACAATGGATAAATGATCTCGAACAAACATTAGCACATTTAATTATTACGCACCCAACCATTTCTATAGATGATGCCTGTGCCAAAATTCAAAATGTACTTTCATTATTTCCCTCAACAGAAGGTCCTGATTATAGCACACAAATTGTACAGACAATAAAAGCATTTTTAGAAAAAATCGTATGGCAAGAAGCACATACAAAGCAACAAGAAGAAGCCAGTAGGCTCCAGGTGAAGCAACAAAGACGTGAACACAAAGAAAAGATTATGCTTGCACAACAAAAAATTAAAAATGAAGAAGACCGTATAGAAGCGGAAAAGAAAAAGCAGCTACGCGCTGCTGCTGACTATAAAAATGAAAAAAAACAGTGGAATCAACTGCTTGCGCAAATATCTCAGAATGTGCAGGCAACAGCAGAAGAAAACGATGCGCATACATTAGAAGCTATTAAAAAATCACATTCATTACTTGCTCTTGCTCACATCATACCCGCAAAAAATAAACATTCGGTATCACAAAAATTAAAACAAAAATTTACTGTTGCCCTTTTGGATCAACAAAAATTGAATGAAAATAAGATAAACATTCATAAAAATATGGATCAATTTAATAAAGAGATGAATAGAGCAATAGAGTAACTCTGCAAAAAAATCACGGACGTCTTAAGGACATCCGTATCTGTTATTCATCTTCACTGCCAACATGCAGTTCATCATCAATGATCATCACACGTTGAATTTTGAGCGCTTTTCCGCTGTTAGTATCAACTTCAATCCAAGCACCACTCATAACAATAGGCACTGATGTATCTGGTGTAAACTTTACCGGAAGAGCGGTAAGAAAGTTATGAATAATTGGTTCTTTTTTCATCCCAAGCATTGAATTGAATGATCCAGTCATGCCAAGATCGGTAATGTGCGCCGTTCCACCAGGCAGAATACGCTCATCAGCTGTTTGAACATGTGTATGCGTACCAACAACCCCGCTGACACGACCATCAAGAAAAAATGACAATGCCATCTTTTCCGAAGTAGCTTCTGCATGAAAATCAACAAAAATGATATTCGTTTTTTCTCGTAATTGATTGATGATAGCATCAGCTTTATAAAAAGGACAATCAATCAGTTCCTTCATAAACACACGGCCTTGTAAATTAACAATACCAATGCGATGACCTTCAGCAACAAACGTTGTCACGCCAACACCAGGAGTTCCGGCAGGAAAATTTGCTGGACGTAATAAATCACTGTTTTCATCAAGATAGGAATAAATTTCTTTGTGTTTCCAAATGTGATTACCACTCGTTATAACATCAACACCATTGTGTTTAAAAAAACGCACATTTTTTGTGGTAATACCCCTGCCGTGTGCGCAATTTTCACCATTAACAATAATGGCGTTGATATTATGCGTTTTTTTAATTTTATCAATATGTTTTTGAAATATTGCTCGTCCAGCTGCACCAACAACATCACCAATAAAAAGTAGTCGTAATGTTTCCATAATTACCTTGCATATTCAATGGAACGTTTTTCACGAATAACATTAACTTTTATTTGCCCAGGAAACGTCATTTCTTGTTCAATGCGACGTGCAAGATTGTGAGCAAGTAAATTTGCCTGTTCATCATTCAAGCTATCTTCTTCTACAATGACACGCAGTTCGCGACCAGCTTGAACAGCATATGCTTTTTTAACACCATCAAATGAACCAGCAATTTCTTCAAGTTTTTCTAAGCGTTTAATATATGCAGTTAATGTTTCTCGACGAGCACCAGGACGTGAAGCGGAGATAGTATCGGCGATAACAACGATAATTGCATAAATTGATGCGAATGGTACTTCTTCATGATGGGCAGCAATAGCATTAACAACGATAGCATTTTCACCACAACGTTTTGCTATATCACCACCAATTGAAGCATGAGGACCTTCTATTTCAGCGGTCACCGCTTTACCTATATCATGCAAAAGACCTGCACGCAATGCCAGTGCACCATCAAGGCCGAGTTCTTCAGCAATCATTC
>Ga0070733_10003217_pt1 | contig 11244 bp, 10 predicted proteins | sample Coa_R1_9_FD_66450 | JGI IMG/M metagenome (GOLD analysis project Ga0070733, IMG submission 66450) | Surface soil microbial communities from Centralia Pennsylvania, which are recovering from an underground coalmine fire - Coalmine... | ecosystem: Environmental > Terrestrial > Soil > Unclassified ... | reverse complement strand
CGCCCATCGCGCTGCAAAAAATCTATCGCGGCCCCGCCACCGATGCCGGCGCGCGCGCGCTGGCGCACAAGTTCGCGGACGATATCGTCGGATTGCTCAGCGGCGGCTCGCCGGGAATCGCGGAGACGCAGATCGCCTACGTGAGCACGCGCAGCGGCAACAAGGAAATCTGGGCCATGGATTACGACGGGCAGAATCAGCACCAGCTCACGCACCTGAAATCGATTTCGCTCACGCCACGCTGGGCGCCGAGCGCGGATCGCATCGCGTTCACGTGCTATGTGCCGTTCCGCGGCATCACTTCGCCGCAGATTTGCCTCTACTCCACGATCTCCGACCGATTGATTTCGTTTCCGCGTTATCGCGGCTCGAATAGTTCGCCGGCGTGGTCGCCCGACGGCACGCAGATTGCGTTCATGTCCAGCCAGAACGGCGATCCGGAAATTTATTTGGCCGATTCGAACGGCGGCGGATTGAAACGCATCACCTTTGCTGCTGGTGTGAGCACTTCCCCGGCGTGGAATCCGAAAACCGGCAAGCAGATCGTGTTCGTTAGCGATCGCGGCGGCGAGCCGGTGCTCTATCTCGCAAATTCCGATGGCACCGACGTGCAAAAGCTGGACATGCCGGACATGGGATACGTCGTGGACCCGTCATGGTCACCAAATGGACAATTGCTCGCATTTAGCTGGCGACGCCCGAGCGGTAACTTCGATATCTATATCATGGACATTGTGACCCGGCAGCTCGTGGAATTGACGCGCGACCAAGGGCGCAACGAGCGCCCCAGCTGGGCTCCGGACGGACGTCACCTGGTTTTTGAATCCACGCGCACCGGGACGCGGCACATCTGGTCTATGTTGGCGGATGGCAGCTTGCCGCGGGAATTGACGTTTCAAGGGCAGAACGAATCGCCCAACTGGTCGCCGAAGTAGATGTGGATGGGTTGCGAAACGCGCGCGGCTTTACGATTTGCTGAAAAATGAACGTATGCCCAGGTTTTGATTTTGTAGCGGCGCACTTTAGTGCGCCATCGGTGGCGCGCCATTCATCGATGGCGGTCTGAAGACCGCCGCTACGAAACCATTCAAAGTTTTTTTGGGCCCGGTAGCACTAAAGAAAGGTAACGGCACTAAATATCACGGCAGTTTCCGCAAGGAAACCCGGAAAATGCAGAAGGAGGCAACTCATGCAGGCGGGTACTATTCGGAAATTCACGCTGTTGTTGGGAATCGCTACAGTTTTTGCATTTATCGGCGGTTGTAAGAAACAGGTGGCCACCGCGCCGCCGACGCACGCCGCACCCGCGCCCGCCGCGCAGCCCACGGCGACGCTGTCGGCGTCTCCGGCGCAGATTAATAGCGGCGACACTTCCACGCTCTCGTGGACCTCGACTGACGCCACCGACGCGGACATCGAACCAGGCGTCGGCAAAGTCGCGGTGCAGGGTTCGACTCCTGTGAACCCGACCAGCTCGACCACGTACACCATCACCGTAAATGGAGCGGGCGGGACGGCCACGGCTTCCACGCGCGTGACGGTAAATGCGCCGGCAGCCGGCGTGCCACCCGCGAACAATCAAAGCATGAGCGAACTTTTTGAGCAGAACGTGAAGGACGCTTACTTTGATTTCAACAAAGCCGATATTCGCGGCGACGCGCGCGATGCGCTGGCCAAGACGGCGGAGTTCTTGCGTTCATATCCGCAGGTGCGAGTGACCATCGAAGGCCATTGCGACGAGCGCGGCTCCACCGAATACAACATCGGATTGGGCGAACGGCGCGCGCAGGCGGCGAAAAATTATCTGATTTCGCTGGGCATCGGCGCGGGCCGCATGGACACCGTCAGCTGGGGCAAGGAACGCCCCTTCTGCACCGAACACACCGAAGAGTGCTGGCAGCAAAATCGCCGCGCGCACTTTGTGGCGGCGCAGTAAACTACTGATTTAGGTTTCGCGATAACTTAGGGGCGGGCTTCCGCAATTCTGTGGGGCCCGTCTCTGCGAATCGGGAAACCCGGCGTCGCCGTTTTTTTGTTGGCGTCGCTCCCAGTCCTTTTCACTCGATTGAATTCAGTCCAGGAGGAAATCATGCGCGCACGATCGGCAGTGCTCGCGGTGGCGGCGTTAATCGTTGGCGTAGTCATGGGATCGATGTTGAATCCTCGGCCCACCGGCGCCGTTTCGAAGGAAATTATCCAGCTGCAGGAAGACGTCTCGCAGCTGCTGCAGGGGCAGCAGGCCATGCGCAGCACGATTGACGCGAACAACGCCTCGATGCGCACGCTGGTGCAGCAATCGCTGGATTCGGCGAACGCGCTGAACCAGCAGATGGCCACGCTGCAGAAAAACGTGCAGGAAGCCACGGCCAACAGCTCTTCGCGCATTGATACCATGTCCACGCAGACGCAGGGGATTTCCGATAATCTGCAGGACGTGCAGGCGCGCGTCGGCAAGGTCGCGGCGCAGATCAATGATATGCAGAGCACGCTGCAAAGTATCGATGGACGGCTGGCGGGCGGCTCCGCGCCCAGCGGCGCTCCTGCTGGCGGGGCGCCGAGCGGCGGCGCGAATGGAGCGGGCGGCGCGGGAGCCTCTCCGTCCACGGACAACTCAGGCGGCGCGGCGGGAAGTCCGTCTGGTCGCGGCGGTCTCTCCTCGCTGCCCGGCGCTTCTTCCGACACTCTCTATCAGAATGCCCTGCGGGATTTCACCACCGGGAAATACGATTTGGCGCGTCAGGAATTCGGCGACTACGTGCTGCACTTCCCTTCCACCGATCTCGCCTCGAACGCACAGTTCTATCTGGGGGAAATTTCCTACGCGCAAGCGGATTACAAGGACGCGATCGCGCAGTACAACCTGGTGCTGGCGAATTATCCGCAGAGTTACAAACTCGCCGCGGCGCTCCTGAAGAAGGGTTTTGCCGAACTGGAAATGGGTATGAAGGCTACGGGCACGAAGGATCTGCGCGAAGTAGCGCGCCGTTTTCCCGGCGCGGACGAGGCGCGTCGCGCGCAGGCCAAGCTGAAAGAAATCGGAGCGACCACGACTGCGCCGCGTTCTTCGTCACCGCATTAAGAAAAGTTCGCATCAGCCCGCGCCGCACTTGGGAGCCCTGAAGGGATGTGTGAGAACAGCAAAATCGGCACTTCAGCGGCTGACCAGTTTGCGGAAAAACGCTCTACACTATTTCCTCAGGGGCTAAAGCCCATTGCAAGCCGAGCACTAATTGTCGGAGCTGAAGCTCCGATCCCCTAAAAGACCAACTTTTTCCGCAAGCTGTGAAGCTGCGTTGACCTTGCTCCGTTTATGTCGTGGCTAAAGCCACGACCTACAAAGACTCTCGCGTTATCAGGCAAACGCTGCTGCCCGCGTTGCTTAGAAGTCGCATCCTTCTCGCTCACGCCCGTAGATTATCCGGCTGCCAATTCTGAATCATCTTCTTGATGGTCTTGCGGTCGTTCAGGTTCTCGCCGAGAACTTTGCCCGCCAGCGCTGGCAGCTCCGAATCACTGGCAAATCGCAGCGCCACCAGCTGGTTCACGGTGAACTCGGGGATCCGCGGCCGCAAATTCACCGGCAGCACGCCTTGCATGCGCAGCTGCATTTCCAGGCGGATCAATCGGTCCTGCACGGCCAGCGCGAACATTCGCGCGTAAAGCGCCAACAGCACCAGCGCGAGCGCCATCGCCAGCGCCTCGACTGATGCTCCGGAAGGCATACGCACCACGCGAAAGATCGCCCATACAAAATTAAACACCAGTACCGGCAACACAAAAAAATGAAAGGCCGGAACATATTTCGCATGATTCTGAAAATTTTGGGCCATGTGATCTCCTCCGGAACAGAGCTATCCGCGGATTCGGCTGGATTCTAACAAAATTCGCGCTCGCCGGGTTGCGCTGCTCAACTCAAGCGAACTCACCCCGACATCCTGATGCGCATTGAGCCGATCCGCTTCCGTGGGACTGTGCCTTGCTACGGCTTGTGGCAGGCGAGGCAAGCCTCGCCTGCCACGCCTGGCCCTGGCACGCCTTACGCCACGAGTTCTGTCCAGCACTGAGGCGGCGTGCGTCCGCACTCCACAGCCATTGCGATTTTCTCGTCACGACGCAGAGGGCGTGTGAAATGCCGCCGCAGGTCGCAGGCCGCGATGCGGTATTTCTCGCCGGAGCGGCGCACATCGGCTATACTCAGTTCTTCAGGGAAATCCTCGAAAAACAGGCAGGAAACCAAATGTCAGTGAATAAAGTGATTCTCGTCGGGCGCCTTGGGCGCGATCCGGAAACCCGTTTTACCGGCAGCGGGCAAGCCGTCGGCAGTTTTTCGCTCGCGACCGATGAAACGTATAAGGACAAGAACGGTGAGAAGCAGAAGCGCACTGAATGGCATAGGATCACCGTCTGGAGCAAACTGGCGGAAATTGCGCAGCAATATCTGAAAAAGGGCTCCCTCGTGTACGTCGAGGGCCGAATTCAATCGCGCGAATACGTGGACAAAGAAGGCCAAAAGAAAATCAGCTACGACATCGTCGCCAACAATTTTCGCATGCTCGGTGGCCGTGCCGATGGAGCCGCAGCCGGTGCCAGCGCGGGTGCATCATCGCACAGTGGCGGATTTGGCGGAGGAGGCCGTTCTGCGGATCCGGATATGGAAGGGGCGCCGGCGGGTGATGAGTCCGGCGGCCACGGTCCGGAGATTTCCGACGAAGATATTCCGTTCTAAACGCGTTTGCTTATCTTAATAAAACGAAGCGGGGCGCTAGGCGAAGGGCGGTTTAATGCTTCGGGTGCTCCGCTTCGTCTTTTTTGCGTTGCTCATCGACGCGATGCATGAAGGCTTCGAACTTGGGCAGCTGCTCGGGCGTCAAGATGGCGCGCACGCGGGCGCGGCCTTGCTGCCGCAGTTCCTCACGCTGCGCATCCGCCGGCTCATAGGCAGCGTGGATTTTCGCGCGCGTATCGTCCACGATCGCGCCGAGCTGATGCTGCTGTTCGGGCGTCAGCTGTAGCTCGTGCGTCAGGTCGTTTACCAGTTGGTCGCGCGTTGGTCCGCCTGGCGAAATCTGGTGGCCCCACACGCGTTCGCCCCACAGGTGATTTCCCAGGCCGCCGAGCAGCACGCCCAGCAAGAAAACCACGAACACCAGTAGTGCCGCTTCGCGCCGTGTTTTACTGTTTTCCATGACTGGTGTCCGCCATCATTAATATCACTTCATCGCGATTTGCCGGCAGCGACGGCCGATCCGGAGCAATCTCCGGCACACGATTTTCCGCCAAGATCGATTGATCCGATTGCGATTGGCTCTGGCGGCCCAGGTCAAACGAAACCAGCATCACCAGCGCGAAAGCCGCCGTAGCCGCAAAGCGCCACGCCACTGACACAACGGGGCGCCAAATGGATTTCCCTTCGCTCGATTGCAGCTGCTGGCGAATGCGCGCCATCACGATCCGGCTGAAACCCGCGCCGGGATCGGGCGCAGGCTCAGCGATGGCCAGCAAGCGCGCGCTGACCGCGGCATCTTCGAGCGCCGCGCGGCATCCGGCGCAAGACTTCAAGTGCTCCGCGAGACTCGCCGCTTCCGGTCCGCGCAGTTCACCCTGGAGATGATCTTCCAGCATTGCTTCGTACTGCGGACAAGCCGCGTAATTCATTTCCGTGTTCCGGTTTTCTGAATTCATGCTCATTTTCCTTATCCTTCCTTACCTTCCGCCGGCCCCGCTGGCCCAGCCGGCTTCGTGTGGAGGCGACGCTTATACACGTCCATCAAACGAGCACGAGCCCTGAACAGTCGCACTTTCACCGTATTCACGTTGAGGTCGAGAATTTCCGCTAATTCCTGCACCGAAAAACCTTCCACTTCTTTCAGCACGAGCAACTCGCGGTCCTGCTCCGGCAACTTCTCCATCATGCGTTCGAGCAGGTCGCGTGCTTCTGCCCGGTCGCTGGAGCTAGCCGGCGGCTGGTCGGCTGAAACTACCCCGTCCAGCCGCGAGACTTGTTCTTCCGAAAGGTCTGCCTCGTACACTAGCGGGCGGACTTTTTTCTTACGCAGGTAATCCCAGCACTCGTTCACCGATATCTTATACAGCCAGGTGGAGAAAGCGGCGCGCTGATCGAAGCGCTTTAGCGAAACGAATACCTTCAAGAACACCTGCTGCACCACGTCTTCCACGTCTTCGCGCCGGCGTAGAATTCCACTGACCAGCCCGAACACACGTTGCTGGTGGCGCCGGATCAGCTCCTCGAAAGCGGCCTCTTCGCCGCTCTGGGCCAACCGGACCAGTTGCCTTTCTTCTTCGCCTTTCTCTCGCCGGGTCACCGGGAGGGAAAGCGCGGAAGCAGTGGCTGCCATACTCTTTGGGACGTTAGGCACGCGATTCTGGTTACAGCTGGAATTTTAGGGCTCCGTATAAATAGCTTGTTGCCTGAGATAGCTTATCATGTGACAATACCGCCCATGATAATTGGAGAACGCATCCGTCTGCTCCGTGAAACAAAGAAACTTTCCCAAGGCGACATCGAGAAGCGCACTGGGCTTCTACGCTGCTACATTTCGCGCGTCGAAAACGGCCATACCGTTCCGGCGATCGAAACGCTGGAAAAGTTGGCGCGGGCCATGGAAGTCCCGCTCTACCAGCTTTTCTACGACGGCGAAGAGCCTCCCGTGCTGCCGAACCTTCCGAAGCGGAAGTCGGCCGACGATATCGCGTGGGGAAGCCGTGGGAAAGATGCTCGGGCTCTGGGACGCTTCCGCCGGTTGCTTGGCCGCATTGATGAAGGCGACCGCCGGTTGTTGATGTACATGGCCCAGAAAATGGCTAACCGCTAAGAATCTGCGGTCCGGGATTTCTTTTGGGGCGCCTGGCTCTATTCCCATTCGATCGTGCTTGGCGGTTTCGAGCTGATGTCGTACACGACCCGGTTTACGCCGGGAACTTCGTTGACGACGCGGACTGAAATCCGTTCGAGCACTTCACGAGGTAGTCTGGTCCAATCAGCGGTCATCGCGTCCAGCGAGTCCACGACGCGAACAGCGATGGTGTATCCGTACGTCCTGCCATCACCCATTACCCCTACACTCTGCACTGGTAACAGCACCGCGAACGCCTGCCATACTTTTTCGTACAGCCCTGCGCGCCGGATTTCTTCTACTACCACGGCATCGGCGGCGCGAAGTGTGTCCAATTTTTCGCGCGTGATGGCTCCCAGGAGACGCACCGCGAGGCCAGGTCCGGGGAACGGATGCTTCACCAGAATTTCCTCGGGAAGGCCCAATTCGCGGCCAATTTGGCGCACTTCATCTTTGAATAAGTCACGTAGCGGCTCGATCAGGCCGAAAGGCATGTCCGCGGGCAGGCCGCCGACGTTGTGATGCGATTTGATTACCGCCGATGGACCCTTCACCGATACGGATTCGATCACGTCCGGATAGAGGGTGCCCTGCACCAGGAATTTCACCGGCAGGCCTGCCGCGTTGGCCAGCAGTTTGCGCTGCTCTTCGACGAATACGGCGATGAATTCGTTGCCAATGATTTTGCGCTTCTGCTCGGGGTCGGTTACGCCCGCGAGCTTGCCTAGGAAGCGGTCGGAAGCGTCCACGCCAATCACGATTAGGCCCAGCCGGTCGCGCAACAGCTCGAGCGTTTCGCGATATTCGTTGCCGCGCAGCAGGCCGGTGTCCACAAATACGTTGATGAGGCGATCGCCAATCGCGCGATGCACCAGGGCGGCGGCGACCGCGGAATCCACTCCGCCGCTAAGCGCACAGATGGCGCGGGCGCCTTCGGCTTGTTTGCGGATGGCTTCCACGCTGGCGGCGATGAAGCCGGCGCGATTCCAGTTTTTCTTCGCGCCGCAGATGGCGAAGATGAAGTTCTGCAGGATTTCGGTGCCGCGATCGGTGTGGTTCACTTCAGGGTGAAACTCGACGCCGTAAATCCTGGTTTGGGTGTTCTCGATAGCGCCGATGGCGTTGTCGGTGCGTCCGGTGATGGCGAAGCCTGCTGGAACTTCGATGACATGGTCACCGTGGCTGTTCCAGATTTTCAGGTGGTCAGGTATCCCATTAAATAATGTCGAGGCGCACGCCATATCGAGTTGCGCCGGGCCGTACTCGCGCCGCGCGGCCGGTGCCACTTTACCACCTAGTGAATGCGTCAGCCACTGCATGCCGTAACAGATGCCCAGCACCGGTACCCCCAGTTGCAGTACTTGGGGATCGCACAGCGGAGCGTCCTTGTCGTACACCGAACTGGGGCCGCCGGACAGAACGATGCCTACAGGTTCAAGCGCGCGGATATCCTCGAGTTTGGCCGTGCACGGCAGAACCGCGGAGAACACCTGTTGCTCGCGGATGCGACGCGCGATCAGTTGCGTGTACTGCCCGCCGAAATCCAGGACCACAATTCCCTGTCGCGTGCTCACCGTGCCTCCGGCTTGCTGCTGCGCTGCGGTTCCGGTACTCGCGGTCATTAGTTTCCTCGAATTTGCGTCATCTCAAAACAATATTTACGAGCTTCCTGGGCACGACTACGGTCTTCGTCACTTCCTTGCCGGCGATCAGAACCGCGATGCGCGGGTCGGTAAGCGCGCGGTTCAGAGTTTCGTCCTCGCTCAGATCGTCTTCCACGAGGATCTTGCCGCGCAGACGTCCATTGATCTGAATAATCACCTCGAACTGTTCTTCGCGAGCCAGATCGTCGCGATACTGCGGCCACTTCTCGCGCGCCAGGCTGGTCTGGTGACCGAGCAACTGCCACAACTCCTCCGCGATGTGCGGCGCCATGGGCGAAAGCATCAGCAGCAGCATTTCCAGCCCGCGCTTCAGGATCATTGGACTGAGATCGACGTCGAGCGGCTCCTGCGCATGAAAATCGTTCACGAGCGTCATCAGCAGCGAGACCGAAGTGTTGAAGTGCCAGCGCACTTCGAAATCGTGGGTGATGCGCTTCAGTGTCTGATGCACTTTGCGCACCAGTAGCTTTTCCTTGGCCGTGGCGTTCGCCAAATCCGTCTGCTGCGTCAGATCCGTTTGAATCCCGCGCAGCGGCTCGGCGTGGTCCGTCACCAGCCTGTAGACTTTTTTCAGGAAGCGCGCCGAACCTTCGATCGCTTCTTCGCTCCACTCAAGATCCTTTTCCGGGGGCGCGGCAAAAAGCGTGTACAAACGCCCGGTATCACAGCCGTATTTATCGGCCATCTCAATCGCGCCGACCACGTTGCCGCGCGATTTAGACATTGCGACGCCGCCCTTCTGGACCATGCCCTGGGTGAAGAGCCGCGTGATCGGCTCGTTGTGATTCACCAGGCCGATGTCGCGCATCACCTTGCAGAAAAACCGCGAATACAGCAGATGAAGAATGGCGTGGGTGATGCCGCCGACGTACTGGTCAATCGGAAACCAGTAACGCACCTTTTCCTTGTCGAAAGGCGCGGAGCTATTGTGCGGATCGGTGTAGCGATAGAAATACCAGGAGGAATCGACGAAGGTGTCCATCGTATCCGTCTCGCGCCGGGCTGGCCCGCCGCACTTCGGGCAAGTGGTGTTCACAAATTCCGGCGAACCGGCGAGCGGAGACTGGCCCTGCCCCGTCAGCGTCACATTTTCCGGCAAACGCACCGGCAACTGATCGTCCGGCACGGCGACAATCCCATCTTTTTCGCAGTACGCGATGGGAATCGGCGTGCCCCAATAGCGCTGCCGCGATACGCCCCAATCCTTCAGCCGGTAAGTTGTTTCGCCCGCGCCGTAGCCCTTGGCTTGCGCGTCGGCGATCATTTTTTCCTGCGCTTGCTCGGTGGTCAGCCCGTCGTAAGGGCCGGAATCCACCACGCGGCCGTACTCCGTGAAGGCTTCACTCATGCGATCGATGCGCAGCGGCACGCCGGTTTTCGGCTGCACCACAATCTTGATCGGCAGATGATATTTTTCCGCGAACTCGTAATCGCGTTCGTCGTGCGCGGGAACGCACATCACCGCGCCGGTGCCGTATTCCGCCAGCACGAAATTCGCGACCCAGATGGGCACGTGCGCCCCGGAAAACGGATTGATCGCGAAACGGCCGGTGAAAAATCCTTCCTTCTCCGCCAACGCGATGTCCGCCGCGCGCGAGCTTTTCTGGCGCATGGCTTTCAGCTGCGAGTTCAACGCGCCTTGCCCGGGCACTCCCGCCAGAAGTTCGTCGAGCTTGGGATGCCCCGAGGAAATCACCAGGGCCGAAGCGCCGTAAATCGTATCAATGCGCGTGGTGAAAACTTCGAGCGCCACGCCAGCCATTTGCGCCACGGCGAATTTCACGCGCGCGCCTTGCGATTTGCCGATCCAGTTTCGCTGCATGGCCAGGACGCGCTCGGGCCAGCCGCCCTCCAGCTGTTTCATATCCGCCAGAAGCTCATCGGAATATTGGGTGATGCGGAAAAACCATTGTTCCAGCTCGCGCACTTCCACCAGCGTGGTTTCGTGGCGCCAACAATAGCCGTCAATCACCTGCTCGTTCGCCAGCACCGTCGCGCACTCCGGGCACCAGTTCACTTTGCTTTTCTTGCGATAAGCGATGCCCTTTTCGAACATGCGCAGGAAAAGCCACTGATTCCAGCGGTAATATTCGGGCTCGCAGGTGGAAATTTCGCGGCGCCAGTCGTAGCTGAATCCGAAACGGCGCAGCACCTTGCGAAATTCCGCGATGTTCTCGCTGGTCCACTCCCGCGGATGCGTGCCGTTCTTGATTGCGGCGTTTTCCGCGGGCAGGCCGAACGCGTCCCAGCCCATCGGGTGCAGCACATTGAACCCGCGCATGCGTTTGTAGCGCGCCACGGCGTCGCCGATGGTGTAATTGCGCATGTGTCCCATGTGCATGGTGCCGGAGGGATAAGGCAACATCTCGAGCATGTAATATTTGGGGCGTGAGGAGTCGTTATCTACGGCGTTGAAGGCTTGTTGCTCTTCCCACACTTTCTGCCACTTTGCTTCGATTTGCGCGGGATCGTAATTTGCATGTTTGTGGTCGGAATCGGCCAAGTCACTTCCCTCGCGAGCGGGATTTCGTTTTTGCCTTCTTTTTCGTTTTGGAAGTTGGTTTCTCGCGGCGCGAGGCTCCAGCTCTTGCGGACTTGCCTTTCGCACTGGCGGGCTTCGCGCGATGCGGGCGCGGCTTCATGCCGTCGCCATTGGCGGTCACTACGCGGCCCAACAGTTTCCACAGCGCGGCGACGTTGCGGCGATCGTCGCCCGGCGCGTCGAT
>Ga0070733_10003216_pt1 | contig 11250 bp, 11 predicted proteins | sample Coa_R1_9_FD_66450 | JGI IMG/M metagenome (GOLD analysis project Ga0070733, IMG submission 66450) | Surface soil microbial communities from Centralia Pennsylvania, which are recovering from an underground coalmine fire - Coalmine... | ecosystem: Environmental > Terrestrial > Soil > Unclassified ... | reverse complement strand
TACTCGACATGAACATAGAATGCGTCCAGGTCAAAGTGAGCGACGGACCGGTTAACGGCAGAAGGCTGCATGTACAATGTTACTAAATATGTTAGTAATTGCCAAATACTTTAGCCCGAGGTTTTGGCACACCCACCCACAAGGAATTACCAATTTCAAAAGCCAAAAAAATGAATTGCTTGCTTTAAACTTTATGCTTTAAGCCTTTAGCCTAAAATTGTACTGCCTAGCTTTACGCTTTGTGCTTTAAGCCTTTAGCCTAAAATTGTATTGCCTAGCTTTACGCTTTGTGCTTTAAGCCTTTAGCCTAAAAATTGTATGTTTGAATGAAATCAAAGTTCCCTTTTCATGAGGCGGATACAGATTATTTTATCAAAACGCGGAACTGGTTTTTTATTCACACTGATCTCTGTTATTGCAATCAACGCCTGGCAACAGGTGCTCGGTAATTTTGATTTCGATAATTCTTTCACGATTGCTGCGGCCAAAAATATATCAGAAGGACATGGTTATTCAATACAAACGGCTTCAGCGGAAGATCTCTCACAGTTCTATTATGATCCTTTGAACCGTTGGCCGCCAGGTTATTCCTGGTTGCTTGTGGGCGCCCACTGGCTTTTTAATACCGACTGGATACATGCATCCTATATCCTGAATGCAATCGGTTTGTCACTCCTTGTTCTTGTCGTTAGAAAATTACTATTGCAACTCGGATTTCCAACATGGATCGTAAACGTGGCGGTTTTATTTTATGGATTTCAATATCATCCTTTTCATTTTTCTTATTTCGCTGACATATTCGGACTCTTATTTTTTTTGCTTGGGTTAGTGTTTATGATAAAAGGTATCAGGACGGATCAGCACATCGGCATATTTTCAATTGTATCGGCATTTTTCATCGGTGGATCTGCCTACATGAAATATTTATATATTCCATTGGCTCTTGTCCCGCCGTTTTCATTGTTTATTTATGGATATCTGTTAAGGAGCCGAATTCTGCGGTCCGCTGCGATTAAAAGTTTAATATGTACGTTTTTAATGATTGGCTCGGTGCTTCTGTTCCAATTTTACAATTCGGGTCATTCAATCTATATAAATCCGTCTAAAACGGGTTTTTATCCCGGTCAATTAGTTAGAATAGCGCCGGTAATTCCTCTGGGACTTTTAAATTTGACTTTTATAAATGTGCAGTTAAACCGTCTTTTGCATATATCTTTTGAAAATCTGAACATATTTTGGAAACTCGTTAATTTGATTTGCATCGGGTGGCTGGCACAGATAAGTTATAAATTAGTTCGTAAGAAAAATTTCGGGGCCGGTGATTTTAAAGGTTTTTATAGTATAAATGCCCTGATGTTTACCCTCGTTTTATTTGCGATACTGTTGATTCTTTCGGTTGTAAAAAATAAACATTACACAGATACTTTTTTCGAATGGGTCTACGGCCAGGAATTACGCTATTACTGCGTGTTTACCATCTTTATATTACAATTTGTCATATTCTTATTCCTGAGGCAGGATGAGTTTTTCAATAAAACTGGAAAAATAATATTTCGAACGATCATCGCATTTATCCTGTTAGTAGAAATAACACATGGAACTTATTTTTGTGTAAAGAAGATCTTTATTGAAAAGGCATACGGCATGGCAATCGAATCAGATCAGTACCTTTTCAAATCCATGCAATTGACAGACATGGAAATGAAGAATAACAAAAACCTGGTTATTTGTTCCAATAATTATGCAATTGCCAATATGTGTAGTCTCGGAAATGTGCCTATATACTGTGAGTTGGAGAAATTAAAAAAACCATTGCACAATTCCCTTCCGGTCAGATTGCTCATTGCTGCTGATACCACGGTACCGGGTATTTCGGTTCCTCTGTTATCAGATCCGGTAGTCAAACCGGATCTCGTTTACAAAAATGTAAGTTATTATTTCATCAACCTGCCTAAATCGAATTTCTGAATACATTCATCATTATACCGGCATTCAATGAATCTTCCGGAATTACCGCGGTACTTGAATCATTGCTGCCCCTGAATTATGGTATTATTGTAGTAGATGATGGATCTACGGACAACACAGATAAAATAGCATCTTCCTTTCCTGTAATATTAATCCGCCATGAATTAAATCTCGGTCAGGGTGCCGCACTGGAAACGGGTATGGAGGCAGCCAGGAAATTGAACGCAGATTTCGTAGTCCATTTTGACGCCGATGGTCAGCATGATCCTTCAGATATTCCGAGATTGCTGATGCCTTTACAGAATGGTGAAGCGGATATTGTTTTCGGTTCCAGATTTCTTGAAAAAAAACCGTCCGGTTTGAGCCTTTCTAAGAAGTTCATCCTGAAAACCGGACGCTGGATAAACTACCTGGTCACCGGTATCCTGTTAACTGACGCACATAATGGATTAAGGGCTTTAAATAAAAAAGCTTTGTACGCGATCCAATTTCAACAGCCGGGAATGGCTCATGCTACTGAAATATTATATGAAGTGAAACAAAAATCATTGCGATATTTGGAACGGCCTGTCCATATCAGTTATACGGATTATTCAAAACACAAGGGACAGTCACTACTCAATTCAGTAAATATTCTATTTCATTTATTCTTTAAAAAATAATTATGACAAAGTTCCAGGTACTGGGTATTGCATCCCTGCTTTTTATTTTGATCAGTTACCTGAGGAAATTCCGGCGGCCGGCACTGGATAAATTATTCATCGGCTTACTGATGGCCACGGGAATATTTTTTGTACTTGATCCGGAGGTCACAAATCAGTTGGCACATTTCCTCGGTATTGGTCGTGGGGCTGATCTCATTTTTTATCTGGCCATTTTGGGGTTTGGGTACGTAACACTTCTTTTATATTCAAAAATAAAAAAACTGGAGGATCACCTGACGCAGATCGTCAGAAAGCAGTCCCTGGAATCCATTAAACTGACTGGGAAAAATGCATGATGATTTGTCATTGGAAAGAATCGTGCCGGATCAAATGAATGATCAGGATGCCTTTGATATGAACACCCTGCAACTGCACGTCGAACGGTATGCATTTGCTATCAGCCATGGTAAACCTGGTGATGTGTTGGATATTGCCTGCGGAGCAGGTTACGGGTCCTTCCAGCTGATTCAAAACGGGAAATATGCACAGAGCAGGATTACAGCTGTAGACATTGATCAAACGGCGATCGATTATGCAAAGAGGAGGTATTCGAATCCGGCGATACATTTTGTTTGCGCAGATGCCATGAAATATGATGATAGGAGAGTATATGATACCATCATCAGTCTTGAAACCATAGAACACGTAAAAGACACGGGATTATTCGTGAAGAAATTGTATTCTCTTTTAAAAAAAGACGGCGTTCTGATAATTTCTGCCCCGGTTACGCCGTCGACAGATGGCAACCCGCATCATCTGTCGGATTTTTCTGTTTCCAGTTTCAAAAGACTTTTTGAAACATACGGATGTGTGATTGAATCCGAATTCATACAGGTACAACCATTTACCCTGAAGAGCATATTGCATTCAAAAAATCAGCGGCTTTCAAAAACAAGAAAAAATGTCTGGAAATATTATTTCCGGCACCCGGGTGTTTTTTTTGCCAGAATACGGTCTCTGTTAAAGGATGGATTTAATAACAGGTATTTGACCCTGGTTCTAAGGAAACCCTGACAACTATTCGTTCACCAGGGTGTTTACTAATTCATTAAATTCCTTCTTGAACATTTCATAATGTTCGCCTGTTCCCGGACCGTTAAACCCTGTTTCTATTTTACGAACGATGCCTTTTTTATCGATAAAAATGGTGGTGGGAAATCCAACGATCTTTTGAATCTCAGGAAGGGTTTTTTCGGTTCGGAGAGAATCATTGACCGACACGCCGGTTGCGAGGATCGGATAGATTACATTAAAACGTTTGATAAAGGGCTGCAATAATCTTTTCGTATCAGAAAAAGAGGTGGTTCTTTCATAGGACAGCCCGATGATCGCGATGGATCTGGATTTATTTTCTATATACCAGGGAGCCAGGAACCTGGTTTCATCCATACAATTGGGGCACCATGAGCCAAGGATCTGTATGATTACGACTTTATTTCTGAAAGATGGATCCTGGAGTGAAATCATGTGACCGTTCAGGTCCGGAAATCTGAAATGCAGAATGGCATTGTCAGGATTTTTCAATTGTGTTTGACTGAATTCATCCGGAAGTTTTGCCTCCGCGTTTTTTTCAGCAACCCATGTTTCCACAGACCGGGCACCGGCATAGTAGAAACCATCCGTCATTCTGTTTGAATCCACTATTTTACTGGTAAAATAATAGGCGTGGCCGCCGTCAAAGGTTGACAGTTTTAAAGTATCACCACTTACTACTCCTTCCAGATACCGATAGTCACCCGTAACCGTAAGGAACGTGCCGGTTATATGCGATCCGGTTTGTCTGAACTCACCGACGGATTCAGTTGAATCTTCTATTCCCTTGAAATGGACGGACCACCGGCCGGTGATATTAAATGTAGGCGCCTGATATGCCGGAAATCGCCGGGATTCGTTAAACTCTGCAGAGAATTGCATAGATACCATATGATCACCATAGTTTTTTATCCAGTTTCCCTGAAGATTTTTTGTATTCACCAGCCGCAGCGCAAAATAAGAGTCGTAAAATGGCATATAGATATATAGCGAATCGGCACGTTCCCTGATGTCATTCACCAGGAGCCGTTCCGCTCCATTGATTACATAAATTATTATTTTGCCGGAACGGAGCTTTGTCTGAAAATTAAAGACGATCATTTTGCCATCAGGACGTTTAATTTCTCCACGCCAAATACCAATGGATAACCCGCTTTTTTGACGAGTGGCAGGAATGGCATCTGTTTTCGCAAATGAATGGTAAGTCAGAATGAAAGCAAAAAATACAACGGCGGATGGGACACGGAAAAAATTCAGCATATATGAAATTCTGGGGCAAAGTTATGGTCAATCGCCGGTTGATAGATTCTTCGGGTTGCTTAACTTTAGCGGCATGACAAATAGAGCATTGATCCGGTCAGCCATTTGCTTATTCTCATCCCTATTTTACCTGCAAATAAAAGCACAAATCGTGATTCCACTGTACAGTCAGGAAATTCCCAATTCCAAAAAAGTTGTAAACGAAGAATATTCCCGCATAGAACCTGGCAACATACTGATCGTATACAAAGTTTCAAGACCGAGCCTGACAATATTTCTGGCTCCGAAAGAAAAGGCAACGGGCGCAGCAGTTATAATTTGCCCGGGCGGTGGATATTCCAATCTGGCCATGGGGTATGAAGGGACAGAAGTAGCACAGCGATTTAATGAGTCCGGTATTTCGGCCTTCGTGTTGAAATACCGCATTCCAAACGACGAAACCATGATCAGTAAGGAAATCGGACCTTTACAGGATGCCCAGCGCGCATTGTTGATTGTACGATCCCGCGCTGCTGAATGGGGGATAGATCCCAAACGAATCGGAATCATGGGCTTTTCTGCCGGCGGACACCTGGCCGCGACAGCGGGAACTCATTTTCAAAAAAATTATATTGACAATCCGGATCATATCTCTTTGCGTCCGGATTTTATGCTGCTGATTTATCCCGTCATCAGCTTTAAAGCGCCCATTGCTCATATGGGATCTGCCAATAATCTGATCGGGCCCAATCCTTCACAGGAACAGATAAAGGAATTTTCCAATGAAATGCAGGTAACAGATCTCACACCACCGGCCTTTCTCGTTCATGCCAAAGATGATAACGTAGTGCCTTATGCGAATAGCCTGGTTTTTGCAGAGGCACTTAAAAATCACCACATTCCGGTAAAGGTATTTTTGTACGAACAGGGTGGACATGGTTTCGGTATGACGAACCATACGAGTCAGCAACGGTGGATGGATTTATGTATTGAGTGGGTCGCATCATTAAAACGATGAGGCTGAGACAGAGAGTCTTGGATTTAAATATTTGGCATAAGGGGTGATTTTTTCTTCTGCATGCAACATTCGGGTTTTTTTCGACGTCATATAGGCACTTGAAAAAACTATTAATATTCTCCCATGTTAAAGAATTTCTTCAAAGTAGCCTTCAGGAATCTCTGGAAAAACAAAGCGTTTAGTGCGATCAATATGACAGGTCTGGCAATTGGAATGGCCAGCGCCACATTACTCCTTCTCTGGATCTATGATGAAATAAGCTACGATCAGTTCCATCAAAAAAAAGATCGGATTTATGAAGCATGGAACCGTGCGGTTTTTAGTGGCGAATTGCATTGCTGGAATACAACCCCCAAAGTGCTTGGTCCCACTATGATGCATGACTTTCCTGAAGTAGAGGCTACCGTCCGTGTAAACTGGCCTTCCGATTATTTGTTTACAGTGGGAGAGAAGAGGATCATGGTTCAGGGAAACATAGTGGATTCTTCGTTTCTGGACATGTTTAGTTTTCCTTTGCTCAAGGGGAATCCGCACACGGCCCTGAATGATATGCATTCCATCGTCGTTACAGAGAAACTTTCTAAAAAATTATTCGGCAATGATGATCCGGTAGGCAAGCTGATCAAAATTGATAATAAGGAAACATTTCGTGTGACCGCGCTGGCAAAAGATCCGCCCGGAAATACCCGTTTCCAGTTTGAGTATCTGATACCATGGGCATATTTGAATCATCTCGATGGGGGTGAAGAAAATAACTGGGGGAATAATTCAACCAGAACCTATGTCTTGTTGAAACCAAACGCCAGTCTGGCTTCTGCCCAGCAAAAACTTTTGACAATAAAAAGAAAATATGACAAGGATGAAGATGCAAAATGGGAAATGTTTTTGTACCCAATGGACCGGTGGCGTTTGTACTCAAATTTTAAAGGAGCTGTTGAAGACGGAGGCCGGATAGAGTTTGTAAAGCTCTCCGCTATCATTGCAGCGTTTATTTTATTGATCGCCTGTATTAATTTCATGAACCTCAACACGGCACGTAGTGAAAAACGTGCCAAAGAAGTAGGTATCCGCAAAGTGGTGGGCGCCCGGAAAGGCGGACTTATCAGCCAGTTCCTCGGAGAATCCATACTGTTAAGTTTCTTCGCGGCCCTTTTGGCTATCGGACTGATCGAATTAAGCCTTTCCACTTTCAATCAGGTGACGGACAAAAAACTTTTTATACAATTCGGCAACTATCAATTCTGGCTGCTGGTACTCGGTTTCATATTACTAACGGGCATTCTGGCCGGCAGTTACCCTGCTTTTTTTCTTTCTTCCTTCCAACCAGTTAAAGTGCTAAAGGGCGGGTATAAAAAGGTAAATGCATTGGTGACGCCCAGGAAAGTGCTCGTCGTTTTACAATTCAGTTTTGCTATTATTTTAATTATCTGCACGATCATCGTCCAGCAACAAATCAACCACGCGCGGGACAGGGATACCGGTTATGATAAAAACAATCTGATCTACCATTTTCTTACCGGTGACATCGCAAAAAATTATACGCTTATTAAAAACGAACTGATTTCATCGGGCGCCGCCAGTTCAGTCACAAAAACCAGTGCCCCGCTCACCCAGGCCTGGAGCGATAGCTGGGGATTTGAATGGGAAGGAAAGGATCCGAACGATAAAACAGATTTTGACCGCTATTCTGCTGACGATAATTTTTTAAGAACTACCGGATTACAATTAATTCGCGGACGTGATATGGACCTGAATAAATATATCACGGATTCAACGGCGATGATATTAAATGAATCCGCATTGAGAACCATGAAATTTAAAGAACCCATCGGACAAATTGTAAAAGACGGGGATACTAAATTTCATGTTATCGGCGTGATAAACGATTTTATCCTTCGCTCGCCCTATGAGCCCACACACCCTATGATCATCGAGGGTGGTAAGGGCTGGTTTAATGTGGTACATATCAAACTCAGCAATCTGCAACCCACCGACAAAAGCCTGAAACAGGCAGAAACCATTTTTAAAAAATATAACCCGGAATATCCCTTTGAATATCATTTCGTGGATGAGGAATATGCCAGGAAATTTCAGGACGAAAAGAGAACGGCCGTGCTGGCTGCATTTTTTTCGGGGCTCACGATATTCATATCCTGCCTGGGTTTGTTTGGACTTGCAACTTATATGGCAGAAACCAGAATAAAGGAGATCGGTGTCCGCAAAGTACTGGGAGCTTCAGTAACCGGAATAACTTTTTTAATCTCAAAAGATTTTCTTCGATTGGTATTGATCGCTTTCCTGATTGCAGCTCCGGTTGCCTGGTGGTCTATGGCTGCCTGGCTAAAAAATTACCCTTACCGGATAAGCATCCACTGGTGGGTGTTTGCGCTGGCCGGTGCACTTTCATTCCTGATCGCTTTGATAACCATCAGTTATCAGTCTATCCGGGCAGCAGTTGCCAATCCTGTTAGCAGCCTGAGATCAGAATAAAAACATCGGGGATTAAACGATTGCGTCCGGTAAATCAGGGCTTTCTGATCAGGGATGGCCTGGCCGTCCATAAAACTTGGTTAAGAAAAGTTGGTAAAAGGGTCGGAAGATCCTGATTCTCCGTTTTGGCACGTATTTTTCATGTATAATGGAAACACTTCAGATGCAAACGTTTCGCCGAAACAACGTTGATATATCACCTGTTCAGTTTAATGCCGGGTTTTCCCAACAGCCCATTCCGCCGATCCGGGAAAAAGCATTGAAAATCAAAGAATTTTTATCCTGGGCAGCTTGTTTTGCAGTCATATCCGGTCTGACAGGATTGATGAAGTTTTTACAAGTAGCTATCACTATGGATACGGTTACGTCCGCTCTTTTCTATCTGTCCACCGCGGGATTGATTTATTTCATTACCAGGATTATCGTCTTATCGAGAAGCCATATGCAGGTTCACTCCAATAAACTGCATGAGCTGAACTAAGTTGTCCCCCAATTATCCCCCCGATTTCGCTTATATCCTGGATTCTTACTAAACGCTGCTGCAACCCTGAAAATGTGGTAAAATTGCAGTAACATGAATAGTATCTGCATCAGGCCCATTCAACCCGGGGATAATGCGAGTATCGCGTCCATTATAAGAAAAACGCTGACTGAATTTGGTGCTAATAAACCTGGAACGGTTTATTTTGACCCCACTACAGATGATCTGTTCAATTTATTCTCAACTCCGGACTCCGCTTACTTTATTGCGGAAGTGGATGGTAACGTCGTTGGGGGCTCCGGAGTTTTTCCGACACCGGGTTTGCCCGATGGTTGTTGTGAACTGGTGAAACTTTATCTTCTGCCGGAAATGCGCGGTCAGGGATTGGGACTGATGCTGATGGAAAAATGTTTTCAGAAAGCCATTGACCTTGGATTCAGCGAAATGTATCTTGAGACCATGCCGGAACTCAGGACAGCCATCGGCCTGTATGAGAAGGCAGGATTCACATTCCTGACCGGGCCCATGGGACAATCAGGTCATTTTGGTTGTGATCTCTGGATGATCAAACATTTACATTAACTAATTCAATCTGCCACATTCCTGACTTAAATCTGAAGTGCAGTTACTGTGTTTGAATCCGGCTGCTTAATCTGATCATCAATAACCCCATCAGGGCAATGATGGCAAACGATATACGCAGACTGGTTGCATGGGCAACATATCCGATCATCGGGGGAACAAGCAAAAATCCCAGATACCCAAGCGATGAGATGGACGCAAGTGCAGCACCCGGATTCGACATGGGGATTTTCCCTGCAAGACTGAATACAAACGGCACCACACAGGAAACTCCGAAACCGGTCAGTAAATAACCAATTAAAGTGAGGGGAATAAAAGGAGAACTGACAATGACAGCAAATCCGGCGGTGATCAGTATTCCACTCGCGGTCAGCACACTTCGGATCCCAAATCGGTCAGCCATACGATCTCCAATAAACCGACCGGTTGTCATGGCCAACATATAAACTACGAAGGCAATGGTGGCAACCGCTTTTGTTCCATGTAAAACCTGACGGATATAGATTCCACTCCAGTCATACATCGTATTCTCGCAAGCCATGGAAGTAAAACAAATGAGAGAAAATATCAGCATGCCTTTTGGAGGAAGGGTGAATATGGATCTTTTAATTTTATGATCAGGTTGTTGATCCAGTGCGTCTTTGTAGTAATATAGCGTCAGTGCAGTAAGAAGCAGGCTCACACCCAATAAATGCCAGCCGGGAATTACGTTCAGCGTAACCATTAAATATCCGAAAGCGGCACCTGCAAATCCTGCCATACTCCATATCGCGTGAAAGGAGCTCATGATGGACCGGGTATATAATGCCTGAACACCGATGGCCTGTGCATTCATGGAAAGATTCATCAGGTTTCTGGAACTTCCGAAGAAGAACAGCACAATGCCTAACACCCATGTATAACTGCTGAATCCCATGCAGGCGAGAACGCCGTTATACATCAAGGCGCCAATCAGCATAATAGTCCGGCTTTTGTAATGATCCAGTAATTTCCCCGTGAATGGCATAGTGATAAGCAAACCCACGGGCATCATGAAAAGGAGCGTGCCAAAATGAGCGTCATTCAGCTTAAGGGACTCTTTAATACCGGGAATCCGTGAAGTCCAGCTTGAATAACCAAACCCGGAGATAAAAAAATAAACGGCATTTGCGCGGCGAAGACGTTTGAGAGAAATTTCCTTCATTTAGTCAGCAAATATAATAAACGCCAACTGCCAACCATCAACTGTCAACTGTCAACCGTCAACCGTCAACCATCAACCGTCAACCGCCAACCGCCAACCGTCAACTGTCAACCGTCAACTATTTAAATAACGCCGCCCCGGCAAAAGTCGCGAGCAGGCCAATCACCACGGAGCCTAGCATATACAATATAAAAGAAAGATCCGATCCCTGTTTTAAAAGAATAAGCCCGTCATAAGAGAAAGTAGAAAATGTCGTATAACCACCACAGATACCGGTGATCAGAAAAAGCCGCCACTCAAAATTAAAATCAGAATGCCTGGCAACGATGGAATAAAAAACGCCAATCAGAAAACAGCCCGAAATATTTACAATAAGAGTGCCCAATGGAAAAACAACTGGAACATGCTTTCCAATAAAAAGAGATATTACATATCGGAGAATACTGCCTAACCCGCCACCGATACCAACAAATAAAAGTGCCCGCATAACTGAATTTTATGACTATTCAACCTTGCTGAATACGTACGGATCGATTTCTACATATGGATTTTG
>Ga0070733_10003215_pt1 | contig 11252 bp, 7 predicted proteins | sample Coa_R1_9_FD_66450 | JGI IMG/M metagenome (GOLD analysis project Ga0070733, IMG submission 66450) | Surface soil microbial communities from Centralia Pennsylvania, which are recovering from an underground coalmine fire - Coalmine... | ecosystem: Environmental > Terrestrial > Soil > Unclassified ... | reverse complement strand
AACATTGCGTCATAGGCCGGATGCACCGAGACCATCTGGCCCTGGAAATGCGTCGACAGCTCGGTGATGGCGATCCCGATGTCGGCGAGCTTGCCCTTGACCTCATCGCAATAAGTCGCGCTGTCGGCGGCCTTGTCGAGATCGAAGAAGCGTGCGTCCCAACTCGGGATCTGAACGCCTTCATACCCGTAGCCCTTCGCCCATTTGGCGATGCCTTCGAGGGTGTTGTGCGGCGGCGTGTCCTGCGCGAACTGCGCAAGGAAAAGGCCGGGCCCTTTCAGCGTCTTGATCGCCGCCTCCCTTGAAAATTGCGAAGGCGCCGGTTCGACCGGCGCTCACGGTCGCCGGCAAAATTGGCACAAATTTTCTGTCTGTCAAATATGGAATTTTCATTCTAGGTTGCGCCAGGGGAGGACGCGCATGAATATCCGGCTGGACGGCAAGGTCATTCTCGTCACCGGCTCGACGCAGGGCGTCGGCGAAGCAACCGCGCGGCTCGCCGCGGAGAGCGGCGCTGACAGCGTCATGATTACTGGCCGCAACAAGGAGCGCGCTGCGGCGGTGGTCAAGGCGGTTGCCGCGCTCGGCGCAAAGGCTGATTTTGTCGTTGCGGACCTGACCGACCCAACAGCGCCGGCGGCGATCGTCTCGGCCTGCGTCCAGCGCTTTGGCCGCGTCGACGGGCTCGTCAACGCCGCTGCTTTGACCGATCGCGCCTCCCTCCTCGACGGAACGACGGAGTTTTGGGACCGGATGTTCGCCGCCAATGCGCGCGCGCCCTTCTTTCTGATGCAGCATTGCGTCGCCGACATGCGCAAACGAAAAGCGCCAGGCGCCATCGTCAACGTCCTTTCTGTGAACGCCCATTGCGGACATCCCTCGCTCGCCGTGTATTCGGCGACCAAGGGCGCGCTGATGGTGCTGACCAAGAATGCCGCCAACGCGCATCGGTCCGATCGCATCCGCGTCAACGGGATCATGCTCGGCTGGACCGATACGCCGGGCGAACGAGAAATGCAGTCCGTCAAGCTCGGCCTCGGTGACGGATGGCTGGAGAAAGCCACCCAAATGATGCCGTTCGGCCGCCTGCTTTCCGCCGACGACGCGGGGCGAATGGCGACGTTCCTGTTAAGCGATGCGGCGGGGCCGATGACCGGCGCTTTGATCGATCAAGGCCAACACGTCCACGGCGCGATCGGCTGAGGAGCGGAGCGACAAGATGGCGAGGCTGACCGCCGCAACGCTTGCTGATGCATCGCCCGCGACCCGCCGCCCGCGGTATAATCGCGCTGAACTCGCCGTTGGCATGGCCCATATCGGCGTTGGCGCGTTCCATCGCTGTCATCAGGCGGAATATACCGACGACGCGCTGGAAGCCGAGTTCGGCCCTTGGGGCGTCATCGGCATTAACATTTGCGCGCCGAGCCTAGGCTCAAGTCTTGGGATTCAGGACGGGCTCTTCACCCGCGCGCTGCGCGACGAGAGCGGCGCGGACTTAAGGATCATCGGCAGCATTCATGGCGTGATTGACGCCGAGGACGACGTCGAGCCCGCGCTGGCCACGCTCTCTGCGCCCCGGATCGGGGTCGTCACGCTGACCGTCACTGAGAAGGGCTATTGCCATCGTCCGGCGACCGGGCGTCTCGACGAGAGCCATCCTGACGTTGTCCACGATCTCGCCGGGAACGGGGCGCCGCGATCGCTGCCGGGCGTCATCGTCGCGGCTCTCGACCGCCGGCGGCGGAGCGGCGCCGGCGGCGCGACCTTCGTCAGCTGCGACAATATTCCCGCCAATGGCCGCGTCCTCGCCAATGTGGTCAAGGAATTCGCCGCGCATTGCGCGCCCGACCTCCTCGGTTGGATTGCCGATCACGTTCGCTTTCCCTCGACGATGGTCGATCGCATCGCGCCTGCGCCGACGAGCCGCGACCTTGCCTTCGCCGCTGAAACCTGCGGTCTCGAAGATCGCGCCGCGGTCGTCGGCGAGCCGTTCCGGCAATGGGCGATCGAGGATGATATTCTCGGCGCCCGTCCGCGCTGGGAGGCGGCGGGCGCCGAGTTCGTCCGCGACGTGACCGGCCATGAACTGGTCAAGATGAGGGTGCTCAACGCCGCGCAATCCGCTCTGGCCTATTTCGGCGCTCTGACCGGTCTCGACTATACGTACGAAGATATACGCGATCCGACGCTCGCCGATTTCGTTCGTCGCATGCTCGAACGCGAGACGGCGCCGTGCTTGCCAAAGAACGTCGGGATCGACATCGACGCCTACATCGCGCAAACATTTCGGCGTTTGCACAACACGGCGATCGCGCATCGCAATCATCAGATCGCAACCGACGGGTCGCAGAAAATCGTTCAACGCCTCCTTAATCCGATTCGCGATTGCATCGTGGGCGGCTTGGGATTCGATCATCTCGCCGCGGCGGTCGCCGCGTGGATGGCCTATTTATGCGCCGCTGCTCCGCGCTTTGGCGCCAGATGGGCGCCCGCTGACCCTTTCGCCCCGCGCGTGCATGAAATTGCCCAAGGAACGGGACCGGATTTTGCGAGCCTAGCCGCGCGCATCATCGACGTAGAGCCGATCTTTGGCGTCGATCTGCGAAAAAATGACATATTCTGCGCCGCTGTCGCCGGGCATCTTAAAGCCTTTCTGACCGACGATCCGCGCAGCAGAATGTCCGCGCTGGCGGCTGAAGCGACGCCCGGCTAGCTTCGGCGCAGATCAACGCTCGTGTTGTCTGCGGGCTGAAGAGGAGGGGAGGAGGCATGGCGAGGCGCGAGCGAATTGCTCTTCCTCGTTTGGCCCCACCGGCGGCGCCCGAAGCGGCCGAGCGGCCTAGCGCCGTGCGCCCGGGACCGCCGGACTTCGCAAGAGCGAGGCCGATCGCTGGCGCGCGCGTGGCGCTCTCGTTTGGCCCACCAAAGACCTATGAGGATTTGCGGGCTGTTCTTGCCTCTGATGCGATGCGCATGCCGAAGCGGTTGCGCCAGGTTGCAACCTTTCTCTGGCAACATCCGACCGAGATCGCGCTTGGCACGATCGGCGGCGTCGCGGACAAGGCCGGCGTGCAGCCCTCGACTCTGGTCCGATTCGCGCAGACCCTGGGCTATTCCGGCTTCTCGGATCTGCAGGAGGTCTTCAAGGAATATGTCAAAGGCGTTCGGCCGCATGATGAACACGGCCGCGCGCATCAGCGCGACAAGGCGAATGATCCTCGCCTCCATATGGTCGCCGGGCTGGTCGACGCCTCGCGGCAATCGCTGGCGAGGGTGTTGGACACGATCGATCCGGCGAAGGTCGCCGCCGTCGTCGGCGCGCTGGTTGAGGCGGATATGATTTATCTGATCGGCAGCAAGCGCGCGTTTCCTGTCACGACGTACCTGTCGCTGGCCTGGGCTCAGCTTGGCGTGCCCAACGTGCTGGTTGACAATGTCGGCTCGACCGCCTTTGGCCAGGTCGGCTGCGCGCGGCCGAGCGACGCGGTCCTCGCCATCAGCTTCAGCCCCTATAATTCGGTCACCCCTGACCTCGTGACCGTCGCGGTTCAGCGGGGAACGCCTGTGGTGTCGATCACGGACAGTTCGTTCAGCCCCCTCGTGCCGCATTCGCAGGCTTGGATTGAAGTGATCGAAAGCGACTTCGGCGGCTTCCGGTCGATCGCCGCCACCGTCGCGGTCGGAATGGCGGTCGTCGTCAATGTGGCGAGGCTGAGGGGCGCGCGTCAGCCGGCGGCTCGTGACGGCCTCTAGGCGAGGAGAGGGGATGGAGAACGCCCGAGGTTTTGAGCCTGACGTGAAGGTCCGCACGCGCGAATTCAAGATCGGCTGCGTGGGCGCCGGCATGATCATGGCCGAATGCCACCTTGCAGCCTATCGAGAGGCCGGATTTCCCGTCGTCGCGATCGGCTCGCGCACCAGGGCGCGTGCGGAGAAAGTCGCCGAGCGCTGGGGCTTGCCGAAGGCGCATGAGACGCCGGCCGGGGTAATCGAGGACCGCGATGTCGAAATCCTCGATCTCGCTTTCCCGCCCGATCAGCAGCCAGCGCTCATTCGTCACGCGTTGACGCAACCGCATATCAAGGCGATTCTCGCACAGAAGCCTCTGGCGCTATCGCTCGCCGAGGCGATCAAGCTCCGCGACGAGGCGGCGAAGTCCGGCAAGATCGTCTCGGTCAACCAGAATATGCGCTACGATCAATCGATGCGCGTCCTGAAGCAGATCATCGACAAAGGCGAGCTCGGCGAGATCGTCTTCGCAGAGATCGATATGCATGCGATCCCGCATTGGCAGCCGTTCCTCGCCGAATACGACCGCCTGACCATCTCGAATATGAGCGTGCATCATCTCGATGTTTTGCGGTTTCTTCTCGGCGATCCCGAAGAGATTGCGACCCTGACTCGCAAGGACCCGCGCACGCGCTTTAAGCATTCGGACGGCATCGTCGTCTCTACCCTGAAATTCCCTTCCGGCGCGATGGCGCTGTCACTCGAGGATGTCTGGTCCGGACCGCGTCAGGAGGGGTACAAAGACGATCAACACATCGCTTGGCGGGTCGACGGGACAGACGGCGTCGCCAAGGGGACGATCGGTTGGCCAACTGGCGTTCCTTCGACTTTGACCTATGCTTCCGCCAAGACGACTGGCGGCGATTGGATTTCCCCGCGATGGACGACCAAATGGTTTCCGCAGGCCTTCATCGGCGTCATGGAGCAATTGCAATATGCGGTGAAGACCGGCGCGTCGCCGGCCCTGTCGATCGCGGACAATGTCAAAACCATGGCGTTGGTCGAAGCGGCCTATCGTTCAATCGACGAAAGGCGCACGTTAAGCTTGCCGAGATACCGATCGCCTGACCACTCGGGAGGAACCCTAATTATGATGCAAGCCGGCGTCTTCACCGGATATTTTCCTTATGGCCTTGAGGAGACCGCAAAACGGATACGCGCGCTGGGCTTCAATACCGTGCAGCTCGACCTTCATTTCAAGGATATCGATCTCAGCGCCGGCCAGATCACCAACGACAAGGCGAAAAAAGTCGCTGACGCATTCCGCGACAACAATCTGCCGATTTGCTGCGTCTCCGGCTATACGAACATCACCCATCCGGATGAGAAGGAGCGCGAGCGGCGGGTGAACTATCTCAAGGAGATCATCCGCAACGCCCGCTACTTCGGCTCACGCTATGTGATCTCGGAGACCGGGACGTTCAACACGGAATCCGACTGGGTTCATCATCCTAAGAACAAGACCGAGGAGGGTTTCGAAATATGCCGCAAGATCATCGCCGATCTGGCGCGAACCGCCCACGATCACGGCGCGATGTTTCTTCTGGAGACTTATGTCAACAATGTCGTCGGTTCGGTCGAAGAGACGGTGAGAATGTTCGCGGAGGTCGACCATCCAGGCCTCGGCCTCCTCATGGACCCGACCAATTATTTCGAGGCGCATAATATCGATCGGATGGATCACGTCCTCAATCAGGTCTTTGACACGCTGAGCGACAAGATCAAAATCGCTCACGCCAAGGATGTGAAGCGCGCCGAGGGAGACAAGTCGGAGAAGCACGAAGACATCGGCGACGCCGAGGCGCATGAAGGCTTGACCTTCCGCGGGGTGGGAGAGATCGAGCTGCCGGCGCCGGGCCTCGGCGCGCTCAACTACGATCTCTACCTGACCCGGCTTGCCGAAAAACATCCGAACATCCCGGTGATCATCGAGCATCTGACCGAGGACGACGTGCCGCGGGCCAAGAAATTTCTTGACGGGAAGTTCAGGGCGAACGGGGTGTAGACGCCATGACCTTGCGGGTGGGCCTGATTGGGTGCGGCGTGATGGGCGGCGATCACGCCCGTATTCTCCTCGGCGACACGCCCGGGGCGCAACTCGTCGCCGTGCAAGACGCCGACCCGGCGCGCGGGAGGAAAATCGCCGGCGCCGGACGGGACATTCGAGTGTTCGAATCGGCGCGCGATCTCATAAGGGACGATTCAGTCCAGGCGATAATCGTCGCCTCGCCGGACGCTAGTCACGCCGAGCTGACGATCGCCACGATCGAAGCGCGAAAGCCGGCGCTCTGCGAAAAGCCGCTCGCCGCAACGCTCACCGAAGCGCGAGCAGTGATGGCCGCGGAGATCAAGGGCGGACGCCGGCTGGTTCAAGTCGGCTTCATGCGGCGTTTCGATCCCGGCTATTGCGCAATGAAGCAAGGCCTCGGCGATGAGACCACCGGCCGGCCGCTGTTTCTTCATTGCGTCCACCGCAACGCGATCGCGCCCGATTACATCACGTCCGATCTCGTCATCGCCAATTCCGCCGTCCACGAATTCGACATCGCGCGTTTCCTCCTCGAGGAGGAATTTGCCGCCGTCTCGGTATTCAGCGCTCGGGCCTCGCGCAATTCTGACGCTCGGCGGCCCCAATTTGTCGTGCTTGAATCGGCGAGCGGCGTTGTCGTGACGGTCGAGGCCTATCTCGACGCGAAATACGGCTATGACGTTCAAGCCGAATTGGTCTGCGAAAATAGCGCGATTTCGCTTAGGCCTCATCGCCCCACGGCGATGCGCAGCGTGGGTTGGGACGGTTTCGCGGTCGAAAGCGATTGGCGCGGAAGATTTGCCGACGCCTATCGACTTCAGCTCAAGGAATGGGTGCGTTCGATCGCCGCCGGCCGCCCGACCGGGGCAAGCGCCTGGGACGGCTACGCGGCCTCCGCGACCGCAGTGGCGGCGCTTGAAGCCTTGGCCCGCTGCGAAAGGACCAAGATCGATCTTGACCCAAGACCGTCGTTCTACGATGCCGCAGCGGCTTGAACGGGCGCGGGCCGGCGGCGATCAAGCGACGCCTGCCACATTTGGCGAAAGGCCGCCTCCAAATTCCGCGTGAAGAGAGGACCGTCGCATAGAGGCGACATCGCCATCCGCGCCCGCAACGATCGCCTGATCTCGCGAAGGCGCGCCGGGTCGGCCGCCAGCGCCGCGGCGCGCGCCGCATAGTCGGCCGGGGTGGTCGCCACGCATTCGCTCAGACCGAGAAGGTTGAGGAACGCAATGGTCTGGCGCGAAGCGGGCCGATCGCCGGGCAGGGTCACCACCGGAACGCCCATCCAGAGCGCTTCACAGCTTGTGAGGCCGCCGCCGAAAGGAAAGGGATCGAGCGCGATGTCAATGTCGGCGTATTCAGCCAGCATTTCGGCGTGGGGCGAGAAGCCGCGAAACTCGAGACGCTCCTTCTGGACGCCGGCCGCCGCGAACGCATTGGCGAGGCGCCGCCGCGTCTCTTCATCGTCCAAGGCCTTCCATTTGACGATGAGACGGGACTGCGGCGCGGCGCAAAGCACGTCTCTCCAGAGCTCGATCGTCGCGTCGCTGATCTTCGAAATATTATTGAAGCTGCCGAAGGCGACATAGCCCGTGCTGAGCGCCGGCGGGTCTGCGACCGGAGGGGCGTAGTCAGGCGGAGCGTAGCAAAACCTCCCATACGGCAATCGCAAGACGGTCTCGCTGTACCAAGACTCGCATCCGGCCGGCGCAGCCCACCGGTCCATTAAAATATAGTCCATTGCGCCGAGGCCGGTCGTGCCGAAATAGCCGAGCCAGGAGACTTGAACCGGCGCTGGCCTAAGCGCGAACAGCGGTAGCCGGTTCCCGGCGGTGTGGCCGGAGAGATCGACCAGAATGTCGATGGCGTCCCCGGCGATCATCGCCGCCGCATCGACATCCGCGGCGCCGGAAATCCCGCGCCAATGCTCCGCCGCCGTCGCAAGCCGTTGCGTCATCGCATCGGACTTGACGTGATTGGCGTAACAGAAGATCTCGAAAGCGTGGCGGTCATGCGCTTCGAGGACGCGGGCCAGGAAATATCCGACCGGATGGGTTCGGAAATCGGCGGAGACATATCCGATGCGCAGCCGACGTTCGTCGGAGCTCACAATCGAAAAAGCGCGCTTCGGCGCTGATTGGCCGAATCGTTCGTCGAATTCTCGGGCGGCGCTGAAAAGCTCCGCATTCGACCGGCGCGGCAGGTAGTGTTGGCTCAAAAGAAGATTGGAATGCGTCGCGGCGGCGTCGGGCTCCAGCTCCAGCGCGTGCTTATAGAGCGCCAGCGCCTCATCGAGGCGGCCTTGGTCCTTCAAGATATTGGCGCGATTGTTGAGCGCCTCCGCGAAATCTGGCTTCAGCGCCAGCGCGCGTTCGTAAGAGCGCGCCGCCTCGCTTAGATTTCCCTGATCGCGGAGCGCATTGCCGAGATTGTTGTGCGCGTCGGCAAAATCCGGGCGCAGCGCCACGGCTTGACGATAGGCGTCCGCCGCCGCGGCGAGCTTGCCTTGATCCTTGAGCGCATTGCCGAGATTGTTATGCGCCTCGACAAGGTCGGGCCGCAGCGCCAGGGCGCAGCGATAGGCGGCGATGGCTTCGTCCAGCCGACCCTCCTCCCGGAGCGCATTGGCGAGATTGTAGTGGGCCAGGACAAAACCGGGGTCGACGCCAAGCGCCCTTTGGTACGCCTCCTTGGCTTCTCCGAGCTTTCCGCGGTCCCTCAGCGCAACGCCGAGATTGTTGAGCGCGTCCGGAAAATCCGGCTTGAGGTCCAGCGCTCTTCGATAGGATTCAACCGCGCCATCCAAATCGCCGCGGAGCATAAGGGCGGCGCCAAGATTGCTGTGAGCGTCGGCGAAACTCGGCTTCAACGCGAGAGCTTTGCGGTACGAAGCGATCGCCTTGTCATATTGACCTTGCTCCTTGTAAGCATTGCCGAGATTGTTGTGCGCCTCAATAAAATCCGGCTTGATCGCCAGCGCCATAAGGTACGACGCGACGGCTTCCTCCAATCTGTCTTGATCCTTGAAGGCGTTGCCAAGATTGCCATGCTCATCGGCGAAGTTCGGGCTCAGCTTCAGCGCGAGCCGATAGCAGGCGATCGCCTCGTCCGTCTTGCCTTGCGCTCTCAACACATTGCCAAGATTGCTGTGGATCGCTGGATCGTCCGCCTTCAGCGATAGGGCTTTGGCGATCAGCGCGACCGCCGCCTCGCCGCGGCCGGTCTGATGGGCGAGAACGCCAAGGAAATGATAAGCGCCGGCATGATTGGGATCGCGCGCCAACGTTTGGCGGTACAAACCCTCGGCTTCGGCGAGGCGGCCGGCCTGATGACGGGAAGCCGCCGCGACGAACAAGGCGGATGCGTCGTTGGGCGCCGGAGACGCGCCGCCAGACGTCGGGCGCGCGTCATCGCGGCCCTGCTTGGCCATCGCTCGTCTTTGCTTGCGATTCACATAAGCTCCAAGGGCCGTCAGCAAGGGGCCGCGCCAAAGCGCGCGTCGCGGCCAGGTCCGGCGACGCGCCTCGCGACGTTTAAGATGATTCGGGCGCTGGATGAAAACGATGGACAGGAGGCTCGCGCCGGCGCCCGTGGCGTTTAGAGCCGAAGCGAATCGGGGCCGTAGCTGAGGCCTCGCTCGTGGGCTATGGTCGTCCGTCAGGCAGGAGGCGCATTGATGAACTATGTCGACAGCATCCTCGAGCCGGACGAGCGCATCGTCTACCGCACGAGGCCGTCGTGGACGCTCTATGCGCCGTCCGCCGCGCTGGCGATATGCGCTTTGATCGTCTTTGTCTTGGGAACAAACTACCAATTTGAGGCCGCGGGAACGTTTATCGCAGCGGTTCTCGCTCTGGCGGCGATCGTCAGCTTCGTCCCCGCCTGGTTTCGGCGCGCGACCACGGAAATCGCGGTCACCGACCGGCGCATTATTCTCAAGCGCGGTTTCATCCGCCGTCACACCGTCGAGATGAATATGCAAAAGGTCGAGACCGTCGATGTCGATCAGACGTTGATCGGGCGCCTGTTCAACTTTGGCAACGTCACCGTTCGCGGCACCGGGAGCACTTTCGAGACGATCCGCAGAATCGACGCGCCCCTGAAGCTGCGCACCTCCGTGACGGCGAGATCTTAAGGCTCGGCGCGGCGGGCGGCTCGCTGCCCCCATTCTGGCGCCGAGCCGCCGGCCCCGGCGGGGCCGCGGCGGTGACTAACGCGGGTCAGGCCAGGTCGTCGGGCGCCGCCCGAGACACAGACCGCCATCCCGCTTGCCGAGCGCGCGCGCTGCAGCGGGGTCTCGCGCTCGAGCGCAAAGATCGTTTCACCGAAATCGACGTCTTCGCGAATCGATTGGCGCGGCCTTCCCTGTCAGGCCGGCCCGCTCGCGGGCTTAGCCCGCCACAAACAGCAAGGACTGGTGACTTTTCTCGAGCAACTGGTTGGCGGTGTTTCCGAAGAGGAGCGCTTCGCTCGGCCGCGTCGCAACGCCGATCACGATCAGGGTGTCGGACGCCCTCTCAGCCTCTTCGAGAATGGCGGCGGCGGGGCTGTTGGATGTTCTGATCCGCGTGCGCAGGCGCACGTCGTAGCGATCGGCGACTTCGACGATTTCTCTTAAGACCGCCTCCTCGTGGCGCCGCGTCAACATCCTGCGTCTTCGCTCGGACGCCGTATTGGGGGTGACTTCCGAGGGCGCGACATAAAGAACCGTGATCTCCGCATGACCGGCGCGCGCAAGCTCAATGCTGACTTCTGCTGCGCGCTTGGATGTGGCGGTCCCGTTCACCGGCGCGAGAATTTTCACGCGACCGCCAGTCGGATCCTTGCCATGCGCGCCGCGCGCCACCGCCACCGCCAAGGGGCCTTCATAGGCCCGGGCGGCCTTGGCAATTTCTGGATTGAAACCTCCTTCCGGCATCCTTGCAGGATCAAGGCCGACGATCAGAAGGTCATAGCCTTTGGGCGCTTCGTGCGAGACGGCTTTTTCCGCCGCCGCGGTTTCGGCGCGCGTCTTGACCGCGACCGCCGGCCGATCTTTGGCGCCACTCGGCTGACGCGCCTCATCTGCGCTCTGTCTCACATTCTCCGCCATCTCGACTGCGCCCGCGGCGGCGCTCGCCTTGTCATTCGTCAAAACGGCCTGTGGCTCCATGTGGAGAATCGTCGTCGGCAGGCCGCGCGGTCCCGCCAACAAGCCAGCCAGGCGCGAGGCGAAACGGCCGTTTCGATTGTCGTTTACCGTCAGCAGCAGCCGCTCCATATTGGCGATGAAGCCTTTCGCTTCGAAAGCTTCCAGCTCCAGCCTTTCCTTTTCTCCGCGCCGGAACGGCACGCGTGACAGCGCCCAGCGAAGCGTCGGCGGCATCGCGCAAGTCGTCAGCACGGCCATAGTGACGATCATCGTGTAGAGAGTTTGGCTCAACGCGCCGAT
>Ga0070733_10003214_pt1 | contig 11255 bp, 8 predicted proteins | sample Coa_R1_9_FD_66450 | JGI IMG/M metagenome (GOLD analysis project Ga0070733, IMG submission 66450) | Surface soil microbial communities from Centralia Pennsylvania, which are recovering from an underground coalmine fire - Coalmine... | ecosystem: Environmental > Terrestrial > Soil > Unclassified ... | reverse complement strand
TCGCCGATGTCATAGCCGTCCAGATCTTTACGGTATGCCTGATTAACGCGAATGATTTCTCCCAGGTCGGTCCAACTCATACCATCGTCGCTCGATGTGGCTAAGGCCAGAACGGCATAGAAGCTGTTCGTAGTGACCGTGTTGATTTCAGCGTGGTAAACCATCAGCAGATTGCCCGCACCCGGCATCCCGTCGGGAACTTTGTAGACCGGTCCACCCCCCATGTAGTCATAGCTCGAATAATAAGGATTCACTGCTGGATCCGGGTTGGGAAGGATGGTCATGTCAATCGGAGGGCCGGAACCGAGGGGATTATCTAACGTGCCAATCGTGCGCGTAGCCGATCCGTACTTATTGTTGCCATACCAATGTCCCTGCCAGAACTGGCGGGAGTGCAATCCGCCGTCGCTGGCGAAAAACTCGTAGCCGTCTTCGGTCTTGATCACGCCGATGGGCGTGTCCGGCCAGGCAAAACCATCGGTTTGGTCGGTGAGCGGAGGCTCTGCCTTCTGCCCAGCTTCGTAGCGTTGCTTAGCAGTAGCGACCGTCTTGCTCGCGATCACTTTGGGTGTACACAACGGGGTGAGCGTGGAAGCCGCGCTTTGGGCAGCGATCTGTTTCGGACAGAGCAGCAGGACATTGCACAAAATGAGAAACGGAGCAGCTAGGGGCAGCTTTCTCAGCATGCTGGTTTACCTCCGATAGCAAAAACACACAGTTGGCACCAAAGTCGCGAAGACAAAGGGATGGCGGTGCCGTAAAAAGTCTTGGCCGCTGAGTCCAATCGCGGCCAACACCGAATCGACGGGCCGAGAGCGGTCTCATCGGCGGGTTTGATTCACCGGCTGAAAATGGCGGTCGAAGATTGGGCGGCTTCCACTTGCGCGACTTGCAGAGGTAATTCCACCACAAAGGTCGATCCTTCGCCGGGAGCGCTTTGAACGGAGATCGCCCCCCGGTGTTGCTGCACAATCCATTGAGCGATCGCGAGGCCGATGCCCGCCCCGTTTAAATCGCGGCTTCGGGCTTTGTCGACGCGATAAAAGCGTTCGAAGATCTTCGGCTGCTCTTCGACGGCGATGCCGATGCCAGAGTCACGGAGACGAATGATCGCGGAAGGACCTCTGGTTTCAAGCTGAAGCTCAATCGTGCCGGGCGAGGGCGTGTATTTCACCGCGTTGTCGAGTAGGAGAGTCAGCAGGCGCTGGAGCGCATTGCGATCTCCAAGAACACTGATTTCATTGCCGCTCGTCTCGCGAGTGAATGTCAAATTTCGCGTGGCCATCAGTTCTTGCCACTGTTCGCCAGCTTCGCGAACGATCACGGATAAATCGACAGAAGCGATTTGCAAGGTTTCCCGTCCGGAATCGGCACGGGCCAGCGTCAACAATTCTTCGACAAGAACCGTACTTCTCTCCGCCTCCAGGAGAATGTGGCGCAAGGCTTCGCGATACTCGCCATCGCCACGGGATCTTCTAAGGGCGATTTCTGCTTCCGTGCGAATCAATGAAATGGGCGTTCGCAGTTCATGAGAGGCGTCCGCCGTAAACTGCGTTACGCGGACAAATGCATGTTCTATGCGGCCCAGCATTTCATTCAGCGTGTCCGACAACCGCTGCAGTTCGTCGCCGGTGGTCAGCTTCTCCAACCGATCGCTCAGATTGCTGGCATTGATGGTTCGCGCGGTTCGGGTGATTGCGTCGACTGGCGATAGTGCTCTTCGACTTAGCCAGAAGCCAACAAACGCAGCGGCAAACAATAATAAAGGAGCAAACATCAGCAAGTAGCGTCGAAAAAGAGCCAGAGTCTGGTCGACCTGATCGATCGGGAGTCCGGTCTGCACCGTGAAAACGCGCCCGTTAACGTTGATTCTCTGGCTGACAAAGCGAAGCGATCGGTGCAGTTGCTCATTGCGATAGTGGGCGTGGGTCAACTTGCCGGAGGGCGCTGTCAGAGCATGTTGTTTGAGAAAGTCAGCCCGAAAGATCCAGGCGCCATCACTATCATCGTAGATTTGCAGATAGTCGCCGGAGTGTTCGAGTAAATAAGCCTCGGCCACTTCCTCCTGCAGTTTGGCGACTGTGGCGTTCTTCTTCTGAGCTTCGAGAAAATTAGTTAGATCGTCGATTTGCCCTTTTAGTGCGCCGTCGGTAATGCTGTACAAGCTGCGTCGCGCGAGAAACCACATGCCAGCGCCGAAAATAAGCTGAGCCGCGGCGAAGAGCACCAGATACCAAAGCGTAAGGCGAACACCAATCGACCATTTCTTCACAATCCAACCTCCGACCGCATGATGTATCCAACTCCGCGAACCGTGTGGATCAGTCGCTCACGGTCGCTGTTGTCGACCTTGTTGCGCAATAGGCGCATGAAGGCGTCAAGTGTATTGCTTTCGATTTCGGCTTTTCGTCCCCACACTGAGAGGATGAGCATCTCGCGAGGAACCACCCTTCCCGCGTTGATCATGAGGCGCTCGAGCAAAGTGTATTCGGTTCGGGTAAGGCTGATCGATTCGCCGGCACGGCTGACATGGTGAGTCACGGGATCAAGCCACAGGTCTGCAACCTGAAACGCCGATGGCTTGCAGGCGGACGCTCTACGCTTCACGGCACGCAACCGAAGGAGAAGCTCGCTGAAGGAAAAAGGTTTCGTCATGTAATCATCGGCGCCCAGTTCGAGGCCCTGTACGATGTCGGGGACAGAATCTTTCGCGGTGAGCATGAGAATCGGCGTGGAGTTTTTCTGGTTGCGCATTTGCAGCGCTAGCTCGAAACCGCTCATCTCCGGCATCATCACGTCGAGGATTACGACGTCAAACTCCTGCTCCCTAAGTTTGAACCAGGCCTCGTTACCATCGGCTGCGCACAGAACGGAGTGTCCCTCTTCGGTCAATCCTCGCCGAAGCAATTCCAGCATCCGCGGCTCGTCTTCCACAACTAGCAGTCTCATTGACATGATTCGTGACTGGGGGCACAAGCTTACCACTAGGGTAGAACGGCAACGGGCTGGAAAGCGCAGTCTGAAAAAAAATTAACAGTGCTTTAACATCGGCTTCACGGGGCTTTCCTAGTATCGTCAGCAACCACAAAAGTCATCTCGGCAAGAGAGTAGTTCCTTGCGCGTTGACATAGGAGGCATGTATGCGTTCATGGCACGATGCTTTTTTTCTGGTCGCCTGTTTGCTGCTTCCACTCGCAACAACCTCATTGTTCGCGCAAGTGGATCGTGCCGTGCTTGAAGGAACGGTGACGGATCCTAGCGGAGCAATTATCGTTGGGGCCAGCGTGGTATCTCTGGCTGTGGACACCGGTATCAAAGAGGAGCAGCTGACAAATTCAAGAGGTTATTACCGCTTTCCCGGCTTGGCGGTTGGTCGGTATACCGTGACCGTCACGGATGCTGGTTTTAAGACCCAGGTCATCGAACACGTGATCGTACAGGTTGGGCAAACGCGCACCTTGGATGTTCAGATGGCGGTTGGTGCAATTGCCGAGAAAGTCGAAGTCACGGCAACGGCGACTCCTGTGGAACGCACGTCGGCTGAAGCGTCCACGGTCATCACTGCCGACCAGATCGCGAATCTCCCCGACAACGGGCGCGATTGGACCACCCTCTCCTTGCTAGCGCCTTTTGCGCAAGACGATGGCGGCGGCGATCAAAGAACAATTCGCTTTGCCGGTCGCGCCCGCGACGACAACAATTTTTCAATCGACGGGGTCGACGCCGGCGGCATTCAGGAACAGGCGCAGAAGTCGCAAACGCGCTTGCAGATCTCTGAGGATGCGATTGAAGAATACCGCGTTGACTCCGCCCTGTATGACGTCGAATATGGAACCCAATCCGGCGGGCAAATCGACGCTGAAACTAAGCACGGAACCAACGATTTCCACGGGACCCTATACGGCTATTTCAGAAACTCAGTTTTCGATGCGCGGAATTTCAACGACTTTGATGTGAACGGTAACCCTTACGTCCCGCCGTTCCGGATGGGGCAGTATGGGATGACGCTTGGCGGGCCCATCGTCAAGAACAAGACTTTTTTTTTCATCAACTACGAAGGATTGCGCCAGTTGCAGTTTAACGGGGAGCAAATCATCGTGCCCGCGGGAGTCTGCTGTGGAGCGTTCTCCGGCACCGGTGAGCCGGGACCGATCACAACCAGCTACCAGCAGTACGTTTTGAATAACGCACCCGCTGGTTTCGAGCCACAACTTTGCACGATCATGCAATCGTTTCCCTGGCGCGCATCGGTGGGAACAATTAACGGTTGCGCACCGCGTTTCGTATTCCCCGACGCCGCCTTTCAGTGGCAGGGAAGCACCGCGAGTCCAAGCGATCTTAACAATCAGGACTTGCTCACGGTAGGAAGGCAAACGACTGTGCACGAAGATACCTGGCTGGTGCGGATTGATCACAAGATCAGCGACAAAACTCTACTTTACGGTCGCGCGCAGCGTGATATCAGCTTGTGGAACGCGCCCGCTGTTTTCGGGGGGTCGGGGAGTGTTCCCGGGGACAATCAGGCAATCATCAATCATCCGGCAAATTACATGATCGCACTGCAACACACCTTCACACCAAACTTTCTCAATGAGGGAAAGTTCTACATCAATCGTTCGCCCTTCCACAATCCGGGAGGGAGCATATTGCCTTTCAATGTCACCAGTAACGATTTCGTCACACTCAACAACACGAGTACGGATGTCGAAGTGGGGTCGACCTTCGGGTTCGTTGACAATCTGACATGGACTCACGGGCGGCACGCGTTCAAGGCCGGCATGGAATATCGGCGGGTCCGGCTGAATCAGGGGCAGACCTCAAACAACGTTCTTACGTTCGGGGACGACTATTCGATAGCGCAGGCCTCGCTGAGCAATATCAACTATATCGCCCCGTGGTGTTGCCACGGTCTGCGCCGCAACTTCCTTATGCCGTATTTCCAGGACGAGTGGAAAGTCACCCCGACTTTCACTCTCACGGCCGGGGTGCGATATGACTATTACGGCCAGGCCCACGAGGCGACCAACCGTACCACCGTCTTTGACCTTAATGTGTTTCACGGTGTGTGTCTGGGTGCCGGTTCGTTTAACGTAGCGCCAAGCCCCGGGCCGATTGATACCCCGCCTTGCCCAGCCAATCCATCTTTGTACAATCCCAGCTATGTGAACCTTGACCCTCGGCTTGCACTGGCTTGGGCGCCCAGCGCACTGAATGGGAAAACGGTGCTTCGCGCGGGTTTCGGCATCTATCATGGCGCAGCGCAGAATGATGATTTGAATGCCGGACTCGAAAGCGACACCTTCCGCATTCTGGTCAACAACTTCAACCCGCCGCCATCGTGTCCGACCCCCTGTCCCAACTTGGAGTCTCAATTTTTACAGCAGGATCCCACGTTTTCGGGATTGAGCAGCGCCAGCAAGCAGGCCAATCACCCGCGGGCATTGCAGCGTGAAGGACGACGGGATTTATATGTGGAAACCTGGGGTATGACCATAGAACATCAGTTGCCAGCGAGTTTCACGGCTTCAGCCCAATATCTCGGCAGCCACGGTGTGCGCCTCTTCTCACGAGGCGCGGTAAACCTGTGTACCGAACCGGTCACGTTTAATCCCGCTGACGGCGACTGCTTCCGGACCTTGGACCCATATTACCCAGCCGGGAACCCCTTCGGTTCCGTCGATTACAAGAGCGACATTGGGGCCAGCAGCTACAATGGCTTGAACTTGTCACTCGAGCGCGCCTTTAACGACGGTTTCTCTCTCCAGGCTCGGTACACCTGGTCGCACTCGATCAACGATGGGTCAGTCGGCGGAGGAGAATCAACCGGGCCCGAGAATGTGAATTGCCTGTCGTGTGATTACGGTCCCAGCATTTTCGACATTCGTAACAATGTCGCTGTAAATGCTGTCTACGAACTCCCCTTTGGCCCAGGCAAGACCTTTCTGAACGATTCGGGCGCCTTGGGCAAAATCGTGGGAGGCTGGCAATTCAGCACCATCGGTCTTTGGCACACCGGACATCCCTTGACCGTTCAGATGGACCTAAGCGGGTCGATCAGCGATCCGTCCTCACCATTCAACGGGCTTCCCTACACCTACCTTCTCCCCGGCGGCAATGACCAGACCAACCAGCGGCCGGATGTTATTCCAGGAGTTCCGTTGACCCTGCCGGGAGCGGGACACAATGGCGTGCCTCTCATCAATGCAGCGGCCTTCCAGGCCCCCCCGGTCGATGCCAATGGCAACTTCACGCGCTTTGGCGATGAATCCAATGGCATGATTCGAGCTCTCGACAGCTGGCAGATCGATATGTCACTGACCAAGGAAACAAAGCTTACCGAGCGGGTGGCAATGGAGTTCGCAGTGCAAGCGTTCAATATTTTCAACCACGTTCAATTGGGCGATCCCGGACAGCTCACTCTGAGCTACGCTCCTGGATCAGGTCCAACGAATTTGACGGCGCCAGGGAATTTCGGACTTATCAGCACCACGGTGAACTTCAATAATAACAATGACAACGCCGCGTCTCCGAACACTGGCACCGGTCTACCGCGGCAACTGCAGCTCATGGTGCGCTTCAAATTCTGATTGTCGTTGCAGGTAAATTTCAAGGACTTCTCTAGCCTTGCCGGAGGATGATTCATGCTCAATCGTGTGCTCTATCGCTCGACTCTTTTGATTCTAAGTTGTAGTTTTCTGGTAGCTTCCGCTTGTGCCGCTGAATACTCCGTCACCAGAAAAATCCTCATTCCCGGGCAGGGCAACTGGGACTATCTGACAATCGATGAGGACGCCCGTCGTCTGTATGTTTCTCACGGTTCCCAGGTTGAAGTGCTCGACGTGGACTCCGGCGCAATTGTGGGTAAAATCGAAAACACCCAGGGCGTGCACGGAATCGCTATCGCTCCGGACATCGGCCGCGGATTTGTCAGCGATGGGCAGTCATCGACGGTCACGATCTTCGACTTGAAGACTCTCAAGAAGATCGCAGAAGTGTCCACCGGGAAAAAGCCGGACGCGATCATCTATGATCCGGCGACCTTCAGAGTTTTCGCCTTCAACGGAGGCAGTAACAGCGCAACTGTGATCGAAGGCAAGGACGGAAAACTGGCTGGCACCATCGATCTGGGAGGCGGCCCTGAATTCGCGGCCGCAGATGGCAACGGTTACGTCTACAATAACCTTGAGGATGAAAGCTTGGTTCTGAAGATCAACTCCCGTACTCTGAAAGTTGAGCAGCGCTGGCCCACGGCCCCGTGCTCCTCGCCTTCCAGCATGGCGATCGACCGAGCGAATCGCAGATTGTTTCTCGGTTGCCGTAGCAAGGTCATGGCGGTCATGAACGCGGACACCGGCAAGGTAATAACCACGCTTCCCATCGGCGATCATGTGGATGCCACAGCTTTCGATACCGAGACGCGGCTGATTTTCAACTCCAATGGAGAGGGCACCGTCACCGTGATTCGCCAGGATACCCCGGATAAGTATTCCGTTGCCGAAACCGTGAAAACCTTGCCCCGCGCCAAGACCTCGGCACTCGATCCGAAAACTCATCAATTATTTCTGTCGACTGCCGAGTCGGGACAGTTTGAAGTGCTGGTGGTGGGAAAGTAAATGAGAACCTGCCGCAGATTGGCCGTGGTCGTGGTTTTTCTCGGGTCTGCCGCCTGTACCCGCTCCCACTCGCAGATGCCGCCGGGAAATAATCCGGTTGCCCTGCAAGCGCAGGTGGAGACGCCATTCCGTTTCGTCGCTTATGGGGATTCGCGATTCCATGATCCCAAAGACACCGAACCGGCAAACCCGGTCGCACGTCAGACGCTGGTGCAGGCTATCGCCGAGGTCAAACCGGCATTTATCACCTTTATCGGAGACATCGTTTACAACGGCTACGACGTGAATGACTGGAAAGTCTGGGATAGCGAGACCAGCGTTTGGCGTGAAAAAAAAATTCCCGTTTACCCGGTGCTGGGCAATCACGATCTGCATGGCAACGAAAACGTCGCACTGACAAATTATTTTCAGCGTTTTCCCGACCTTAAGAACAGCCGCTACTACTCGGTTCGCGCCTCTAACAGCTTGATGCTGGTACTTGACAGTTCGCTCGACGAAACCTCTGGGCCGCAAGGACAATGGCTTACGCAAGCGCTGGATACACTCCCGGCAGATGTTGACTTCCTATTTATCGTGCTGCACCATCCTCCATACACAAGTTCCTCTGACGAAAAAAAATATGGCGGAGGGCACTCTTCGCGCAAGCCCGAGCAGAGACTGGCGGAAATGCTGGAAGGCCGCCAGCCACACACGAATGCCCGTTTTATCGTTCTCTCGGGTCACGTACACAATTACGAGCGCCATGAGCACGGGGGCGTTACCTATTTTGTATCGGGTGGAGCTGGAGCTCACGCGTATCCCATTGAACGGGCTCCTGGCGATCCGTTCCAGAGCAAAGAGATCAATTACCACTACCTGCTCGTCGAGGTGGATCACCACCATCTGAAGGTCACCATGAATCGCCTCGACTTGAGCAGCGGGAAGCCCGTCTGGACTCAACCGGACTCTATTGAAATCACCCAAACCGTTCCGGCCGCCGCTCAAGCTGCCAGCGCCCATTGATGCAAAGTGCGGTCGCCTGGGAATCACCAGTCTGATAGAGGACGCTCGCGTGGAACAGGAGTCGGCGGAGATGTCTCCGGCATCGGAATCGGTGGGAGTTAAACGCTCACCTGTCAGGCGACTGATTTGCCGATGTCCGGCGAGAAGGGGTAGTCACCAACCAAATCCTTGAGCTGCTCAGTGTGCTGGCGCAACGCATCCCTCAACTCGGTCAGGATAGTCTGCAACTGGACTGCATCCTTGGTTGCGACGGCTTGAGCACACAGTTCTCGGATTCTTCTTTCCAAAGTTACGTCATACGGCATCACATATCGCCCATCCTGAGTATGTCAGACCCGAGAGAACTGTTCGATACAGTACACACTGTATTGCCGACTCCCGGACATTCGCGCTAGTTCGGATTGCGCTCTTCATGAGCGGTCATGGGTTAGCCTCTCCACGGCACGTCATCTTTATCGCATTGCAACCCACTGCCCTACAGGTTCTCTTGGATAAAGCGGGGACTGAGGTGAACGTCGAATTGCACTAGCGGTGAATCACCAACCACCTTAAAGCTGTGGATCTCGCCCGCCTTGATGACAAAGATGTCTCCAGCGCGGCCCTCGAAAGTCTTGCCGCTTACCGTCCAGATCCCACAACCTTCACGGATGAACTGGATCTCGTCATAAGGATGCCGGTGCGGACCCGGCCCAGAACCCGGCTTACCATGGAACAGGAACACCGAAACACCGGTGTTGCCCTGCTCAGCTCCAACAAACTCGAACGAGCTACCAACAAAAGGCAAGTTCTCTTGCCGAACGTGATACATTTTTCGCCACCTCTCTAGCAGAATGTGAGACTGCAGCCACGGTTTGGCCGCCGCGAATACCTGAGTGACAACTGAGATGTTAGCCTATCGTCATGTCCCAGTCTCCGAACCCAGGCGCGCCACAACAGGTGGCGCCTCTGCTTGCCTTGGCCACTGAGTTTCTCAGGGCCGGACGGCCAGCCGATGCGATCGCGCCGTTGCGCGATGCCGCGCTGCTGCAGCCGTCCAATGCCATCATCCAGCACGATCTCGGCCTCGCCTGCCTTGAGATCAATCGTGTACCGGATGCCATTGAGGCATTGCGGCGCGCCATCGCCAGCGCCCCGCGCTACACCGATGCGCATTTCCGCCTGGGAATCGCCTTGGAGAAACTGGGTGACATTGGCGGGGCACTCTCCGCGTACGACCGCGCCACTCAACTGCTTCCATCCCTGACCGAGGCGTGGTTCCGCGCTGGTGCGCTGGTCTACACACTGGGCCATGTCGGCGAGGCGATTGGCTGTTTCCAGCGCGCGGCGGCGACCGGAGGTCGGACCAGCTTCGGCCGCTTGGGTAAGGCGCGGGCGCTGGTGATCGAGGATCGCAATCAGGAAGCTGAAGACGTTTTGCGAGAGATGCTGGTGGCTGATCCGAGAAACGCCATGGCATATGATCTGCTGGGCAGCGTGCTCTCCGAGTTCGGCCGCTTCGAGGAGGCCCGCGCATGCTTCGACCGGACAGTCGCGATCGCGCCGATGCTGGCGGGCAGCTACTACGATCTGGTCCGCTGTCGCCCGGTCACGAACAGTGACAACGGTCTGCTTCAAGCGATGCAATCCGCTCTGGCCACGTCGGGACTGGAAGCGGGCCAACGCCAGCGGCTTCATCTCGCGATTGGCAAGGCGGCGGAGGATCTTGGCGACTACGCCTTGGCCATGCAGCATTTCGACGCTGCAGACGCCGTGAGAAGGGGCGCTGCGTCGTTTGACTCATTCGCGTTCTCCACCCAGGTCGACCGGCTGATTGCTCGCTGCACAGCCGAATTCATCGCGCGGACGGCCGAATTCGGCAGCCCCGATGCGACGCCAGTGCTCATCATAGGTATGCCGCGATCCGGCACAACTCTGGTCGAGCAGATTGTCTCTATGCATCCTGAGGTCAGGGCCGGCGGCGAGTTGAATTTCTGGAACCAGCGCTTGGCGGGCTGGCCCGGCTCCGGCGCGGACGCGGACTCATTTCTCGCCAAGGCAGCGGCAGACTATCTTGGCGTGTTGCGCGCGATTGCGCCGACGGCGGCGCGAGTGACTGACAAGATGCCGTTCAACTTCCTATGGGCTGGACTAATCCATGTGGCATTCCCGCGGGCGACCATCATCCATTGCCGCCGGGCTGCAATCGATACAGCGCTGTCGATCCATCAAACTCATTTCCATCCGACCATGCCGTTTCCGACCGGGGGCGCCGAACTGGTCGCGTATTTTCGCGGCTACCAGCGGCTCATCGACCATTGGCGGAGCGTGCTGCCAGCGGATCGCTTCATCGAGGTGGATTACGAAGACCTGACCAGCGCGCCCGAACCAGTCATCCGGCGGATCATCGCGGCCTGCGGCCTGGCGTGGCACGAAGCTTGCCTGCGCCCCGAATCCAATCCCCGGGCGGTGAAGACTCCCAGCAAGTGGCAGACCCGGCAGCCGATCTATCGCACGTCCGTCGAGCGCTGGCGACGCTACGAACCTTGGCTGGGCCCGCTGCGCGCGCTCGTTAACGACGGGGTACCCCCCTCCCCCCTTTAAGTTGCAAAATCTAGAGAGTAAACGACTTAGTTTGCGACTATGTGCTAGATCTTTGAGTTT
>Ga0070733_10003213_pt1 | contig 11261 bp, 13 predicted proteins | sample Coa_R1_9_FD_66450 | JGI IMG/M metagenome (GOLD analysis project Ga0070733, IMG submission 66450) | Surface soil microbial communities from Centralia Pennsylvania, which are recovering from an underground coalmine fire - Coalmine... | ecosystem: Environmental > Terrestrial > Soil > Unclassified ... | reverse complement strand
CCGGAGCTTGTCCAGGCCTGGAGCGCGATCTCCCCGCCGCCCAACGCGACATCGCCGAGCGGCTCGAAGGTGATCGACTGACTCGCGAGGGGACCTGGATTGGTCGTTATGCGAGGTGTCCCGAGTTTCAAGAGATAAGTGTCGCCGTAGTCGGTTGTATAGCCGGAAATCGACGACATATCGAAGTTGCTCGCATAGAGCAGACGTGTGCCGTCGCGGCTTGTCGAAACCTTGGGTTCCCAGTTATAACTGCTCACCGGCACGCTGCGATGATGCGCCCAACGGGTGACGCCGGAACCGTCCAGCTTCACCTGCAGGATCTCATCGGTGTAGGCGACCCAAGCCCCCGTTCCCGGCTCGGGATTCGCAGGCGCTTCGGTATCGACAAAAACCGTTCCGTTCCCATCCGGCGCGGAGATGTGTACGGCGAGGCTCCAGTCCAGTTGCGCGAGACACGTTTGGGAGGCGTTCGCGAGACGGATCTTCACAATTCCGTTATTGCAGTTGGCGATTGGTTGGGGATCGTCGGAGTTCGTCCAGATCAGAACCTCGTCGCCATTGGTATCGACGGTGACGTCCTTGTGCCCGTCGGCATGACCCACCTGGCGGAGAAAATTCATGTTGATGTCGAAAAGCTCCTGGCCGGTGCCGCGCGTGGTCCCGGATGTAAACCAGCTCACGATCACATTGTTTTGGGGCGTGATGTACACGCTGTCGAAGGGCGTTGGCCCGGCGGACGTGCTCCCAACGTCGTACACCGCATATTTTTTATCCGTGCTGATCTGGTAGACGAAGATGAATTCGTTGTCACCGCAGTAAACCAGATGATCGCCGTCGAGGGAGATGTCCATCTCCCCGTTCCCGCTGATCGAGGAATACTCGCTGAAGGTATGCAGCACGGCCATAGTGCCCGTGCCGGTGTTGTAACGCTTGATCTGATTGCCGATGTGATAGTAGAGCGTCACAAGGTCTTTCCGGGACCACCTCGGCTCGCTCGAAGCCGTAATCTCCAGGGGCAAATCGCTCAGATAGAGGCCCGTAACTCCGTCATACAAGCCGAAGTAGCTCTCGTGAACGAGAATGAATCTTGAATTGTCGTTGTTGAACGCGCTCATCGTCGCATACTCATTCTCGATCCAGGTCAGCATACCGGCTCCGGTTGCATGGTTCGGCATCGACAGCGCGTTGGACACGCGCTTGATGGTAGAGCCGAATACCGGGTCGACGTAGGCGGCGCCGGCGCTCGGCGGAAGGAACGTATCGTATTGCGGAGGCGCTTCCACACCCCCGGTCGTGATCTGAGCAAACGCGGAACCTGAGGGCAGGATGAGGAAAAAGGATAGTAAGATAGTGGCCGTAACGGACTTTTGCATACACTTCTCCCCTTGGTACTGGAATCAGGACTTGTCCGGGTGGCTTAGAGGGGGTTATTTCGTGAGGCGTGCCCGGAGCCTGCCGACAAAGCAGCGGCGGTCGGGATAAGTCGCCCGATCAACTCCTCCGGGTCCAGGCACGCGTCGGCGCCGAAACGGCGCGCGCTGCTCACGAATTCGCGAACGGAACACAGCAGAATCAATTTGGACAAAGGACTCCTTCGCTTGATGATGCGTGCGGTGGCTCCCACTCCGCTGCTGGCCGCCTTCACTTCGGCGACGATCAGTTTGGGATGGAGCCGGCCCGCCTGCCGTTCCAGACTCTTCAAGCCTCGTAAACTCCCCACAACTTCGAAATCCCGTCCCCCGGCGAAGAGGTGTTTGACCACCCGGCCGAGAGCCGGAGAGCCTACCACCAGAACTCTCACCTTCGCCAACGCCCGTTCACTTGCCAATCGCAGGATCCCGTTCGCCGGCTCGATCATTCATGTGGCTCTGATTGAAGTATTCGTCGAGACGGCCTGGGAAAGAATCAGGAGAACGCCCTGGGGTAGGGACTTTTGCGCCCCGGGGTGGTTCCGAGCGCTCGCCCCCGGGAATTGCTCGCCGCGCTGTGCGCGGGTTTCAGGTCTTCCCAACGCGCTCAGTAACTGTATACGGAGTGACGAATGATCAACCGGATACTATTCGTGTGCGTCGCCGCCGTCTGGACCGCTGCGGCCGTGAGGGAGCGGTCTACGAACCAGATCGTGCAGCGCATTCCCCGCGACGTCCGTAAGACGGAAGTCGCGGGCGGCAGAGCCGCGTGGGCTGCGGCCGAAAGCGCCAGTAACGCCGGGAGCGTTCTGGTCATCGTATGGAATACGGTTTTCCGCAGCGGCAGTTTCATTCTCAGGCGTGCGCCTGAGCCGTGGACGCGGCCGGGGCCATCCGCGGGGTGCGGATGGCACAGAGTATGACGAGCGCCGCGAACGCCAGCCCGGCAGCGCCGAAAAATGCATATTGGTAAGCGCCGTAACTCACGAAGACCCGAGCGCCGAGGACCGGCCCGATCACGCCCGCAAAGCCCCAGGCCAGCAGCAGCAAACCATAGTTGGTGGCCAGATACTTCGTGCCCCAGAAGTCTCCCGCCAGCGCGGTATAGACCGATAGCTGGGTCCCATAGCAGTAGTAAACGAAGAACAGCAGCACATAGAACGGGAGGATGTCCTCACGGAAGGCATAGAGCGCCGGGGTGACGATCATCGACGTCAGGATGACGGCCCGCAGCGTGCGCAGACGGCCAAGATGATCGGACATCCAGCCTGAAAGAAACCGGCCGGAGGCGCTGCCGATGGCGCCGATGGTGATGGCGAACGCGGCAGTTTTCGCGTTCAAGCCTGAAGCGCGCGCGAATGGCACCAGTTGACTGATCACCATGGTGCCCGCCGCGCAGCCAAGCGCGTAAGCGACCCAGAGCGCGAGGAAAATCGGCTGGCGGACCACCTGAGAAGTGGGCACATCGTGGCTGGTGCGCGCGCGGCCGGCGCCGGTGGATTTACTGACCGGCCCGCCATATCCGGCGAGCGGATCCTTCAGCAGCCAAGCCCCTGCCATCGTAAACACAAAGAAGATCGCGGCGAGGATCTGAAACGTGGCGCGCCAACCGATCCGCTCGATCATCGAACCCGCGATCGGCCCGAAGATCCCCGAACCCGCGGCGAAAATGCCGATGGCGAGGCCGTTGACGAGCCCGCGATGGTGCGGAAACCATTTCGAGCCGACGGTGATGGGCACCAGATAACCGAAGCCGATGCCGGTGCCGATCATCAGGCCCCATGTGAGATAAAGCATTGGCAGGGAGTGCGTAAAGCTGGCGAGAAACAGGCCCAGACTGAACAGCAGTCCCCCGATTGCCGCGACTGTCCGCGGGCCGATGCGATTTTGCAGAAACCCGGCCACTACGAACATTGACGAGAGAGTCACCATATCAATCGTCGGCACCAGAGACGTTTGGGTGCGGTTCCACCCGAACTCGCGCTCCAGCGCCGGCACGAATACGCTCCACGCGTAGTACGTGCCGAGCGCGACGTTCATCAGTCCGCCTCCCGCGAGCGCGGACCAGCCCTGCCGGCCGTTATCGGAAGAAGAACTCACTCGGCTGATTCTACAGCAGCGCTTGGCTTTTCAGGAACGCCATAATGCGCCTGGCCCCTTCGAGCGGAGTTTCACGAGTTCCGTCAATCACCAGCTCGGGGCTCTCGGGAGGCTCATACGCCGCCTGCATTCCCGGCACATCGCTCGCTTGCCCCGCGGCAGCGCCGCGATAGATCTCCTTCGGATCGCGCTCGACGCAGATCGCGAGGGGAACGTCCACAAAGACCTCGACGAAATGTGGAATCTGCCGGCGCGCCTCATCGCGCCAGGCGCGGCGGTTGGCAGTTGCGTCGAAAATAACAGGCACGCCATGTTGGGTCAGCAGCGCGCCGATCCAGATCATCCGACGGTAAAACGCGTCGCGCTCCGATTCTCCGTAGCGGGGATTTTCGCTGAAGATCTTCCGCAGAACATCCGACTCCAGAACCGCGACATCGACTCCCTGCTCGTCCAGCAGGCTCTTGAGCGACCCGGTGACGGTGGATTTCCCGGATGCGGGAAGCCCGGTGATCCATACCGCAAACGCCTGGCTAGTCTTCAATGCCACAGTAGCGATTCACCTGCGCGGGGTCGAAGCTGTTGGAACTCAGAACGGCAAAGCTGAAGGCAAATAGCTGCCGCCGGATGGTCTCCGCAAGGTTCGGGTACCACACCGGACTGGCCAGCACCAACGCCCGGAATACGAAAAACGGCGCGACCACTTCAAGGATTTCCCGGTCTCCACTCTTCTCCAGATAGCGGTCCCAGAAGCGGCGGAAGAGCATCTCGAATGCGCCTTCGAGCCGGCCGCCGCATTCGAGGGAGAAGAAAACGTAGTTCATAGTCAGGCAGGCGACGTCGTCGGCCGGATCGCCAAAGTCACCTCTGGAACGATCGAGCACCGTGAAATCCGCGCCCTCGCGGAACAGGATGTTCCACGGATGAAAATCTCCGTGGACCTGGCGCAAACGGTGTGCGCGGCATTTCAATCGCCAGCGCCAGCCGACGCAAAGGTGTTCGATCTGTCGCAATTCATCGGCCGGATGGAAGGATGTGGCGGCAAAGGAATCGGCGATACCCATGATGCATTCGCCATGCCCGACCAGCTCCCGGATGCGCCGGACATAAAGCTCGCCATCCGTCCCCGGCACGCGGTGAATGTCCACGAGGTAATCGCAAAGCGCATCCGCGCGCGCGACATCCTGCTCCGTCGCCACACCGGTTTTCGCGATCCGCTCCAGATCCTCAAAGTACCCGGCGCCTTCGGCGAACTCTGTCAGGAGAAAAAACTCTTCGGGCGATCCCAGCGAAGCCGGCGTTCCGCCGGTCTGAATAGTCCCGGCATCGAGCGCGCGAATGTGGCGAGACAGGCGGTTGAAGGCATCGCGCTGCCACAACAGAATCTGCGCGCGATCCGACATGTGCTCGTGTCCGAAATGGGAGGCCCCCATGGTATGCAGCACGACGCTTTTCCGCTCGCCCGCAGCCGATTCATATTCCACCCGGATCGGAGTCCCGTAGCCGATCTTCTTTTGCTTTCGGTCATCCGCGCTCTCACCGAGGACGGTAATGGTTCGCAGGGTAATCCGCTCTCCGAGGACGGACTTCAGGTAATTTTCAATCCTCTCGGGGCTCAGTTCCATCTACGATCCACCTTACCGTGACCTGCCGATGCGGACCCAGTGGGCAACCGATACTGTGCTCCCGATCAGGCAGAACGCTATAAAGCCGGCCATGGCCCACAGAAATTCCGTAGAATCCGCGATCCGCAGAATTCGGCGTCCGAAATGGATGGCGGCCCAGCCAACCAGCGAATATCGAATCGACCGCGCAACGAAGACCAGAGTCAGCAGGCGCGTTTTCGGATATTGAAATGCGCTTGCGGCCGCTATGAACACCCCAAACGGAAAGGGCGGCGGCGCCAGGCAGGAGACGATGATCGCCGTGGCGGCGTTGCGTTTCATCTGCCGGTTCACGTAGTCGAGAAGCTTCGGGTTCATGAGCCGCTTGAGCCCTTCCGCGCCGCCTTTCCGGCAAACCAAATCCAGCAGGAAGACGCCGATTGTGGAACCGGCGGCCGCCGCCAGCACGCAGAACAGGAGCTGGTCGTGATGCCGGGCCACGAGGAGCACCATGAGCAAATCGCTGCCGATCGGAACGAAGAGGAAGGAGTCGTCCGCGATCGCGACAAGGACGAGTCCGAACACGCCGAACTGGAGGAGCAGGGCCAAGAGGTGGCGGATCGATGGGTTCACGTGTTGTTTCCGGCCTTCCTGCTCACATGGGCCGACGAGGGCGTCGGCCGCGGGACAGGGGTCCCGCCCCACCGGAAAGGCAGATACAAGAGCCAGAAGAGAATCAGGGCCGTTACCTCACCCCATGCAAGATAGTACGGCCACGCCTCGAAAAGGTTGAGCAGCGACGCACTCGAGGTTGAGCTTGCCGCCGGTGCGATCTTCGTCGGTCATCGTCGTGAGTTGGCCGGTGAGGCCGTGGCGGAGTGCGTTCATGCTGGAGCGCTTTCGGCCCGCGTCCGTAACAGGACCGTGGGACAGTTGAGCGTTGTTGCGATTCGCTTCGAGTTGTTTTTCGGAGATCATTTTGTTTGCCTCGGGCTTGCCGCCCGATTCTTAATTACCATGGGCAGCTGGAAAAGCCGGGTTCGGAAGATCGGAAAGCGGGGTCGCGATCGGCGCTGGCGTGTTGCAGGGGGTTGTGAATCGGGTTGGCCGTTCACTTCAGCCCGCGCTAAACCGGACGGCGAGCGTATTAAACAGGGTCCGATTCCGCTCGAAGGTCCCGCCAGCCCCATGGCGTCAGCTATTGGCATGGGGCCGCCGGGAATGGCGGCCGCAGGCAGGATTGCCTACCCTACACGCCGACAAGAGCATTCCGGAACAGGTGACTTTGGACCTCGGTGTCGCTGACCTGGTGGAAATCGTTGTACCAGCGGCCCACTGCGAAGAAAGGCTCGGGCGCCGCGAGGCATACAACGTCGTCGGCCTCCCGGGTCAGGCGCTCACAAGCCTGGCGGGATCCTATGGGGACCGCAACGACTACCGCAGCCGGGTTGAGGGTTTGAACGGAGCGTGCGGCGGCCGTCATTGTGCTTCCCATGGCGAGTCCGTCGTCCACCAGAACTACGGTGCGACCCCGGAGTTCGAGCGGTGGCCGGCCTCCGCGATAGAGTTCTTCACGGCGCTTGATTTCGGCCTGCTCCCGGCTCACGATCAGGTCGATTCCCTCGTTGTCGATACCGAGTTCCCGAATCAACCGCTCGTCCAGCACGCGCACGTGGCCGGCAATTGCCCCCATGGCCAGTTCGGGTTGCCAGGGAACGCCGAGCTTGCGAGCGACCAAAACATCCATCGGAAGATGCAACCGCTCCGCGATCGCGAATCCCACCGGAACGCCACCGCGCGGCAACGCCAGGATCACCGCATCAGCGGGGACCTTGTGAAAATAAAGCTGGTCTGCCAGCAGGCGGCCGGCTTCGAGACGATCTGCAAATGGAAGATTAATCATGAAAATCCTTCCGGTTTCGCCCGTTGCCTTTTTGAGAGCAGATGGATCGCCATCGTCGCATGCTGGTTCGCAGCGACTGCCAGCCCATTTCTCTGCGCCAGAAGGCACGGAAGGCGGCCATCCCTGCGCCAGAAAACGCAGAAATCGATGTCGTGCCATGAGGCGGACTCCCAGCCTGGCCAGGAGGCCGCTTGGCAATCGGCCGCAGATCAGCAATCCGCCCCACGGCCAATTGTCGCCTGGCACGCTATATGCACGTGATCAATGGCTGATGGAAACCGAAATCAAGGTTCCCGCGGGGGCAGTCGACCTCACCGCCGACGTTTCGCTTCCCGAGCGCGCGGCGGGGGTGGTCATCTTTGCGCATGGCAGCGGCAGCAGCCGTAAGAGTCCCCGAAATCGGTTTGTGGCCGGGGTTTTGAATGGGGGCGCTATCGCTACCATTCTGATCGATCTTCTGACGGCCGAAGAAGAGGCGGTCGATATGCACACCGGGGAATTGCGTTTCGACATCCATTTGCTTGTCCGGCGCCTGATTGCCGTAACTGACTGGGTTGGCGGCCAGCCGGAGTTCAAGAGCCTTGGAATCGGTTATTTCGGCGCCAGCACCGGCGCAGCCGCCGCTTTTGAGGCCGCCGCGCAACGTCCGGAGATGTTGAGGGCGGTAGTGTCCCGCGGCGGCAGACCGGACTTGGCGGGTCCGGTTCTCGGCAAGGTACCGGCGCCAAGCCTCTTTATTGTCGGAGGAGAGGATCGTTTGGTTTTGCAAATGAACCGCGCAGCCATCGCGCAATTGCCGCGCGGGACGGAACGGCGCCTTGAAATCATTCCGGGCGCAACACACCTATTCGAAGAACCCGGAGCTCTGGATCTGGTGGCGGCACTGGCGCAGGATTGGTTTCAGAAGTATTTGAAGGCCGGGGCAGCCCGGCGGGAGACGATATGACATTTAAGCCGCAGGTTACATTTCGCAATATGGAGAAGGTGCCGGAACTGGAAGCAACGGTCTGGAAGGAAGCGGGCGGGCTGGATCGTTTCTTCGATCGAATCACAAGTTGCCACGTGGCGATCGAACAGCCCCGGCGGCAGGAGGCCGGGGGGTTGTATCACGTCCGGGTCAGCCTCGGCGTTCCCGGCGGAGAGCTGGTGGTGGATCGCGACCCTACTCTGCATAATGCGGGCCGTGCCGTCCGCGAGGCGTTCCGGGACATGCGCCGACAGCTGCAGGACTATGCGCAACGCATGCGGGGAGACACGAAGCGGCATGAGGGAGCGTTGCTGGGAACGGTGACGGAGTTGTCTCCCGAGGGAGGCTTCGGCTTCCTGCAAGCCGACGGGCGCGGCGTATACTTCCACCGCAATAGTGTATTGGCTGGCCATTTCGACCGGCTGCGCATCGGAAGCCGGGTGCGGTTTGCCGACGAAGCGGGCGAAAAAGGGGCGCAGGCCAGCAGCGTGCGGTTGGTCCGGCCTGCGCGGCAGGGACGCCGTTCCGCGACCCATGCCGTGCTGCCTGGCACAACCAGGGAGGGGGCGACATCATGAGAGTGCTCATTGCCACGGATGGTTCAGAGCTGGCGGCAAACGCCATGCGGACAGCGACGCGAATTTTGAATCCGGAAGATCGCCATTTCGATTTGCTGTGCGTAACGCCGGCGTGGAGTCGAGAGGAGGAGAGCGCGCGACGAAGGCGCTATGAGGTGCGCGCTCTTGCCGAGTCCACAAAGATTCTCGATTGCGCGAAGGCGGCGATTCGCGGCGATGCGACGGATGTGCGGCGCATCAGCGAAACCGGATCTCCCGCCGTACTGATAGCGGGCAAGACCGAAGATTACGATCTGACCGTGATTGGCGCGCTGGGAAGCGGAAACAGGCGGGACGCTGGTCTGGGGCCTGTGGCGAGCGGGGTGGTGGCGCACGCCCTTGGGCCTGTGCTGGTGGGCAGAGCGATGCGGAGCGAGGACGGTCTCCGGATACTGATCGCGATAGACGGCTCCGCGGCTTCTTTTCATGCGGTCGAAACGGTCGGGGAACTCTGCGATCTCAATTCGGCCGAGGTCTGCCTGATGTACGTCGCTGAAACGCCTTGGGTTCAGCTGGGATTGGAAGGGGACTGGGCTTCTTCCTCGGAAGAAGAAATTGAAAGCAGCGAGGCCGGAGTGTTCGAGAAAGAGCTCGTGAATGAGGGCGAGGCGCTCATCGAGGACGCGCGCAGGCTGCTTCGGCACGATCGTGTTCTGGTGAACAGCCGGATCGAAGAAGGCAGCCCGGCGAACGAAATACTGTCTGAAGCGGAACGCGGGCAGTATGACCTGGTCGTGCTTGGCGCGACCGGCAATCGCGATCTGAAACATCAGATGCTGGGCAGCGTGTCGTCGAGAATCGCGTGGGAAGCTCCTTGTTCGGTTTTGATTGTTATGGAGCCTGGCGAAACCGGGTAGCTACCCGGGACGCGCCGCGATCAGGAAAAACGCGGCTGTCGTCTTCAAGGTCTCATTCCCTGTCGCGGATCATTCGGCAATCCTTGAGCCAAATCGAGGCTGCGTGCCTATGCGGCGCAAGTGCACTTCCGCTGCGGAAATTGGGGGCAAAGGGGCGAATATCCCATCGATAATACACAGCTTTGAGGCATGGCGCTTCTCTTGCTGAAGAACGGGCGGAGGCTTCAGATGGCAGTCATCGATCGTTGGCTTGAGTATCTCGACAGGAAGCACGTCCGCTATTCCCATTCCGTGCACTCCGCGGCGCAGACAGCGCGCCAGACGGCGGATGCGGAAAGAGTGAGCCCGCATGACTTCGCAAAGACCGTGGTGTATTTCGGCAGCATCGGTTTCGGAATCGCGGTGGTGCCGGCCGATGCATTCGTGGATCTGGGAAAAGTGTGCGGCGTACTGGGATTGTCTTACATTGGCCTCGCGAGTGAGGCGGACCTCGCGAAGCTTTTCCCCGATTGCGAAATCGGCGCCATGCCGCCCTTCGGGGATGCGTGCGAATTGCCCGTGATTATGGATACCGGCATTTCGGGAGACTTCATCGCTTTCACTATCGGCACGCACCGGGACGCGGTCCGCATGAGTTTCGCGGACTTCCAGCGCCTGGCGAAGCCCACGGTGGCTTCGATTGCGGCACCTCAGGAAGTGTTGGTTTGAAAGGCTCCTTCTTATGCTTACTGGTGAAGATCTGAAAAGGCTGGCGGCGATTCAGCAAGCCGGACGCCTGCTGAAGAGCAAAGGCGCTCGGTGGGGGGTATGCACGCGGGAAGCCAGGGAAAAATCAAAGTTTTTCGGGAATCCGGAATGGGCGGGGCTTCGCCCTGCCCGCTGGCCTTCCCATTGATTTAAGCGCGGTTTGTGGCAAGCGGCGTCGAGCGGAAGCTCGGCGGCAAGGCCGAAGCCATGCCACCGGCGTGCGCAAGTTCAACTCATTGCAGGGTGTATTGGCGCAAGTGGAGCCGGGCGTAGACCGTTATGCCGCTCGAAACGAGAATTTTGTTCTCGTTACGCAGTCGGTCCATAGCGAGAGGGACACGCGCCAAAGGTCAGGCGGAAGCTATCCGGTATCTCGGCAGAGCGGACTCCATCAGCCAGCGAATCTGGCGCGTTTCGAATGGCGAGGAACAATAGTCGGTGGCGCCGGCTTCGAGGGCGTTCAGCCACTCCGTCGTTTCAGGAATGCTTGTAACAACCACAAAGGGAAGAGTCGACTTTTCGCGCCGCAGCAGGCGCAGCAGGGCGAGGTACTGCGACGGATCGCCGCCGGCAAATATCATGTCCGCCCTGGTCAAATCGAGAACCGGGGTGTTACCGGGCTTTTGCTCGATCCGGTGCCGATCGACCGCAAGGGCACGGCGGATTTGATCGGCAATCGTCTTTTCCACGCCAATTAGAACTATATTCGCCATGTGGTCACGATGAACTCCAGGTTACCAGCGTTTGGAATTCAAACAAGCTGGGAAAAGTCCTGGGTCGATTAACCAAAGCGGTTCACCAGCCGCGCGAGGAAGTATGCAGACGCGGCCGCCAGGCTGCCGACCACCGCGGTTTCAACCGACGCGCGGAGCATGCGAATGCCTGTCACTTTTCCTTTTGCCGCTCCGAAAGTCAGCAGCGCGGCGAGCGTCAGGCCGGCGCTCCATGCGAGGGCCACGGGAACCGCCAGCCGCATAGCATAGGGAACCAGAGGCAGGATGCCGCCCGCAATATAAGACAGTCCAATGGTCAGGGCGCTGTTGCGGGCGCGGGCGGGCGC
>Ga0070733_10003212_pt1 | contig 11263 bp, 12 predicted proteins | sample Coa_R1_9_FD_66450 | JGI IMG/M metagenome (GOLD analysis project Ga0070733, IMG submission 66450) | Surface soil microbial communities from Centralia Pennsylvania, which are recovering from an underground coalmine fire - Coalmine... | ecosystem: Environmental > Terrestrial > Soil > Unclassified ... | reverse complement strand
GCGAGCCATCCTCAAATACGATGGTGGGGATCGTCATGCTGCCGTTCTGCGCCTTTTGCACGAAGGCCTGGCCTTCCTGATCCTCTTCGATGTCGATGAACTGGTAGCGGATGCGCTGCTCGCTCAGAAACTTCTTGCTGCGTTTGCAATCGCTGCACCAATTGGTGCCATAGAGTTTGATATTGGTATGTGTCATGCTATACTCCTTATCAGTATTGGAACCATGCCAGTTCTGTTTCTGGTATGGTATCACGCGCAGGGGAAAATGTTATAAAACATCCGTTTGGAGGTAAAAACTAAATGACCCAAACCACACAGTATGATGCCATTGTCATTGGCGCTGGCCAGGCCGGAGGGCCGCTTTCCACTGCATTAGCAAATGCCGGGTGGAAGACGGCCATTATCGAACGAGTGCATGTCGGTGGCACCTGCATCAACGAGGGCTGCACGCCCACCAAGACTATGGTCGCCAGCGCGCGTGTTGCCTATCTTACCAGGCGCGGCGCTGACTACGGCGTCCATACGGGGCCGATCAACATAGACATGGCTAAAGTCCGGCAGCGCAAACGAGACATCGTGGAGAGCTTTCGCGGTGGCAGCGAGAGCCGCATCAAGGACACCCAAGGGGTAGATCTCTTGATGGGTGAGGCCAGCTTCAGCGGGTCGAAGATGATAGAGGTATTGTTGAACAATGGTGAACGCCGTCAATTAACGGCCAGCACGATCTTTATCAATGCCGGCGATCGACCGGCGAAGCCAACTCTGGCCGGTATAGAAAATGTATCGACGCTCGATTCGACCTCAATCATGGAATTGGATGCTGTGCCAGATCACCTGTTGGTAATCGGCGGCGGCTACGTCGGGTTAGAATTTGGTCAGATGTTTCGCCGCTTTGGCAGCCAGGTCACGATCATTCAACGCGGAGCGAAACTGCTGAACCGTGAAGACGCGGATGTGGCTGACGAAGTAGCGAAAATCCTGCGTGAAGACGGCATTGAGATACTGCTGGAGACAAAACCAACGCGCGTCGAGCAAACTGCAGATGGCATAATCTACTTAACAGTGCAAACACCGACTGGAGAACGTAGCCTTGTCGGCTCGCACTTGCTGCAAGCAGCAGGACGAGTACCTAATACTGACTGGCTCAACCTGGATGCGACGGGGGTAGCGACCGACAAGGCTGGTTTTATCCAGGTGAACGAACGGCTGGAAACAAATGTGCCGGGCATCTATGCTTTAGGCGACGTAAAAGGCGGACCGGCCTTTACACACATCTCCTATGACGATTTCCGCGTCATCCGCACCAATCTACTTGAGCATGGAAGCGCATCTATACACGATCGCCTGGTACCTTATACAGTGTTTATTGACCCACAGTTGGGGCGTGTAGGGCTCTCCGAGAGCGAGGCGCGCGCGCAGGGACGTAACTTCAAGGTCGCCAAAATGCCCATGAATTACGTTGCCCGCGCCTTAGAAGTGGATGAGTCGCGTGGCTTTATGAAAGCGCTGGTGGATGCCAACACGCACCAGATTCTGGGCTGCGCCATCCTGGGCATCGAGGGTGGCGAGATCATGGCGATGCTGCAAATAGCGATGATGGGCAAAATACCCTACACGGTGCTGCGAGATGCCGTCTTTGCGCATCCCACCCTGGCCGAATCGCTCAACAATCTATTCTCGAGCTTCGACGAGTAAGGATATAAATGGCGCAGCGTTCAACTCTGCATGACCGTGAAATCGCGTTCATTCAAGCGCAAAGAGTCGCGCGGCTGGCGACATCGGACGAAGATGGGCATCCACACGTAGTACCCGTTTGTTTTGCCTTCGATGGCTCGTGCTTCTATACGCCGCTGGACGAGAAGCCTAAGCGCGTCGAGGTACGGCAGTTGCGCCGGGTGCGCAATATCGAGGCGCGTCACGAGGCGATGCTGTTGATTGACCGGTATGATGACGACTGGTCGCGCCTGGGTTATGTGCAGATTTACGGTCATGCAGGCTTGCTCATGCCTGGCGAGCCAGGTCACGCGAATGCGCTGCTCCTTCTGCGCGGACGTTACGTGCAATATAGGACGATGGCGCTGGAAATGTACCCGCTGATTGTGATTAAGCCGCAGCGCGTAGTCGCGTGGGGATCAGCTCTCAGGCAAACGTAGGCATCGCAACTACATGGAAGGTTTAAGCCGGATCATAATCTCTGCTACACCTGCATTATCGTTCTCTAAGGCTGCGATAACCTTTGATTGCTCGTCGGCAGTGCGATTCTGGCTCATTTTGAATTTCCCTTCGAGGCGAGTGATCTCGAGGGTGAAGCAAACTATGCCGCGCATCATCTTATGCACATAATCTTCGGGTAGCTGGAATGTCCAGGGCTGTTCAAATTGGGCTTCATTGATCTCGACAAGAGTTTTGAGTTGAGTGTAGAGCATCTCACTATCTTCGATAAGGCGCGGGATGCCGTAAGCATGCACGGTGGCATAGTTCCACGTGGGAACGCTCAATTCAACATCGTACCACGAGGGCGAGATGTAGGCATGCGGGCCTTGAAAGATGACAAGCGCTTCCTGTTCGCTTGAGAATGATTGCCATTGAGGATTGGCGCGAGCCATGTGCGCCTGGAGCGTCCCATAAGAGCCACGCCCGGCATCGAAAAGAAAGGGCAGGTGTGTTGCAAAGGGTGCGCCATCTACCTGCGTGACCAGGATACCGAAGCTGTGTTCGCGTATGAAAGCCTGGAGGGTTGCTCTATTATCTTCGCTAAAATGTGCTGGAATGTACATGCTCTAACCTCACCTGTGTTTTTCTAACTCCTGATGGCAATAGTACCCGGCGTCTTATGCATTTACTACAGCCAAGAGTATATAAACGTAGGAAATTGGTCTGCTTACTGCTAAATACTTGCCTGGGTATGCTACCATGAAAACTATGTTACTAAGTATGGCATCTTTTCGATTGGATTAAGTAGGGATTATTAATAATACTTATTCCGGGTAAATCGGTCATTTATATGCAAATGCTTTGAGAGGCAGGTTAGTGGTATGCCTGAGTCAGGTTTGAAAATAGGCCCTTTACATATACGTATTCCACTGAGCATTTATGGCCTCGGCGCGCTGCTGATCATCGCTGCGGGCGTCGCGATTCGCATTGTGCTGCTCACACAGGGATGGCCCCATACCAACTCCGACGAGGGAACCTACGGAATGATGGCCATCAATATCGCGTTTCATGGAGATCGCCCTATCTTTATGTACGGCCAGAACTACATGGGAACCATACAGGCGTATATGGCCGCCGGGTTGTTCCGTCTCTTCGGCGTCTCGCTGTTCAATCTCCGTTTGGGACTGGTCTTCCTGTTTGCCCTTTTTCTCGTCTCTATGTACCTGTTAACCAGCCTGCTGTACACGAAGAGCATGGCCCTCTATACGTTGCTCCTCTTAATTCTTGGCTCAAGCTACGTGATTTACAGGCAGACACAGTCCCTTGGCGGCTGGGTTGAAACCTTATTTTTTGGCGCGTTATTGTATTTTCTGGCTAGCTGGCTGGCGCTCACTGCCGATCAGGAAACAGCTTCCAGATACCGTAAATTGCGCCTGGCAGCTTATTTTGGCTGGGGCGCGCTGGTGGGATTATGCCTGTGGAGTGATATAGTTATTGCGCCTTTTATTTTCACATCTGGCTTGTTGCTGCTTATCTTTTGCTGGCGTGATATACGCTCGTGGGCGCCTGTTTTGCTCATCGTGGGAGTGCTGCTTGGTGGTCTGCCCATGATTATCTATAACTTGCATACGACCTTGAGAAACGATTCATTGCTGACAGCGATTGGTCTTTTTGGCGGGGGTGTGTCTCACCACTCAATATTCTATTATCTGGTCCACGGCACCGTGGGAGTGCTGCTGATCAGCCTTCCGGCTATATCTAGCTATAGTAACGTTTGCGATGTCTCGCAGATACTTTACCTGGGAGGTAGTGGCCCCGGCGCCGTCCAATGCACGCTGGAGCAGGGGGCGTGGACGCTGGTGTGGATTGCGCTGTGGGTGAGTTCTGCCTTCCTTGCCATCAAGGCAATTCGGGGGCTGCCGCGCAAAGTAGAAACGCGCACGCCTGAGCAGCAACATGACCTGGTGCGTTCTTACGCGCGCCTGGGATTACTTATCGCGGCAGCTATCTCGTTATTCCTGTTCATCGTCAGTCCATCCTCGACATACTTTCCCTATTTAAGTTCACGCTATATCCTTTTTGTCTGGATTGCGACACCCGCCCTGGTATATCCGCTCTGGCTGGGCGCAAGCGCAACAGGAAGAACGGGTGAAAGATTAGCGAAATTCATCAATATCGACTTCAAACGAGTGGTTTTAGTGATTATTGCGCTCCTATTTTTATGGGGAACGGTCAAAACGTTTCAGGAGATTCCTGCCACTCAAGCTGCCAACGCGCAGGAGCAAGACCTTGTTGACAATCTTGTACATATTGGAGCCGTCCACATCTACTCCGATTACTGGACTTGCGAGCGCGTCATGTTCCAGAGCGCAGGTCGAATCACCTGCTTCACCGTCGATGACTACCTTAACACGGGGTATGAACGCTATCTTCCCAACAAAATCATTGTTACATCCGACCCGAAGTCAAGCTATGCCTTTCCACTCAACCTCCCGCAGGCAACAGCGATAGCGCAGCGCGTGTCACATTCGAGGAAAGCATACCATCGCTATGTATTTGATGGCTATGTTATATACCAGCCGGTGTGACAGGCTTATGACGGTAATCGTTTTGTTGCTTTGAGCGTTTCCAGCATCTGCTGGAACCCCACGCGCTCCGCAATAGCACGCACGCGGCGAAAGCCCTCACCATAGACAGGATTGGGATTCTTTTCGATGCTACTGGCATGATAAAGGCTTTCGGGTGTGTTTAACTGCGTATAGTAGCGATAGGCCAGCAGTTCGCAGAATCCCTCTTCGTCCCGCTGCGGCAGGCCATTGATAGCGTGTACGGCCAGCCAGACGTGACCCAGTTCGTGCGTGACGATGCCTTCAAACAGGGGCGTGGGTAGTCCTTGCAATAACGAATCTTCATTCAACTTCCATGATGGTATCGCCATCATCCACAAAATCGCCCTCGCTCACTTTGATGGCTTTGACGGTTCCGGCGACCATCGATTGCACAGGAATCTGCATTTTCATTGATTCCAGCATAACTACATCCTGGTCAATCGCGATCTGATCGCCTGGTTTGACAAGCAATTCTAAGATAACCCCGGCCATGTTCGAGACAATTCGTTTCATATTCGCTCAAATCCCCCCTTTTTTGGCTTGCCCTCGATGTTTTCTTATGTCTCTTTTCCCGTTCTCCCGTTCCCTTGAGCAGTTTTTCATCGTTCTCAGACTTGAGCCCTTATGTTCAGTATCATCGGTAGCCTGGTCGCTATCCTTCCCTGGCAGTGGGCATCAGACAGGGTAGATAGGATTGCGACATTCCGAGAAACGCGCCTCTTTGGTCTGGTAGACACTGTAGCGGGCGATCAACTCATCGCGCAGGGTCTCGAAAGGCGTGATGGTATCAACGATCAATTCGGAGGCGAGGCGGAAAATGTCGATGTCCTCGGCGTAGCGAGCTTCCATCATCTTGCGGAAAGGCTCGCGCTCCTCTTCGGGCATGCCGGCAATCTGGTTGGCGAAAACGGCGTTGATGGCGGCCTGTGGACCCATAACGGCGATCTGTGCGGTTGGCAGCGCAATGACCGCGTCGGTGCCGAAGGCCGGCCCCGCCATGGCATAGAGTCCCGCGCCGTAGCATTTGCGCACAATCACCGAGATTTTCGGCACGACTGCCTGTGAGATGGCGGCGATGAACTTTGCTCCGTGACGAATAATGCCAGCACGTTCAACCGCGGAACCGATCATGAAGCCGGATACATCAGCAAGGAAGAGCAGTGGTATGTTGAATGCGTTGCAGGTATTGACGAAGCGGGTCCCTTTATCGGACGAATCGACGAAGAGCACTCCGCCTTTGACACGCGGCTGATTGGCGACGATGCCGACGGCGCGTCCATTGAGGCGGGCAAAGCCAGTGACGAGTTCGGGAGCGAACAGTTTTTTGACTTCCAGGAAGCTGCCGCCGTCCACCAGAGAGTCGATGAAATCGTACATATTGAACGGCCTGTTTTGCGCTTCGGGCACGATATCTTTCAACGGGCGGTCGCTGGCAGGCGGAACGGGTTCGGCGTCATCATGTTTGCCCAGGTAGTTCTGCGGCATGTAACAGAAATAGTCCCTGGCGATCTGAATAGCATGCTCTTCGCTTTCCGCCAGGAAGTCACCCAGGCCGGAGACGGTGCAGTGCATGTGCGCGCCGCCCATTTCCTCGAGCGTAACTTTTTCGCGTGTGACCATCTCGGCCATGCGCGGCGAACCGAGATAGGCGCTGGCGTTGCCCTCTACCATGATGGCGATATCGGCGAATGATGGCGTATAGGCCGCGCCCGCGGGCGAGGGACCAAACATGATTGAGATCTGCGGCACGACGCCCGACATCTTTATCTGGTTATAGAAAGTGCGCCCACCCTGGTTGCGCCCCGGAAAGAGACGCACCTGGTCGGTGATACGCGCCCCTGCCGAGTCGATCAGGTAGAACATGGGTATGCGCATCTGCATAGCCATCTCCTGGATGCGCAGGTTCTTTTGCACCGACTTCTCGCCCGCGCTGCCAGCTTTCACGGTTGAGTCTGACGCGCTGAAAGCCACCGTGCGCCCATGAACGCGCCCGACGCCTGTAATGACCCCATCCGAAGGCAACTCAGGGTTCTGGCACTCTGCGAACATGCCATCCTCAAACTCGATTTTCCCATCATCAAGCAGGAGTTTGAGACGATCACGCGCAAACAGCTTCTTCTGCTCGCGGTTGCGCGCATGATATTTTTCAGCGCCGCCTTTTTTGATGCGCTCTATCTCTTCGATGAGCCGTTCATCTTTGCTGGTCATGAGGCCTGGTGTCCCTTTCTCTCGCGGGTAGTTGTGCTGCTACTGTACATTTTCGTAAGGCTCATTCCTGCCCAGCTAAAATTGTATCGACGCTCGCTTTTAATGAGGGAAGATCATTCTCAACCACAGCCCAAACTACATCTAGATCGATGCCAAAGTAATGATGAACAAGAATATTCCTCATGCCGTTTATATTTTTCCACGACATTTCTGGATAAAGTTCCTTAAAATCCTGTGGAATTGCGCGTGCAGCTTCGCCAATGATCTCAAGATGACGAACAACCCATGTCTGTATGAGCTCGTCCTGATCGAATGAATCTCGCCCTTGATGGGTGTACTTCATGATTTGGGCGATAGCTTCTTGAATATCTCGCAAGCGTTCGTTCACGTCCCTCACAACGCAACCGCCTCTTTCAATACTCGCTCACGAATACGGTCGCGCAATCCCTTTTCTGTCACTACATCTACATCACATCCAAGCAGATCTTGAAGATCCATCAAAAGACCACCAAGGTCGAGCAAGCTGCGCCCCTTTTCCATATCGACCAGCAGGTCAATGTCGCTCTTTTCATCGGCTTCGCCCCGTGCAACAGAGCCAAAAACACGCACGTTGTACGCGCCATATTTACGTGCCGTCTGGAGAATGTCTTCGCGTTTTGTTTGTAATAGTTCATCAAGAGGCATAGACGCCATCTCCTTCAATGCATAATCCACGCTTGTTATCCTGACTCTAATGCTTGCACAGTTATTTTACCATAGTGGTCTATGAAATAGCTCAAAAACAGATCGGCTTCAACCTGACGTCAATAACGCACAATTAAGGCTGCGGCAATATCGTATACTATATTTTGCGAGATGAACAATGCCCGTTAGACCCGTTTTATAAGTGGAATGAGCATGTCTTTTGAAACTATGCGCTTGATAAAAGTCAGGGCAAATTTTGAACCGGCCTTTAAAGAGCAATTGCTAAAAAGCCCACTGCAATTCTTAGCAGACTATGACCTGACAGAAGATGAAAAGCGGCAAATAATCGTACCTCACTTTAGCTGGTTGGAGATAGGCAGATTAGCCGCTTTATCGTACCCTGAGTCAGACGACGCCTTTACCGTTTTGTGGGATATGGGTATCAGGACGTTACTAAATCTTTCCGAAATACCATTACCTCTAGACGCTCTTAATAAAGTCGGTTTGCTGATCGAACATATCCCCATTGTTGTTTACGAGGCTCCAACTGTTCAACAGATCAAACAGGCGCTTGCTATGATTAACCGCTGCCTGGACAGCGACATGCCGGTAGGGGTTCACTGTATTGCTGGATTAGGACGTACCGGCACAATTCTAGCGTGTTATCTGATAGAGCGGGGATTGTCGGCGCGCAATGCTATTCATGCAATTCGACAATGGAGGCCCGGCTCTATTGAGGGTTCAGATCAAGAAACAGCCGTCTACAGTTATTATGCAGCCTTTAGTTCAAGGTCTTAGGTTGATGTCTATTAGCCCGTCAATCTTCATTTGAGGGAGAAGGGCGAATACAAATGTAGGGACGCCCCTCGTGGGCGTCCGGCCACATCCGTCAATGCTTACACTTCGATCTCCATGCGCAGCAGAGCCGACGAGAGCGACTTGCCCAGGCTATCGCTGCGGAGCGAGCGTGATGCTCCGCCATCGAGCGCGCCGTGCAGCACGAATTTGAGAGCCAGCACATTGGGGACTTCGTAGCGTTCGACTTCGCCGCTGATGATGCCCTTGAAATGTTCTTTGACGCGCTCGGCGGTCACTTCACGCACGAACAGGTCATAGCTGGGTCGGTCGTAGGCGAAAAGGCTGAGGTCAGCTTTGTCACCTTTATCGCCTGAACGAGCGTGTGCCAGTTCAGCCAAGCGTTTTTTCATACTATGATTCCTCTACGCTCACACGCACGTATTCTTCGATGATATGGCGTGGGGCCAGTGTGGGCCAGATGCCGAGCAGACCGCGCGGCTCAAGCATGCCGCCCGCGCCGCCTATGAATGGTGGGCCGCTGAGGGCAAGCGGCGGGAAGAGACGGCCAAGTTTCGCAGCTTCGCGCTTATCGGCGCAGCGCACCGCGATACGCAAGTAAACTTCGTTCAGGTCATTGGCATATGTTGGGTCGGCCAGCGGTCCATGAATGGAGTTGTAACCGGGGTATTCGATCACGGTTTCCTCGGACTTAAGGCCGATTTCAACCATCTGCTGCTGGATGATCTCGGCGGCGGCCTGCGCTTTCGCCAGCGCGTCGGGCCAGGCATAGCCAATCATCGCCTGTCCCATTACCCCATCTTCGTAGCCTGCCACGATCTTGAGTGTATCGGGAGCGGGTCGCCCCGTCGCGCCGCTGACACGTACCTCGTCCGGCCCAATCTCTTGCAGGCGCAGCGTGGTCATATCGACATCCACATCGGGAGTCACATAGTGGGCGGGATCATGAACTTCATATAATAGCTGCTCGCGCAGCGTATCGAAATTAACGCGCCCGCCTGTGCCGGGAGCTTTGCTAATGACGGCCTCGCCGTTTTCCCACACTTCGGCAATGGGGTAGCCGATATGCGCAAGATCGGGCATGGAACGCCAGTCGCCGCCAAAGTTGCCGCCGGTGGCCTGCCCGCTGCATTCCAGCAGGTGACCCACGACGATGCCCTGGGCCAGCTTATCCCAGTCATCCCAATGCCAGCCCAGTTCGTGTATCACCGGCGCGAGAAAGAGTGCGGCATCGGCAACGCGCCCGCTCAACACGATATCGGCTCCGGCTTCTAAAGCTTCGACAAGTGGACGAGCCCCAAGATAGGCGCTGGCGAAAACCATGCGTTCGCGCACCTTCGCGATGTCCTCACCCGTGTCCATGTGGGCCAGCGAGACGCCCGCCGCCTGCAATTCGTCGAAGCGTTCCAGCACCGAATCGCCCAGCACCACGCCAACTTTCAGCTTGATGCCGAACTTTTTCAGGGCATTCAACAGCACTTCGCGCGCCGCCATGGGGTTCAAGCCGCCCGCGTTGAGGATGAATTTGACGCCGCGCGGCAGGGCTACCGGCAACAGATCGAGTAGCATGGGGGCGAAGTCGCGTGTGTAGCCCAGGGCGGGGTCGCGCTGGCGATCCTTCTGGAGAATCGCCAATGTTAGCTCTGCGAGGTGATCGGATGCGACATATTGTACATTGCCGCGCTCGATGCTGGCTTTGATGGGCCGCCAGGAGTCGCCATAGAAGCCGAGTCCCCCGGCAATGCGCACAGATTTCATGAGCGATCTACCTTATCCCTAAGAGTTCCCTGGCGATCAATAACTGGCGAATCTCGTTGGTGCCTGCGCCGATCTCGCCCAGCCTGGCGTCGCGCCACATCTTCTCGACTTCAAAATCGGTCAGATAACCCCAACCTCCATGAATTTGCAGCGCTTCGTCGGCGGCTCTCATGGCCGCGCGGGCTGTGAAGAGCAGCGCCGACGCGGCCTCTTTGCTGACGCGCTTGCCCTGCTGCGCCAGCCACATACAGCGATGGGCCATCAGTCTGGCCGCCTCCAGGTCGGTGTACATATCGGCAAGTTTGGCCTGGATCAACTGGAAATTGGCGATGGGTTGTCCAAACTGGTAGCGTTCTTTGGCGTATTTTATGGACATTTCCAGCGCGGCCTCAATACCGCCAACCATGCTGACGGCGTAGAAGGCGCGTTCCAGGTCCAGCCCGCTCATGACGACCTTAAAGCCCTCGTTTACCTTGCCAAGCACATTCTCTTCGGGCACAAAAGCGTCCTCGAAAACCAGTTCGCCTGTTGGTGAGCCGTGCATACCCAGCTTCTCCAGCTTGCGCGCCACGTGGTAGCCGGGTGTGCTGGTCTCAAAGATGAAAGCGGTAATGCCGCGACTACCCGCCTCCGGGCGCGTCTTAGCATAGATGACCAGTACATCTGCGATGGGCCCGTTGGTGATAAAGACTTTGGTGCCGTTGAGCAGGTAGCCGCCTGCAACCTCGCGCGCAGTGGTCTGAATGCCCATGGCGTCGGAACCGGCGTTTGGCTCTGTTAGACCCAACCCGCCGATCATTTCTGCGCCAGTCAATCCGGGCAGGTATTTACGTTTTTGCTGCTCGGTGCCATTGCGCATAATATTATGCGCGCACAGGTTGAGATGAGCCCCAAAAGACATGGAGATGCCGCTATTAGCCCTACCAATGGCGCGCGCGACCAGAGCTGCCATCAGGAAATCGCCGCCGCTGCCACCATACTCTTCCGGCACGGCGATACCTGTATAGCCCTGTTCGGCCAGGCGTTTCCAGATC
>Ga0070733_10003211_pt1 | contig 11264 bp, 12 predicted proteins | sample Coa_R1_9_FD_66450 | JGI IMG/M metagenome (GOLD analysis project Ga0070733, IMG submission 66450) | Surface soil microbial communities from Centralia Pennsylvania, which are recovering from an underground coalmine fire - Coalmine... | ecosystem: Environmental > Terrestrial > Soil > Unclassified ... | reverse complement strand
AGTTACTCACCTAAACGGCATCTGTCGCCGGTCGAAGTCTGGGCCGCAGTTTCGCCAGCATGATCATTGCCGCAGCGCGCAGCCCCGGCAGTCTCATCAGCTGCCGATCCATGCGATACAAGACGTCCGCGCACCAGCGCCTCGAGGAACTCGCATCTTCGTAACTGCCCGGCACGATTAACCGCTGAACTCTGGAAACCGGTCCGAAGAGCCGCAGCACTTCGATATCGAAGCGGGAGCTGATGACCACCAGATCACGCCGCTCGAGCGGCCGCTCATTCGGTGTGCTGTCGATGCGAGTCGACATCAGGCTGCGGAGCAGCCTTATCGCTCGAGATAACCGTACCGGCTCTGAGAGTAACAAGAAGCCCTGAGGTGCGAGGAGCGTCTGGAGCCGGCCACAAACGTCCTCGAGTCGATCCCACACGTGGTGGAGAAACCCGGCACACCAGACGATGTCAAAAGCGCCGTCCGAAGCGTCCAGCAAATCAAAGGGTGTCTCGAGGAACGAGACCCGTTCGGTAAGTGCGAATCTGGCGGCACGCAGGCGCGCTACGGCGATGGATGCACCGGAGATATCAACCCCCGTAACCTGCGCGCCCCAACTGGCGAACAGCAGTGAATGCTCCCCGAGGCCACAACCGACGTCCAACACCCGCTTGCCCCTGATGTCGCCGAGAGCCTCGTAGGCTATTTCCGTCCGATGAAGCGTATGACCCTTGGCGGCCGCGTAGCGCTGCGCGATCTTGGGCAGGTTGAAGTCCGCTGCAGCGAGCGCCTGCGCATCGAAGAACGCTCGCTCCGACGTCGCAACCCTTTGTCGCCTTGTGTTTCATTGCCAGAGTACGGTCTTGTCATGCGATCTTAGCGCTTACCTGCCCGATGCCAGCGCGCCTTTGTCGCTCGCTCCCTCCAATTTTGGCCTGCCAGCGTTTGCAGGCGTCTCGCCTGCATGCGCGCCTCACTTCGGTTCCGGCACTGTGGAAATGGTTCTTAGAACTTGAAGCCCGACAGGAGCAGACTGGTCTCGGTCTGTGAGATACCGTCAATGAGCCTTATGCGTGCGAGGGCGCGGTCGAAGCCTTCGAGACTGTCGGCGCGCAGCTCTGCGACGATGTCCCAGCGACCATTGGTGCTGTAAAGCGCCGTCACCGCTGGCTCTCCGCGCAGCGCGCGGATCACGGCATCGAGCTGCGTGCCCTCCACAGCGACCGTCATGAAGGCGCGCATGCGCTGCTCTTCCACATCCGGCTTTAGTCGCACGGTGTAGCCGACGATCGTCCCGTTGGCGGCGAGCTTGCCCATGCGGTTCTGCACGGTGCCGCGGGCGACGCCGAGTGCCTTGGCCAGGGAGGCCACGGAAGCGCGCGCATCGTTGCGCAGTAGACCGATCAGCTGGCGATCGATGTCATCCATATATATGAGTATGCGTGTCACAAGTGATCATTTAGTCAATTATGGCTGTCGTTTCGACTAAAAGGCTAGAAGATTTGAACAGAGTTCTGGCTATATTTTAGTCGCGCCCTGGGCGACCATGACTTCAGCGCGGCCATCGCAGGTTGCGTCAAAACCCCGAGGGCAGCAGTCATGGTCGATTTCATCGGGATCGAGAGGATCCAGGAACTGGTTGCGCGCCGCGGGACCGCCCGATTCATCGCGGAGATGGCAGCGGAGATCGAGGCGGATTTCTGCCGCTGGGAGGATTTCGACAAGTCACCGCGTCATGCCACGCACTCGGCGGTCGGCGTGATCGAGCTGATGCCGGCCTCAGACGGGCGGCTGTACGCATTCAAGTACGTGAACGGTCACCCCAAGAACACGAGTGTGGGACTGCTCACGGTAACCGCGTTCGGCGTGCTCGCCGATGTCGAGACGGGCTATCCGCTCCTGCTCTCGGAGCTGACGCTGACGACGGCGCTGCGCACAGCAGCTACCTCCGCGCTCGCTGCCAGGCACATGGCGCGACCCGACAGTCGCACACTGGCACTGATTGGCAATGGCGCGCAGAGCGAGTTTCAGATCATCGCCTTTCACCATCTGCTCGGTATCCGCGAGGTGCGGCTTTTCGATGTTGACCCGCGGGCCACCGACAAGCTGCAGCGCAATCTTGCGACGCTTAACCTGCCGCAGCTCAAGGTGGTGCGCTGTGCGTCGACCGCCGAGGCGGTTGATGGTGTGGACATCGTGACCACGGTAACCGCCGACAAGCGCAACGCCACGATTTTGACCCCGGAAATGATCGCCCCGGGTATGCATCTGAACGCGGTGGGCGGGGACTGCCCTGGCAAAACCGAGCTGGACCGCGCGATCCTCGAGCGTCCCGATACGCGCGTGGTGGTCGAATTCGAGCCCCAGTCGCGCATCGAAGGAGAGATCCAGCAATTGCCGCCGCAGTTCCCGGTCATCGAGCTCTCGAAGGTACTGACGGGCTCGCTGCCGGGCCGCACCTCGCCCGAGCAGGTCACGATCTTCGACTCCGTAGGGTTTGCGCTCGAAGATTTTTCCGCGCTGCGCTATCTGCTGCGCGTGCATCACGAGGAGCGCGGCGCAGAGGCGCAGGTAGACCTGGTGCCGGATCTGGAAGACCCGAAGGATCTTTTTGCGCTGCTGGCGCCGCTGCCGGCTCAGGCAGCCGAAAAGGTACCGGCATGAGTACGGCGCGTATCGCCGCTCTCATCGGCGCGCCCACGGATGTCGGTGCCGCGGATCGTGGCGCCTCGATGGGCCCGGAGGCCTTGCGGGTCGCTGGCCTCGAGGCGGCGCTGCGCGCCTGCGAGTTCGAGGTCCATGATCTCGGTAACCTGCATGGTCCGGGCAATCCGGTGGCAGCGCCGCAGGAGGGCTACCGGCACCTGGCGGAAGTGGCGCGCTGGAATGAACTGGTGCACGAGGCCGTCTACGCGCAGCTGCGTCTCGGACGGCTGCCGATCCTTCTGGGCGGCGATCATTGTCTCAGCATCGGCTCTATCAGTGCCGTGGCTCGTCACTGCCGTGAGCAAGGCAAGGCGCTGCGGGTCCTGTGGCTCGACGCGCATGCGGATTTCAACACACGCGAATTGTCCCCCAGCGGCAACCTGCACGGAATGCCGGTCGCCTGCCTGTGCGGCTTCGGCCCGGCGCCGTTGACCCACCTCGGCGGAAACGCACCTGCCATTAAGCCCTCATGGGTGCGGCAGATCGGCGTTCGCAGCGTCGATGCGGGCGAGAAGCGCTTCTTGCACGAGCAGGGGCTCGACGTTTTCGACATGCGCTACATCGACGAAATGGGAATGCGTCAGACGCTCGAGCAGGCCTTGGTCGGCGTGGACCGCGATACGCACCTGCACGTCAGCTTCGACGTCGATTTTCTCGATCCCGAGATCGCTCCGGGGGTGGGAACGCGGGTGCGCGGCGGTCCCACTTACCGTGAGGCGCAGCTATGCATGGAAATGATTGCGGACACGCGTCGGGTCGCATCCCTCGACATCGTTGAGCTCAACCCGGCCTTTGACGTCCACAACCGCACCGCTGCGCTCGCCGTCGACCTGGTCGAGTCGCTGCTCGGCAAGAGCACGTTGGTGCGTCGTCCGGTGTGGGAGGCCGCCCATGAGCGCCGCCGCGGCGCCGCCTCTGCGGAAGGGGTGACATGAGAGGCCGGCTTCGCGGCCCGTGCGCACCCGGCTTCTGCTCTTAGCGAGCAATTAAGCTGGCTGGGCGCTAGGCAAGCCAGTCGTCCCGGATTCGCGTGGCGGATCGCGGGCGGGTGATGAACCAGGCTATTGCCAGCAAGCCTGCAGCGGCGGCCGCCGTAGCGACCGGAAATGACTGCGCCGACGTCCGAGCGATCTCACCGAGGTGAGGCCGCAGAAGCTCAATGCGCCGTCTTGTCATCTGCCGACCCATCTCACTCAGCCGATCGGGTATCAGTCTCTCGGCAAGGGGCAGTAATGTGCTTTCCTCGTCGGCCACATGATGAAGAACGGCGCGCATCAGTTGCCGGACGGTGTCCTCGTAACTGGGGTCATTTACCGGGAGGCTGCGCACGGCCGCGATCAGTTGCCGCATCTCGTCATGTTCGGCCACGCTTTTCGAGAGAACTGAGTTATCGCCCTCGAGTTCACGCAGGACGGGGTAGAAGATCTCTTCCTCGAGCTGAGCATGTACCTCCAGCGCAAGGCACACATTGGTGGCCAGTGCCTTTCTGCGAGCCGCGGACGTCCTAGGTTTGAAGCGGCGGAACAAGGCCAGCGCATGAGTATGATCCAGCCGAATCATCGTCGTGACGCCCAGTGAAGTGCCGGCCGAGCGTCCAAGTCGCAGTGCGAATTGCCGTGCGGACGCCACTGCTTCGCGCAGCCGTTCTCGCGGTGACAGCTTCGACTCAAGTTCACCCAGCGTGCGATTGAGCTGTTCGCGGGTGTCCTCAATCTCGCGCTCGATCTCCTCGGCGCTTCGTCCAATGGAGACGGACGGCTGCGAATCCTGTTGCGGCAATGTGCTCATGGGCGACTCCTAGACAATACTTCTTTGTCCTTGCGAAGGGACTCCGGGCTGTGCCGAAGCTCAAGATCGGTCCGTCTTACGGACGTTCCGCCTGCGGCTGAGGTCAGTAGGCCGAGAATCGTCAGAACGCCGCCAACAATTACAGCGGCCAGCCACGGGGCGACCACATTGCATAGGCCAAGAACAGCGGCAGCGACAAGTGTAAGAAGACCCGCAAACAGCAACGCCGCGCCCGCTGCGAGCGACAGCGCGCTTGTTGCGAGAGACTTCAATGCGCCGATGACCTCCGCGGTACCCAGCGCCACTTCCTGGCGGAACAGCGTGGTCAGTTCATGCATCAAGCGCTTCAGCAGTCCAAGCGTGCCTCTACCTTCGAGCTCGGGCTGTGTTGGTTGCGCGGAAACACCAGGATGAGTCGCCATCTCGCCTCTCTGCATTCTCCACTCAGTGCATGCGCCTCGTCGCGGTGTTTTCGCGCAAGTCCGTCCGTGCGCGACCGGAGTCTCCCGGTTTCAGCACCACCTTGATGCACTGGTCCCGCTTAGCCTTGAACATCGCATAAGCTTCCGGCGCCTTGTGCAGCGGCAGGGTATGCGATACCACAAAACTTGGATCGATTTGGCCTTGCGCAATGCGATCAAGCAACGGTTTGAGGTAGCGCTGCACATGAGTCTGGCCGGTCTTGACGGTCAACGCCTTGTTAACGAGCGCGCCGAATGGCAATTTGTCCAGGAAGCCGCCGTACACCCCTGGAACCGAGACGACTCCGCCGTTACGGCAGGCAAGTATCGCTTCGCGAAGCGCCGTCGGCCGGTCGGTAGCCATCAGCATCGCGTTCTTGAGGCGATCGTATGTTGCGAACAAACCGTGACCGTGCGCCTCCATGCCGACCGCGTCGATGCAGGCATCCGGACCGCGGCCTCCGGTGAGCTCGTTCAACGCTTCCGGGACATCGACGTCGTGATAATTGAGCGTAACGGCCTTGCAGTACCCAGCGGCTTTGCGCAAACGCTCAGGAAAGCGATCGATGGCGATGACCTGTTCTGCCCCGAGGAGGTATGCGCTTGCTATCGCAAACAGCCCAACCGGTCCGCAACCCCACACGGCGATAGTATCCCCCGGCTTTATCGAACAGTTCTCAGCACCCATGTAACCGGTTGGGAAGATGTCGGACAGAAACAGCACCTGCTCGTCGGTGAGATGGCTCGGGACCTTGATAGGGCCAATGTCGGCGAACGGTATTCGGGCGTATTCGGCCTGCCCGCCTGCATAGCCGCCGAGCATATGCGAATAGCCGAATAAGCCGGCGGGCGAATGCCCCCATAACCTCTCCGCCATCCACGCGTTTGGATTCGAGTTTTCGCATAGCGAGAACTCGGAAGACTGGCAGAAGAAGCAGGAACCGCATGCGATGGGGAACGGATTCACAACCCGGTCACCCACCTTGAGATTGCGGACAGCACTGCCGACCTCCACGACTTCGCCCATGAATTCGTGGCCGAGGATGTCGCCGGCCATCATCGTCGGGATGAAGCCATCGTAAAGATGCAGATCGGAGCCGCATATTGCGGTGGATGTGACGCGAACGATGGCGTCGCGCGGGTTCAGAATTCGCGGGTCGGGGACCTCTTCAATCCGAACGTCCCCGATACCGTTCCAGCAGTTTGCTTTCATGATGCTGTCTCCCGCAGGATGCGCCCCGCTCGGGACTTGCGTCCTTCTGCCGTCAGTCGCCCTAGCCAGCTCCTGCGACCGGAGGGTTGCCCACGGGTAGTCGGAACCTCTCCGGTCTCGATGAGTTGTTTGAAACGTCTCAGGTTTTCGCGAGATTCCGCGTTTAGATCATGGCCCAGGAGCTTGGCGACCCCGACACTTGCCCGTCCCAGGGGCGGTTCGTAGCGCATGATCAGTCTGACAGTGCAGCCACGACCGCCTGGTGCTGGCCTGAAGCGTATGGCGCCTGCATGCTTTACGGGCGCGCCTTCCCGGGAGTGCCAAACGATGCGCTCGCCCACATCGTCCGCCGTAATGTCGCAATCCCACTCCAACTTTACGCCGCCGGGCAGCTGGAGCACCCAGTGCGATGTTCGATCATCTTGGACTGCCACGGATTGAAGGGCCGGAATGAATCGCGGCAGGTTGGTCAGATCGCGCCAAAAGTCATAGCAGTCTCTTGGTGATTTATTGACAACCAGAACTTGCTCGACGAACGCCTCATGACCGCCGGTTACGGCCAACCTTTGATTATCACGGCTGCTTTGTTGCAAGCTTGCAGCCAGATCAATAGCGGCAATCGGAGCGACCACAGCGAGCGATCCCAGTGCACGGCCACGACGCCGAGTATCCGGGTGCAGCGCCGCAGCCCCGAGCAGGGTGAGATCCATCGCGTCTCCTAGAACACGAGCCCACAGCCACGTCGTACGCCGCTTTTGCGTGAGGAGTGCGATTCCGCTCGTCAGCTCGCGAACTCCCACGGCGCGTAGCAGTGTCGGCCGCTGTGCAAGCCCGGTGGCGCGGCAGATGGCGCGAGGAGCCAGGAGCGCCGCCAGACCGAGCCCAAGGCTAAGCCATCCGAGCGCATCCCCGATCCGCTCATCGAGTACCTGTTCGCGCCGATGCAGATAAGAGGCGCTCAAACTTCTGCCCGGCGGCCGTTCAGACCAGTCGGGGACGCCGGTCGGTTGCAAACTCGAGCGGGTACTGCGCGGATTGCCGCCGGACGCCGCTGCTGGGCGCGTGCTCTCATTACTGTCCGCACTGATTTCTGTCGCCACAAAAGTCTCCCGCGAAGTCTGGTTTAGGGTTGCTGCTGGTATCTGGGGACGTGACTGCCCAATGCCTGCGCTTAAGAGCTAAGGAAGGGCCTTCGGATGAACGCCATTGGGCCCTCGGGTCCCCATCAGATCAACCCTGAGGTTCGCCTGGAGAGTCCCGCCACCCTTGCGGCTATCTGCGCACCTGGTGCAAGCGCGGTTCATTCGATGGGACCGGAAATATCTTCAACTGCAGTCGATTTTCCGGCGAGGAACTTGGTTGCGCTGCAAGCGTGATACCCCAAAACCTGTACGGCGTCGCCGACTGAGCGCAAGCGGTGCGTGACGACCGCAGAGGCCGGGGGAGCCGGTGGAATCGAGTGTCAGGGACTAGTGCGAGGGCCAGGATTTCTATCTGGGCTCGGTTCGCGTGCCTCCCGACTAGGTTGAAGCACACGTTCTTTGACCTACGGACAGCATGGGATCGCGCAGATCAGCCGGGATCGGCACGGCATTGCGTCCGGCCTCTTCTATCAAATGAATCACTTCCCGAGCATCTGGCTCTTCGGACGGATGGTAGTTAATCGCGACGTCGGCGCCTTCCCGGGCATAGGCGATGGCGGCAGCCCGACCCATGCCGGAATCGCCGCCGGTTATGAGTGCCCTGCGGCCTGCCAGGCGGCCGGACCCACGATAGCTCGTCTCGCCGTGATCAGGTTTCGGATCCATGTCCCGCGCGAGCCCAGGCCACGGCTGAGTCTGTTCCTTAAACGGAGGTTGCGGATATTTCGACTGCGGGTTCTGTAGCGCAGTCTGCCCGCCCTGACCTGGCGGCCCTCCGCCTGGGGGCAGCTGCTCGCCCGCGGCAACCGTTGCCATGCCCACACCCACCATCGCCATGGCTTCCCGTCTTGACACGGTGTACCGACTTTCGCTCTTCATGTGAAGGATCCTCCGGTGAACCGCACAGAAGCTCAGAAAGCTGTGCGATTGGCAGCAGGATTTTTCTGCAAGTACGCTCCTTGGCGCTGCAAGCGTGAGCCCGTATGAGGTGTACGTGGTCACCGACCGAGCGCAAGCGGTGCGCGAGCGGCTCACCCTCGCATCGCGCGGATGCATACTCGTTTCACGGCACCCCGCCATGCGGCAGTCATGCCGAGTGCCGGCGATGCCTCAGGCGTGGCGAAACTGCCGTGTGCTGGGCGCCCGTCCGATGCACTCTTCGCTGGAGCCTGGAGCCGCTAAACTGGGGCATCACCGTGGCGCTTTTGGAAGTGAAGTCCTGAAGGGGAGGGCATGCGCTTACTTTTCCACTACGACGACGGGGGGCGTGCCGCTGCGGGGTACCGAGGGCGTGCGCGCGACTGCGCCACACGTGCGATCGCCATCGCCACCCAACATTCTTACCAGGAGGTTTATCAGGCGCTCGCGGCCGCCACTGCCCAAGAGGCAAGAGTGGCGCGCAGAAACCATCCGCGCACGGGGCTGCGCAAGCATACGGTGAAGGACTTTCTAAGAGAGCTAGGATGGCAGTGGACGGCCACGATGCATATTGGTTCCGGATGCCGCGTGCACTTGCGGGCAGGGGAACTGCCGCCCGGCCGATTGATCGTGGCGGTGTCGAAGCACCTGTGCGCCGTGATCGACGGTGTGCTTCATGATACGCATGACTGCTCGCGTAACGGTCGACGTTGCGTGTACGGTTACTGGACTTTCTCCTGACGCAATACCGCAGGTGAACACCTTCTTCGTTAGCGGTGCCCCGGCTTATGTTCTGTTGGCTTTGCGCGGTTAACGCTACGGGGGTCGGCGGTCTACCGATTGGTGGGGCCGAGCAAGCTGAATTGCTCATGTTAGCCGCGCAGGAAGCTAGATCCGCCTGGCACTCAGCTCGGAACCCAACTTTTACTTCAAAGCATGTCAGTGTGATGGCAAAGGACGGCGTGGTTCACTTAAGCGATTACGTTTGGACCGCGGACGCGCCGGTGCGCGCAATACAGCTCGCCGCGAAGGTTCCTGGCGTACGCCATGTGGGCGATGAGCTGATCTTGCAGCGCGCCGGCGAACATGGTCCGCAGTAGCTTCGCGGCCGATAACGGCAAACCGAAAGATGATCGGGTAAATCCGGCAGTTCCCGACGACCAGAGGATATGACCACTCCTTTCGTGCAGGATTTCGCTCGAGCCCCTCTGAGAAGTCTCATCCAGTGGATGCGACGATTGTGGCGGGCTATTAATGGTGCGTGCGCGAGCGGATCGGTAACGTGCCGTCGCGCGGCTTTCCGGGCGCCCTTCTACCGACTTTGCGCACCGCAACGTCCAGATTGACCGCCGGTATGGTCGCGAATAAATAGTCCGTGACCCTGAAGAGCCACGCTATTCCCTTTTTCAAGGAGGGGTAACGAGGGCTAGTGGACGACAACCAGTAGTCGGCGCGGTCTCGCAAGCCCTGGGCAACGGGTTGCATGATGACTGCCGGTGCTCGGCCGTCTGCCGTGAGCCATCGGATCAGCTCGCGTTCCGAACCACCACGCAGGCCGCCTCGCAGATGAACGTTCCAGTCCGGGGATTGGTTGATGCTCGGGCTCCTAGAGCTGAAGCGACGCGCGTAACTATGAGCGAGCTTATCGGGCAAATAGTTGATACCCCACAGACCAGTGCTATGCGTGTCGCAGGGAAACCACCGATGCGGGGTTTGATTGACGAACAAGACGCCGCTGGGCTTCAGTAAGTCCCATAGTTGTGGCATCAGCAGCCGACGTTCGTCTGGCAACAGGTGCTCGAAGACTGCGCTTAGCATGATGTAGTCGAAAGGTCGAATCGTCCGCGGAATCGCGTTTGCCGCCGGGGACACTTTGAATTCGACGTTGGACAGATGTCGATTGGCCGCCAAGTGCCTTCCTAGTCGCACCAGGTTCGCATCGAGATCGATGCCGATGATTTGACTACTAGGAAGCAGCTCGGCCATTCCAAGAGTTGAGCCACCAATACCGCTGCCGAAGTCGAGGACCCTGGCTCCGACGAATTCCTGGGGAAGCACGAACGCAAAAAGCTGCCGTTGTATCGCCCTTAAGACGTATTCGGGATCTTCGATCCGTGAAATGGCTTCGCACAGCCAGTTAAAGCTGATTCCGTGCTCCAAGAACAGAGGAACCTCGTCGGGATGCGACGTTTCGCAGGTTGGCCGGGGTATGAATTGGTGCGAGGACTTCCGTGCGGGCCTGAGCGTGATCCGCGTTCGGCCCGATGAGGACGGCTCAAGCTCAATTTTGCCGCTTGGGGTTAATAAAGATGAAGCAGACATAGCTGACTGCGATCACGAGGCCAGAGGCTGAAGCGGCAGTTGCCATTCGTGCGAGGGCCAAGACGACGTCCATGTCGGTGCGGCACGATCAAATACTCTATCGTGCGACGCTGGTTTTACCAGCGGATCTTTCGTGTCACCCTTAAGGCTGCGGCTGTCGAACGCCGACAAAGCCTACGTATCACGCAAATCCTTTCGCGCGTGAAAGCCTCACCCTTGTCGAGGGCGCTCTTTAGAGTAGCCAGGAAAACGCGGGCCCCGGCGGGTACGTGAGTTCGTCGCGTACGGACACTCGTTAGCACCGCTTTTAGAGCAATGCGTACCAAAGGCTAGAGCGTCGGCAACCACCTGCAACTTGCGCGTCGCAGTTGTAACGTGAAATTTTGAAAGACAGTGTTGCAAATCATGTAATGAATTGCCGGACTTACCTGCCTTGCGCTTACAACCGCCAATATATCTTTGAAGTTATTGCGAAGCCTGGCGAGGACTTCCAGGAAACAAACGGCCGAGAGCCCAAATCATGGGGGCAAGCCATGAATCGAAGAGGCATTTCACCTGTGCGGCTCGAGCGAGTTGGGGTCCGCATAGCCATGGGTTCGAGGGTGGGGATGCGGCTACATTTCGCGGTACGGGCGGGCTATTGCAGGGACCGGCGAGTGCGGACACTGCCGCTGAGTCCCATAGTTTGTGCCGGGCAGATTTCACTTGCGGCCTTACAGCCAAAAC
>Ga0070733_10003210_pt1 | contig 11264 bp, 9 predicted proteins | sample Coa_R1_9_FD_66450 | JGI IMG/M metagenome (GOLD analysis project Ga0070733, IMG submission 66450) | Surface soil microbial communities from Centralia Pennsylvania, which are recovering from an underground coalmine fire - Coalmine... | ecosystem: Environmental > Terrestrial > Soil > Unclassified ... | reverse complement strand
CGGCGCGGACGGCGCAATACGCTTACGCGCGCCGCGCGCCCAAAGCTTGCGCGAGGAATATCTGACGCGGCTCAACCGCCATCGCGAGGCGGTGCGCGAAGCCTGCCTCTTGCGTGGGTGGAGCTTCGCGATCCATCGTACCGATCGGCCGGCTTCCGAAGCCTTGCTGGCCCTTCGCATGCGGCTTGAAGGACCGCCGACGCATTTGTCGGCGCGCAGCCCCTAGATGTTCGGTCTGCCTCTCGCCTTCACCGTTCCCGCGGCGCTTGCCTCGCTGGTTCTGCTCGCGGCGCTCTATGTGTTTTTGCGGATCACGCCGCCGCGGCCGCGCCAGGCGATTTTCCCGCCGCTGCGGCTGTTGCTCGGCATCGAACGCAAGGACCAGACGCCGGCGCGCACGCCCTGGCCGCTGCTGCTGTTGCGTTTGGCGATCGCGGCGGCGGCGACGTTGGCGATGGCGGGCCCGATCTGGAATCCGGCGCTGCTCAGTCGCAGCGCCGGACCGCTGTTGATGATCGTCGATGACGGCTGGCCGGCGGCGCCGACCTGGGAGGCGCGCCAAACTTTGATCGGCTCGCGCCTGGAGGCGGCGGAGCGGGCGGGGAGGCCCGCCGCTCTGCTGCCGATCTCTGAAGGCGGCGTCGACGTCGAGCCGGCCGATCCGGCCAGGAACGCCGAGCGGCTCCGCGCCATGCAGCCGCAGCCCTATGCGCCCGACCGCATGGCGACGCTCGCCCCGATCCGAAAATTCTTGGCGCAATTTCCTCAAGCCGAGATCGTGTGGCTCGCCGACGGCTTGTCGCTCGGCCAAGCCTCATCCTTCGCGCGCGAGCTTTCGTCGCTGGCCAACGGACATGAGATCAATGTGCTTACCGACGCGACGACGCCGCTCGGCCTGAGCGGCGTCGAGAATCTCGCCGGCGCGCTTCAGGCGAAAGTCTGGCGCGCCGGCGCGGCGGCGCGCCAGAAGGGCATGCTCGACGCGCTCGACGCCAAGGGCCTGACGATCGGCGAGGCGCCATTCGATTTTAGCGCGGGCAATGCGGCGACCGCGAATTTCAATCTGCCCATCGAATTGCGCAACCAGGTCTCGCGCATCGTCGTCGCCGGCGAACGGTCGGCGGGCGCCGTGGCCTTGCTCGACGAACGCTGGCGCCGCCGGCGCGTGGCGATCGCTTCGGGCGCCGGCGCCGACGTCGCGCAGCCCCTGCTGGCGCCGACCTACTATCTGTCGCGCGCGCTCGGGCCCTTCGCCGACATTCGCGAATGGCATGATAGTTCGAGCGATCCTATCGTTTCGCTGATCGCCGAGAAGCCTTCCGTATTGATGCTGGCGGATATGAGCGTCGCGCCCGGGCCCGCCCATGACGCGCTGACGAAATTCATCGAGGACGGCGGCGTATTGGTCCGCTTTGCCGGCAGCCGCCTCGCCGCGTCGACCGACGATCTGACGCCGACCGAGCTCAGGCGCGGCGGGCGCACGCTCGGCGGCGCCTTGTCCTGGGAGACGCCGAAGCGCCTCGCGCCGTTCGATCGCGACAGCCCGTTCTTTGGACTGACGATCCCCAACGAGGTCACCATCTCGCGGCAAGTGCTCGCCGAACCCGAGCCAGGCCTCGCCACCAAGACGTGGGCGCGGCTCGCCGACGGGACGCCGTTGGTGACCGCCGACCGGCGCGGCAAGGGCCTCATCGTACTGTTCCACGTGACCGCCGACACGACTTGGTCGAACCTGCCGCTTTCCGGCCTCTTCGTCGACATGCTTCGGCATATTGTCGCGCTGTCCGGAGAGGCGGCGCCTGATGCGAGCCAGGCCGCGTCCAACGGCGTCGCCGCGCCGACCAAGCCGCCGCTGAGCGCGCTCGACGGCTATGGCGTTCTCGGCGCGCCGCCGGCTTCCGCTCAACCGATCGCCGCCGATTTCTCCGGCGCCGCCGACGCTTCCCACCCGCCGGGCTTTTACGGACAAGGCGACGCTCTGACGGCGGTCAACGCGCTTGGCCCCGATCAAGTCCTGTCGCCGGCCGATTATGGCGGCCTCGCGGTCAAGTCCGATGCGCTTGCTGTGGCGGGCCCCATCGATCTGCGAGTCTGGCTGCTGGCCGCGGCCTTCATCGGGCTTCTGATCGACGCCTTGGCGAGCCTCTGGATCAGCGGCGCCCTCGGCTTCAGGCGCGCGGCGCCCGCGGCGACGGTCGCCCTTGCGCTGGTATTTTGCTTCGCCCCGCCGCCGGGCCACGCTTTCGCGGCCGGCGACGCGCCGATCGCCGAGCGCGACCAGGCGGCCGCGCTTTCGACTCATCTCGCCTATGTGATCACCGGCGATGCGGCGGCCGATGAGGCGAGCCGGCTTGGCCTTCTGACCCTCTCTCGCATTCTGTCGCAACGTACGTCGCTGTCGCCGGGCGAGCCGATCGGCCTTGATCCGGCGCGCGACGAGCTCGCCTTCTATCCGTTGATCTATTGGCCGGTCGTGGCGAATAGGCCGCAGCCGCCGGCGGCGGCGGTCACCCGCATCGCCGCCTTCATGAAGAACGGCGGCACGGTCATCTTCGACACGCGCGACGCGCTCGCCGCGAGGCCCGGCGGCCCGCCGACGCCCGAAGCTCTGTGGCTGCGCAAGCTGCTCGCCGGCGTCGACGTGCCCGAACTCGAGCCGGCGCCGCGCGACCATGTCGTCACCAAGAGCTTCTATCTGATCGATGGCTTCGTCGGCCGAACGACAGTCGGCCAGACCTGGATCGAGGCGCTGCCGCCGCCTGATCCCAACGACACGCAAGTCCATGCCGCGCGGGCGGGCGACGGGGTCTCGCCGATCGTCATCACGTCCAACGACCTGGCCGCGGCCTGGGCCGCCGACGAGGACGGCCAGCCGCTCTATCCGCTCATTCCGGGCGGCCCGCGCCAGCGCGAGCTCGCGCTGCGCGGCGGCGTCAACCTCGTGATGTACACGCTGACCGGCAATTACAAAGCCGATCAGGTTCATGCGCGCGACATTATCGAAAGGCTTTCGCATTGAACGCCTATTCGATCGCTCTTTCGCCGCTGTTGCCTTGGCCGGCGCTCTATGTTCTGGCCGCCGCAGGGCTGGTCTTCGTGGCGATCGGGCTTTTTCGCCGGCGGCGCGGCGCGCTGCTGCGCGGCCTGGCCTTCGCCACGCTTTTCGCGGCGCTGACCGATCCTTCAATCGTCCGCGAAGATCGCCGTCCTTTGAAGGACGTCGTCGCAGTCGTCGTCGACCGCTCCGACAGCCAGACCATCGGCGATCGCATGGCTGAGACCGATCAGGCGCTCGCCGACGTCAAGCAGCGCCTCGCGGCGCTCGGCAACGTCGAGACGCGCATCATCGAGGCGGGAAAGAACGACACGGAGAACCAGGGCACGCGGCTTTTCTCGGCGCTGCAATCCGGCCTTGCCGACGTTCCGCCCGAGAGGGTCGGCGGCGTCATCATGATCACCGACGGGGTCGTGCATGACATCCCGCCAAACGCCGCAGCGCTTGGCTTCAAAGCGCCGATCCACGCTTTGATCACCGGGCATGAAGGCGAGCGCGACCGGCGCATCGAGCTCCTCGAAGCGCCGCGTTTCGGCATTGTCGGCAAGGAACAGACGATCGCCGCCCGGGTGCTCGACACGGCTGATGCGGGCGAGCCGGTCAGCCTCGAGGTGCGCCGCGACGGCGAGAAAGTGGCCACGCTCAGCGCGTCGGTCGGCGAGACGATCCGCGTGCCGATCGCCATCGATCACGCCGGACCCAATGTGGTCGAATTGGAGGTCGCGCCGATCGCCAATGAGCTGACCACGCTCAACAACAAGGCGGTGGTGACGATCGAAGGCGTGCGCGACAAGCTGCGCGTGCTGCTCGTTTCGGGCGAGCCGCATCAAGGCGAGCGGATGTGGCGCAACCTTCTCAAATCCGACGCCAACGTCGATCTCGTCCATTTCACGATTCTGAGGCCGCCGGAGAAATCCACCGACGGCACGCCGATCAACGAATTGTCGCTGATCGCCTTTCCGGTCGCCGATCTCTTTGGGCGCAAGATTCGCGATTTCGACCTGATCATCTTCGATCGCTATTCGAGCCAAACCAGCCTTCTGCCGAAAATATATTTCGACAATATCGTCTCCTACGTACGGCAGGGCGGCGCGCTGCTGATGGCCGAAGGGCCGGATTTCTCTACCCCAGAGGGCTTGTACTTTTCGCCGCTCAACGAGATCACGCCGGCCAAGCCCGACGGCGACGTCATCCAGCGCGAGTTCCGTGCGACCATCTCGCCGGAGGGCGAGAAGCATCCGGTGACGCGCGGCCTTGCCGGCGGCGCGGTTTCGCCGCCGGCCTGGGGGCCGTGGTTCCGGCAGATCGGCGCCGAGCCGACCGCTGGCGTCAATATTCTCAACGGCGCCGACAATCGCCCATTGCTGGTGCTTTCGCGGGTCGACAAAGGGCGGGTCGCCCTGTTGCTGAGCGATCAGCTCTGGCTCTGGGCGCGCGGCTTCGAGGGCGGCGGGCCGCATCTCGATCTTCTGCGGCGCCTCGCCCACTGGCTGATGAAAGAGCCGGAGCTGGAAGAAGAAGCGTTGCGCGCCACGGCCCGCGGCAAGGCGCTGACCATCGAGCGGCAGAGTCTCAAAGGCGACGTCCCGGAAGTGACGGTGATCGGGCCGACCGGCGAGACGACCAAGGCGCAATTGAGCGCGACCGAGCCCGGCCTCTCGCGCGCGACCATCGACGTCGACAAATTCGGGCTCTATCGGGTGACCGACGGCGAGCGGCAGGCTCTGGTCAGCGTCGGCCCAGAGAATCTCGTCGAATTCCAGGAGGTCGTCTCGACGACCGAGAAGCTGCGGCCATTGGCCGAGGAGACCGGCGGCACGGTGCGGCGTGTCGCCGCAGGCGGGGGCGGCGTCGCGACGCCGAGCATCGTCGCGATGCACGCGGGCTTGAGCTATGGCGGCGCGGGCTTCATCGGCGTCAAGCGAACGGAATCGAGCGTCGTCGTCGGCGTCGGCTCGATGTCCTTGGCGCTCGGCTTCATCGGCCTTGCCGCCTTGCTCGGCTCGCTGATCCTCGCCTGGTGGCGGGAGGGTTCGTCCGGCGGGCGGCGAAGGGAGGCGAAGATCTAAGCCTGCATTACGGTCGTTCTTAAAGCTTCCACGGATTGATCACCGGCACGCCTGCCGCTTCGAACGGCGCCGCATCACGCGTTGCGACGGCGAATCCGCGCGCGCTGGCGATGGCGGCGATTTGAGCGTCCGCAAAGGAAATTATGCGTCCGGACGCCCGAGCGCGACCGTGCAGTTTCGCATAGACCGTCGCCGCCTGTCGATCGAAAGGAAGAATTCGATCGCCGAACAGCTTCTCGACGGTCTCGCTGACCATCGCGGATAGCGTCGCTCGACGTTTGCCGATCGGCAGGATTTCGATGCCCGCGAGAAGCTCCGCGAGACTCGTCGACGTCAGGTGCAAAGTTTCAGCTATTTGGTTGTCGAGCCATTTCTGTACGGTCAGGTCGCCCTTGATCCGGATCGGCTCGGAAACGACGTTCGTGTCCAGGATGATCATTCGAATGAGGCCGGCTCGGTCGGACTTTGGTCTCTGACGGGTTCAAAATCGATTTTGAGCCGTCGGCCCAATGCTGCGAGCTCGGAACCGATCTTCATTCGCTTTGCCGGCCGCGCCGCGTCCTCAAGAATTTTCCTCATTTCGGCTTCAGCGCTCCGCCCGTGCTTCGCCGCCTGCACTTTGAGTGCGCGGTGGGCTTCCTCCGACAAGTTGCGAATTGTGACGGCCGGCATATGATTTCACCGATGAACGATGACATCATTGATATCATTTTCAGCGTATGATATCAAGGACCCAGCGCTCGGGGTCATTGGCCGCCGCCGAATGTGACGCCTCGCCATCTACCCAATCCGCCGGTGATCCATTAGAACGCCTCTGAAGCGTTTCGCACTTGCGAAGGGATGACGTTTCCGCCGTCATTGCGGCCGGCCGTCTGAGATCAATTAACAAGACGACCTTCAGGGATCATCGAATGACCAAAGTCTACAAAACCGCGGAGGCCGCCCTGGCCGGCGTCATCAAGGACGGCATGACGCTGATGTCCGGCGGCTTCGGCGTCTGCGGCGTCGCTGATTCTTTGATCGCCGCCATCCGCAAGTCAGGCGCGAAAAACCTGACGGTCATCTCGAACAACGCCGGCGTCGACGGCGGCGGCCTCGGCATTCTCTTGGAGACGCGCCAGATCAAGAAGATGATCTCGTCTTATGTCGGCGAGAACAAGCTTTTCGCGCAGCAATATCTCGCCGGCGAGTTGGAGCTCGAGTTCAATCCGCAAGGCACGCTCGCCGAACGCATCCGCGCCGGCGGCGCAGGGATCCCCGCCTTCTTCACCCGAACCGGCGTCGGCACGGTCATCGCCGAAGGCAAGGAGACGCGTGTTTTCGACGGCGAAACCTATGTGATGGAGCGCGGCCTTTTCGCCGACATCGCCATCGTACACGCCTGGAAGGCCGATACTGAAGGCAATCTCGTCTATCGCAAGACGGCCCGCAATTTTAACCCGAACATGGCGACCGCCGCCAAGCTGACAATTGCCGAGGTCGAGCATCTCGTCGCGCCCGGCGAGATCGATCCCGATCATATCCATACCCCTGGCATTTTCGTACAGCGCATCGTGCATGTCCCGGTCGCGCTGAAGGACAAGGTGATCGAGCACCGCACCACGCGCAAGCGCGTTGCCGCTTAACAGAACGACGCCTTTCGACGCCAGACGCGCGTCATGGCCGGGCTTGTCCCGGCCATCCACGCGGCAATGAAGCGCACGACGGCGTGGATGCCCGGCACAAGGCCGGGCATGACGGTTTCTCTTCTGGAGACGTACTCATGGCTTGGACCAGAGACCAGATGGCGGCCCGCGCCGCCAAAGAGCTGCGCGACGGATTCTATGTCAATCTCGGCATCGGCATCCCGACGCTGGTGGCGAATTTCATTCCGAAAGGCGTGAGCGTCGTTCTGCAGAGCGAGAACGGCATGCTCGGCATGGGGCCGTTCCCATTCGAGGGCGAGGAGGACCCCGATCTCATCAACGCCGGCAAGCAGACGGTCACCGAACTGCCGACGACCAGCTACTTCTCCAGCGCGGAATCTTTCGCGATGATCCGCGGCGGCCACATCGATCTCGCCATTCTCGGCGCGATGCAGGTTGCAGAGACCGGCGACCTCGCCAATTGGATGATCCCGGGAAAAATGGTCAAAGGCATGGGCGGCGCGATGGATCTTGTCGCCGGCGTCAAAAAGGTCGTGGTCGTCATGGAGCATTCCGCTAAGGACGGGCCGAAGCTTCTGCGCAAGTGCAATCTGCCGCTGACCGGCGTTCGCGTCGTCGATCTCGTCATCACGGATCTCGGCGTCTTCTCGATCGACAAGCATGGTTCGAGCGGCATGAAGCTGATCGAACTCGCCGACGGCGTGACGCACGAGGAAATCCGCGCCAGGACGGAGGCGGACTATAAGGTGGCGCTGGCGGCCTAGAAGGCGCGAACCGTCAACGAAACTCGCGTCTTGAAGGGCAGCGGGAGGCGCAAGCCGCCATTGCCGCGATGTTCTTATGTGCGGGGCCACATCGGTCCGGCGTCGTCAAGCGCCTTCGGCGCTGGGTAGTGTCTCAACTGAGACACTACCCGGCGCTGCTCCGCTCCGCTTCGCCTTGACGCCGAGCACGGTTCAGGCGCGCGGCTCGTGGGTGTTTTCGTCAAAACGCGCTATGGCTCGCGGCTGCGGCCAATCCTAGGTCACGTCGCCGCGCCTTCGCGTACGAAAATCATTATTTTCGTATCGCCATAGAGGCGCTCCTCGGCGAGCCGCAGCGCCTTTGGCGCGTCGATCGCCGCGCGCGCGTCCGCTTCGACGACGCAGATTGCGTCAGGCGCAAGCCATCCGCCGTCGACAAGAGCCGCCAAGCCCAAGCCGGCGAGATCTTTGCCATAGGGCGGGTCGAGAAAGGCGAGGGAATAAGAGGCCGGCGCCTTGCCCAGCCGGGTTGCGTCGGCGCGCCAGATGCGGCTCGTCGCCGCGACGCCGAGCGCCTCGACATTGGCGCGGATCAACGCGCGGGCCTCAGCGCCTTCGTCGACGAAGAGCGCGAAAGCCGCGCCGCGCGAGAGCGCTTCCAAGCCCAGCGCCCCGGAGCCGGCGAAAAGGTCGATGACGCGCGCGCCGGCGACCGGATCGCCATAGGCGTGAGCGAGAATGTCGAAGATCGATTCGCGCAATCTCTCCGAGGTCGGCCGAATGGCGCGCGAAGCGGGAGTTTTGAGCGCGCGGCCGCGATGGCGTCCGCCGACGATCCGCATCGATCAGCCGCGCTTTGGCCGCCGCGGCCCGCGAGGCGGCGCGCTTCGCTCTCGCCCGCGCTTCGCGCCGCCGCTCGCTTTATTGGGCGGGAAGCGGCCGCGCGACGGCCGCTCGCCTCTCTTCTTGTGCTTGTCCCGCGCCTTATCGCGCGGGCTCGCGGTCTCGCCCGTCGCTCGGACGCGCTCGACCTTGATCTCGCGTCCCTTGCGATCGCGAGTCTCACCGCGCTCCAAGCGCCGGCGCGGTCCTTTGGCGGCGTCGTCGCGCTCGGCGCGAAGCGCGGCGAAATACTTTCTCCCTCTCTCTGGGCGCCGGTCGTCGCGGCGTTGCGGCGCCTCGGGCTGCTCGAAGCGCGGCCGGCTGTCGCGGTTCGCCTCGCGACGGAACTCCGGACGCGGGCGTTCGCGCCTGCTTTCGCCCGCCGCGCGCGCCTCGTGGGTTTCGATTCGCCGGCGCTCGCGGATGGGCGCGTCGAAATCCGCGCCGGCTTCGCGGGCGAGGCGAGGCCCGATCTGCTCGCGCACGACCCTGGTCGGCGCTTCGACGAGCGCGCCTTCTTCGATGTCGCCGAGTTGGAACGGGCCGAACGACACGCGGATCAGGCGATTGACAGCAAGCCCGAGATGCTCGAGCACGCGCTTGATCTCGCGGTTCTTGCCTTCGCGTAGTCCCATCGTCAGCCAGACGTTGGACCCTTGCGCGCGATCGAGCTTGGCCTCGATGCCGGCATAGGCGACGCCGTCAATCGTCACGCCGTCCGCGAGCGCATCGAGCGCGGCCTGGTCGATCTCGCCATGCGCCCGGACGCGATAGCGCCGCAGCCAGCCGGTTGCCGGCAATTCAAGCACCCGCGCGAGGCCGCCGTCGTTGGTCAGCAGGATCAGGCCCTCGGTGTTGATGTCGAGCCGGCCGACCGCGATCAAGCGCGGCGTTTCCGCGGGCAGGGCGTCGAAAATCGTCGGCCGCCCCTCGGGGTCGCGGGCGGTGGTCACCAGGCCGCGCGGCTTATGGAACAGGAACAGCCGCGTGCGCTCGCGCTCGACCAGCGGCGCGCCGTCGACCCGGATGTCATCGCTCTCCGTGACATTGAAGGCGGGACTGGTTAGCGCCTTGCCGTTGACCGAGACGCGGCCGGCGGCGATCCAGGCCTCGGCGTCGCGCCGCGAGCAGAGCCCTGCGCGCGCCATGGCCTTGGCGATGCGCTGGCCGGGATGGGCGCTTTTCGGCTGGCGAGATTTGTCGCGAGCCTTGGCCTCGCCGCTCGGAGGTCGGTCGATCATGGCGGCGTTTTACGGCAAATCGGCGGGCTGGCAATGCGAGGCTTCATTTTGGGGGCCGCCGTTACGACCTGCCGTCGATCTCCTGATACGCTCTTTTTCCACGCAGAACGGTCTGTCAAAGAGATCGATGGTCTGGAAGATTGAAGAAACGGAGCGCGCTTGGACCCGCAATCTCGCGCCGCCAAACTCGACCCGATGGGCGTCGCTTTGGAACAAGCGCGCGCCGCCGGCGCGCGCGGCGAAGTCCCGGTCGGCGCGGTCATCGTCAAGGGCGGCGCGCTGATCGCCGCCGCCGGCAATCGCGCCATCGCCGCCCTTGACCCGACCGCCCATGCCGAGATGCTGGCGATCCGCGCCGCGGCGGCGACGCTTGGCGCCGAGCGCCTTGCTGAATGCGACCTCTATGTCACGCTCGAACCTTGCGCGATGTGCGCCGCCGCCATCTCCTTCGCCCGCATCCGCCGCCTCTATTACGGGGCGGCTGACGAAAAGGGCGGCGCGGTGGAGCATGGGCCGCGCTTCTTCAGCCAGCCAACCTGCCACCACGCGCCGGAAGTCTATGGGGACTTGCGGGCGAGCGAGGCGGCGGCGCTGCTCCGCGATTTTTTCGCCGCGCGGCGCTAGGTTCAGGTCATGCCTCCAGCTTAATTTTCTGGTCGCGCGGCGCTTTTCGATCGGGCGAATTGACTTGAAGGCGCGCCGGCCGCTTCTCTCTGACAGTCACAAAGGCTTGCCGCCCGCAAGACGGAACCGACCCATGCTCGCTTCGAAGAATATTCTGACCCTCTCCTGCCCGAACCGTCCGGGCATTGTCGCAAAGGTCGCGACCACGCTTTATGAAAGCGGCGCCAACATCCTCGACGCGCAGCAATTCGACGACACCGAGACCGGCAATTTCTTCATGCGCGTCGTCTTCGACGCGGCCAAGGCGCCGATCGACATTGGAAGGCTGCGCGGCGCGTTCGAGGAGATCGCCTCCGCCTTCGCCATGACCTGGGCGCTGCGCCCAAGCGACGAAAAGAAACGCGTGCTGATCCTCGTGTCGCGCTTCGATCATTGCCTGGTCGATCTTCTCTATCGCTGGCGGAGCGGCGAATTGCCGATGGATATCGTCGGGATCGGCGCGAACTATCCGCGCGACGCCTACGCCCATATCGATTTCGAGGACATTCCCTTTCATCATCTGCCGGTGACCAAGCAGACCAAGCTGGAGCAGGAGACGCAAATCTGGCAGCTGGTGCGCGATTCGAAATGCGATCTCGTCGTGCTGGCGCGTTACATGCAAATTCTCTCGGACGGCCTCGCCGCCAAGTTGCAGGGACGCTGCATCAACATCCATCATTCGTTCCTGCCCGGGTTCAAAGGGGCGAGACCGTACCATCAGGCGCATGAGCGCGGCGTCAAGCTGATCGGCGCGACGGCTCATTATGTAACGTCCGATCTCGACGAGGGGCCGATCATCGAACAGGACGTCGAGACGATCACCCATCGCGACACGCCGGACGACCTCGTGCGCAAGGGCCGCGACATCGAGCGGCGGGTGCTGGCGCGCGCCCTCGCCAATCACCTGCAGGACCGCGTGCTGCTCAACCGCAACAAGACCGTGGTGTTCTCGGGGTGAGAGACTA
>Ga0070733_10003208_pt1 | contig 11268 bp, 7 predicted proteins | sample Coa_R1_9_FD_66450 | JGI IMG/M metagenome (GOLD analysis project Ga0070733, IMG submission 66450) | Surface soil microbial communities from Centralia Pennsylvania, which are recovering from an underground coalmine fire - Coalmine... | ecosystem: Environmental > Terrestrial > Soil > Unclassified ... | reverse complement strand
TTTAGGGATAAACGCGCGGCTATCGGGTAAAATACGCGCCTTTTTGGGCGGGCCTCTCACCTCCATGTTCGATACCGAGATCAACCGGCGGCGCACCTTCGCCATCGTCTCCCATCCGGACGCCGGCAAGACCACGCTGACGGAGAAGCTGCTGTTGTTCGGCGGCGCCATCCAGCTGGCCGGGGCCGTGAAGGGCCGCAAGGCCGCGCGCCATGCCACTTCCGACTGGATGAAGCTGGAACAGCAACGCGGCATCTCCGTGACGTCTTCGGTCATGCAGTTCCCCTACGGCGGCTGCATCGTGAACCTGCTGGACACCCCCGGCCACGAGGACTTTTCCGAGGACACCTACCGCACCCTTACGGCGGTGGACTCCGCGCTCATGGTCATCGACTGCGCCAAGGGCGTGGAAGAGCGCACCATCAAGCTCATGGACGTGTGCCGCCTGCGCGACACGCCCATCATGACCTTCATCAACAAGCTCGACCGCGACGGCCGCGACCCCATGTCGCTCCTGGACGAGGTGGAGCAGGTGCTCAAGATCCGCTGTGCGCCCCTCACCTGGCCCATCGGTATGGGCCGGGCGCTCAAAGGTATCTACCACTTCGGTACCGACCGCATCTACATCTACGAGGGCGAAAAGAGCGGCAAGCTCGGTGAGACTCGCGTCATCCAGGGGCTCGTGAGCGCCGAGGCAGGGGAGATCCTGGGCGGCGACGCCGAGGCTTACCGAGCCGAAGTGGAACTGGTGCGCGGCGCTTCCCACGCCTTCGACCTGCAGGAATACCTGGCGGGCCGGCTCACGCCGGTGTTCTTCGGCTCCGCCATCAGCAACTTCGGCGTGCGTGAGCTCTTGGACGAGTTCGTGGCCCACGCGCCCGCGCCCCGGCCGCGCGCCACCCTGAAGCGGCTGGTGCAGCCCGCGGAGGAGAAGCTCAGCGGCTTCGTCTTCAAGATCCAGGCCAACATGGATCCGCAGCATCACGACCGCATCGCCTTCGTGCGTCTCTGCTCGGGACGTTACACGCCCGGCATGCGCGTCAACCATGTGCGCATCGGGCGCGAGGTCAAGATCGCCGATGCGCTCACCTTTATGGCTGCGGAGCGTGAGCGTGTGGAGGAAGCCTATGCGGGCGATATCATCGGCATCCATAACCACGGTACCGTGGCCATCGGCGATACCTTCACCCAGGGTGAAGCCCTGACCTTCACCGGCATCCCCAATTTCGCACCGGAGATCTTTCGCCGTGTGGTGCTCAAGGACCCGCTCAAGGCCAAGGCGCTCAACAAGGGCCTGGCGCAGCTCTGCGAGGAAGGCGCCACCCAGCTCTTCAAACCCCTGCGCAACAACGAGCTCATCCTGGGGGCGGTGGGCTTGCTGCAGTTCGACGTGGTCGCCTTCCGTCTCCATGAGGAATACGGCGTGGACTGCGTGTTCGACAGCATCCCCGTTGCCACGGCGCGCTGGGTGGAATGCGACGACCCGAAGCGTCTGCAGGAGTTCCGGGACAAAGCCTTCGAGAACCTGGCCCTGGACCACGCCGACAGCCTGGTCTACGTGGCTCCCACGCTAATCAATCTGCAACTCACCCAGGAGCGTTGGCCCGAACTTCGTTTCCGCAAGACGCGGGAACACGGCACGGATGCGGCGCTCGCCGCCTAACGGTTCCGGCAGGTCCCCATGTTAGGCTAGGCGTTCCTTGGGATAGGGGAGCAGGTCATGCTGCCGAAGAGCCGCAAGGTTTGGGGTTGGGCCCTGTACTATTGGGCCAACCATTCCTACCAGACTTCCATAATCACGGTCTTCTTCCCTATCTTCTTCAAACAATACTGGTTCTCCAAGGCCCCGGTGACCCTGAGCACCTACTGGCTCGGCACTGCGGATTCCATCGCCAACCTGGCGGTGGTCCTGACGGCGCCCGTGCTCGGTGCCATCGCCGACCGCGGCAGCAAGAAGAAGCGCTTCCTCATCTCCTCGGCGTTCCTCGGCGCGGTCATGTCGCTGTCGCTTTACTTCGTCGCCAAAGACGCATGGCAGTGGGCCGTGGCGCTCTACGTCATGGCGTCCATCGGTTACTACTGGGGGAATATCTTCGCCGACTCCATGGTGGTGAGCGTCGGGGAACCCGGCAAGCTGGATATGACCTCGGCGGTCGGGTATTTCAGTGGCTATCTGGGCGGCGGGCTGTTCCTGGTGCTGGGCGTGCTCATGAGTCTCAAGCCCGAGTGGTTTGGCATCGTGGACAAGGCCACAGCGGTGCGCCTCATCTGTCTGCTCACGGCGGTGTGGTGGCTGGTGTTCTCCCTGCCGCTGCTCTTCTGGGTGCCAGAACCGGGTACCGCGAAGGAATCCATCGACCTCGTCACTGCCACCCGTGCCGGCTTCGGCCAGATTGTCGAGACCGTCCGGCACATCCGCCTCTACCGTCCCGTGTACCTCTTCCTCATCGCCTACTGGGTCTACATAGACGGCGTGGGCACCATCATCCAGATGGCGGTGGATTACGGCAAAGCCATCGGTTTCGACACGCCTACACTCATCGCCGCGGTACTGATGGTGCAGTTCATCGGTGTCCCGGCCGCGCTCCTGTTCGGGCGTCTGGGCGAGCGCATCGGCCCACGCAAGGGCATCATGATCGGTCTCGCGGTGTACGTGGTGGTGTGTATCTTCGGGGCGTTCATGCAGCAGGCGTTGGAGTTCTTCATCCTGGCGGGTCTAGTAGGGCTGGTGCAGGGCGGAGTGCAGCTCCTGAGCCGCTCCTATTACGCTCGCCTCGTGCCGCCGGGCCGGGCCGGGGAGTTCTTTGGCTTCTACAACATGCTGGGGGATTCCGCCGCCGTGATCGGCCCCTACCTCATGGGCTCCGTGAGCCTGCTCACCGGCAGCCCGCGCCTGTCCATCCTGTCCATCATCGTGCTGTTCGCGCTGGGCGCCGTGCTCCTGGCGCGGGTGCCGGAGCCGGAACGTGGATGAGACTTCCAAGACCTTGAGGCTGCTGGCGACGGACGAGCTCGCGCTCCTGAAGGGCAAGGGCATCGACATCGGTTGCGGCGTCTGGCCAGTGCGGCCGGAGGTGCAGCCCTTCGATCAGGTGGACGGCGACGCCAACTACATCACTCGTTACGTGAAGCCGGGCGCCTATGATTACGTGTTCTCCTCCCATTGCCTGGAGCACATGCGCGATCCGGACCACGCCCTCGGGGAATGGTGGCAGCTGGTGAGGCCGGGCGGTCACCTGATAGTGGTGGTGCCGGACGAAGATCTCTACGAGCAAGGCTACTGGCCCAGTCTCTTCAACAAAGACCACAAGTTCACATTCACCATCTCTAAGCAGCAGAGCTGGTCACCCGTATCGCGTAACCTGCTACAGATGGTGCGCGCTCTCCCGGGTGCCGAAATAGTGAGTCTGCGAATACAGGACGAGGGTTACCGACGCGCGTTTCTCGCGGAAGGCGTCTGGCCTCAGTCGCTGGCTTGGTGCGTGGTGCGCATGCGCAGTCTCGTGGTGCGAGTGGCGCCGCTACGCTGGCTTGCGGACAGCCTGTGCCTGCTGTTCCGTTTCCCGGTCGACCAGCTATGGGGTCCGGCGGTCGCGCAAATCCTGCTGGTATTGGAAAAACGCAGTTAGCTCAGCTTGCGTGCCGGACGGAAGGTCCGTACCAGCTTTCGCAAGCGCTTGACGTCGTCCGTGTCTTCATAGCGCAGCGCGATGTAGCAATCAGTGATGGCCAGGATGTCCTGTTCCAGGTCTGGACGGGCCATTGACACGCGTCTTGCGTAGTCCAGGGGTCCCTCATGTTGCGCACGCTTCAGCCCCAGGCGGGCGAGCCGGGTGCAGAAGCGCGTATATTCGCGCGCCACCGGTAGCAGGGGAGGTGGGCGGCGTTCCCACAGGAGATACAGCCAGTACAGTCCGAACACCACCGTGAACAGCGCCACGAACACCAGCGCGAGCTGCAGCCAGTTTCCGTAGTCCAGTCCCACCTTGCGATACAAGCGTTCCTGTAATTCGGGGCCGTAGGCCAGCACCCACTGGTCCCAGCCGTTGTCGAGAGCGTCCCAGCCGTTGCGCAGGTCGCCGAGCCAGGGATAGATGTCGAACATCGAGCCCGCCACCTCGTCCGCCGGCAGACCCCCGCCCACGCCTTCATCCACGCGCGCCGGGTCCACAGCGGCGGTGGGATCCATACGTATCCAGCCGCGGCCTGTGAGCCAGACCTCGGCCCAAGCGTGGGCCTCGCGCTGACGCACCACGTAATAGCCGTCCAGGGGGTTCTGTACGCCACCCTGGTAGCCTATGACCACGTGGGCGGGGATGCCGGCGGCGCGCATCAGGAATACGAACGCCCCGGCGTAGTGTTCGCAGAAGCCCCGCCGTGCGTCGAACAGGAACTGATCCACCCGATCATTGCCAGTGAGCTGTCCCGGCTGCAGCGTGTAGAAGAATTTCTGGTCATGGAACATGTCCAGCGCGTCCTTGACCACTTGTATGGGCGTGGAGGCGGAATGCCTCCAGCCGTCCGCCAGGGCGCGGGCTTTCGGATTCTGCTCGCTCGGCAGAGCGAGGTCTCGGCGCAGCATCCAGCCCGGCATGTCGGTGCCGTAGCTGTAACGGGTATAGGACGTCACTTGATATAGTTTGCGTTCAGTGACAGGTAAGCGGACGTTGATCTCATAGCTCGCCGACAAGTCCGCATCGTCGGGGATCTTGACCGGCAGGTCCAGTGCATACAGCACCGGCAGGTTGCTGGGTTCCAGCGTCACCGCGTAGTGCAGTTCCGTGCCTTCGGTGCTAGTGAGGAGCTTCTGCTGCCAGGGCAGGTTGCCGCGGCTCCAGGTGCGGCCGTCATAATCGTGCAGCACAAGCGCCCGCCAATAGAGTTGGCTGGGCGGTGGCGCAGCGCCATCGAACTTCACGCGGAAAGCCACGTCGTCTGACTGCGCGAGCTGTGCCAGGTCTCCGGGCGACATGGTGGGGGACAGGCCAGTCACACCCGCGTGTTTGATCGAAGCGAAACCCCAGAGCGGACCCGAGATTCGCGGGAACAGCATGAACAGCACCACCGCCACCGGCAATGCGGGCAGCAGCAGGCGCGCCGTGCTGCGCGTCGATTCCCGAAGGCTGCGCTCTGGATCCGGATGCGCCACGTTGAGGAGTGCCACGCAGGTGAGCCAAACCGCCGGCACCATATAGAGGGCCAGAGGGATGGTCTGGTCATATAGAAAATTGTCGATGCATAGGAAAAAGGCGATTAACATCAGCAAGAAGTAGTCACGTAGCCCTTTGGCTTCCATGAGCTTCAACATGGCCAATAGCATTAGGAGCGCTCCCGCAGCTTCTGGGCCATTGAGGGTGCGGAACGTCACCAGCACACCGGCGAAGGCCAGCAGCGCCAGGGTATAGCGCCCGTAGCGTCCCGGCAGCCGCCAGCCGCGCCAGGCGGAGGCGATGCGCCACAGAGCCAGGAGTACCGCAGTGATCGTGATCCAGGGTGCAAGGTGCAGCGCTTGGGGCGCGCTCATGACCCCTAGGGCCAGCAGCGACCAGCCAAGCCGTTGGCGCTCCATCTGCTGTCCGTAGTCCAGCGGGGCCGGCACCGCGCTCATGTCTGTACCTGCCCCTGCGGCGCGAACCCGTACAGAGCGAGGGCTTTGAGACAGCGGTCGCGATGCTCGTCGCCGGAAGACGGCGCTAGGGAGACGCCTGGAAGCCTGAGGCCGTAGACAACCCCTGCGGCGTGGGCCAAGAGCACCCAGCGGCACAATACCGCGAGTCGCTGCTCGTCGGGCAGGCCGGGCAGCAGAGCGAAATCCAGCCAGCGAGTCTCTTCGCCGATGCCGGTGAAACGCTTGGTGAGGAGTTCCTGTTCGCGCGCCGAAGCCTTCCAGGCGATGCGCCGCGGTGAATCGCCGCGCTGGTACTGGCGCAAGCCGCTGAAGTCGTCCTCGCCCTGGTCGTTGGGGCGACCGAGGCCGCGTCCACCGAGCGGTGGGGGCAGCGCCGGTGCATGGGCGGCCGGTGCCGGATACACCAGCACCCGCCAGTCCAAGTAGAGGTAGCTCCACGCCCGGAACAACCCCAGTGGGTAGGTGGTCTCCAGGGATAAGCGCCCCAGCTCCTGCCAACCGCGGTGCGTGGTGACCCGCGGCACCGGCGCGATGCTCTGCCGGGTTGCCGGCACGTCGCTCGTCACCGTGCGGTCATCGTCATCAGCGCCGAGGGTCACCGCCACCCGGGCGCGTTTCCCTGGATTGCGCACTGCCAGGTGGAAATGCGCGGTCTCGCCGGCGAACACCGGGGCCGCGCGTCCCGGGGTGAGTTCGAGTCCCAGGAGGTTGGCGTGGATGGCGTTCATGGCGACGACGCCCAAGGATGCCAGCAGGAAGGTGAGAATGAAGCCCATGCTGTTGGCGTAGTTCATGGAGCCGAGGAGCATCACGAACACGGTGACGCCGAACAGCAGACCTTGGGCAGTGGGCAGGATATAGAGACGGCGTTGCACGATGACGATACGGTGGCCGTCGGGACCCTGGCGTTTCCACGCCCAGTCCCGTATGCGGCGCCGGAGGTTCGCGCGCGCGCGGGTGAACATCGTCAGGGGATGGGGACGGCTTCGAGCAGTTCCCGGGCGAGCTGGGCGGCGGGTGGCGCGTCGGCTCCGCCGCGTAAGCGCAGGCGGTGGCCCACCACGCCCGGGAGGATGGCCTGCAGGTCTTCCGGCAGCACGCCGGGACGGCCGGCGAGCAGCGCCCAGGTTTGAGCCGCGTGTTTCAGGCCCAATGCTGCGCGCGGCGACAGGCCGTTCTCGTAGCGTTCCGAGAGGCGCGTATGGCGCACCAGCGCCTGCAGGTAATCCAGCAGCGCATCCGACACGTGTACGCGCGCGGCCGCCTCGCGCAGCGCCATGAGCTCGCGGGAATCGAGCACCGGCTGCAGCGTCGCCAGCACCTCGCGCCGGTCCCGGCCGCGCAGCAGATCCCGTTCCGCTTCCTCGCCGGGATAGCCGAGCTCGATGCGCATTAGGAAGCGGTCCAGCTGCGACTCTGGCAGCGGGAAGGTGCCCACCTGGTTCAGCGGGTTCTGGGTGGCGATGACGAAGAATGGCTGCGGTAGTTGGCGCGTCTCGCCGTCCACCGTGACTTGGCGCTCTTCCATGGCCTCCAGCAGCGCGCTCTGGGTCTTGGGAGTGGCGCGGTTCACTTCGTCCGCCAGGATCAGCTGCGCGAAGATCGGTCCGGGATGGAAGCGGAAACTGTCGGTCTGTCGCTCGAAGATGGACGCGCCGATGATGTCAGCGGGCAGGAGGTCGCTGGTGAACTGGATGCGCTGGTAGGAAAGGCCTAACACCCGTGCGAGCGTGTGCGCCAACGTGGTCTTGCCCACGCCGGGGATGTCCTCGATGAGCAGGTGACCCCCGGCTAGCAGGCAGGCGAGGCACAGCCGGATCTGCGCGTCCTTGCCGAGCACGATGCGGTTCGCCTCCGCGATGGCGTGCTCTAGCTTGCGCATCTGGGGATAAGTCAGGTTCTGTTCCGCTACGGCGCGCGTATCCGCGACCATAAATACCTCCGCCATCAACCTTATGCCAAAACCGCCGCGCCGTCCATGCGCGGTGCAGCAGCCGAGGCGTCAGCGGGCTTCGGGTTTGCGCCGGTTGGCTGCGCGCACGTAGGCTTCGATGCCCGCAGCGCGGAGGAGTTCCCGGTGGATGCGCGACACGCGCTCCACCTGGCCCTTGGCCGGAAAGCGCTCGTAGAACCCATCGGCGCGGAACATGCGCTTATGTTCCGCCCAGGGCGTGAGACGTTTGGTCCAGCGGTCGAGCCGCCCGTTCTCGGGCGTGCCGTCCTGGGGCGCCAGGTCCGCGCATACCCGCAAGAGCGCCTTCAGGGTCACCGAGGTCGTGATCATGTAGGAATTGTGACCCCAGGTCTCGCCCCAGATGGTCTCGGCGGCCTTGAGGAAATCGCGCACCACCCGGTAGAAGCGGTCCACTTCCTTGTCGTCGGCGCCGCGCCGCTCGATGGCCTTCCAATCGGCGTTGATCCAGCGGTGCAGCTCGTTGAACAGTTCCGCCTGCAGGATCCACTTCTGACGTTGCGAGCGCCCCCCCAGGCGGTTGATCCGGTAGCGTAGTGGGCTGTCGCCCTCGGAGTAGAGCTTTTCCACTACGCGCGCGGCGAACTTCTTCTCCGGCGCTGCCCAAGAGACCTTCTCGTACAGGTCGATGAGGTGGCTCTTGTTGATGCGCGTCGGTGTCGAGTTGATGATGACGAACATCTCGGTGGCGAAATCCTCACTCTTGCCATCGAAGATCACGCAAGGCACGCTGATGGTGCGCGCTTCGCCCGGCCGATCCTTGCGATAGAAATTAAGCGCCGCCAAGCGATGCTGGCCATCGATGATCAGGTATTTGCCCTTGGGTTCCTGCAGATGACCGACGTTCTCGAAGCCCTGCATGGGTTCGAAATCCAGCCGCTCGTTCGTGAACAGGAGCACGGTGCCGGGGATGGGTGGCTGGCTGGCGGCGGTCTCGTAGAAGTTCTTGAGGGCAGACACCTTGGCGCGTCCCAGTTGCCGCTGGAAGGCCTTATCCGAGTGTTCGATGTGGCCGATGAACTCGGCGATCTCGTCGCTTTCGACGGGCTTTTCCGGAGTGATCTGCTCGCCTTCGCCGTAGAAGCGGCTGATGAACCGCACTTTGGCCAGCAGGTCCTCCACGGGGTAGGCCGCGAAGTAGAACACGCCGTCTTTCTGTCGGACCTGGGTCGCAAGCATGGGGGGCTCCCTGAAGTGGCCGACAATGATAAGGCCGCGGTGGATGTTTTCCCACCTCACGGGGCGTGCATCGCTTCCGGCTGGTCATTTCTTAGCCAGTTCTCCTTTACTTCCCGGGGGTTGCCGGTTTCAGCCCGAGCGCCTGGACGAGCGCCTCCGTGAACGGTGCCCGCTCGCGGTAGTCCAGATGGGAGCCGTCCGGACAAGAGAACTGGAGGAGGTCTGGGACATCTTCGAAGTTGAGGTGCGGGGCATCCACCACGGCCGTGAACCGGTCCCAGAACAGGTCACGCGGAAAGCGTTTGTCGTCCATCTCCCTCACATACCCGCTGGAAGGGTAGATCGCGTAGATCACCCGTCCGCCGTGGGCCTGGATGGCACGGGTCATCTCCACCATGGACGCCAGCGATTGCAGGAACAGACTGTCGTCATAGGGCTTGAGCGCCGCGATCCGGTTGCTGAAGTCCGCCTCGATTTCCTGGTGGGACCGTCCTTCGGTGAGTACCGTCTGTCCTAGGTTACGCACTACCCGGACGTAGTAGAAGTCTGGTTGCGGCACTTGGCTGTAGTCCGCCAGGATCTCGCGGTCCGGCAGCATGCGCAGGAATTGGGGCGTGGGCTCTTTTTTCAGGGCCCGTAAGCGCAGGGCGGTCAACGGCTTCGTGCCGTCGGCGTAGACGCGCAAGCGCGTATGCAGGAGACCGGTGAGATAGGTTTCGCTCGAGTTGAAGTCGGGCAGCCAATGTTCCCGGGACTGTCGGTAGGTTGCCTCATAGTCATACGCGGCGTCGTACTGTACGGGCAATGTCAGAACGTTCAACGCCAAGTCCACCAGCACCGTGCCCTGCACGTCAGGGTCCGCCGCCAGGTCCTTCAGCACCGGCATGAAGGAACTGCCGTCTACCGCAAGTTGCACAGGTTCCAGGCCTGTCTCGCGGCGTATCACGTCCAGGTCCGTGTCCAACAGCATGCGCGAACTGCCCACCAGGATCAGCGCCCGCGCGCCCAGCGCGTCCGCACGCTGGCGCTCCTTGATCCAGAGACTCGCCGAACTGATGACGCTCGGTTTGAATCCACGGATGGCGAGACGCGTCTCCAAGAGCGCCGCGAATGTGGCGAACAGCAGCAACCCGCCGGTGAGCACCACTCCCCAGCGCAGCCGCGGCAGCCGCTGGTTAGAACTGGAAGTAGATGAAGGCACGTTCATCACCTCCCGAACACAGGAACATGGTCACCAGGCAGGCTCCCACCACCAGCACCTGGGCGGCGGTGCCAAATCGGCCGAAGCGCTCCTCCAGGCTGATGTCACGGTTCGCAAACTGCCAGAAGAGCAGGAAACCCATACCCAGGTAGCAGAGGAGGATGGGCGCGGTGCCCTGCGACAGCGGCACATGGAAATCCAGGAGTCCCTCCGTCACCTTCGCGGCCATGTGGGGGCTCTTGGCACGGAACGGTATCCAGGTGAGCGTCACCACCACGAACGTCAGGGCAGAGAGCGCCCAATCCATCCGTCGCGGCAATGCTGCCGTCCGCTCCGCGCCCCGTAGGCCGCGTTCCACTGCGAGATACAGGCCGTGCAGGCCGCCCCAGAGGACAAACATCCAAGAGGCGCCGTGCCACAACCCGCCGATCAACATGGTGAGCATCAGGTTCAGGTAGGTGCGGAGTTCGCCCTTGCGGTTGCCTCCGAGGGGTACGTAGAGGTAATCCCTGAGCCAGCTGGAGAGCGTCATGTGCCAGCGCCGCCAGAAATCGGAGAAACCCCGCGCCGCGTAGGGATAGCGGAAGTTGTCCGGGAACTCGAAGCCGAAGCACAGTGCGAGCCCGATGGCGCACAGGGAGTAGCCGGCGAAGTCGCAATAGATCTGACCCGAGAAGCCGAGCACTGCAGCCCAGCTTTCCACCGCGCCGGCGGCGTGTGCCGTGTAGACCGCGTCCACCACCGGCGCGAACAGCGAGTCAGCCAGCACCGTCTTGGTGAAGAGTCCGAGCACCGTCAGCGTGAGCCCCCAGCCCAGCTGGTCGCGGTTCGCGGCACGGGGCGCCCTGATCTGCGGCAGGAGCTGACGTGCCCGCACGATGGGCCCCGCCACGAGATGCGGGAAGAAACTCACGAACAGGGCGTAATCGAGATACTCTGCGTCGCCTTCCACCTCCCGGCGATACACATCGATAGTGTAAGACAAAGAAGCGAAGGTATAGAAGGAGATGCCGATGGGCAGGACGATGTCGAGGCTGGGGGGATTGTAATGCACGCCGAGCGCGTCCAAAAGCAGGCGCGCGTTGTCCAACAGGAAGTTGCCGTATTTGAAGAAACCCAGGAGGCTCAAGTTGCTGGCGAGGCTTAGCACCAGCAGCCAGCCGCGCTTGCGATCATCCGTGCTCTTCCAGATGAGCCGTGCCAGCCACCAGTCGAGACTGGTGGAGAACAGCAGGATGAAGACATAAGGCGGGTTCCAGGCGGCATAGAAGACGTAGCTGGCCACGA
>Ga0070733_10003207_pt1 | contig 11269 bp, 7 predicted proteins | sample Coa_R1_9_FD_66450 | JGI IMG/M metagenome (GOLD analysis project Ga0070733, IMG submission 66450) | Surface soil microbial communities from Centralia Pennsylvania, which are recovering from an underground coalmine fire - Coalmine... | ecosystem: Environmental > Terrestrial > Soil > Unclassified ... | reverse complement strand
GGTCAGCGTGGACCCTGTCGAAAAGACGATTGGGAAATCCGACTCGCTCACGCTGAATCTGTCGGCAACCGATGACGGGCGTCCCATCCGGGACGGGAAGCCGGTTGGAATGACGATGGAGTGGGTGAAGTATCGAGGTCCAGGGAGCGTGAAGTTTGACCCTGCCCGCGCCAAGATCGAGGGCGGAAAGGCGTCCACCATGGCGAATTTCAGCGAGCCTGGCGAGTATATTCTCCAGGTGGTGGTGGACGACGGGTCGGGGGAAGCATCTGGGAATTTCGGTTATCACTGTTGCTGGACGAACGTCGAAATCAAAGCCACGGTCAAGGGGGACGACCATGTTCGCGCGCAGCGTTAGTATACTCTGGATCGCGTCATCGATCCTGGCATCGGCTGCCCAGGCGGCCGACGTCGCTGGCCCCGGCGGAGCAGGACGGCCGGTGACGTTCAACAAAGACATCGCACCAATATTTCAGAAGAGCTGCCAAAACTGCCACCATCCGGGAACTGCGGCACCCATGTCGCTGATGACTTACAACGATACGCGCCCGTGGGCCCGCGCGATCAAAGATCGCGTGCTGCGCCGCGAAATGCCGCCGTGGCATCTGGACAAGACGGTAGGAATCCGCCAGTACAAGAACGATATTTCGCTCACCGACGACCAGATGGCGACCATTGTGAAATGGGTGGACAACGGGGCTCCGCAGGGCGATCCGGGGGAGTTGCCCAAACCGCTGGATTTCGGCAATGAGAACACCTGGTTCATCGGACAACCCGAACTGTTGGTGACCACCGATGAATTCAAGATGTATGCCAAGGGCTCCGATTGGTGGATCGATCAATACGGGGAAATCACGGTACCCGAGGACCGCTGGATCAAGGCTATGGAGATCAAACCGAGCAACCGGCGAATCGTGCATCACAGCGTCGTTTATGCCATCGAGCCCGACGCGCCTGCCGGAACGCCCGAATCTGGGGTGCAGCTCACCGAGTACGCCGTGGGAAAGTACGGCGACACGTTCGCGGAAAATACCGGCCGCTTCCTGAAGAAGGGAACCCGGCTCCGGTTTGACATGCACTACAACGCCGCGGGCACGGAGCAGACCAATCACACCACGATTGCGTTCAGGTTTTATCCCCGAGGCTTCGTTCCCAAGTATCAAGTTCGATCCTACGCAGTGCGAAACATCCCGAATGACGAACTGGAGATCCCGCCCAACAGCATCGTGCGGACGGACGGCTACTTCCGCCTGACGCGGAATGCGCGGATCGACTCATTCCAGCCTCACATGCACATGCGCGGAAAGGGGATGACGCTGGAGGCGATCAATCTCGATAACACGGTCACGATCCTCAGCTCGGTCGATCACTTCGACTTCAACTGGCACATCAACTATTTGTATGCCGACAACGTTGCTCCGCTGCTACCCGCCGGAACCGTCCTGCACATGATCGGCGTTCACGATAATACGGCTGCGAACCGGCGCAATCCGGATCCCAATATGTGGGTTGGGTTCGGCGAGCGCAGCGTGGATGATATGGTGCAGGTCTGGATGGACATCGTTTATCTGGACGATGCGGAGTTCAAGCGGCTGGTGGACGAGCGGAACGCGAAGAGCGGCGGGATCACGCCGCCGCTGTCGGCCCGCGCCCCGAACTCGCAGTGAACCGCCAGAATCAACCTGTGCTCCGCAAAAATCCGTTCCATCGTTAAGCGGGATTCTCCCAACGGAGCTATGAGGGAAGGAATTGCGATCGACGACGCCGACAATTCGGGAAAGAGCGGTAATCAAGATGAATGCCAACCATTGTGATGGTGCGGCGCCTGTGCGATGCGGTCCCGAGCAATGGTTTAGATTATTAAAGAAAGATCTTGATGGCCGTCGAGACCGTCGTAACTCACGTCCGGACTTCGGGGCAAGCCAAACGGTTGGTTATGATCGGCCGTCTCATGGCGGTACTCGTACCTATCGTTATCTGGTTTGCGCCGCTCCCATTGGCACGGCCGGCGCACGAGGCAATTGCTATTGCCGCCTCGTTGATCATTGGGTGGATCACGGAAGCCCTCGATCCTGCTCTCATTGGATTAATTGGATGTTTCCTTTTTTGGGCACTTGGCGTCGTCTCCTTCCAGACGGCGTTCAGCGGATTCGTGGATACGACCACCTGGTTCCTGCTGGGAGCGATTCTGCTGGGGACCATGGCCTCAAAATCGGGACTGGCCCGCCGTTTGGCGTTCATTATTATGTCGAAAGTGGGAACGTCCTACTCCCGACTGCTCTTGGGCCTGATTCTTTCCGACTTCGTGCTGACTTTCCTGGTGCCTTCGGGAGTCGCGCGGATCGTGATCATGGCGGGCGTTGCGGTGGGCCTGATGGAGGTATTCGGGCTGGGGCGTGGCAGCAACGTGGGCCGCGGCATTTTCATCATTATTACGTATACGGCATCAATTTTTGACAAGGCGATCATCGCAGGGGCAACGTCGGTAACCGCGCGGGGATTGATTGAAAAGTTTGGCGGCGTACAGGTACTGTGGAGCCAATGGGTGCTCGCATACTTGCCTTGCGACTTGATTACCATTTTCGTTGCGTGGCGGCTGACCCTCTGGCTCTTCCCGCCGGAGAAACCAAGTTTACCTGGTGGCGCCGCGCATCTCCGTGAAGAGCTGCGGAGGCTGGGGCCCTGGAGCACCATCGAGAAAAAATCGATGGTTCTCATGCTACTGGCTATCGCCCTTTGGAGCACGGATTTTCTCCATCACATTTCTGCTCCCATGGTCGCTTTAGGTGTCGGATTGATCGCCGTCCTGCCGGGCCTGGGTGTTCTCGAAATCGACGACCTGAGAAGACTGAACCTGCTGCCGATGTTCTTTGTGGCCGCTGGTATCAGCATGAGCGAAGTGCTGGTGAAGACAGAAGCTGTGGACACTCTGACCAAAGTAATTTTTAGTTGGCTCGACCCATTCGTGACCAATGTTTTTAGTACGACGATGGCGCTCTACTGGACGGCGTTTGTCTATCACATCTTTAGCGGTCAGGAAGTAGCCATGCTGAGCCTCTCGTTGCCTCCACTGATGCAGTTCGCCAAGGTGCACCATCTGAATCCGCTCAGCATAGGCATGATTTGGACCTTCGCAATCGGTGGCAAGATCTTTATTTACCAAGCCGCCGTCCTTATTGTGGGATATTCGTATGGATTTTTCGAGGGGTGGGATCTGTTTCGAATCGGGCTTTGGCTGACGGTGGTTCAGGCCCTCATCTTGACAATTTTGGTTCCACTCTACTGGCCGCTCATCGGGCTGAGATAAAGGGTTCTGGGAGGAGTGGGTTTGGTATACTTTCGGAGCATCGACAGAAAGGGCGGGTTGTAATGGGTACAAGGTTCTCACTCGCAGCGATAGCGAGTCTGTTCGCCATTCTGATTTACGCAGCAGCGACATTCGGCCAACAAGCGGCGAAAGATTCTTCCGCGGCGCTCAGTGGCCAGGTGACCTCCGCGCCAGAAGGCCCCATGGAGGGCGTCTTGGTCAGTGCCACGCGTGATGATTCCACTGTCACGGTCACTGTGGTCAGCGATGCGCAGGGTCGTTACAGCTTCCCACAAAAACGGCTGGAGCCAGGGCGCTACTCTCTGAAAATCCGTGCGGTCGGATACGAACTGGATGATGCCGGACCGATCCAAATTACACCGCATAAGACGACGACCACCGATCTCAAGCTTCATCGGATGCAGGATGCCTCAGCGCAACTGACAAACGCAGAATGGCTCATGAGCATGCCCGGCTCGGACGATCAGAAGGCGGCCTTGCTTAACTGTGTCGTCTGCCATACGTTGGAACGAATCGTAAGATCGAAACACGATGCGGCTGAATGGGTGAAAGTTCAACAGCGGATGCTGACCTATACGAATTCAAGCTTTCCGCTACACCCGCAGAAGCGGCCGGCTCCGTGGTTGCTCCAGCCTCGGGGAGAACAGCTGGTTAAGGCCCAGCAGCGATTTGCCGAGTTCTTGAGTACCGTTAACCTGAGTTCGGCTGCAAAATGGGAGTATCCGCTGAAAACGCTACCGCGGCCGACGGGGGCAGGCACCCGCATGATCGTTACCGAATACGATCTTCCACGGAAAACGATCGAGCCTCACGACGTTATCGTCGACTCCCAAGGCATGGCGTGGTACTCCAGTTTCGGCGAGCAGGCTATCGGGAAGTTAGATCCGAAAACCGGGAAGGTGACGGAATATCCTGTACCGATCACCAAAGAAGGATGGCCCACCGGCAATCTGGCTTTGCGGTTCGATAAAGATCAAAATATGTGGCTCGGCCTGATGCTGCAAGGCGCAATCGCGAAATTCGACCGGAAAACAGAGGAATTCCAGACCTGGAAATTGCCGCCGGAATGGAACAACGACGCGACGCAGGTAAACATGGTGAGCCCGGAAAGGTATTCGGTGGACGGGAAGGTGTGGCTCGAAAACCACGGGTACACGATGATTCTGCGGATGGACTTGAAGTCCGGCAAGTTCGAGCCGTTTGAACCGTTCAAGGGAGCATTCGAAAAAGGCGAGAACCACAACATTTACGACGTTGTCCCCGACTCGCAAAACAATGCGTATTTCACGGATTTCGAGCAGGGCCAGATTGGACGGATCGACGCCAAGACTGGGAAAATTACGTTCTATCCAACGCCGACGCCGTACTCGCGGCCGCGCCGGGCCTGGATGGATGCGCAAGACCGATTTTGGTTTGCGGAATATCGCGTCAACCGGATCGGCATGTTCGATACGCGCACAGAACGTTTCCGGGAGTGGGCGGAGCCTAACCCCTGGAGCACGCCTTACGACGTGGTCATGGACAATACCGGTCAAGTGTGGACCGGTTCGGTCACCAATGATCGCGTGCTTCGCCTGAATCCGCAGACCGGCGAATCAGTCGAATATCTTCTTCCGCGTCCGACCAATATTCGCAGGGTGTTTGTAGATAATTCGACAACGCCGCCGACATTTTGGGTAGGAAGCAATCACGGCGCGTCGATCCTCAAGTTAGAGCAACTGAATTAGAAACGTCCGCGGAGTCGCGAATACCCGACGCGGGAGTGGGCCTCGAAGGGAGATGCCAGCTATGGCCGGAGCGCAGAAAGGTTCGTTGGAGCGCCGTAATTTCCTGCAGATTGCCGCTGGCACTGCGGCAGCGTTGGTCACACCGGCGCCCAGAGCGGAGGCGCAACAGACTGAGGCTCAACATTCGGTGGGTCAAGTGTCGAGCGAAAGCCGCACGGCCGACACGAAGGATACGGAGGGAGCCGCGAACGCTGGTGGAGATAATCCCTATACGCGTGGGATGGCAGACTTCGTGGCGGGGTTGCGTTACGAACAAATTCCCAGCGACGTAATCGCGCGAATCAAGCTGTTGATGCTCGACTCTCTCGGTTGCGCGCTTTATGGCGTCGATCTGGAGTGGTCTCGCATTCTGATGCGCACTCTCACGCAGCTTGACAAGACGCCGGCATGCGGGGTGTGGGGCACCGCTGCCAGGCTTTCGGCACCGCACGCGGCGCTTATGAATGGCCTGCTGGTGCAAGGGTTCGAACTCGACGATATACACCGCGTGGGCGCGATTCATGTGGGGTCTGTGGTACTGCCTCCTCTCCTCGCTATTGCCGAGATCAAGCCGGGCTTGACCGGCCGTGATTTTCTCACTGCTGCTGTCGCGGGTTACGAAACCGGACCCCGGGTGGGAATCTGCATGGGAGCAGAACACCTGGCCCAAGGCTGGCACTCCGCGGCTACGGTCGGCGTATTCTCATCGGCGTCAGCGGCAGCATCCGCCCTGCGCCTCTCGAAGGAACACACCGTCCATGCATTGGGAATCGCCGGCACGCAGGCATCTGGCCTTATGGCGGCCCAATATGGTTCCATGGTCAAACGGATGCACGCCGGACATGCAGCCCAGAGCGGCTTATACGGCGGCCTGCTGGCCGCGGAAGGGTTCACGGGAATCAAGAACGTGTTCGAGAGCGACTATGGCGGTTTCTGCACGACGTTTTCCCGCTCGAAGGACCGGTTCAATCTGAACGAGATCACCTCTGGTCTGGGGAAGCGGTTCGAAACCATGCAAGTGTCTCTAAAGTTTTACTCGTGCGTCAGCACCAATCACACCACGCTGGACGCGATCCGTTCGATCCGGGGACGAAGGCCGTTCTCCGCGAATGATGTCGATCATATCGTGGTGCACAGTTCCCAAATCACCGTGGAGCACGCGGGCTGGAAATATATGCCGGAAGGGATCACTTCGGCACAATTGAATCTGCCTTTCTGCGTAGCCACGCTCTTGCTGGCAGGCGACGTTTTCGTGGATCAGTTCGACGATAAACAGATCGTCGATCCGGCTCGGATGGCGTTTTCGGAGAAAGTCAAAGTAGTGGAGGATCCGAATATTACTTCGCGAGGAGCAAAATACCGGCAGATGGTCCGCGTCGAAGTATTCTTGAAGGACGGGACCGTGCTCAAGGAGACCGTCGAAGCGCCGCGCGGGAGCGAGGAACGTTTCGCAAGCACGGAAGACGTCGTTGAGAAGTTCGTCAAGCTGGCAGGCCACACGGTGCCGGCCGCTCAGGTGGCGTCGATTCGGGATGCTGTCCTCAATTTGGAAAAGCTGGCGGACGCAGGCCAACTGGCCCGCCTGATGACAAAAGCGTAGCGCCAAGGGTTTCCCCCGAAGGAGTTCTATGCACCCATCCGTACATTCCAGCGGCGCTTGGTTCCGCAAGGCGCTCGCCGAGGAGGTTCCGCTCCAGATAATCGGCGCGATTAACGCGAACCATGCGCTCCTGGCAAAACGTGCCGGCTATCGCGCAATCTACCTGTCGGGTGGCGGTGTCGCCGCAGGCTCGCTTGGTTTGCCTGATCTTGGGATCATGGGCCTGGATGATGTCCTGACCGATGTTCGCCGCATTACCGACGTCTGTGATGTCCCGCTCCTGGTTGACGTCGATACCGGCTTTGGCCCGAGTACGTTTAACATCGCGCGTACCGTAAAAAGCTTGATCAAGTTCGGCGCGGCGGGCTGCCACATCGAAGATCAGGCGGGCGCCAAACGCTGTGGGCACCGCCCGGGCAAGGAAATTGTCTCCAAGCAGGAAATGGCCGATAGAGTGACAGCGGCGGTGGATGCCAAGACGGATAGAGATTTTTTCCTGGTTGCCCGCACGGATGCAATTGCCACCGAGGGGGTGGACGCGGCCATCGAGCGGTCACTGGCGTGCGTGGAGGCGGGGGCGGATGGCATTTTTGCCGAAGCTGCGAGTGACCTCGCGACTTACCGAAAATTTGTCGATGCGGTCAAGGTGCCGGTGCTTGCCAATATGACCGAGTTTGGTGAGACTCCGATCTTCACGCTGGACGAATTGCGCCAAGCGGGAGTCAGGATGGTGTTGTATCCCCTGTCTGCATTCCGCGCAATGAATAAAGCGGCCGAAACCGTTTATCGGGCCATACGGCGCGACGGTCACCAGGAAAACGTCATCGCCCTCATGCAATCACGAGACGAGCTGTACGAATCCATCTCATATTTGGAGTATGAGCGCCAACTGGATTCTCTGTTCGCCGTCAAAAAATAATACTCGGAAGACGTAAGGACTCGTCTGGACCAGGGCGGCGAGGTTGTGGTGCGCAGCCGCGGTGGCAAGCCTCGATGGCCGGTGATCCAGGTCTTTCACCGGATGTGCATGGTAAAGACCCGTGCCAGGCCGACGCGCAGTCTCGCCAGTCCAGTTCGGAACGGATTGAGAGCTTGCTTTTCGCCGAGCTCGGCAAATAGCGAGTAAGCCACGGGGGTGATGAGCAAAGTCAGAAGCAGGCACAGAGATTGACCCCCGATGATCGTCATCGCGATCGCGGAGCGCTCGGCCGCACCGGCACCGATGCCCAGAGCGGTAGGAATCAGGCCCGCCACAATCGACAAAGTAGTCATCAGGATGGGCCTCAGCCGGACGTGATTCGCCTGAATGATCGCCTCGCGCAGCGGTATGCCTTGCCCGCGCAACCGATTCGTGTACTCCACTTGGAGAATTCCGTTCTTCTGGACGATGCCCAGCAACAGGAAGATCCCCAGTGCGCTCCAAAGATTGAGCGTCCGGTTCGTGAGCCACAGGGTTAACAGCGCAAACGGAATCGAGAGGGGAAGGCTCAGCATGATGGTGAAAGGGTGAAGGAAGCTTTCAAACTGGGCCGCCAGCACCATGTACACAAAGATGCACGCCAGCAAAAAAGCGATGATCAAACTGCGCGTGGTCTCGTCCAGAATCTTCACCGTTCCGGTGAACTTTACGGAGTAACCTGGATGAGGAACCGTGTCGATGGCGGAACTGATGGCGCGTACGGCAGCATCGAAGGGCAAGGTGGCCTCGTTGTTAGCGGTCAGAGCGACCTGAAATTGCCGGTTATAGCGGTCGATGGCGGTCGGCCCGACGCCGCGCTCCAGTGCCGCAATGTTGTCCAATCTCACCTGGCCTACCTTGATGGAGGGAACCATGAGCCGGGCGAGAATCTTGGGATCTCTCTGCTGCTCCGGAAGCAACTGCATGGTCACGTCGTACTGCTCCGCGCCCTCCTTGTAAGTTGAGATGCGATCGGTGCCCGCCACCATCAGGCGCACGGTGTTAGCAATATCGGCGGTCCGCACGCCCAGGTCAGAGGCGCGCTGCCGGTCGATGTGCACCTGAAGTTCGGGAGTGTTCAGGTTGACCTCGGCGCTCACATCGACCAGTCCCGGCACCTTGCGCATTTGGGCGGCTGCCTGCTCGCCGATTTCGGCCGCGCGGAAGAAATCGGGACCGAGAATCAGAGGTCGAACGGTCCCGTAATCCTGGCTGCTGCCCAGCACGGACGGAATCAGGACTTGCGCGCGCAGGTCCTGGTAGGCGGGCTCCGCAAGGATTTTTCGAATATCGCCGGCCACGTCCGCGCTGGTGAATTTCCGCTCGGAAGCATCCGTCAGACGCAAATAGACTTGCCCGTGATTATCCTGGTTGAGGACGCTCGCCCAGGCGAACTGCACCCCGCGGCTGCGCTCCATGCGTTTCGCGAGCTCAGTCGCGATGTTGGCGGTGCCTTGGAGCGACGTTCCCACCGGCGCGTCGAAAACCGCGGTTAACTCGCTCTGATCGTCGGGCGGAATAAAGTCGCGCCCTACGACCGCATTGAGCGGAAACGTCGCGGCGAACGTGCCCAGCGCGACCACAACGACGACCCCGCGATGCGCCAGCGACCACTCCAGCATCCGTCCATAGGCGGCGTCGGTCCACCGGAAAAAGAAGCTCTCTTTGGATTTGTGGCGCCGCGTCGCCGCGGCGCTTGCTCCTGTTTCACCGCGCGTGTCCCGCATGCGGTTCAGCATCCGCGAGCACAGCATGGGCGTGAGCGTGAAGCTGACCAACATCGAAAGAATCACGGAGACTGCCATGGTCCAGCCGAATTCGTTGAGGTAGCGGCGCGCGTAGCCGGTGGTAAACGCGATCGGAACGAAAATAATAACCAGAGACAGCGTGGTCGCCGTCACCGGAAGCATGATTTCCCTGGTGGCCTCGATAGCGGCCTGCTTCGGCTCAATGCCTTTCTCCTCGATGTAGCGGACAATGTTCTCGAGAATCACGATCGCGTCGTCGATGACGATGCCGACCGCCAGCGTGAGCGCCAGCAGCGTCATATTGTTCAAGGTGAAGTCCATGGCCCTCAGCAGGGTGAAGGTCGCGATGATGGAGGTGGGAATGGCGAGCGCCGCAATGACGACCGAGCGGAGATTTTGAATGAACAGCAAGACCACCAGGCTTGCCAGCAGGCTGCCGAACAATAGGTGTTCCTCCAGCGAAGCGACCGAGGCTTTGATGAACCTGGAATTGTCGCGCAGGTATTCGATGGTGGTCCCCGCGGGCAGCACGCTCTTCAGATCTTGAAGCTTGGTCTTCACTGCGTCGATGACTTGCAGGGTGTTGGTTCCGGTCTGGCGCCGCACGTCCAGCACCACCGCTTCTTTGCCATGAAGCATGTTCCAGGTGGTCGGCTCAGCATAGCTGTCCTCGGCGCGGCCGACGTCCCGGACGCGAATTTGCGTGCCGTTCACACTCGCGACAATGATGTCGTTGAATTGGTCCGCGGCCTCAATCCGGCCCAGCGTCCGCACGCCCATGATGGAGGGGCCGCGGCGAATAGCGCCACCCGGGATCTCGACATTCTGATTCTGGACCGCGCTCTCCAACTGGTCGATGGTGATGCCGTAGGCGTTCAGCTTTTCCGCGTCGCCGAAGACGCGGATCTGACGCAAGCGCCCGCCGGTCAGCGCAACCTCGCCCACGCCGTTCACGGTCTCCAGAGCGCGCTTGATCTGCTTGTCGGCCAGCTCCGTGGTTTCGCGCAGATTCTTGCCGCCGGCGATCAGCAGAGACAGCACCGGATCTGAATCGGGATCGTCTTTTGCGATGGTAGGCGGAAGAATGTTGGGCGGAAGCAGCTTGATCGCCCCCGACACTTTCTCGCGGACATCCTGGGCGGCGCCTTCGGTATCCCGCTCCAGCACGAATTTGCACGTGATCCGGGCGTTTCCCTCGGAAGCTTCGGAAGTCAGCTCGTCCAGGCCGCTGACCGAGCTCACGGCTTCTTCAAGCGGAAGAATCACCTGCGTGCTCACTTCTTCCGCGCTCGCGCCGAGAAGCTGCACATTGATGGTGACGGTGGCCGGATCCGTCCTGGGGAAAAGGTCCACGCCCAGATCCCGGAAAGAAAAGATGCCCAAGACCACTAAGAAACTGATCAGCATCGCCGCGAAGACCGGACGCTGAACACACAGGGCGGCTATCGACATGAGGCTACCGAAGGTGCAAGGTAAAGACCCGCGTCATATTCAAGCGCAACCTTGCCATGCGCGTCCCGAGGGGCGCCAGAATGCGCTTCGCTCGCATACCGGCGACCAACGAATACGCGACCGGCGTCACCAGCAAGGTCAGCAGCAGGCACAACGATTGTCCACCGATGATAGTTACCGCGATGGCCGCGCGCTGGGTTCCGCCGGCGCCGAAGCCCAGTGCAGTCGGCATGAGACCGGCCACAATCGAGGTGGTGGTCATCAGGATGGGCCGCAGCCGCACATGGTTGGCCTCAAGAATGGCGTCGCGCAGCGGGATTCCCAGGGCCCTCAGGCGATTGGTGTAATCGACCTGCAGAATCCCGTTCTTCTTCACGATGCCGAGCAACAGCAGCATGCCGAGCGCGCTCCACAGGT
>Ga0070733_10003204_pt1 | contig 11271 bp, 8 predicted proteins | sample Coa_R1_9_FD_66450 | JGI IMG/M metagenome (GOLD analysis project Ga0070733, IMG submission 66450) | Surface soil microbial communities from Centralia Pennsylvania, which are recovering from an underground coalmine fire - Coalmine... | ecosystem: Environmental > Terrestrial > Soil > Unclassified ... | reverse complement strand
GACCGGCTCCGCGCCGTTCGTCGCGGCTCGCCACGAGCTGAGATCGAGACCTTCGATATCCTTGTCCGCCACTTTTCGCACGCACAACTCGTAAGCGAAGTTGGGCGCGGGGCTGATGGTTCCGCGATGATTGTGAATCGCCCACAGCCAGCGATCGGGGCGGCTGAGGAACGCGAGCGGCGACATTGCCACCAGCGGAATGCCCGTGACGATTGGAACGAACCAGGCACCAATCAATCCCATGTCGTGATAGAGCGGCAGCCAGCTGACGGCGACATCGTCAGCCTGGATGTGAATGCCGCCGATGATAGCCTGAATATTTGCGAGAAGATTCGCGTGCGTGAGAATCACGCCTTTGGGATCGCCGGTCGAGCCGGATGTGTATTGCAGGAAGGCTATATCTTCGCTGCTGGCGCGATGCGAAAGATGTTCCACGGGCCGCCATTCACCGGACGGGGTTGCAGTTGCGTTGGCCGGCTGTCCATTCGCGAGGCGTTGCGCGTTCAGCACTTCGCGCAGCGAAGGCACGCGCGGCTGCAGCGTGCGGGCGAGCCCTTCGGCCTGCCGCCAGGTGACGAGGAATTGTGCTTCGGCATTGCGCAAGATGTTCGATTGCCGCGCGGCATATTCCGCGATGCGGTCGGCGCGAAAAGGTGGATAAATCGGGACAGGAATGCCACCGGCGAGCAAAATGCCCGCAAATGTGGAGAAAAATTCGGCGCACGTGGGCAGCATTATCGCGACGGTCTGGCCGGGTTCGAGACCGCGGCGGCGCAGTTCATCCGCGACTGTTGATGACCGCTCGTAGAGTTCGCCGAAAGTGATCGTGCGCGGCTTTTCACTTTCTTCGTAGAGAAAGATGTGAGCGCGATTCGGCTCGGCGCGGCCGCGAAGGCGAATAACTTCCGTGAGCGTTTCTGCGTTGCGGATCTTTTCTTCGAGGTCGGGCGGAGTTACATGGCGATGAGTTACATCACGAGGGATAGGCTGCGCGGCGACGGATGCGGCGGTGCTCGCGGTGTTGGTGCCATTTGCTGAAGTATCCTCGCGCAGGATCGCGTCGATCAGATCCTGCACCGTGTCGGCTTCAGCTACCACCTGATCCGGCAGTCGCACGCCGCAAGTATTGCCGAGCCGCAGCATCAGCTCGACGCGTTCGAGGCTGCCGAGGCCCAGTTCGCGTTCGAGATGCGCCCGCGCGCCGCGCGCGCCAAGCTCTTCCAGCCCGCGCAAACCGCCAAGCTCGACGAGCAGCTGCCGGACGGTTGCAAGCGCGTCAGCCTCGACGATCCCCTTGCGATCGAATTGTATTTTGGCAGCGCCCATGGGAATGGTTAGGGCGAAGCATCGCCCCGGCGTGCGAATCTCAAATACCCCCGCAAATACCCTCGATGAAGCGAGCCTACCACCCAGCTAAGGGTGGTTCAAGTTCCGGTACTGACCGGTCGGAATCGCGCATTCGCCGGTCTTGCCCTTGCATTTGTCGAATTGATCTTGGGGTCTCACCCGATTCAATCAAAATTGCTGGAGACAGGGAGGATCCCATGTTCGCTTCTGCATCGTCTGCAAATGAAAAACCCTACAAGGGGCTGGGAATGGAGGGCGCCGTTGCGAAGTGGTACGCGTCCCTTACAAAGAAATCGCTTGAGGACTTCAAAGCGCTGGCCCGGCGAATCGCAGAGCAAATTCCGCCCAATAGTAAAGTGCTCGAAGTTGCCCCAGGCCCGGGATATTGCGCGATTGAGTTGGCCAAACTCGGGAATTACGAGATCGTTGGGCTAGACATCAGCAAGACCTTCGTTGAAATTGCCAGTGCGAATGCGAGGAAAGCAGGGATGCGAGTGGACTTTCGCCGAGGCAACGTCTCCGACATGCGCTTTGGGGACGAAGCTTTCGATTTTGTTTTCTGTCGCGCAGCGTTCAAGAATTTCACCGAACCGAAGTGCGCCCTGCAGCAAATGTATCGCGTGCTGAAGCCCGGCGGGCAGGCTCTCATCATAGACCTGCGAAGAGATGCGTCGAAGGAATCGATCGCGCAGGCCGTAAATGATATGAACCTCGGTGCTGTGAACCGGGTGATTACCAAATTGACGTTCCGTTTCATGTTGCTGAAGCGGGCTTATACGAAGCAGGAATTTGAAGAGTTAATTGCAGAGACGAAATTTCACGCCATCGAAATTCGCGACGACCTGATCGGGTTGGAGATATGGCTGACCAAAAATCGCTAGGCTTCGTAGGCCGGCCCACGAGCGCAATTTCAGACGGGAGTTATTTTGGGTTGGTGGCCAGGGATTTCGAAAAGAGCCACGGGAATAATTTCGGTTCGTCGTAGGCTTTCACCCAGGATTGATGCCCTACGCCGGGATACTCGGTGTAGTGCGGGTCGCTGCTCACCTTCTTCATCGCCGCGAACATTCTCTGAGACTCTGTGACCGGCACAATATCGTCGGCGGCGCCGTGAAAAATCCATACCGGAACATTGCCGACTTTCGCAGCGGCGTCTGAGTAGCTTTTGGGATCGTCGGGCGGCGTTAATTTTACAAGGTCCGGATAAGCCTTCAGCGCCGCCGCCGGTGGACGGATGCCTCCGCAAATCACAATTAGCGCAGCAAATCGCCCGGGATTATTTTCAGCCAGGCGCCAACAGCCGTAGCCTCCCATGGAAAGACCCGTCAGATAAGTGCGTTGCGCGTCGCCGTCGAATTCTTTAATCGCGGCGTCGAGCGTAGCGATCGCGAGATCCTGCATCGGCGGATGAAGCCACCAAAAATTCTTCGGGCATTGCGGCATCACCACGATGGCGGGAATTCGGCTGCGGCCGTTACGAATCGCCGGGCCGATGCCCACGTCGGTTTCGAGCAAGCCGTCGTCGCCACGCTCGCCAGCGCCGTGAAGGAAAAGTATCACCGGCCACTTCTGGTGGGAGTTCCAATCATCCGGCACGAAGACCTGATACTTGTAGGTAGTGCCCTGCACGGTGATGGTGCGATCGAGAAATCCTGTGTCGTGTTTTCTTGCGTAAGCGGGAGCGGCAACCAGCGGCGATAACATCAGAATCAGGAACGGAAGCAGCCTTCGCGGCGAAACGTACACTCAATTCCTCCTTATCTTTACTCTAGCATGACTATTCGGCGCTTTCGGCCTAGGTGTAACCCTGTAGTTTCCGAAATTTAATTGCAAAACGCCTTCCAAGTGGCCGGTTGCTAGAAACCCCTGGCAACAAAACGGCGTCTACTTAAAGGTGAGTGGAACGACGGGACGCCGTCTGGAATTGGACGCAATGCGCGGGCTGATGCTCGTTTGGATCACGCTCACGCACCTGCCCACCTCCGCAAGTGCATATGTAAACCAGCCGTTTGGCTTCATCTCCGCGGCGGAGGGGTTTATTTTCCTTTCCGCGCTGTTTACCGGGCGCATCTACTTCCGCCTCGCCGAGCACGACGGCTATCGCGCCATGACGCGAAAAATGTGGGGGCGAACACTGCGTCTATATGGCTACCACGCGCTGCTGCTGGCCTTTGCCTTTCTCGTGGCGGTGCCGATTGCGTCGCGCGGCAACCGCCCGGGACTGCACAACCTTCTCGATTTTTACTTCATGGCGGGCCCCAAGCAGGCGATCACCGAAGCAGCGCTGCTGATCTACCGTCCACCGCTTCTTGATATTCTGCCGCTGTACATCATCTTCCTGGGGATGTCGTCCATTTTGATTTTGCTGGCGCGCCGATTCGGGTGGAAACCGATCCTGTGCGGGTCGTTTGCGTTCTGGGTGCTGGCGCAATTCGGTTTTCGCGCCGCCGAACACAATTTCATGATGCACTACATCCCGACCAGAATTCCGATCCACGAGATGGGAGCATTCGATTTGTGGGCCTGGCAATTTCTTTGGATCGTGGGAATCTGGCTGGGCGTGCGTTGGGCCCAGGACAATTTGCCGATCGAGGAGAGCGCGCGAAAGGTGGTGATCCCGGCGGCGGTAATCGCTGGGGTGTTCTTCGTAATGCGACGGCTGATTGCGCATGGGTTGCAGCTTGACGGGACAGAGTGGCTCTTCGACAAGTGGCACCTGGGGCCGCTGCGGCTTCTTGATTTCGCGGCGGTGGCCGCGGTGCTGATCGTTGGGCAACGCTGGTTAAAACCACTGGCGGTGCGGCCGCTGGTGCTGATGGGCCAATCTTCGCTTCAGGTGTTCTGCGTCCATTTGCTCTTTTGCTTTGCCGGACTCACGCTGATGGGCAACGCGTCTATGCTAAACGGCTGGCGGCAATTCGGGCTTTTGGCTGCCACGTTCGCCGCGATGCTGGCCACGGCAAAGCTTTTCTCGAAGAGCGAAGCGAAGCACGAACGCCAACCGAAGGGAGCGGCTTCCGCAGGAGTTGGAACGCAAATCATCTGGCCGCCGCACAGCCAGCCTGCGCCGAGAGTGGCGGCGATACCTCTGCTGAAAAGCGATTCGGCCTCAGCGGCGAGAACACACACAACGGACACGATCTCCTGATATGGAATCGCGTCTGCCGTGAAATCTCGGCTGATGTAGAATCGCTGCGTGACCACCGATTCAGGTGAAGGGTCCGAAAAAGAACGGCTGGACTTTCTCGCCACTCGCCTCAGGGAGCTGAACAACACCGCCTCGCAGGTTCTGATCTTCCTCAGTTTTGCCATCGTCGCCGGGGTCACGTTCCTAACCCTGAATCCCGGACCTGCCGCCAAAGGTGCGATTCATGGCGCTTTGCGATGGTGGATCGGCGCGATTTTCCCGACCGTGATCGGCATACTTCCGCTGAAAGAAATTCGCGATCGCGACGTTCTCTGGTACCGCTCGCTTCTGTGGGTGCGATTCGTGCTGATGTGGTCGGCTATCATCTGCATCTTTGTCGGCGCGATTTGGTTTTTCAAGGCGGTCTAGCTAAAGCAATTCCGCACGGTTGCCTTTCGCCGATACCGTTGTAGTGGGAGTTTCCTACAAGCTTTATCACGCCGGGTTTACAGCCCATGCCCGATTCCAGCCACGCCGAAAATTGATAATGCTAAATGCACGAGGCTACCGGGATGACTTCAACACAAATCGCATTGCTCGTGATCGTCGTGATTGCAGTAGTCGCAGTGGCTGCCCTGATCATCTTGCAGAATCGCACCAAGAAGCTCCGCGCGCGATTTGGGCCGGAATATGACCGGGCCGTCGCGGAGACCGGAAACAAATTCAAAGCTGAGGCGCAACTGGAGAAGGTTGAGAAGCGCGTCAGCCAATATCCCCTGCGGCCGATTGCCGCGGCCGATCGTGACCGGTTCCAGCAGTCGTGGCGCGCGATCCAGGCGAAGTTCGTGGACGATCCGGCCGGCGCTTTCGTGGAAGCGGATCAACTGCTTGGCGCCGTGATGTCGGCTCGAGGCTATCCGCCAACCGATTTCGCAAATCGCGCCACCGAAATTTCCGTGGACCACGGCATGGTTGTCCAGGAGTATCGAGCCGGACATGAAATAGCAATTCGCCACTCACAAGGACAAGCCACCACGGAAGATTTGCGAAGAGGAATGGTTCACTACCGCGCCCTATTCGAAGAGTTGATGCGAGAAGAGCCGGTGCCGATGCGCGCACGCGCAGCAGGACACAGCTAGCATCAGCAGGATGGATTCGCCAGTGCGAGCACTTTTTGAGAGAATTTCGACAAAACCGACAAAAATTCGACTAAAGAAGGAGTCACCAATGACAGAGCATCTCCGCAGAGATCCAAGCCTCAACCCTGATCTGTCCGCCACTACCGATCCAAACCTGCCGGTTCCGGAACGGAAGGTAGTGAACGATCCCGAATCACGCCCGTTGGTCACTCCGCCCCCTGGCGATGTTCGGGCCTCGGGTGTCGCGAGCGGTCCCACTGCCGCCGCCGCAGCGGCACGCGCACCGGAAGAGGAGCGAGCCGCGCTGTTTGCAGGCAATGAAGCAAATGAACTGCGCGCGCGATGGGACAGCATTCAAGTGGGCTTCGTCGACGAGCCGCGCAAAGCCGTGCAAGAGGCCGACGCGCTGGTCTCCTCGACGATCAAGCGGCTAAGCGAAGTCTTCGCCAATGAACGACAGAACCTCGAACAGCAATGGGGCCGCAACGAGAATGTTTCTACCGAAGATCTTCGTGTGGCATTGCGGAGATACCGCTCGTTTTTCTCGCGGCTTCTCGCAATCTAGAACTGAACCTCACTCGTAACGCAGCGCCACCATCGGGTCCACGCGCATCGCGCGTCGCGCGGGTATGAAGCAGGCGAAAAGCGCCACCGCGCAGAGCAAAAGCGCGACACTCGAAAATGTGAGCGCGTCCGTGCTCGTCACGCCGAGCAGCAAGCTGGTTAAAAAGCGCGTCAATGCGAATGACGCTGCCAGGCCTAATGCCATGCCGATAAGCGTTAATCGCAAGCCATGGCCGAGCACCATCCGCAGAACGTCGCGCTTGCTTGCGCCCAGCGTCATGCGGATGCCGATTTCATGCGTGCGCTGCCGTGTGGTGTAGGACGTAACGCCGTAGATTCCCACCGCGGCAAGTACCAGCGCCAACAGCCCGAAGGCGCCCACAAAAGTTCCAGCGACGCGTTGACCAAAGCTGGCAATCTGCTCGCGCAAATCGAGCGACGTGATGTCGAACACCACGAGGTCCGCGTTCAATTCGTGAATCGTTTTTTCCACGGTCTTGCCGAAAGCCAGCGGATCGCCATTCGTCCGCGCGAGGACGATCATGGTCGCGCGATAAACCTGATATTGCGGCAGGTACAGGAATGGCGTGGGCTTTTCGTTCAGGCCGTTCACTTTGCTGTCGCGCGCCACGCCGACCACGGTGAACCACTCGTGCGTCAGGTCTGAGTTCAGCTGCTTTCCCAGGGCTTCCTGATTCGGCCAGTAGCGATTCACGAATGTTTCGCTGACAATCACCACGCGCTGCGAACTCTTCGTATCCTGCGGCGTGAAATCGCGTCCCTTTACAAGCGGAATCTGCAAAGTCTGGAAATAATTCGGAGTGACGATAGCTACCTGCGTTTCCATCGATTCATTTGCCTGCGAAACGTAGCCTTCGGGGTTCACGGCCGTAGAGCCGCCGCCAAATCCCAGCGGCACGCGGCTCGAAAGAGCTACCGACTGAATGCCGGGCTGCGCTTCGAGTTTCGCGACCAACTGGCGATCGAATTCGACGCCGCTCGCTTCCGAATATCCGCCTGTAAAGAGATCGTAGGTGGCGATCAGCACATTGTGTGGGTTAAATCCCGGATTAATCTGCTGCGCGCTCATAAAGCTGCGAATGAATAGTCCCGCGCAAATCAAGAGCAGCAGCGATAGAGAAATCTGCGCCACCACCAGCGCACTCGCGAGGCGCGCCTTGCGCATTCCTCCCGACGCGCTTCCCGTATCTTCTTTCAACACCGCGATCGGCGCCTCGCCCGAAGCCCGCAGCGCGGGAAGAATCCCGAAGATCACCCCGGTAAGCACCGAGATCACTATCGTCGCCAACAGCACGGTGTGGTCCACTCGCATTCTCAGCGAGATCGGGAAATCCGTCTTGGGAACGAACTTCATGAATGTTCCCGCACTCCAGAAGGTGATCGCGAACGCAACCAATCCGCCCGCCAGCGCCAGGATCAAACTCTCGACGAGCAGTTGCCGCACCAGCCGCCAGCGGTTCGCGCCCAGCGATAAGCGAATCGCGATTTCGCGGCGCCGCGCCACTGAGCGCACCAGCATCAGATTTGCCACGTTGGCGCACGCGAGCAGGAGCACCAGTCCCGCGATGGTCATCAGCATGGGGAGCAGCGTAGAGAGAAACTGATTCGCGCCAAAAGGATTGCGCCATAGGGGATACACGCTCACGCTGTCGTGCCCTTTGTGCTCCTCCGGATAATTCTTCGCCTCGCGCTTCAGCCGCAGCGTCATCTCTTCTTGCGCCTGCTCCGGCCGGACTCCGGGCTTCAGCCGTCCGAGCGCCGTTAGCCAGAAGTAGTGATGGTCATGAATCAGGTCGCCCTGCGGCATCAACTGCTGTTCCATCATGATGGGAATCCAGATCTCTGAGCGCAGGCCGGTCTGGCTTCCCTGAAATACCGCGGGCGCCACGCCGACAATCGTGTAGGGGTGCTGATTGATTTCAAGCGTCTGCCCAACCACGTCTGGATTCGCGCCGAAGTGCGTCTGCCAGAGCCGATAACTGATCACGGCAACCGGCGCGCCGCCCGGCTTTGTGTCTTCCTCCGGAAGAAAACCGCGCCCCAGGATCGGTCGAACGCCCAAAAGATCGAAATAGTTCGCGGACGCGACCATTCCCCATACGCGCTCCGGTTTTCCTTTCCCCGTCAAACTCATGGGAGCGATATTGGCAGCGGTGATGCCGACAAAACTCTGCTGTCCGTCGCGCATGGACTCAAAATCAGGATAGGTAAATGGGAAAGGATTGTCGGTGCCTCGCCCGAGGCTCAGCGCCACCACCTCGTTCGGGCTGGCGAGGCCGGGAATCGGATTCAGCAATGTCGAGTTGATCCAGCTGAAAATCGTCGTGTTCGCGCCAATCCCGAGCGCGAGCGTCAAGATGGCGATTGCGGCGTACCCGGGCGCCTTCGCGATCATGCGCAGGCTATATCGAACGTCTTGCCAGAAAGAGCCCATCCGCGCGCCTCCGGGACAATTTGGAATGATTCAAAGCATGTCCGCGCCCATCGCGCGGTATCGCGTAAGCGAATGCTGGAGCCTAATTTAGGGCGATGGCGTTACTCGCGGGTGAATGATAGCCGTTCGCTTGTGGGACGCGCCATAGGCAAGAGCGAACATTAGGTTCGCTCCCCGCCGCGCGGCGAAAATTGCTCGAAAGCGAAAGGGAAGTACCTTCGTACTGGCACCAACTGAACGGAGGGTCTATCGACGCGGTTGGAGTCCCAGCGCACAATTACTGTGGATTCGGGGACTGTACGGCGGCCGGCAAACGCTCACCCCCCATGAGCGCTGGCTGCTGGATGGCAACCTCGAGTTTCTGCTCCTCCAACACCCCAATGCCCCGAGCGGCCGGCTCCCCCACCGGCCGCTTCTTCTTTTCGGCCTCAAATTGACCTCAAGTCAGTCAAAAAAAGGAAAAGCCCGAGTTCGCTTTTTGCGGACTCGGGCTTTCTTCATGCGCGGAGAGTCTGCTGACAAGCTCAGGCTGGGCAAAACTCACCGCGAGTGACGCACCCCAAAGACAGAATCGATATGGGCGACGATGCGGGGACGACGCCGTCTCCGGCTATTGCTTCCCCGCGACCGCTGATTCTAGCGCGGACGTCCGACTGGCCGACGACTCGACAGCGCACGCGGCCGCATTCGGAAGCGCGGCGCCAGAGGCGGCGGTACGTTGTGAAGCGGTCCGCCGCAGTTGCTGCAACGATCCTGAGGCGCGCTTTCCACGCGCAGCCAATGGCCGCGCGCCGGACAATCCGGATTCAAACACTGCACCGTCCAACCGGGCAGATATTGCATTCGTTTGCCTCGCAAAACCCGCGGCCCCGGCGGCGGAAGGAAAAGCGATGCCGCCGAAGCGCCCCGACCGCAAAAGCGCCAAGAACTGGCGGGATTGTGCGCCGGAGGCCCTAGTGAGTCAAGGCAAATCTATACAATTAGTAGTGGTACTGTTGCAAAGCTGTGGAAAATACTTATAACGTAAAGCGCGCTTGAGCGAGAAACGCTAGTGCTTGGCCAGGGAATTACTTTCGATAAGTTTTGGCGACGAGGCTAGCGCGCGTTGGAAAGTTTCGCTTCGAGTTGATCCACTCTCATCTGCGCGTCGGCCACTTGCTGCTGCTTGGCTTCCACCTCGGCTTTTTCGGCATCGATGTTGGCGGCGCCGTCTTTATCGGCCGCGTAGTTGGGCTTGCTGAAGTAGGTCTGTGAATCGAGATTGGATTTGCGCTGCGCAACATCGAGGTCGGCTTTTGCGGTTTGCAATTGCGTCCTGGCGGCTGCGAGATCCGCTTGGATCTCCGCAATTTCGGCAGCGAGTTTGTCGCCATCTTTCTTTTCCGACGGCTCCCCGGCGCCGGTGGTTCCTGAGGCAGAAGCGGCCCCAGACGCAGCCTCATTTGCCGGTTTTGCCGCGTTGTCCGTCCCTTCAGCTCCGGCAGTTGCCGCTTTTGAGGCGGCATCCGCGCCCTTCGCACCAGGGCCTTCCGCGGAATCATTGCCCTCGGCCGCGGCCGCGGCTGGAGTCTGGCCGATCACGCTTACTTCGCCCGGCTTCGTCGGAATCGTGTCGTTGTCCCACACCTTTGCGGGTTTGGGTTGTTCTTTCTTTTGTTCGCGCGCGCGGCGAGCGGCATCGGCCACATTGGAAGGGTCTTCCTCATGATATTGCTGCTGCTGTGGGGGACGCGCAAAAACAGAATTTACCGGCAGCAGAAGCAGAATCGCGAGTCCTGACCATGCGCTCTTCATCGCAGTTCTCCCGAAGACAAGTTTCGCTCCCTATGATAATCCTGCTGTCGCGAATCCGGTAAAGGGCGTTCAGAGACGCACCCAAAGAGGCAACCCTGTCCCGCATGACAGGTCGCATGCCAACGAGGATGAGACTGTGCCGCGTTGCATCGTATTGAAAAAGGATGGCATACTCGCGCGTTGTCGCTCTTAACGATGCGCCCCGAGTCTCAATGAAGATTGCTCGAGTCGTTTTTCTTCTACTCACGGTAGCGGTCACTCCCAGCGCCTTCGGAAAGGCGCCGCATCCTGGCCACGCCCAGACAACGCCCGGCTCGGAATCCCAGGATGCGCAATCAGCCGCTGTTGTTGCGCGGCCGATCGAAAAGAAAATTACCGCCTATACGCTTCCGCCCGATCTCTATAAGAAGGCAAAAGCTCTCAGCCGCACACGGTTCCGGTTCAATATCATCAGCTTTTTCTACGGCCTTCTCATCCTGTGGATCGTCTTGCACTGGAAGCTTGGCCCGAAGTTCCGCGACACGGCCGAAAAAGCTTCATCCAAGCTTTTCATCCAGGCTCTCATTTTCGCGCCGCTTTTGGCCTTGACGATTGCGATCCTGCAATTGCCTGCCGACGCTTACGAGCACTGGGTGTCGCTCTCCTACGGCATCTCGGTGGAGCGCTGGGGTGCCTGGTGTCTAGATTATGCGAAGGAGCAACTCCTCCTGATCGTGGGCGGAATTTTCATTGTATGGATACTGTACGCCGTGATCCGGCGCAGTCCGCGGCGTTGGTGGTTTTATTTCTGGCTGATCTCGCTGCCGATTGTGGTGTTCCTCACCTTCATTGAGCCGTTTGTGATT
>Ga0070733_10003202_pt1 | contig 11274 bp, 6 predicted proteins | sample Coa_R1_9_FD_66450 | JGI IMG/M metagenome (GOLD analysis project Ga0070733, IMG submission 66450) | Surface soil microbial communities from Centralia Pennsylvania, which are recovering from an underground coalmine fire - Coalmine... | ecosystem: Environmental > Terrestrial > Soil > Unclassified ... | reverse complement strand
CCTCGCCGGTCTTGCACTTGCGCATGATCGTTCGCAACGCTGCCCTGCGCGCCTTCTTCCTGGTAATTTTGATCGTCGGAGCGTTCTTCGGCGCCGGCCTTTATGTCGTGCCCCAATACCTTCGTTTCGTCCAGGATTACAGCGCCTTGCAGGCCGGCGGTTTTATTTCCATGTACACGCTCGGCCTTGGGCTAGGACTGCAGTTCGCTCTGCACTTGCTTGTTCCCCGCTTGGGTCCCCTGCGCACGCTAGCCGGCGGCTTGTTGATCTTGGCCGCGACGTACCTCACGATCTGCTATATCTGGACCCCCACCACGCCCACGATCATCTTGGCGCCCGTAATTTTCCTGCAAGGCTTTTGCATTGGGCCCGTTATCCTCGCTGCTGGCACCGTTGTCTCCGCCAATGCGCCGGTGACCCAGATCAACGACATTTCCACCACCTACTTCTTCGTGCGCCAGCTCGGCAACACATTTGGCGTCACCGCGGCCACCGTCTTGTTCGATCGCCGCATGACGCTGCATTCCTCGCGCCTCTTGGACGTATCCAATCGTCTGGACGCCACTACCAGCTCCACCTTGGCCCAATACGCGAATCTGATTCACCGCAACGGCGGCCCGAGCAGCAATCCCGCCCTCGGCGCACTGCAGCTCTTTCAGAATAATGTCATCACCCAAAGCCGGCTGTTCTCCTACATAGACATCTACTTCGGCCTGGCGTTTCTAGGCGTGGTCGCCCTAATCTCGATTGCCATCACCCAAACAGAACGCAAGCTCGGCCCCCACCGTTTTCTCCCGTGGTAACTTTCGTGGCACAGCCACTCCTGGCTGTGCGCTTGAATAAATCGTCAAACACAAATTCTCGGTAGGGGCGCTGCTTTTGAATCGCGTTGCAGCGCGATTCATCCTGAGAACCGGCGGCGCCGGTTCGAAGGGCCTGCCTGCCGCAGGCAGGCCGCGCCCCGGCTTGCCCGGGCGTCAACATTTTCCAGGACCGCCGTTGCACTTGTTTTTGTAGCGGCCGGTTCAGTTCGCGCGTACTGCCGCAGCAGGGAGCTTGACACCGTGCCGGTCTAAATGTACGATTGCAGTGTGGAATGTACATTAGGAGAAGAAGATGCCCAAGGCGTCCGTAGCAGTGAAAAAAGTGACGGCTACCGATTTTCGGGAGAAGCTGAAGGATTACCTGCAAGAAGCGCGGGCGAACACCGTGCTGTTGGTTGAAAATCGGCGGCAACGTCCCAAGTACCTGGTGGACAAGGAATTTCTGGATTCGCTGGTGAATGAGCGAGAGTCGATTCTGGCCACGCTGGAAATACTGGCCGACCGGAAGCTGACGGATCGTTTGCTGAAGCTTTCCAAAACCATTGACAGCGACGTGCGCGGCGGGCGATTGCTGAAGACGGCGGACGTTTTCGGAAAATGAGGAAGGGGCGAAAGGCGGCCGCGCCCCGGCAAACAAGCGGGAACCCGCCAGCAAGCGGCAGGGCAAGCCCGCCGGCAACCGGCGAGGCAAAGGAATCAACCGCACCTCCATCCACGGCAGAGACCCCCTCGAAACCCTCTTTCGAGCTTCGATTCACGACGGACGCCGCAGCGGATATCCAAGCCCTTGACGGAAGCGTGCGGAAGCAACTGCGCAAGGTGCTGGAGAAGAAGCTGGCGGTCAATCCCGAAGGATATGGATTGCCGCTGCGCGGAGCGCTCGCAAACTATTGGAAGCACGAATTTGGGAATCATCGCATCGTGTACCGGATCTATTTGGAGCGCCGCGTAGTGGCAGTCTGCGCAGTGGGGGTGCGGAAGCAAGGCGACGCCGAGGATATCTACCGGAAACTCTCCGCTGTAGCGGAAACCGGCCGGCTGGCGGAACAGATTGCCGCGGTGCTCAGGAAGCTCTTACCGTGATTCGCGACGTTGATGGCGCGTTCGGCCGGGCTTTGTTCCTGAGAGACAACGAGCAGCTCTCCGGCTTCGGCGCGAGGGGCGGATCAAGACTACCGCGAAAAAGCCGACAAGAAGAACGGAGACTCTAGTTCCCTGCTAGCTCCAAAGTTAAGCCCTTCGCGATTTCCTCGAAGGTCGCCGCTTGTTTAAGGTCGGAACTCAATGTGTACCTGACGAGTTTGAAACCGAAGTTTGCAGCTTCGCGTACGGCGCCCTTGCCGAAATCAACAGCAATTAGTATTCCAGTCGGACAATCACCGCGAAGTTCATCCATGTATGCTCGGAGTTGAGCAAGGTCCTTCGGTTGAGTCTTCTTTGTTTTCACCTCAATTGGGATTTTTAAAGTGGTCCCTAGCGGCACCCGCTGCTTGATCAGCAAGTCAATGTGCCCCTGTGGCAACGCCTTTTCACCGAGGATTTCGAGCGCATTCGCCAAGTCCGTCCCTAAATCCAGCCGTTCCAGAAACACACGAAGATTATCAACGTCCATCAAGTGTCGGCGGATGGCAGTTTGAAGAATCGGCTCCTTGAAGCGACAGATCTCTGGTGTATTCAGGAGTTCCCGGTTGCGGGTAAATCGAAGAGTGAACGTGGTGTAATCGGGCAAGTGAAGCGATGCGGCTGTACCGCTGGCGCGGCTCCCCATTTCCGAAACGCTTTGCAACGTTGTTTGGTCAGCTTGGAAGTGAGTCTTGCGATATCCTCCACGCAGCAAGAGATTTTCCCCGACGTAAGCGAACTCGGGCCTGATAAGCGATTCACTGAACGTTCGGGCCAGCTCAAGGTGAAGCCTAAAAGGAAAAGAATAGGGTTTCGAAGTTTCCCGAAGTTTGAGGGGTTCCCAAGGCCCAATGTGTTCAGCATTTCTGATTGCCTCTCGGTTGCCAACTCGATACAGATTGAAGACTTTGGCACCGTAAAGGAACGAAACAAAGTCTCCGGCTTGGATTTCGCAAAATGTCCATGCGCCATTTTCGCCGCTTAGAAAACCGGCTAATCCGTACTTGATGCACAAATCGAGGTTTTCGCGGTTCGAGACCGAAATTAGAAAATAAGAAGGATGACGTGTCTCGTTTGGGCCTTCAGTCGGCATGCGCGGATTAGATCACGGTTGGTATGAACGAAGAAAGAGGTCGACGAAAAAGAAGTAGCAACCGAGCTCGTTTTTAGGCGAGATAGATTTCTGTTTCGGTCTTGACGATGAAGAGGAGGCTGGAGTCTGAGAGACCGGAGGCAAGGAACTTTTCGCGGGCTTCGTCGAGGGATTCGGCCTGGACGGAGAAAATAACTTCGCGTTTGGTGCTTCCTATGAAATGGAAGCGGAGGTCTTGGTGAACGAGTTTGAATTGAGTGGGCATTCCCGTGCGATTTTGTGTGCATCTTGATCGATCCATAGATCGCGAGCGGAGATCAACAGAGATCTGCAAGCAGGAGACAGAAATCTCGACCTGTACCAATTCGGAACAGATGCGGCGGAGAGAAAGATTCACGGATTGGAGCTCGAATTCGCAACCGTAGGTTAGGCGGCGCAGGCGAAGAGCACTTACTAGAGTCGTGCCACTACCCATGAAAGGGTCGAGGACCAAGTCGCCTTCATTGGAGGAAGCGAGGATGATGCGTTCGAGCAGGGCGACGGGCTTTTGGGCAGGATGCTTGCCGAAAAGTTTTTCTTCGCGGCTGGGCGGGAGGACTTCCCAGACGCTTTTCATCTGCTTTCCACCGTTGGTTTCCTTCATCAGCTTGTAGTTGAAGGCGTGGCGGCTCTTTTTGTTTTTGGCGGCCCAAATGATGGTTTCGGTGGCGTGGGTGAAATAGCGGCAGGAGAGATTCGGGGGCGGGTTGGGCTTGACCCAGGAAATGTCGTTCAGAAGCTTGAAATCAAGCTGCTGCATGGCGAAGCCGACGGAATGGATTACGTGGCTGGTACCGCTGACCCAAATGGTTCCATTGGGTTTGAGGACGCGCTGGCAGGCGGCGAGCCATGCGCGGTTGAATTCGTGGTTGGCGTCGGCGCCGCGCGAACGGTCCCAGTCACCTTTGTTGACGCTGACCATGCGGCCGGCGTGGCAGGTGATGCCGTTGTTGGAGAGAAAATAGGGCGGGTCGGCGAAAATCAGGTCCACGCAGGCTTCGGGAATTTTCGCGAGGATTTCGAGGCAATCGCCCTGGAAGATTTTGATGTGATGTTTTGGGTCGTGGAAGACGGGCGCGGGCAGATGCGAATCAGCATTTGAATCGAGAGGTGGCGGATTAAGTTGTGCGGATTTGCGCATTCTGGCGGATTGGGACGCGAAAAGGGCGACCTTCCGGATCGTTGATCGAACGGTAACGTGTGTCAAGGTGGATCAAGGGAAACCCGGAAAAGAAAAAGCAGGTCCCTGTCTGGCCAAGCCTTCCACACCACCCAAACGAACGCCTTTGAATTTCCGGGTGGCGCACCCTTCGTTTGTTTGAAGCGTGCGGGTTTAGACGCTCCGCCATCCACCACCACAACGAACTACTCCCCTCAAATCATTTCGGCCAGGGAGTACCAGCACTGTCCTTCGCCTGTACGAAAGCACACACGCTTTTTTCGCGTACCCGTCCCATGCCCATACTTCCGTACAGCTGTATTTTCGTGCTGCGAGTGCTACCGTGGGGCGGGAGAAAAAATATGAGAACTTTTCGAAAATTTCGCGACGACCGCTTCGCGCTGACCACGCTGCAAAATCCCAACCTCGAAGTCCGCAGCTACGCCGAACTCGTCCAAGCCGCGCAACAAGAGCGCGAAAACCAGCCGGCCCACGCCCCAATCCCCGCTGAAATTCCGGCAACGCAACCGCCGCCCGCGCCAGTTGTCCCCTGCGCGCCGGGCCGGCAGAGCTGCCCGCCGGAGCGGGCGAACCGATCCTAATCGCTAGTCGCCCATTATTAGAAAACGACGCAAACCATTGAAAACAATCATCGGCGGCCCACTCTAATCGCTAGTTTTTCCGGAGTTGGCGGCTTTGACCCGGGAAATGTGCTTCAGGCTCAATACGCAATTGGCAACCAGTCGTCATTTATCGCCCGCGAGCTGAGGGATTGGTCTATACCATACGGTTACGTGATGTAGCCGGAGGCGCGAATGCGTTTGGCCCTATCCCGGATCGCTGTGGCGCTAGTGCTTTTGTGCGCCGGCGCGCGGGTCCTGGCGGCGGCGCAAGACAGCTCGCCGCTGCTCCAGGTGGAAGAAGACAAGATGCGCTTCCACCTATTGCCGCAATCCGGGCTGGAGCTCCCGATTCGGAATACTTCCACGCAGCAAGTCTCCGGAAAGTTTGCGCTCGAGCTTCTCAATCTTGAGAATGACTCCGTTGCGGCGGCGCTATCCGGCACTTTTACCGTACAACCCGGTGAGACGATCGAAAAGGTCGCCTGGCCTGTCGACAAACTTCCCAGCGACACGCCATCGGAGCTCGGCTGGTACCGGTTGCGCTATACGTTCACACCGGATGCAGGCGTGCCGGTGGCTCCGGTAACGGGAATCGTGCAGCTGGGCCGAATCATCGCGGATGGTTTCGGTATCAGCCTGGCAGCGGCGCGGAGCGTGGCGCCCGGCACCAAGTATCCGATACGAGTGCATGTGGAAAATCCCACGACGCGGCAGGCGTACGCGAATATTGCGGTGGAATTATCGCTGGTAATCGGCTACGACGATGACACGGCGATCAAACGCAAAGCGCGGACGGACGCGGCGGGAAATGCCACAGTGCTGTTTCATTTGCCGGAACATCCCACGGACCAGCAGGGCAAGATTACGGTGGACGTGGCGCGAGGAGCCTTCAGCGAAGAAGAGACTCTTGATTTCCAATTTCCCGATGAGCCCGCGCCCGCGGTAACCATTACCACCGATAAGCCGCTGTATCAACCGGGGCAGACGGTGCACATCCGACTGCTTACCAAAGGCTCGGACAAGCGTGCCATGGCCGGCGCGGAAATGGTTGTGGCGATCGAAGACGAAAATGGAGCCGAGCAATTCCACGAGAAGGTGGTTACTTCGCGATTCGGCGTCGCTGCCGCCGATTGGGATATTCCGGGGAAAATTCAACTGGGCACTTGCACGATCACCGTGCGATTCGAGTCAGAGGCGAGCAACTATTGGACCGATCGCCGCAGTGAAATCCGTATCAGCCGCTACGAGCTGCCGACGTTCACGGTGAGCGTCGATCCGGACAAGGCTTACTATCTGCCGAATCAGAATGCGGTGATCGACGTTCATGCCGGCTACCTTTTTGGCAAACCGGTGCAGCACGGCAAAGTGAAAATCGTGCGCCAGGATAACCGGCAATGGAACTACACCGAACAGAAGTGGGAGGCGGACGAATCGCAGCCGGTCGAGGGTGAGCTGGGAAGCGACGGCCACTTTAAGGGCACGATCAACCTGGCGGAAGATTTCAAGACATTCCAGCAAAACGACGCAGAGCGATTCGATGACGTGACGCTGGCCGCCTATCTGACGGATTCCTCGACAGGACGCACCGAGCAGCGACGGTTCAAGGTCCGGCTGACGGCGCAGCCGATTCATTTGTACTTGATCACCGCAAGGGGCACCGCGAGCGGGGAGCCTATCCTTATATATGTGATGAGCTCGTACGCGGATGGAGTGCCGGCGTCCGTGGAAGGCAAGATTTTCGCGACACAGCCAAGCGATGACGAAAAATCGGAAGACGGATTTGACTTGAGCCGGCGCACCCAGATAGGGACTTTTCATACGAACCGCTACGGGATTGGGCGCGTGGAGCTCTCACCGTTGCCGGAAAACGATCTGCGCGCGCCGCGCTGGTATGCGGGGCGAGGTTACTTTTACTCCGACTACATCGATTACATCGATGAATCCGAGGGCGAAGCGGCAGATCGGACCGCGCTGTTGCAACTGGAAGCAGCAGACAGCAAAGGCCTGGGGGGAACGACGAAAGAGGAAATTTCGATTGCCGCGAGCCGCGATTACCTGCGCGTGAAGACCGATCACACGCTTTATCATCCCGGCGATGCCATCCAGGTGAGCGTCGTATCCAGCGCGAAACAGCGGGACCTGCTGCTGAACGTTTGGAATGAGACGGGGCTGCTGACATCCCAGGCGGCGCGACTGAGCGGCGGGAAGGCCAGCGCGACCGTGCCGTTTGACGTGCGATTTCGCGGAGATATTTACGTGACGGCGTGCGTCATGTCGCCTTCGGGAAATGAAGACGATTCCCTGAGCGGCTGGGCGCAGGTGATGTACCCGGCCAAAGAAGAATTGGACGTGAAGCTGAAGATGCCGCAAACGGTGTTCCGCCCGGGTGAAGAAGTGGCGGCGGATTTACACGTGCTGACGCCGACGGGCCAGCCGACGGAGAGCGCGCTCGGTGTGCTGGTGTTCGATCGCGCGGTGGCGGAGCGCGTGCGCACCGACGAAGATTTCGGCCGCGAGTACGGGTATTCGATCTTCGATTATTTTGGCCCGGGCTACCAGGAAAGCATCGGCGGGGTGAGCTATCGCGACTTGCGGGATCTGGACGCGAGCAAACCGTTTCCGGAGGGGCTGGACTTGGTGGCGGAGGGCATGGTCCACAATGAATACCCGCCCTGGATGGCGAACGATGAGTTCGCGGGCGGCGGATGGGATCCCGCGGGTGCATCGGGCACGTTCGCGAAATGGTTGCAGCAGGAAATCAAGCTGCCGAGCAAGGCTTTGGGCGACTGGGACTCGGCGAAGGGCGAATATCCCAACAGCGAAGCAGAAGTTCGCGCTGCATTGCAGGCGGAAAAAATTGATTTCGACGCGCTGCGCGATCCCTGGGGCGAGCGGTTCCGCGTGGAATTTTCGTTCCGCCGCGCGAATCGGCTGCTCCGGCTTATGAGCAGCGGCGTGGACAAGCAGGCCGGCACGCCGGACGATTTTGCCGTGGCGACATTTCACTGGCGTTACTTCACCAAGATCGGATTGCGGATTGACCGCGCGTGCAACGAATATCTGGCACGGACGGGAAAATACATCCGCGATTACCCGACGCTGAAAGACGAGATGAAATTGCAGGGCGTGGACCTGGATGCGCTGCGCGACCCGTGGGGCCACGCATATTCCTTCACGTTTGATATTACCGGCGCGTACTACCGAATTCTGGTGGTGAGTGCGGGCAAGGACGGAGTGTTCGACATCAAGGCGCAGCATTCCTGGGACGACGTGCGGGAATGGACTTCGAATACGCACTGCTTTGCGCGCGAGAATGCAGACTTGGGTTCGGCCATTGCCGACGAGTTTGCTGCCACGCATTCTTTCCCGCAGAACGAAGAGCAATTGCGGCCGGTGCTGGCGCGCGCGAAACTTGGACCGGATCGCCTGATCGATCCCTGGGGGCATCCTTATCGTTTTACATTCAGCGCGCAGAGCCGGTATTCAGACAGCGTCACGGTGCAGGATGTCCGCTCGTATCCTGATCCCGCGGCGCAGAGCCGCAAAGCGACGGAAGTGACGCCGGTGACGCAGCAAGTGGCGTTTCTCTACGTGTTGAGCAATGGGCCGGAAAATGACCCGAATCACGCATTTCCGGTGGCCGAGTACAGCCGCGTGATCGCGGAGCAAACCAGCAAGCAAAAGGAAGCGATTGCGAATAAGACGCAAAATCCCGTGGAGGGTGGCTTTGGAGGCCTGCACGGAATTGTTACCGATCCCTCCGGCGCGGTGGTTCCCGATGCCACCGTGGCTGCGACGTCCACGGACACATTCCAGGTGTACCGAGCGCAGGCAGATTACTCGGGATCGTACTCCTTTGCCAGTTTGCCGGCGGGTTTTTATCAGGTGGAATGCACGTCGCCGGGATTCGTGCGCAGTTTGGTGCAACGTGTTCCGGTGCAGCCGGGCATTTCCACGCAGGTTGATTTCAGGCTGAATGTGGGCGGAGTGTCACAGACCGTGGAGGTGACCGCGGAGGCGGTGAACTCGTTGCAAACGACGCAGTCGGAGGTCGTAGGATCGCCGAGCGCTGGCGCCGGCACGAAGGCGGCCGAGAAGCCGCTCTTTACGCCGCGCCTGCGAAAATATTTTCCGGAGACGCTGGTGTGGCGGCCGGAAGTGATCACGGACAAGCACGGGCACGCGCAGATCACTTTCCCGATGGCGGACAATATCACGGCGTGGAAGATGTCGGTGCTCGCTTCGAACGAGGCGGGCGAAGTGGGAATCGCCGAAAAGGAATTGCGAAGCTTCCAGCCATTCTTCCTGGAGCTGGACCCGCCGAAGATCTTGACCGAAGGGGATGAGATCAGCCTGCCGGTGGTTCTGCGCAACTACACGGATCAGCCGCAAACAGTTACGGCGGAAATGCAGCCGGCGCCTTGGCTCAGCATTTTATCGCCCGCACAGCAAAGCGTGACGATCGCGGCGAACGGCGATGCCCGCTCGGTCTTCACTTTCCGCGCGTTAAAAAGCGCGAAGGCCGCGAGACAACGAGTAACAGCCCGCAACGCGGCCGCGGGCGATGCTGTGGAGCGCGAACTTGCAGTGCATCCGGACGGACAGGAGATTTCTTTCACCAGCAGCCGCGTACTGGCGGCTGCGCAAGACTCCGTGGAGTTGCAAATTCCGCAGAACGCGATCCGCGGATCCGTGGATGCGGAACTGCGGATTTATCCGAATTTAACAGCGCACGTGCTGGACGCGATGCGCGGAATCGGAGCGACTCCGGTTGGGTGCGGCGAACAAATCACTTCGACGGCCTATGTAAGTTTGATGGCGCTGCAACTGCTCAAAAAAGCCGAGCAAGATAAGCCCGACGCCGCGAATCCGCGCGCGGCGCTCGCCCTTCAGGCGCGCCAGACGTTGCAGGCGGCCTTCAACCAGTTAGTGGACTTGCAGAATCCGGACGGCGGATTCCGCTATTGGAAGAAAATGCCTTCCAATGTTGCGCTGACGGCGTACGTGCTGCGCTTTTTGAATTCCGCGCGGGACTTCGTCGAGGTGGATGCAAGCGTTGCGAGCCGGGGGCGCGATTATCTGGTGGCGCAGCAAGCGAAGACAGGCGCGTGGACTACCTCCCGATGGGATGTCCGAAAGCAGGCGGACGTCGAAGTGGAAGATCCTAACTTGACGGCATATATCACGCGCGCGCTGGCAGGCTGGAAACCGGAAGCCGGCGCGAAGGACGCGGAGAAGCAGGAAAAGTCCGAGGCGGCGCTAAAACTGGCGCTCGATTATCTGGAAGCGCGCATCGATTCGTGGAGCGATGCGTATCTCGCCGGCAATTATGCGATCGCGGCGATTGCGAGCGGGCGCGAGGAACACGTCGAAAACGCGCAAGCGCTGCTGACGACGCTTGCTCACCGCGAAGGTGACAGCACTTACTGGAACCTGGAAGCCAACACCACTCCCTTCTATGGCTGGGGCGAACCGGGGCGCATCGAGACGACCGCGCTGGCCGTTGAAGCACTTTCGAAGCTGCAGGCGCGCCATCCCGCGGCCGATACGGCAGACAGCATGAGCCGCGGGTTGGAATATTTACTGACGCACAAGGATCGCTACGCGACGTGGTATTCGACACAAGCGACACAGAACGTGTTGGAGGCTTTGATTGCCGCGATTCCCGTGGCAGCCGAAGACACGAGCGCGTCCGAGGCCTCGGTCGCGGTGAACGGCCGCGTGGCTCGCACGGTTCGTTTGCCAAGCCCAGAAGACGTGGTGGGACCAATCACCGTCGCACTCGCGGATGAACTGACGAAAGGCCCGAACAAAATTACGATCACGCGGCCGGGCGGTGGCGCGGCGATGAACGCCTCCATCATTACGAGCTACTACCTGCCTTGGGCGGAGTCTGAAGCCACCGCTCAAGAGAGTTTCAAGACCGGAGAGAAGCGCGCCCTCCGTCTGAAAGTTCTCTACGATCGCAACGAGCCCCACGTGGGTGAGCGCGTCCATTGCACCGTCGAGGCTGAGCGCATCGGATTTCGCGGCTACGGCATGATGCTTGCCGAAGTTGGCCTGCCGCCGGGGGCCGAAGTGGACCGCGCTTCACTGGAACAAGCGGAAATAGCTCCCGGAGTATCCGGTTACGAAATTCGGCCGGATCGCGTGGTCTTTTATTTGTGGCCAACGGCGGGAGGGACCAGCTTCGGTTTCGATTTTCAGATGCGCTATCGAATCGAAGCGATGAGCGCACCTTCGCTGGTATACGACTACTACAATCCCGAGGCGAACGCGACCGTCGCTCCGCTGCGCTTCAGCGTCCGCTAAGCAAAAGCTCCGTTCGCTTTCTTTCACTACCGTTCACGACAAATCGGGTAGTGTCCTAATTTGCGGGCAAGCAAATCGAGAGGCCGCAGAAGATGCAGGGCA
>Ga0070733_10003200_pt1 | contig 11277 bp, 7 predicted proteins | sample Coa_R1_9_FD_66450 | JGI IMG/M metagenome (GOLD analysis project Ga0070733, IMG submission 66450) | Surface soil microbial communities from Centralia Pennsylvania, which are recovering from an underground coalmine fire - Coalmine... | ecosystem: Environmental > Terrestrial > Soil > Unclassified ... | reverse complement strand
TGGGAACTCTTGGCGATAAGGCCGATCAAGCCTGGAGCTCGACCACGATAGGCGCATCCGTCGACGGCAAGCCCAACGCCGGTGCGGTCAAGACTGTGGTCGGCGAGATCGTCGATTTCTCGTGTTATTTGGAAGTCGGCAAGCACGGGGACAAGCATCGCGACTGCGCCCAGAAGTGCTTCCGCAACAACCAGCCCATCGGACTTCTGACCCAGGACGGCTCGCTGTACATGCTGATGGAAGAAGAGCATGATCCGCGCCGCGATGGCATGGGCACCTTCCGCCAGGCCGCCATCGATCACGCCGGGCACATCATGGAAGTCACGGGCACCGCTTCATCGGTCAACGGCTTCAACGCGCTCTACGTTCACGGGTACCTGAAAAAGGGTTGATGATTTCGATTTGTTGCGGCCGCGGCGCTGGGTTGTGCGCTGGTAGTCGCTGCGGATAAGCCTTCTCCGGCTCGAATGGCCGAAGGACAATCCCTACTCGGCGGATAAAGGCGCACTGGCAAACGCACGTCGATAATCTGGCCAGGGCCATCGTCGACCTTCGAGCGCACCTTACTCAGCGGCAACTCGCCCTACGACCGGTACAAGGCCGGCAACAGAGGCGCGATGACTACGGCACAGGTCCACGGCCAGGACGTCTTCAATACCGCCAAGTGCGATCAGTGCCACGAAGGCGTAAACTTGACGTCGAATTCGTAGTATCGAATTCGGCGGTCAATCCTCGCTCGGTTTCTCCGCATGCTCGACCACTAAAAGCTCGACGGGACCTTTTCCGGATTCCAACTTCAGGCCGAGCTGCTCCCTTAAGGCCGTGAAGATCGAAGGTCCCTCCGTAGAGCCAAGCGCTTGTCCGCGATCTCCCGGCGGCCCGAGGTTCGCTTCGGCCGTCCAGTCCAGAGCCAAATCGAACTTGCCGGTGACGCCGGTTTCATCCAGAACCGGGCGGCCCACTTGCACGATAAGAGGAGAAGTCAGCATTCGCAAAGTGACCTTCTTGCCGGATAGGTGGCCGCGCATGGAATGAAACGCGCCGCACGGTGTCCACAGCGGCGACTTGATCTGGGCCGGTGTCGGAGGAGGTTCCTGCGGGCAGTCTCCAGCGTCCGCCTCGTGCAGATTTGGCCCGAATTTGCCGCCGGTCTTGGCCATCCGTAGCTCATATATAGGAAGCTCCTTGGTCTCACGCCGGACCGCCAGTTTGAACCGGTCTTCTAGCAGCGACTGAAACATGAGCGGCATGGAGGCGGCGTCATCCTCCCCCTCCGCGTTTACATTGAATTCCGCGCGATTCATCCAATCCGGCCCTCCGGAGATCTGGATATCTTGAACGCCATACGCCAGACCGATTAGGAATTTCAAAGTGACACTCGTCGCGGTCACTCTTCCGCCGGGGAAGCGTCGCATACTAATCGCCTGCCGAGCCGCGGGATCAACCGGCTTGACGGACACAACAGTGAACGACTGAGCTTCGCAGAGCGTCGCGAGCGCAATTGAGGCAATCAACGCGAGCCCCGATAATCGTGCCATGCCTGTTCGACACCAGCGCTTCAGCAAAGGTTCCAGCGGCTAATCACTCCGCCAGAAACTTCTTCGTCTCCCTTAAAAACAATTCGAGCTGGTCGTGGTGCACCCAATGCCCGGCTCGATCCACCTTGACGATCCTCTTGTCGCGCAGCACCGCGGTTTCTGGAGCGGCGTCAGGGTCCATCGCGAAGCTCTCGCGGCCCCAGAACAGCAGGGCAGGGCAGGTGATGCGGCTCAGCACTGCCGAAGCCTCCTCGGCGTTCATCCCGTAGGGAGCGCCCAGGCGAGCGAAGTTGTCGAACTTCCAGATGATCGACCCGTCGGCGTTCCAATTCGTTCCGTGCAACGTCAGGTGCTGAGCCACTGCGTCGGTGAGAAACGGATTCGCCTCCTTCATGCGCTGTACCGCCGAGGCCAGATCGGGATAGCTGTGCGGAGTTCGATTCTCCGCCCCGCGCACGCGCTCAATCCACTCGCGGATCCGGTCGGCCGCCGAACGCTGCGGCTTGCTCACCGGCGGGAGCCCCACGCCTTCAATGGCCACGATCTTCTTCACGCGATCCGGATACACGCCCGAATACAGCAGCGTCACCACCGCGCCCAGCGAATGCCCAATGATGTAAATCGGAAACCCCTTGACGATATCGGCCAGCGCCGAAAGATCCAGCACGTGCTCGGCGACGCTGTACAGTGCACCCGGAGCCCAGGCGCTGTTGCCGTGCCCGCGCAGATCCACCGCATATACGTGGAAGTCTTCGCGCAACGCCCTCGCCACCCAATCCCAGTTGCGAGCATGATCCAGGCCCCCGTGCACCAGGATCATGACCGGTTTGCCGTCCGTGCCCCAGTCCCAAAACTGAAGCTTGAGACGATGCGAATAGAAGAAGTGCGAAACAGGTTCCAGGCTCATGTTTTCTCCAGGGGAACTTCCACGGGCAAGCACGCGACGCCCGCGGCTCGATACGCTTCGATCAGCGCCCCAGCCGCAGGACCGTAGCGCGGAGCCGCAACTCGACTGCCATCCAGTTCCACCAGCATGCGGAACCGTTCGAGGATCACAGGGCTGCGAAACACGCCACCCGTGTAGCTCACCGTGACGGCTTCTTCCCGTCCGAATAATTGTCCGCGGACGACCGCCGCGAGGGTAGCCAGCGATTGAGCCGCGCCCTTCAGGATCTCCTGGGCGATATCGTCGCCGCCTTCGGCGGCGCGATCAACGAGACGAGCCAGCGCAGCCACGCGTTCGCGAGGCCACTCGTCGGTGTAAAACCGATGCATCGCGTCGTTGGCGTCGGTGGCGCCAGAGGCGCTCAGCAGCAATCCGTGCAGAGCCGTCGCGGGACCCCAGCCTTCCTCTTGACGCAGCGCCGCGCGCAGGCCTTGGCGAGCCAGGTCGAACGCGCCGCCTTCGTCTCCGAACACGTAGCCCCAGCCGCCGGCTCTTGCCAATTTCCCGTCAGCGTTCCTTCCAAACGCCATCGATCCGGTTCCCGCGATGGCGATGATGCCCGGTTCTCCCGCCAGAGCGCCGGTCAAAGCGATGGCCGCGTCATGAGTCACGATGTAGCGATCGGCCTTAACCAGTTCCCGGACAATAGCTTCCGTTCCAGCCGCAACGCCGCTGAGGCCGAAGCATGCGGCTTCGAAGGCGTCCGGGGCTCCCGCGGCCTTCACCGCTTCTTTGAGGGCGCCTTCGTAGCGACACGCCGCCGCCCGGCCCATGCCGATCACTTGGCCGGTCTCATCGCCGATCAGCGCGATTGTGCTCGATTGCCCTCCATCCACTCCCAGGAACAGGCGCATGACCCTACTGTGTCACCTTGTAGAGCAGGATGCCTTTGCCGGCGGCAACCTGGGTCAAGCCCCAGGCTTCCGGATCATCGCGAAAATCCTCGCCGACGAAGTTGTCGTCGCCCACCAGGATGTAATGAATCCCGCGCGCGTTTATCTCGTAGATGGCCGCGCGGCGGAGGCTGTAATTGGTGTGATCCGCCAGAACCGCCTTGGGATCATGCGCCACCAGGACCCATTTCCCATCCGAATCTAATGCTTCTACTTGTAGCCGTATCTCATAGTAATCAGGGGATGTATCGAGCCGCACTTCATCCACCGGTTGCTCCCTTCCGAAGTCCACATCCAGATAGTCGCCAGGCTTGACCGTTTCCCAGGTTCGCCATCGCGTTGCCAGGGAATTGTCGAAAGCGAGTTGAACCTCCCAAGGATTGGACCAAGCTTCGATGCGCCATTCGGGCCGCCGCGGAATCTCGACTCCATGGTCGAAGAACCGCAATTCGTGGACGCTCCATTGCGCCTTTGCGTCGCTCACAGTGGCGGTCTGAAGCACCCGGAAACGGCGCGCGGATCGCTCCGGAAACTGGAACGATTCCACTATCGTGGGCTGATAATCCTCAATGATGCTGGCATTGATGAAGTCGATCAGCGTCTGACTCAAGGCCGACTGGTAAGTCGACAAGATCTCCCGGTTGCAGTAAGCGTAGGGAACTCCTCGCAAGCCTAGAATTCGCTCGCCCGGAGGCACAGTGGCTTCCACCAGACGGGCCGCTGCATAGTCTGCCGAGGTTCTCAAATACTGTTCTTGAGGGATCAGGCGCAGCGCTTGATCGAACATCATTTTATCCAGACCCCAAACGAACTTGTCGGTGTAGTGGTGCATTTCAGCCGGCCAGGAACTGGCGGTATGAAAGATCATAAGTGCGCCCAGGAGCGGCGGCGAGTTGCCAACCGCCAGCGCCATCGCCATGGAAACAAAGGGTAGCGGCGGGATCAGGAAGCGCGTCCCGATGTTGGCCAGGTAAGGGGCTCCCACGCACAGCCCCGCTGCCAGCAGCCTGCGGCCCTGCCGGTTTCGCAAAGCCAGAATCGCCAGCGGCGCGGCCAAGAACGTCAAGCCCAGAATCCCCTGCGTCTTTCCGCCGCGAATCGTCACCTCCAGCGGCAGAGTGCGCTTGTCAGTCACGCCGTAACTCCGCAAATCCTCCGAGTAATCCTTCTCGAACATGGGGTGGAAATACGGGTTGCGAAAGATCGTGTTGCCGAAGGGAGCGATGGGGTTTCGTACGATGATCCAATTCTTCAGCATCCACGGCGCAATCATCAGAGAAGAAAAGAGAGCGACAGTAACCAGAGGGCGCACTTGCCTGGCCCGCCATGCCACGAATCCAAGGGCGAACAGCACCATGACGAAGGCCGTGTATTTGGCCGCGTAGCAGTAACCCGCCAATAAACCGATCGGGATCAGAGCCATCCTGTCGCGGCTCTCATCCCAAATCTCCAGCCAGTAAAAGGCGCTAAAAGCCACCGCCGCGACGGCCACGTCGTTATACGCGCTGGACCCGTCGATTCCGACTACGGGGCTGGCGTACGTGAGCAAAGCGCCCGCCGCGCCCACCCACGGCTTCCCGATCCGGCGGCCATACGCCACCATCGCCAGCGCCAAAGCGGCCAGGAATGCGAGATGAACCAGTGCCGCGGCCGAATGCCGTCCAATCGCGAAAGCCGGCACGAACAACATCTCGATGCCCTGGCTCAAGGTCGCGTACATATCGGTGGTGATGCGCTCGAAGCCGTGTGCCCGCAACTCCCGCACCACGTAGCCCAGATGGTACCCGGAGCCGTCGGGGCTGATTTCCGGCGCCCATGCATGCAAGAAGTACAGCAAGGTGAAGATCCCAAACGAAGGAATACAAACACGTTTGAGGTTCAGGCTGAACGGCTCACCGGGTTCCCCTCGAAGGGCCCAGGAGCCCATCCCCACGGCGCTGCCGATCACGCACAGCAACAACGCAGTAAGAACCGGCCAATACGCGATCTGTAGCGCGAGAATCGCGAAAATAGCCAGATGCAGGCAAGCCGCGCCCAAAGTGAACGCCAGGGGCACGCGCTCGAAGCGGCGAAGATCGATCCCAAGCCGGTCGATCAGCATCGCACCCGCGGCATAGCAAGCCGCGGCGGTTAGGGCCGCGCCCAGCAGTGCCGCCAGCGCCAGAATCATTCTTGACGCAATCCTATCTGGGTCAGAATGAATCCCAAGGCCGCGTGATCGCCGGGGGAGATCCAAACTTTGTCGATCTCCGCCCCGACCGTCGCGTCTTTCCCCGCTTCCACCCAGTCCTCCGGGACGGCCTTTTCGTAATGCTGCGACCCGGAGGCTTTGTAGGTGATCCTATCCAGCACGTGGCCGTTGACGAAGAACGACAGCGTCACCGGGCCGGTGTCTTTGAACGTCGCCTCGACGATGGCGAAGTCGATGACGTAATGCAGCATCTGGTTGGTTCGCAGAAACACGCGAACCTCGGGGCGCTTGCCGGTCCAGCGCCAGGACCCACCCGACCCACCGATGTCTTGGATGAAGGACCGTTCCGCGTCTCCGTCTGCCATGTTGACGACCCGATGGATGCGATAAGGAGCGAAGTTTTCGAAGGGCTGGCGTTGCTCCGGGGGCGCGTAGGGAGCGGGCATGTTCTGGCAGGCGCACAGAAGAACCACTCCAGGAAGCGCGAGAAGACGGGGGTTCACGGTAAGGCTACTATAGCGAAAAAGCCGGTATTCCGTTACTCGATCACTTTGTAGATCCGAATGCCATAGCCCGAGGCAATCTGCTTTAGACCCCAGGCTTCTGGATCGTCTCGAAAATCGTCGGCGCCGTAGTCGCTATCGCCCACCAGCAAATAATGCAGACCATGCGCCTTCAACTCGTACATGGCCGCCAGACGGAGGCTGGATTTCAACAGGAGCGCGGAAACTTTTGGATTCTTCGCCACCGGCACCCATTCACCGGAAGCGTCGTTTCCCGGCACAACCAGTGCTTCCACTTGTAGCTGCATTGCCAAGGAATCAGACGAGGTCTCGATCCGTACTTCGTCCACCGGCTGGTCTCCTCCGAAGTCCACATCCAAGTAGTCGCCGGGCTTGACGGATTCCCAGGGCCGCCAGCGAGTCGCCAGGGAATTGTCGAAGGCAAGCTGGACCTCCCAAGGATTGGGCCAGGCTCGCAGCCGCCATTCCGGCCGCCGCGGAATCTCGATTCCATGATGAAAGAACCGCAGCTCGTGGACGCTCCACTGCGCATTCGGATTATCCACAACGCCGGTCTGGAGCACTCTCAACCGGCGCGCCGGCCGCTCCGGAAACTCGAACGTCTCCGCCACCGTGGCCTGATAGTCTTCTACCCATCCCATGTAGATGGAATCGATCAGGGTCTGACTCAATGCAGACTGATAGGTGGATAGGATCTCCCGATTGCAGTAGGCGCTTGCCACGCCTCGCAAACCCAGGATTCGCTCGCCCTCGGGGACCGTGGCTTCCACCAAACGAGCAGCACCGTAATCCAGATCGTTCTTTCTCAGGTACTCGTCTTGAGGAATCAGACGCAGCGCCGGGCGCACGAGGATATGGTCGAGCCGCCACACGAATTTGTCGCTGTAGCGACGCACTTCATCCGGCCAGGAGCTCGCCGCGTGGAAGATCATCAGCGCACCCAGAAGCGGCGGAGAGCCTGAGAATGCCAAAGCCATGGCCAGCGAGACGAAAGGCAGCGGAGGGATCAGGAATCGCGTGCCTATATTCGCGAGGTAAGGAAGGCCGACGAACAAGGCCGCCGCCAGCAACCTCCGCCCGTGACGGGAGCGCAGGGCCAGAAGCGCCAGCGGCGCCGCCAGAAACGTCACCCCCAGAATCCCTCCCGTCTTTTCGCCGCGAATCGTCACCTCTAACGGGAGCGAGCGCTTATCCTTCACCCCGTAGTCTCGCAAGGCGTCGGAGTATTCCTTCTCGAAGATGGGATGGAAATAGGGATTGCGAAAGATCGCGTTTCCAAATGGAGCGATCGGATTTCGTACGATGATCCAATTCTTCAGCATCCATGGCGCAATCATCAGAGAAGAGAAAAGAACGACAGTGAGCACAGGACCTGATCTTCGAGCCCGCCAAGCCACGAATCCCAACGTAAACACCAGCATGACCGCGGCGGTGTATTTCGTGGCGTAGCAGTAGCCGGCCATCAAGCCGACTGGGATGAGCGCCATCCTATTCCGGCTAGTGTCCCAGATCTCCAGCCAGTAAAACGTGCTGAAGACCACCGCTGCTACACCCAAGTCGTTATAGGCGCTGGACCCGTCGATTCCCACCATCGGGCTGGCGTAGGTGAGGAAAGCGCCCGCCGCTCCCACCCACGGCTTGCCGAGCCTGCGTCCATACGCCATAACTGCCAGCGCCAGTGCGGCGGTGAACGCCAGATGAACCAGCGCCGCGGCGGAATGCCGGCCAATCGCGAACGCGGGCACGAACAGCATTTCGATGCCTTGGCTGAAGGCCGCGTACATGTCGGTGGTGATGCGCTCGAAGCCGTGGGCGTGCAACTCGCGCACGACGTAGCCGAGATGGTAGCCGGAGCCGTCGGGGCTGTCCTCCGGCGCCCACGCGTGAAAGAAGTACAGTAAGGTAAAGATCCCAAACAAAAGAATACAAATACGTTTTAGATTCCGGCTGAGGGGTTCCGAAACCTCACCCCGAAGAGCCCAGGACCCGGTCGCCGAGGCGCTCGCGATGACGCCCAGCAGCAGCGCCGTCAGCACCGGCCAATACGCGATCTGGAGCGCGAGAATCGCGAAAATCGCCAGATGCAGGCAGGCAGCCCCCAATGTGAAGGCCAGGGGCGCGCGCTCGAAGCGGTGCAGAGTCAACCCTCCGGACCACCCCAGCCGGTCGATCAGCATCGCGCCCGCCGCGTAGCAAGCCGCTATGGTCAGGGCCGCACCCAGCAGTGCCGCCAGGGCCAGAATCATCGCCGACGCGGTCCCACGCATCCAGCCGGCGGGGCGTAAAAGAGTTTCACGGTAAGGTTACTATAGCGAAACAGGAGCTTGGAGAAGCGTAGTGTATACTTTCAGCTAGCAGTCCCGGCTCCGCAACCACAGGGAGATTGATTGCGGAAGAAGGATCATGCGACGTACTATTTCCACTGCCGTTCTGGCCCTGGCTCTCCCGATGGCGGCGCTCGCGGTGCCGGCCATTTCGCTGGTACAGAACAACTACAGCTTTCTTGTGCCTGGGCAGCCTAACTACGGCATCGCTCCCAGCACGATTTTCATTGTCGTAGGAACGGGCATGGCCAGTACGACCACCGTTTCGAGTCTGCAAAACAGCAATACCGGGCTGCCCACCAGCCTGAACGGCGCCAGCGTCTCGGTTACAGTCAACGGCGTCACCACCCACCCCGCGTTCTACTATGCCATTGCGACGCAGCTCGCCCTGGTTCTTCCCGCCGCCACGCCGGTGGGAACCGGAACCATCACGGTGAACTTCGGCGGTGGCAGCGCCTCGGCGCCGATCACGGTGGTGCCGAGCGCCCTCGGATTTGACACGCTCTATGGAAGCGGGACAGGCTTGGCCGTCGCCACCAACAACTCCACGGGCGCGGTCTTCAACTACACCACTTCCGCGGCTCCGGGACAAACCATCGTGCTGTGGTCTTCCGGTCTGGGCGCCGATACGGCCGACAGCGACACCACCTTCACCTCCAATCCCCATGCAGTCAGTGTGCCGTTGACCGTTTATATCGAGGGCATTCAAGCGGTCGTCGTATATGCGGGATCTTCTGGATACCCTGGTTTGAATCAAGTGAACGTCACCATTCCAGCAGGAGTTTCGCCCGGCTGCGGGGTCTCCGTGGTGGCTGTCGGCGGAAGCAATGTCAGCAATACCGTCACGATTCCGGTCAACCCCGGCGGAGGCGTCTGCGCCGATCCGGTCCTCGGAGCCACCGGCACCCAAATCCTGAACCTCGGCGGCAAGACCACCTACAATTCCGGATCGGTCGAACTCGACCAGGCGACGGTCGGATCGACAGTCCGGAACATCGCAACCGGAAACTTTGTATCCCAGCAAGGTTCGCAGGCTGCTTCCGGCGTCGGGTATGTCTCGCTCGGCAACTGCGTTGTGACCCCTCAGACGGGAGGAGCTTCGACGTTTACGCCCACCCAGTTGGACGCGGGCACGCTCAGCGTAACCGGACCGCTGGGAACCCAGACTCTGAAAGACAACTCGGGAACGTACGCAGTGTCGCTTCCAGCCGGGTTCATTCCTGCCTTGGGCGGGACCTTCACGTTCAATGCAACCGGCGGAACAACCCCGGGAGCCAGCGTGGGCGCGTTCTCGGCTTCGTTGAATTTCAGCGCTCCTCTGGTCTGGAGCAACATGAGTTCGATCACGGCGGTCAACCGCGCGCAAGGCCAGACGATCAGTTGGACGGGCGGGTTATCGAACTCCTTCGTCATCATTGAGGGTGGGTCGACGGATAGCGCGTCTCAAGTGAGCGTCACCTTCATCTGTTTTGCGGCGGCTTCCGCGGGACAAATTACGATTCCGGGCTACATCCTGGACGCCATGCCGGCAGGCACAGGCAGTCTGGAGGTTGGAGGCGAAACGGCCAGGGGGAGCTTCTCCGCGAGCGGGCTGGACCAGGGCAACGTATTTGGTTTTTCGGGCGCCGCGATCTCCAACATTCCTTACAATTGACCCGATCAGGAATTCGGGTTCATTGTAAAGTCACGATACCGAAACAAGCGCCGGAAGCGTGGTGTATACTTCTTAAAGTTCTGTTCACCGGTGCACCCGGAATTGATTGAAGGAGGATCGATCATGCGAAATAGACTTTCTAGTACTGCTATGGCCATTCTGGCTGTGGCTTTCCCGATGGCGGCTCTGGCGGATGTAAGCAACGCAGTCACGATCTCCAGCGGCCAGCAGTACAGTTTCGATAACGGCACTGCGGGCACTTCCGGGGGCGATATCGCGTTCACTGGAACCAGCATTACGTTCCAGGGCAGCGCAGGAGGTTTCAGTTTTGGTGTTGTCGGCTCGGCAATCTACGGCACCTTGACCGGGACATCTCTCCCGTATCTCACTTACGCTTCAACACCGATCAGCGGAAGCGGAACGCTGGCGGCGAATGAGGTCTTCGCGGTGAAAACCAACGGCAGCCACTACGTCAAAGTTTTGATCAACAGCGTGAGCAGCTCGTCCCTGGCGATAACATACACGGCGTATGGGGTGACTGGAAGCAGCAACGTGCCCACGATCACAGCCGTTCTGGACGCCGGCAGTTACACGGCGAACATTGCCCAAGGCAGCATCTTCGTGGTGAAGGGGTCTGGCCTGAGCGCCGCCGGGCCGGTGGTTGAGACGAGCTTTCCCCTGCCGCCCTCGGTGAATGGCGTGTCGATCGCGTTTACGCCGACCACGGGAGGAACCGGAATACAGGCGTACATGATCTACCTCTATAACCAGGGAGGTGTGAATCAGCTCGCCGCAGTCCTGCCCTCGACGGTAGCCACTGGCGCCTATAACGTCACCGTCACCAATGGCGGATCGACCAGCGCGCAGTTTCCGGTTACGGTGGTAAAGCAGAAACCCGCGTTGATCACGGCTGATTCCACCGGGTACGGTCTGGTAGTGACTCAGAACTATGTCTCGGCGTCGGAGCTGGATGTGAATCGCTTCACCACCGGATCGGTTGGCGCCTACACCATATCGCCTGGCCACCCGGGACAGACCGAGATCGCTTATCTGGTTGGCTCGGGCGCGGACCCAAAGGACCCCGATAATCAAGCCTCGCCGGGGTATAACTTCCTGGCCAACGGCGTTACTGCGCAGGTCATCGTCGGCGGAACCACGATCACGCCATCCTACCTGGGCCGCGTCGCGGGTGGCACCGGTTACGAAC